>Ga0209580_10000710_pt1 | contig 16723 bp, 16 predicted proteins | sample Coa_R1_5_FD_187153 | JGI IMG/M metagenome (GOLD analysis project Ga0209580, IMG submission 187153) | Surface soil microbial communities from Centralia Pennsylvania, which are recovering from an underground coalmine fire - Coalmine... | ecosystem: Environmental > Terrestrial > Soil >... | reverse complement strand
ACGCGAAAGGGTCAGGAATCCAGATAACAGGCGCGGCCATGAAAGCGCTGCTGCAATACGACTGGCCGGGCAATGTCAGGGAACTGGAGAATTGCATTGAACGCGCCACCGCTCTGGGTGATGGCAAAACCATTGACGTGCCAGATCTGCCGCCCAGCGTGATTGGTAGCCCACCTCCGCCTGAAAATCCCGGAAATGGGCATCCTCACAGCCAGCTGACCTCGAACGATCTCGAAGACATCGAGCGCGCGACCATTCGCCGAGTGTTCGAGCAGGTGAACGGCGACAAGGCGGTTGCCGGCAAGATGCTTGGCATCAGCCGGGCTACTCTGTATCGCAAGCTGAAGCGTTACAACATTGGGCCGAACCTGGGGGCAGCGATTTCAACCCTGCAATAACTCTTGACGAGCGTGTCGTCTTGCCGATTTGTTTCATTGTGAGACGCAGAAACGTTCTTGCAGATTTCGCCTGAGATTGGCGCTCTAATTGATTCAATGATTTAGGCGCGGCCGCTTTGGCCTTGGCCGTGCACTCTCCTTGGCAGCTCTCTGTTGCCACCATTCTGTTCGCTTGAGTTGTAACCATGAGTGCATTAGTTCCACGCAGTCCTGCTGATGTTTGGGCGAACCTGAATCGTTTGTACCCAATCTATTTCACATTGGCCCGCGAGTCCGCCATCTCGGCGGAGCCTTGCCTGGAACTGGTAGAGGCGATCAAAGTTCCGTCTGCGGAAATGATCGCCGAAGCGGAAAAGTGGGTCGCCGGCATGGACGAAAAAATTCAGATCCAGCATTTGCGCCAATTCGTGCAGACATCGCCGCTGGTGAATGATGCAGTTCTACGCGACTTGCTGGTCCACAACCTCAACAAGGCGGCCCGCGGCGAGCACGACCGCGACAAAATAGATTTCTTGCTGGTGCAGTTCTTTTCGGAGCAAGCTCCTTCGGATCTGGGCGAAAACGATCTGAGTCTGGGGGACGTCGCTAAAGGATTTGAGCCTGTGCTTGGGCCGGTAGAAATCAAGGAGCCGGAGTTTTTGAGCGCGCTTAACGAACTGTTGTATGAAGCCGAGGAAAGCAAAACGCTGAATTCGCTGTTTACTGGTCGCGTGATCGAGCGCGGGCGGAAGATCAAGGAATCGTGCGGCGATAGATTTTTCGAGCCGCTGGCGATGATCGCTTTTGCGCGCTTCGGCTTCCTGATGCGCCGGATATTCTTCCGTCTGATGCATCAGGACTTGAATGCAATTCTCGACGGATTGCGCGAACTGGAGACGCGAGGCTTAAGCACGCTCGATTGCCGGAAAGCACAGTTTTCTGCCGAAGAGCCGGTCAGTCGCCTGCGCATGATTTGCCAATCATGGAAAGTGATGTTTCACGCCGAATATTCCGCGGGTCAGCCGCTATGCATTCTGGTTGACTTGAGGACCGCCGTGGAAGCCGCATTGCGAGAAAGCGCAGGCGCGGTGAAGGCGATGGCCGCCGGCGCGAGTGCGAGCGGTTCGGCGCATGGAGAGTTCGAGGTTAGCGGGACATCAATCCCGGGTTCAGATACGGAGTGATGCAGTGGAGCGACCGACAGTTCTTATCGTCTCGGATGAAGCTGAGTTCTCAGACGCCATTCGCGCCAATTGGCAGGCTGCGGGGAATGCGACTTCGTTTGTAATGAAAACAAGCAGCGAGTGCGGGCACGAAAATTTTGATCTTGCGATTGCAGGTGGACTGCAGGAACCCACAGCAGTTCTGGAAGCCTTGCGCGGAACGGGGAAGCCGGTAGTTCATGTCTCGCGGCTGAACGGCGGAACACCGAGACTTGCTGGAGTGATTTCGCTGCCGGAAATCCCGGCATTGACGGAGTTGCTGGCACTTGTGGTGCGTGAGGTTCTTGATCGGGAACGCACAGCAGCCGAGCTTTCGCGGGCGCTGGAGGCCAATTCACAACTGCAGCACCAGGCGACGCTGGGAAAATACATGATCGAGACGCGGCATAATCTGAATAATGCGCTGACGTCAATCCTGGGAAATTGCGATTTGATTTTGCTCGAGGAAGAGGAATTGCCGGGGACGGTGAAGAGCCAAGTAGAGACGATCCGGAACATGGGCATGCGCTTGAATGAGATCATGCAGCGGTTTTCGTCGCTGCAAAAAGAGATGCAGTTGATGGAGCAACAGAGTCGCAAGGCGAAGGGCGCGGCGTCGGGGGTTTGAGAACGGGTACAGCCTTCGGCTGTGCCGTAAATCGTTTAGAGTTGCTTACCCAGCGCTAAAGCGCTGGGCTAAGTTCGGCTCCAGAGCTGGATTCGCAATGGAAAAGGGATAATAGGCACGAGATTTAGAGGCCTGACGCCAATCACTCGCTTGGATGCGGGCCCTGGAAGTCGGAGCAACAAGGCTTCTGCACCGGCGTGAATTCCATCAGCTCGACCCGGGTGAGGTCGGGATCGAAGACGTCGAACTGCCATTTGCCGTCTTTGCCAATCTCCGGATGGTCGTCTTTATCGTGCGGCTTCCAACCATGTGTCTCCATTTTTGCCTGAGTTTGCTTCATGTCGCGCACGCCCAGCGAAATGTGGTTCATCACGCCGGTGGTCTGCAGATTCGGATGCGGCTCGATGTTCAGCATGTATTCCAGCCAATCGGTGCCGTCGGGAACCTGCATCGCGGCCCAATCGGTGTCCCCGTCTTTCATACCGCCATGCCAGTAGAGGTGGAAGCCAAGAATGTCTTTGTAAAAATGGTCTTCTGCGGCGCGGTCGCGAACGATGAAGCCGGCATGAATGAGGCGGCGAGAGACGGGATCGCTGCTCGATTTAGCTGTGGCCGCTAACCTGGCATGCTCGACGAATTCAATCCTGTGCCCTTCCGGATCTTTCACTACGAAGCTACGGCTCCCGTCTTTCAGCGTGCTAACCGAACTCGGCACTTGAACGCCCTTGGCTGCCATGTAAGCCTTCAGAGCCGCACAATTTTCGGTCGCGAATGCAAGATGGTCCATGCGGTCGGTGGCTTTCGCATCCGGCGCAGGACTGTATCCCACCCACTGTGTGCCGATCACGAAGCGCTGGATTTGTCCCAGTTCAACCGGACCGGCACTTGCAAGGCCGAGCACTCCGACGTAGAGATGGCTGTTCGCATCCGGTGCCATGGTGTAGAAATCCACGTGATCAATGCCGGTGATCTTGGGACGCTGTGGCGCGGAGTTCTGCTGCGCAGTTGCGGAGGTGGCGAGAATGAAAATCCAGCAAAGAATTCGGCTCATGGAATCTCCCGAGAAGACTACGTTCTCAAGCACGCGATTGTAGCCGAAAGGCGGCATGTTATTGCCGTTGAGTGCCGTACCGCAGAGAGCCTCCAAATCCCTAGTGGCATTTCTTGACGCTTGTTTCAAAAGTTGACCGTCGTTAATCTGCAGTCTGTGGCCGGATGTTGACGCTGCCATTGTCCTATGCCGGGGCAAGGCGGTGACAGAACGAAGAGCCGGCCCTTCAAAGCAAGTGGTTTTGCAGGCACGACAACCGATAAAGTCCCCATTCGAGGGTACCGCCCAGCAGTTCGCCAAGGGCGCTGCTGAGGTGCATGCCGCAACCGTCCGTTTCGTGAACACCGAAGCAGAAACGGGGCTCACTCTCGCCCGCCTCGCTGCGGACTCTCGTGATGCCAAGAAGAAGGCTCGCAACCGGTGCAATGCGCGAAAAGCCTACGACACTGCGCTCAAACGCGTTGGTGCAGTCGCCCAAAGCGAAGACTTAGAAGCAGTTCATCAGAAATTAAGGAAACTACGAAAGCTGCTCAAATCCCTAGGCGAGGAACTTCAGTAGCCGTTTTCCAAATGGGGCACTCGTTGGCGCTTCCTACCTCTGCCCGCCTCTGGGATTCTATGTTCGCTCATTACTAAGAGCAGTGAGCACGACTGGCCCGCTTGATGCATGAACGTTAGCAGCAAGGCGGCCCAGCTCAATTAGAAAAAGAAGGACGCATGGCAAACCAACCAATCCCTCAGCCCCACAAATCACCACAGCCCGACGGAAAATCGCCGTATTGCTCGGATCCAAACTGCGAATACTGCAAGGCGCTAAGAGCGATGCAGCAAGCCATTCGGTTAGGCAAACCGCTTCCATCGAAATGAGACATGCTGGGTGGTCAAGCGATGAGTTGGCGGGTTCGAGCGCTGGTTCTGGCTTACGTGGCACGGCCTAGATTGTGGTTAGCCCGAGCTTACTCCTGCGGCAAAAGAACTGTTCAGCAACCGCTACAATAATGCCGTGAGTGTAGTGGCAACTCCCGCACCAACTCCTGTCGATAAGCCCTGGCGAAAGTTCACGCTGAGGGAACGCGTTCTGCTCTGGGCAATCGAATGGGCGGGGTACTTTGTTATTCGCGTCCTTCTACCTACCGTTCGTTTTTCCGTCTCCTGGGAAGATGGTTCGCCGAAAAGTTTTGCCGAGCGACCTTACGTTTATTCCTTTTGGCACAACTGCATGATCGCTGCGATGTACTGGTGCCGCGATTTGGACGTGCGGGTCATGAGCAGCGACAGCTTTGACGGCGAGTATACCGGCCGCATCATGCAGAAATTCGGATTCGTCAAGGTGCGCGGGTCGAGTTCAAAGGGAGCGATTCGCGCGGTGCTCGGCATGCGTCGTGCCCTAGAGGAAGGCTTTACGGTAGCGTTCACCATCGATGGTCCGAAGGGTCCTCGCTATGTTGCGAAGCCCGGGCCGGTAACGCTTTCGCGCAGTACGGGCGCGCCAATGGTCGTGTTTCACATTGCGATGGATCGCGCGTGGATTCTGAATACCTGGGACCGGGCGATGATTCCCAAGCCGTTCTGCCGCGCTCTTATTCGCGTGAGCCGGGCGATTTCGGTTCCTCAGGATGGAGATCAGGAGCAGTATTACCGTGAGTTGCAGTCCGCGCTCGATCGCGTACGCGTGTTCTCCGAAGAGAACATCGCAAAGGTCGGGACAAACGAGTTTCCGTATGCAAAGCACAATATTGAAGAGCACTGATAAGGCCGCTTCACCCACAAATTCCCGATTTCTGCTTTTGCAGGGCAAACATGTGCGCCTGGAACCGCTCGCTCTCAGTCATATTGATGGACTAGTCGAAGCTTCAACGGCAGATACGTCGCTGTATCAGTGGAGTCCAGTGCCGCAGTCGCTGGAAGAGGCGACCAGGTACATCGAGACCGCACTGGCATGGAGAGACGCGGGCACCGGCGTGCCGTTCGCCATCGTGCGTGAGACTGACAATGTCGTAATCGGATCGACACGATTCTGGAACATCGAACGTTGGGCTTGGCCTGCAGGCCATGCTCTGCATGGGCGCACAACCCCTGATGTCTGTGAGATCGGTTACACCTGGCTGACCCTGCCCGCAATGCGGACTGCGGCGAACACGGAATCCAAGCTGCTGATGCTGACACACGCCTTCGAAGTCTGGCAGGTGCTCGGGGTCTGCCTTTGCACGGATGCGCGTAATCTGCGTTCCCGCGCTGCAATCGAGCGTATAGGGGCAAAATTTGACGGAATTCTCCGCGCGCATCGCATGGCTGCGGATTTCATTCCCAGAGATTCGGTGAGATTCTCCATCATCGCGGCAGAATGGCCTGCGGTGAAAGAGCGGTTGCTTCAGCGTCTGCAGCGCGGCTGATTTCAGGATGCTAGAATTTTCTTTCACTCTTTAGAGGCCCGATGCCGGCAACCATTCTCGATGGCAACAAAATCGCCGCTGAAATCCGCGCCGAGGCTGCCGAAGCTGTGAAATCCATGGCCGCGGCTGGCGTGCGGCCTGGGTTGGCGGTTGTTCTCGTTGGAAACAACCCAGCTTCGGAGATCTACGTCCGGGGCAAAGTGAAGAGCTGCGAGGAAGTCGGCATCTACAGCGAGAAGCACACGCCGGACGAAGACGTCACCACACAGGAATTGCTGGCGTTGGTGCACGACCTGAATCGTCGCAATGAAATTGACGGCATCCTGGTGCAGTTGCCGCTTCCGCCGCAAGTTGATTCCAAAAAGATTCTGCTGGCGGTCGACCCCGCCAAAGACGTTGACGGATTCCATCCCATGAACGTGGGATTTCTTTCCACACAAAGGCCGGGGCTGGTTCCATGCACTCCGGCGGGCATCATGGAAATGCTTCAGCGCAGCGGGATCAAAATTGCCGAACAGGAAGCCGTGGTGGTGGGCCGAAGCGACATCGTGGGCAAGCCGATGGCGATGCTGCTGCTGAACTCGAACGCGACCGTGACCGTTTGCCACTCCAAAACCCGCGACCTGCCTGGCGTTTGCCGGCGGGCTGACATTCTGGTCGCAGCCATCGGTCGCGCGGGCATGGTGACGCGGGATTTTGTGCGTCCGGGAGCAACGGTCATTGATGTTGGCATGAATCGCGTCACTAATCCTGCTGAGTTTCGACGTCTATTCGCGGGCAATGCAAAGCGCGAAGAGACATTTCGCAAAAACGGATCGGTGCTGGTTGGAGACGTGCATCCCGAGGTCGCCGAGGTTGCGGGAGCCATCACGCCGGTGCCGGGCGGCGTGGGGCCGTTGACCATCGCAATGTTGATGTCAAATACGGTGAAAGCTGCTAAGATGCGCCGCGGCAGCCGGGTGGCGGAATTGTCACGAGCTTAGAAGCAGAACCATTTACCACAGAGGACACAGAGGCTCACAGAGGTTTCACAGAGGTGTTAGAACCTGGTGATTACTCTGTGGTTCAGTATCGGCTCTGTGGTTTAATGTTTCGCGTCAGGTAAGGGGAATCCTTGCTTAAAATCGGACTCACGGGCGGTATCGCTTCCGGCAAATCTTTGGTCAGCGAAATCTTCACCGAGCTCGGCGCGCACACCATCGACGCCGACGAAATTGCGCACGAGCTTATGCGCCCCGGCCAACCGGTTTATGAGCAAGTTGTCCAGAGTTTCGGCAACGAGATTCTGAATCCCGATAAAACGGTCAATCGCGCGAAAGTCGCCGAGCTCGCCTTCGACAAGAAGCGTCCGCGAATCTACGAGCTAAACCGTATCATGCATCCCGAGGTCATCCAGCGATACGAAAGCTGGATGGAAGAAATTCGCCAGCGCGAACCTGACGCGATTGTCATCCTGGAAGCGGCGCTGGTTCTGGAAGCGGGGCTACGACGACGCTTTGATCGCATCATTGTTGTGACCTGCAAGCCGCAGCAGCGTGCCGAGCGCTGGGCGCAACGGTTCAATCTAGATCTGGAAACTGCAAAGGCCGAAGTGAATCGTCGAATGATGGCGCAGGCACCAGACGAAGCCAAAATCCAGGCCGCTGATTACGTCATCGACAACAGCGGCAGCGTCGAAGAAACCCGAAAGCAGGTTCAGAAAGTCTACGACGCGCTGCTGCCGCAAGCGAAGTCAGCATGAAGTCTGCACGGGCGAGGACGCCCGTACCTCCATGGCCTCTCACACATCCGTCGGTGTCGGACAAAAATGTCAGACCCACATGGTTTGATCTGCCGCAGACACTCAATCTGACCCACACAGCGCACTTTGCGACTCCCGCGCATACCGCGTAGCATCTAATTTGCCATGCAGGTTTCTACTGCCGTATCGGGGCTGACGCCTAAGCTTGCGTTCAGCGAAATTCTGAGCTTCGCCTACGATACCTTCTGCAGCAACAAAGTCCGCTTCATGCTCACCGGGCTGGGCATGGTGATCGGCACGGCTTCACTGATTCTTGTCGTCACTATCGGCATGACCGGTAAGCAGTATGTTCTGGGCCTCATCCAGGGCATCGGCGCGAATTTGATTTATGCCGAGTATGAAGGCGGCGCCCAGCGCATCACCAATACTGCCCCGGACCCGCTCACCGTTGACGATATGAAAGCTGCCAGGGAGCAGGTAACGGGAATTGTGAGCGCCTCGCCGGTCGTCTCGCTCTCGGAGCGCGTTCCGGTGGGTGACGGCAAGGAACGTGATATTCAAATTCTGGGGGTGTATCCGGAATACCGGATGGTGCGAAACCTGGTGGTGGCCTCCGGACGATTCTTCGATCAGCAGGATGAACAATCACACTCGAAAGTTGGACTGGTCACCGACAAATTTGCGCAGGAAGTTTATGGATCAACCGACAGGGCCGTCGGAAAAACCATTAAGCTGAGCGGCCTGCCGTTTACCGTCATCGGTACATTCCATGAGCGCGTGAACACGTTCGGGCAGAGCGAGGTCACGACCAACACGCTCTTGATTCCTTACTCGGTCAGCCGTTATTTCATGCAGACCCCCGAGGTGAAGCTGCTCTACTTCTCGGTGGCGGACTCATCCATGGTGTCTTCGGTGACTGACAAGATTCACAAGGTGATTCAATCCCGCCATCGCGCAGAGTCGGTTTATAGCGTGACGAATCTCACAGAGTTGGTGGCGCTCGCCGACAAGGCGGCGAACGCGCTTACGATGGTTTTACTGGCGGTCGCGGCTGTGGTGCTGCTGGTAAGCGGAATCGGAATCATGAACATCATGCTGGCCACGGTGAGCGCGCGAATCCGGGAAATCGGCATTCGCAAGGCTTTGGGCGCGACCAATCGCGAAATTCGGTATCAATTTCTTTCGGAAGCAATCCTGATTTCGGTTGGCGGCGGCTTGCTGGGCGTGGTGATTGGCCTGGCAATTCCATATTCGGTGCGGTTCCTGAGCGAATACCGCATACCGATTTCCGGGCTTTCGGCGATCGTGGCGATTGTGGTGTCTTCGCTGGTGGGAATTCTTTTTGGGACGGTTCCGGCGACGCGGGCGGCGAAGCTGGATCCGGTTGAGAGCTTGCGCTACGAGTAGGCTGCGCCAGCTCTGCGGAAGTTGATAGGTTCCCTCCTCCCAAACCTGCGCAAGCGAGGCTGAACCGGGCAGGGCAAATTCGGGGCAAAACAAGAACGCCGGGCTGGTTGGCCCGGCTATTTCCTTGTCATTCATCTGTGGGGAGCTTGACTCGTTCGGTCGCTCTGTCCCCGCGGATCTTGTTGAAATTCTTGCACTTCTGGACGGACGCGACGCCCGTCCCCCACAGTTGATCGTTACATAACCAGCGCGAGGTTTTCCAGTTCCTGTTGCAGGATGGGCAGAGCGCAACCGGCCATTTCTACCCGGCTCACCGCGTCTCGTGCCGCCTGAGGCGATACCCCATAGCCGCGCCCCATCAGGAAAATCTGCACCAATTCAGCAGCCTCATGCGAATCCGCCAAGCCGCCCTGCAGCAAGTCATTCCGTAACGCCGTTAATTCAGTGGTCGAGAACCTCTCCCTCATATATCACCTCCGACCCTGACATCCATCTACCCATTAGACTCAGCTGCAACCAGTTTTGTTGCATGCAATTTCTCTGCCGAACTTCAGGGTCTTCTGGTAGATTTCGGCAGAAAATCCATGACAGTATTAAACCCTTCCAGATCAATGAAGTTGCTGATGTCATCGGCTGAGGAAGGGCAACAACTTAGCGCGGGTTAGACGTAAGTTCGTCTCAGTGCCGACACAAAGTGTCATTGCGGGACGCGGAAAGGCGGTTCAATTTGAGACGGAACGAAAAAGGTTAAGAGCGCGGTTGGGAGTTGGCCTTTTCGTCGTGCGCCGTCCGTCGTCCAACGACGAACGACCAACGACGAACGACCAACGACGAACGACCAACGACGTTCTTACTCTTCCGTCGTGGCCTCGTCCACCAGCAGAATCGGAATGTCGTCACGCACCGGGTAGACCCGCTTGCATCCGCCGCACTTCAGGCTTTCGCCATTTTCTTTCTGCACCAGCGGCTTCTTGCAGACCGGGCAAACCAGAATTTCTAAAAGATCCTGGGGAATCATGCCCGCATTCTACGCCAGATCGGGTGTAGCCGACGACCGAGAGCGGACGCTCGACGCCGGGTAGCATCCCGACTGGGTTTCCTCTGCGAACTTCGCGGGGGTCTCCGCGTTCTTTGCGGTTAAAGTCTTTTGGCATTTCTCGATGCAAAGCAAAAAAGATTTTAACCGCCAAGGTCGCCAAGAAATGCCGCGCCAAGCACGCAAAGGGCCTCAATCACTCAAATAACCTACGCGACGCAGACCCTGCGCCTTGACTTTTTCGTTCGCCCAGCGTATTCAGGATGAGCAATTGCTTCTGGTGCTTTTGGAAGCTTAATAGGGAAGCCGGTGAGAATCCGGCACGGCCCCGCCACTGTGATCGTGGAGGGCTGGCCACAATGCCACTGACCGCGTGGGCGTCGCTTCAATACGAAGCGAAGGCGTAACGGTCGGGAAGGCGGCCAGTCCGATGAAACGAGAGTCAGGAGACCTGCCAGAAGTTGGATGAGTGAGCCTTCGCGGGAAGGCGAACGCGGCAATCCAGCTTCAGAGATCTCCGTTCTCCTGAAAGCCTTTTGTCCTGTTTCCATCCTGCTTAGAACTTCTCTTCCTAAAATCACACCCCCGGTCTCGGGACAGGAGGAGTAATGCGCGTTTCCATTGGTGCGGTCTTTCTTTGTTTAGCCAGTCTTCTCTTCGTGAGCTCTATTGTTTTCGCACAATCATCAGAGCCTATTCACGGAGTTGTCGTCGATCCCAGCCACGCCGCCATTCCCAAAGCCTCGGTTCGTCTGATTGCAGGAGACGGAACTGAGGCGGCCCACACGATAACCGATCAGCAAGGCCGGTTTTCATTTCAGCAACACTGCGATAGCTGCTCCCTCGAAGTTCAGCTCACTGGATTTCGGACTACGCGAGTTCCGGCGTCAGCGGAGACGCGAGAGATCGAATTGCGGGTGGCGCCGGTGGAAGAAAGCGTCGTGGTCACGCCGAATCGAACTGAGACGCCGGCCGTCTTCGTTGGCAGCACCACGTCAGTGATCACCAAAGATGAGATCGAGGCTCGCCAGGAACCGATGGTCGGCGATCTTCTAGCGACCGTTCCAGGTGTGATCATCAATCGCAGCGGCGGCTACGGAGCCATCACTTCAATATTCACGCGCGGTGGAGATAGCGACTACACCAAAGTCTTGCTGGATGGAATTCCACTGAACCAACCGGGCGGCCTATTTGATTTGAGCACCCTCGCGGCGACGAACCTGGACCACATCGAAATTGTTCGCGGACCGCAGTCAGCGCTGTTTGGTTCTGACGCAATGACCGGCGTGGTGCAGTTGTTCAGCCGTCATGGTGAGTCAGAGAATGGCCGCCCACAAGTCACGCTGAACGCGGACGGCGGCAATTTGGACACGTTGAACGCTGGAGCCGATGTGAATGGCGCGACTGGCCGCTTCGATTACGACGCTTTCTGGTCGCGTTTCAGCACCGACAACCAAGGCATCAACGCAGCGTTCACAGATTCAACGGCAGGCACCAACCTGGGTTTGACTCTGGGGAAGACCAGGGTTCGTTGGATTCTGCGCGATGATTTATCGCGCGTGGGAAATCCCGGGCAAACTGCCTTTGGGCCTGCCATCGACGATTCGTATGCTCGCCGCGGAGACGGCTACACGGGCATCAGCATCACCAATCAGACAACGCAATTCTGGAACCAGCGGCTGGCATACACTTTTGATCGGACGCGCTTCAGGTCACGAGATTTCGGCCTCGATCCTCCTTTTACGCCCACCTTCGATGGACGGACTGCGCCATTTCAATCCTTTGATTTCGCGTCGAACTTCCTCAATGACGTTAGACGGCATCATCTCGATTACCAGGGCGACGTGAGCCTGGGATCGGGAACCCGCGATTGGGGACAGCACATTTTCACGCTGGCATTTTCCTGGGACCGGGAACTGGGCGCCATTTTTTCTTCCGGCTTCCTTCCGACGCATGACGCCCTCGATGACTTCGGTGGCATATTTCAGTACCAAGCGTTGATCGGGCGGTTGTCACTGACGAATGGATTTCGCGTCGAGAGCCATTCTGTGTTTGGCCGGACCGTGACTCCGCGCAGCTCGGCGGCGTATTTGCTTCGGCAGGGCGGCGGGAATTTCGGCGCGACCAAACTCAAATTCAATTTCGGACTTGCCTTCAAAGAACCGACTCTTGTCGAGCTGTTCAGTCCAGACCCATTCTTTCTGGGAAATCCCCGGCTTCGTCCAGAACGTAACCGCAGCTTTGATTTCGGGGTGGAGCAGCGCCTGTGGAATGACCGTGCCAAAGTCGAGATCAACTGGTTCGACAACCGATTTCGCGACCTGGTGGAATTCGACGTTACAAATTTCACAACCTTTGCCGCAACGTTCATCAACGTGAATGCCGCCAAGGCGAATGGCGCCGAGGTGATTTTGGAAACTGCGCCGAAGGCTGGCCTTAAGTTCACAGCGGCCTACACATATCTGAATACGCTGATTACCCAAAGCTCCACACCCGCAGGATCGATATTTGCGACTGGGCAGGGATTGCAACGGCGGCCGCGGCACTCGGGAAGCCTGGGCGCGGTCTGGAATTGGCGAAAGCTGACTGCCAGCTCGACGCTGACTTATGTTGGGCGCCGGGTAGACACCGACTTCGTCGGCTTTGTGCCGCCTTTTACCAGCGATCCCTCGTACACCAGGTTGGATCTCGCGTGGACGTATCGCTTTTCAAAGCGGTTTGCGTACGTGGGGGCGATCACCAACGCTCTCGATCGAAATTACATGGAATCGCTGGGGTTTCCGGCGCTGCCGATTGCGTTTCGCATGGGAGGAAGGTTCACGTTTTGATGACAGAGTTTATTTTGAAAAGGAGAAGCAACATGGTTTATTTGATCATTGTTTTCGCAACGCTCACTCGTTTCATCCCGCATCTGTGGAATTTCTCTCCGGTTTACGGCGCGCTGCTGTTTGGCGGCGCAAATATGAAAAAGCGCGATTCGATCTGGTTTTCAGCCGTGACGCTGGGCGCCAGCGACATCGTGCTCACGAAGTTTATCTATCATTTCAATGTTGGCTGGGGCGAGCTGGTCCAGATGGCTGCGTTTGCCTCGATTGCCATGATCGGCTGGATCCTGCAAAAGCGCTTCTCAATTGGAAGGCTCGCGTTCGCATGCCTGGCTGCGCCCACATCGTTTTACTTGATCAGCGATTTCGGCGTGTGGCTCGGATATGGCAGCTATCCCCACACCTGGAACGGACTCGTCGCGTGCTATGTGGCTGCAATCCCGTTTCAAGGCCGCATAACCGCCAGCACGGTGTTGTTCGCGGGAATCCTTTTCGGAGCGCAGCAAATTCATGCTGCCCGCGTCGAACGACGAAGGCAGCTGCAGGTAATCGCGAAGTAGCGAGTACAGAGGAGCGCCAAATGAGAATCTGTTCGTTTCTGCCTTCGAGCACCGAGGTCCTGTTTGCTCTCGGCCTCGGCGAGTCAGTTTGCGGCGTGACCTTCGAGTGCGATTATCCGGAAGAAGCGCGTAGCAAGCCGGTCGTGGTTTACAGCAAACTTCCGCATGGCCTGCCGGAAAGGGAAATCGACCGGCAGGTCAACGATTATTCCGCGCAGGGAATCAGCTTATATCGTCTCGACGCGGACAAGTTGCGCGAAATTCAACCCGATGTGATCGTTACGCAGGACCTTTGTCATGTCTGTGCGGCCTCGCCCAATGATCTCGGTGCGGTGCTTTCGAGCTTTGTGATTCCACCGAAGGTGTTGCCGCTCACCCCGCACACAGTCGAAGAGGTTTGGAACGACATTCAGATCGTTGGCGACGCGTGCGAGCGCTCGGACGAAGCGCGGCAGCTCATTTCCAGCCTGAAACGGAGAATTGCTGGCCTGAAGCCTAATTTGCCCAATCCTCCGCGCGTGCTCTGTCTAGAGTGGCTCGATCCGCCATTTGTGGGCGGACATTGGGTCCCGGAGATGGTGGCGTTAGCAGGCGGGATCGACGTTTTGGGTAAAGCCGGCGAACCAGGCGTTCCCGTCAGTTGGGACGCGATCGTGGCTGCCGATCCCGACCTCATCCTCGCCATGCCGTGCGGATATCATCGGCACGAAGTTGAGGAGGAGCTTGCGAAGGTACCGTTTCCTCCGGTTTGGTACTCGCTCCGTGCGGTTCGCAACGGACAGGTTTTTGCGATGGATGCCAGCAGCCACTTTTCGCGGCCCGGGCCTCGGATCGCGGAGGGAATCGTCGAATTGGCTGAGCTGTTCAGCCGGATAAGTCGAGGACGCGCGCGCAAATCGGCGGTGCGAGTGGGGCCAGTGGCGAGTTCTGCCAAAGTCAGGCAGCGGATATAGGGAGCCCGCTCGCCGGCTGAGAGGTTTGGGGAGACAATTCAGTTTTCGAGCTGGCGTACCCGTTCGGATTGGAGAGTAGAAGGGTCGCGCTGTTTTCGGCGCAGCGCTGTTGACGGCTTGGGCTCCTCGCCGTTGCCTTTGGAAGAATAGACCGGCATGGGCGCCGCCGAGTTCACGCCTAAATATTTGCTTCGCGCCTCAACCAGTTTCTCCAGATCAGCGCTGTCGATTAATTGCTGCTGGCCGAGAACGTGCGTCACCAGCGCGATCTGCGCGAAGTGCTCGACGGTCTCCATTTTCATGTAAGCCGACTGCAGATCGCTCCCGTAGGTGACCACGCCGTGGTTAGCCATCAGAATGGCGTCGAACTGCGGGACCAGAGGCTCCAAAGTCTTCGCCAACTCCGGGGTGCCCGGCGTTGCATAGGGCGCAAGCGGGATTTGGCCGAGGCCGATCACGACTTCGCACACCAACGGCTGATTGAGGGCCAGACCAGCGGCCGCAAATCCGGTAGCGGTACGCGGGTGCGCATGGACGATAGCGCGAACATCCGGGCGCTTGTGGTAGATGAGCAGGTGCATGCCAATCTCGCTGGTCACTTCGCGCCGGCCCCGGAGTTTGCGGCCGTCCATGTCCACGATGACCAGGTCAGAGGCGCGCATCGCGCCCTTGGGCATCCCGGAAGGCGTTACCAAAACACGATTCTTGTTCAGCCGTACCGAAAGGTTGCCGTCGCACGCGGCGATGAAACCTCGCTCGTGCAGCGCCTTGCCGATCTTTACGATCTCGCGCCTAAGTTGATGCTCACCCGACATGCTGCCCCCTGCAGTCCGCGTATGTTAACTCACTGCTTTGGCCGAAACAATCAGTTTTTCCGTATACATGCGTAATGGGCAGGCCGGATTTCTATAATCACGGTGTGCTGGTATCTGAATTCGACTACTTGCTGCCAGAATATCTGATTGCCCAAGAACCGCTTCCGGAGCGGGAAATGTCGCGAATGCTGCGACTTTCACGGGGCGGCGGTCAGGTCGAGGACCTCTGCTTCCGGGAGTTTCCTGAGTTGCTCCGGCCGGGCGATCTGGTCGTTTTCAATAACACGCGCGTGTTGCCGGCCAGACTCTACGGGCGGAGAAGCGGATCTCGGGCTCAACCGCTCAGTTCGCACAATCCTGCAGCCCGCGACTTCCTGAAAGGCAGTATCGAGGTGCTGCTGACCAAGCAGGTCTCTGGGGATGAATGGGAGTGCCTGGTGCGTCCGGGGAGAAAAGTCGGAGTTGGGGAACGGCTGTTTTTTGGGGAGGATGGGAACCTTGTCGCGGAAGTCGTTGGCCGTGGGGGCTTTGGCGAGCGCCGCATCCGCTTCGAGCCGGTGCCGGATTTCTGGGCTGAGCTGGAGCGGCTTGGGCATGTTCCACTGCCGCCATATATTTCCAGGGAAGATCGAGCGGGCGACCGGGAGCGATATCAGACGGTGTACGCCCGCGAGCGAGGATCGGTTGCTGCACCCACGGCCGGACTTCATTTCACGCCGGAGATTCTTGCGCGCCTGCAAGAGCGCGGGATCGAGACTGCCGAGATCACGTTGCACGTCGGGCTGGGGACTTTTCAGCCGGTGCGCGTGGAGCAGGTAGAAAAACACAAGCTGCATCGCGAGTCTTACGGCATTTCTGGAGAAACAGCAGAAAAGATTAATCGTGCAATGGAGCAAAAGCGCCGTGTCGTAGCGATTGGCACAACCACGGTGCGCACATTGGAGTATGCGGCCAGAGATTCCGGGCGCGTGCAGCCTGGGAGCGGGGAGGCTGATCTGTTTATCTATCCGGGATTTCAGTTTCGAGTGGTTGGGGCGCTGCTCACCAATTTCCATTTGCCGAAATCCACGCTGCTGATGCTGGTGTGCGCGTTCGGAGGGAAGGAAAACGTAATGGCTGCTTACCGGCATGCGGTCGAGCAGCGGTATCGATTTTATTCGTATGGAGATTGCATGTTTGTGGAGTGAGTCGCGGGCCGGGTGGCCCGGGAAGGAAAGCATCAACCACGAAGGACGCGAGGTTGCACGAAGGACGTCGCCCAAAGTTCCACGAACGAAATCGTCCGGAGCTATACTGGCGAGTAACGAGGTGACTTATGGCCACTCAGGTGCTTCCGAAGCAGCTCTCAATCCAGGATTTCGTCTCTGAGTTGCGAAAGTTTCCGCAGTCCGCCTTCGACCATACCAACGATCTGCTTGCATTTTTGCAGCATACTTTGGTGGCGCCGGACACGCTAAATCCCTATCTCACCTGGGACCGGCAGCATTACACGCGCAATTTGATCGACAAGACCCGGCTCTATGAATTGATCGCAATCTGCTGGGAAACAGGGCAGTTCAGTTCGGTGCACAATCATCGCGACCAGAATTGCTGGATGGCGGTGCCGATTGGGCGGCTGATGGTGGAAAATTTTCACCTCGTCTCGCAGGATGTCGATAGCGGCCGGTCTCAACTGACGCCAACTGACACAGTTGAAATGAATCCCACACATCCATGTGCGGTCGATCCTGCGGAC
>Ga0209580_10000708_pt1 | contig 16724 bp, 12 predicted proteins | sample Coa_R1_5_FD_187153 | JGI IMG/M metagenome (GOLD analysis project Ga0209580, IMG submission 187153) | Surface soil microbial communities from Centralia Pennsylvania, which are recovering from an underground coalmine fire - Coalmine... | ecosystem: Environmental > Terrestrial > Soil >... | reverse complement strand
TCCGAGCGGATCAAGGCCATCTGGATGAAGCGGAAAAACTCACCCGCGAAGCGCTGGAGAAGGATCGACGCCACCTGCGTGAAGACCATCCTGCCGTAGCCAAGGCGCTGCTCGCTTATGGCCGCGTGCTGGGAGAACGGGGAACTTACAGCGCCGCGATTCAGGTATTGAACGAAGCCGTGCGGATCGAGTCGGTGCCGGGGGTGGCGCCCGCTGATTACGCTGCCGCTCTTTCTGCATTAGCGGCGGCCCAGTATTCCGCCGGGCACTATGACGTATCAAACGCTCTCTATCAGCGGCTACTGGATATTCATCGCAAACTCTATGGCGACCGGCATCCGCTGGTTGCCGAGGACATCGAGAATCTTGGATCGATTCAACAGGACCTTGGCTATTACAGCGCGGCTGAGAAGCTCAACCGTCAAGCGCTTGAGATTGCCGAGTCATTTTATGGGCGCGACAATCCTACGACCGCGCTGGACATGACAACTCTGGGCCGATCGCTGGAGTACCAGAAAAAATATGACGAGGGAGTGGACGTGCTTCATCAGGCGCTGGCGATTCAGGAGCATGTCTTGGGACCGAACCATCCTTCGGTGGCCGACACGCTGAACGAACTGGCCAACGTTGCCTACATGCGTGACCAGTACGATGAGGCTGAGGCAGATTACCACCGCGTTGAGGAGATTTATCGGACTGTCTATGGCGATCATCATTATTATGTGGCGGTCGCATTATCGAATTTGGGCAGCGTATATATGGACCGCAAGGACTACGTCCATGCCGAGCAGAACTTTCGCGACGTGGTGCGCCGCTTCACGGAAGCGCTGGGCCCAGACAACGTGAACACGGGAGAGGCGCGGCTCAAGCTTGGCAGGACTTTGCTCAGGGAAACTCGATATAAAGAGGCACAGCCTGAGACGCTGGCGGCGTATCAGATCCTGATCAAACAAACCAGTCCGGCGACCAGCTACATTCGCGCAGCGCGGAAAGACCTTGCGGCCGAATATGAGGGATTGAAACAACCGAAGGAAGCAGCTAGATATCGCGCCGAATTAGCGCAAATGGCGACGAACTCCACTCCTGGTAAGTGACGTCGGGCCACGGGAATCTTTCAGCACCGGATCATGCGGCTTTGCGATCGGCCACCCTCGCCGGCTCGCGGCCTGACCGGCGCGAGCGGAAGTACTCAATCAACGTAATCACGCTCCCGATCGCCGCCAGCCCAACCAGGATTAGCACGGCAGGTTTGTAGTAGCGCGAGAAAAACGCGGTGATCTGTTTCGCATAGAGCGATCCCAGCCCAGCGACAAGCGAATAGCGAACCGCGCGGCCTGAGGTCAGCGCGCCAACGAATTTTTTTTTGGAATACTGCAGCGCCCCAGCTGCGAGAAGAACAGGAACTAGCGGAAAAGGAGGCGGCAACAGAGCTCCCACAAACACAGCTCCGAAACCCCAGCGGTCGAACCGCGCGAATACTTTCTTGGCCTTCTTCTTATTCAGCTTGTGCTCGAGCGCCTCTTTTCCTCCCTTGCGTCCCAAAGAATAAGTTATGTAGCCGCCCAAAACCGCGCCCACCGTGGCCATGACGGCATAGTACGGCCATGTGTCGCGATGTCTGGCGGCCAGCCAGATGGTCAGCACGTCCATGCTGCCGGTCAGTGGAACCACGGAATTGTCCGCGATACCCAGCAAAACCAGGCCCGGGCCCCCCAAGCGGACTAACCAGCGCCAGATAAGCAGGGATGCAAACAAAAATCTCAGAGGCAACATTCGAGGTCTTAGAGGCTGTTTTGCACTGCTGAGTGGTACGCTGAGCTCAGATCAATGTGAGATCAAGGCTGGACGGCTTTCAGCGAACCGCAACTCCGGCACAGACGGAAGCAACCCGCATTCATTTGCGTATCGATAAAACAGTCGCAGTCCTTGAAGGCAGGCGTCGTCCAAAAAATAATGAATGTTGGTTGTGAGATAACGGCGTACGTCGTCCTCGCTGAGGCCGAGCTTGGGAGCCCATACTCGCCCAATCTGGTCTAGATTCGCAGGTTCCAGGCCATGATCTCGGGAATCCTGGAAAATTGTTGCCAGATCAAGTTGTGAGTTTTTCAACGCACTCTCTCGCACTGCCCAGAAGGCAAAAACAAATGGCTTGCCGGTGAAGCGAATCCATTCTTCTGCAAGGTCCCAGGTTTTGTATCGCGAACGATCTACTTTGAGTGCCGGATCTCCGATCAGGAGCGCGGCGTCACTGGCAAGCAACATGGACTCGAGGTCCGGCGCATGGGAAGTGAACTTCCTCGCACCGCCTCGCCAGTATTTTTGGAACAGTATGCCCACCAGGGCCACAGACGTGAGCGAGGACTGATCCAGCGCAACATTTTGGATCTCTTCAATCGGCTTCTGGCTTACGAGCAAAATCGAGCGGACGGGGTTTTTCGAAGCAATTGCAACACCGGGAAGAATCCGGAGGTCTGAAATTCTCGCATAGGCGAACGACGGAATGATGCCGATGTCGGCTGTGCCCTCCTCCAGTTCCACAGCGCATTTCGAAGGGGTGGTGTAGCTGATTTCGAACTGCTTCCCCGTTTCTCCATGCTCGAAGTCCCACATGAGCGGAGCCGTGTTGAGATACGAGATGGCGGAAATGCGCATAGAAAAACCGGCTTCAGGCTCTGGGCTTCAAGCTTCAGGCTTTAGGAATTAAGCATTCCGGTAGTTGCCGAACAAATAGCAGGAAGAGCTTGGACTTCGCTATAACGTGTAAACGAGATGCCTGACGCCTGACGCCTAAAGCCGCTTTTAAGAATATTAACACCCATGTGACGGCTAACCTTGACACCGGTTTCCAGGGCTGCATAGAGTCGGCTTATCCCAGGGGAGGCCGCTTTGTCCAATGCTGTTTTGAAATCCGCCACCGCTAACGCTCACACCAGCCAGATTGCGTGGCTGGCACTCACTCTCACTCCTGGCCTGGGGCCGACACGCGCTCGGCGGCTGGTGGAATTTTTCGGCAACGTCGAGGGAGTTCTCAATGCTTCGCTGACCGAACTGGAAGCCGCTGGTCTGCCCGCCGCAGCTGCGCAATCGCTTGGAACCGGTCGATCGATTGAACTCGCGCATGATGAGCTCGCGAAAGCTGCTGCGGCTGAGATCAGCCTCATCGCGCTCGATGATGTGGCATATCCGGCGCGTTTGCGGCAGATTTACGATCCGCCACTGGTGTTATACGTCCGCGGGAACGTGGAGGCGCTGGCGAAACCTGGGATCGCGGTCATTGGCACGCGACATCCAACGCCCTACGGAACAGGAATGGCGGAGCGGCTGGCATGCGATTTGGCGAGTCGCGGCCTGATCATTTTCAGTGGGCTGGCCCGCGGGGTGGATACCGCTGCCCACCGGGGCGCAGTCTCAGCGAAAGGCAACACCGTGGCCGTGTTTGGCACTGGTGTCGACGTGGTTTATCCGAAGGAGAACGCGCGCCTCGCCGATCAGATCCTCAGTATGGGTGGGACTTTAATTTCCGAGTTTCCGCTGGGGGCATTCGCTGCTCCGCAGAATTTTCCTATTCGCAACCGTATCATCAGCGGAATTTCATGCGGTGTCCTTGTAATTGAAGCCGCCGAATATAGCGGCACACGAATTACGGCGCGCTGCGCGCTCGAACAAAATCGCGAGGTTTTTGCCGTGCCGGGGAACGTCACCAACAAAAATTCGTGGGGGCCGAACACACTTATTAAACAAGGAGCCAAGCTGGTTGCCACGTGGGAAGACGTTTGGGAGGAACTCCCTGCGGATGTGCAACTTGCACTGACTCCTCCGCCGGGTGCTGAATCGCAGGCGGGCCAGACTGCATCTTTATTCGAGGAACCTTCGCTCTCTCCGCACGAAAAGAAGATCTACGCCGTGCTCAAGGCCGACGAGGCCCTGCACCTGGACGAGATCATCGAGAAGCTTGAGCCGGAGCTTTCTTCTTCCGAAATCTTCGCCGCCCTGTTTGAGCTGGAGCTGTCCGGGAAGGTGAAGCAATTGCCGGGAAAGAATTTTGTAAGGAGCTTTTGAGCGCCAGCTTTTAGCTGTTAGCTCTTAGCTTCTAGCGAAACCGGATCGTGAGCGGAGGCGCTATGAGGAACTACGAGGATTTGCAGGTCTGGCAAAAGGCCCACAATCTCACTTTGGAGATCTACAAGAACACTCGATGCTTTCCGAGCGAAGAACGTTTTGGATTGACGAGTCAGATCCGTCGATCCTGCTCTTCCATCGGCGCGAATCTCGCTGAAGGATGTGGCCGAAGATCAGACGGCGAAATGGCGCGATTCATCTAGATTGCGATGGGATCAGGAGCGGAGCTTTCGTACCATCTGCGGCTCGCGCGGGACTTGGGCTTTCTTTCGCAATCCTGCTCGGAGAAGCTGCGATCTGATCTCAGCGAGGTCATGCGAATGCTATCCTCGCTGTCACAAAAGGTAAAGCCGAGAGCCAACGTGGTTCAGCTAAAAGCCAAAGGCTAAGAGCTAAAAGCTTTAGACTGCCAAGCTGACAGCTTCTACTCTTTCGTGCTAGTTTCAAAACGACATTAGATTTCTGAGGTCCCATTGGCAAAAGGTTTAGTCATCGTCGAATCGCCGGGCAAGGTCAAGCTGATTTCGAAGTATCTCGGCAAAGGGTATACCGTCGAGGCCTCGTACGGGCATGTGAAAGATCTGCCCAAAAGCACGCTCGGAGTGGATGTCGATAACGATTTCGAGACTGAGTACGTCGTCATTCCCGGCAAGGAGAAAGTTGTTGCCAAGCTGAAGAAGCTGGCTGCCGGCATGGACACGATCTATCTTGCGCCCGACCCGGACCGCGAGGGCGAGGCCATGGCCGCGCACCTTGCGCAAGAGCTCGGGGACGGCGCGAAATCCAAGAAAAAGAAGAAAGGCGACAACGGCAACGACCGGATTCGGCGAGTCACGTTTAACGAGATCACTCAGCGTGCGGTTCGCGAAGCATTTGAACATCCCCGCGATATTGATCAGCATTTAGTCGATGCGCAGCAAGCGCGGCGGGTCCTTGATCGCTTAGTGGGATATCAGGTTTCGCCGCTGCTTTGGGACAAAGTTCGCCGCGGACTTTCTGCCGGACGTGTTCAGACAGTCGCGCTCCGGTTGATCGTCGAGCGCGAACGCGAGATCAAGGCGTTCGAGAAAAAAGAGTATTGGACTATTGACGCGCATCTGGCTGGTCCAAAGCCTCCTGCGTTTGACGCGCGTTTCCTCGGCAAAGGCGAAGAGAAAGTCGAAATTCCTAATGAGGAAGAAGCGGGAAAGATTCGCGCGGCACTGGAGAAGGCGGACTGGATTGTCCGCAACGCGGAGAAAAAAGAACGCCGGCGCAATGCCACTCCTCCCTTTACCACCAGCAAGCTGCAGCAGGATTCCTCCCGCAAGCTGCGCTTCAGCGTGAAACGCACCATGATGATCGCGCAGCGCTTGTACGAGGGCGTGGAATTGGGCGACGAGGGCCAGGTTGGCTTGATCACCTACATGCGAACTGATTCGACGCGCGTGGCGCCCGAAGCGCTGACCGAGGTGCGCGAGTACATAAATTCGCAATATGGTCCAGATTATTTGCCGCAATCGCCGAATACATATAAGGAGAAGAAGGAAGCGCAGGCGGCGCACGAAGCGATTCGCCCGACATCGGCGATGCGTCATCCCGATCAGATCAAGCAATATCTAAAAGAAGATGAGTTCAAGGTTTACAAGCTGATCTGGCAGCGTTTCGTGGCTTCGCAAATCACGCCCGCAGTTTTCGATCAGACTACAGTCGATATCGATGCGAAGTCGGGAGCAGATACGTTCTGGTTCCGCGTGACGGGCTCAATTTTGAAATTCGATGGCTTCCTCAAAGTTTATGAGGAGTCAAAGGAAGGCAAAGACGAGGAAGACGAGGAATTGAAGCACAAGTTGCCGCCGCTCGAAGCCGGTCAGAAGCTAACGCTCAAATCGCTGAAGCCGGAGCAGCACTTCACCGAACCACCCCCGCGTTACAACGAAGCTTCACTGGTGAAAGAGCTGGAGGAGCGCGGTATTGGGCGGCCTTCCACCTACGCCGCCATTTTGAGCACGATTCAGGAACGGCAATATGTTCAAAAGCTGGGCGGGAAATTTACTCCCACCGAAATCGGGCTGGTAGTAACCGATCTGCTGGTCGAAAACTTCCGCGACATATTCGACGTGCAGTACACGGCGCGTCTCGAGGAAGAGCTCGACGAGATCGAAGAAGGTAAAGAAGGCTGGACCGACGCCCTCGCCGACTTCTACAAAAAATTTGAGAAAGACCTTCGCTATGCGCAGAAGCACATGGAAAACATCAAGCGCATGGAGAAGCCGACCGACGAGAAATGCGAGCGCTGCGGCTCGCCGCTGGTGATCAAGTGGGGCAAGCACGGTTCGTTTTACGCTTGCAGCTCATACGATAAGGAAGACCCGAATAGCTGCACGTTCACGAAAGAAAATCCGATCAACCTACCCGATCTGGATTCGGCCGACGTGCAAGAGACCACGCAGGAAGAATACTGCGAGAATTGCGGCCGGGTGATGGTGCTGAAACGCGGGCGCTTCGGGCAGTTCATGGCATGCACCGGATATCCGGATTGCAAGACGACGCGCCGTTTGGACCAGGGCAAAAAAGTGCCAGATATTCCTCTCGAAGAGCTTTGCCCGAAGTGTGGGCGAAATCTCATGATCCGGCACGGACGCTATGGCGAGTTCACTTCGTGCAGCGGATATCCGGATTGCAAGTACGTGAAGCAAAACTTCATTGGCGTAAAGTGTCCGCTATGCAAAGATGGCGAGCTGGTCGAGAAGCGGGCACGCAAGGGCAACACGTTTTATGGGTGCGGAAATTATCCGAAGTGCAAATTCACCTCAGCCAATAAGCCGATCGCTGAGAAATGCCCGAGCTGCGGGAATGAATATCTTGTCGAAAAGTTTTTGAAGTCAGGCCCAGTGATCGCTTGTCCAAACAAGGAGTGCGACTACGAGCGGCCGAACGAGAATCCCTCCGGATCTTCGACCGATCCGAACAACACTAGCCCGAATAAACCTGCCGCACCGCCAGAAGGATGAAATGTTTTCCTTAGTGTTCCTTCGTGCCCTTCGTGTTTAAATCGGTTTTTCTACCACCAAGGACACGAAGGTTCACGAAGGACAAACAAGGAGAGAATCAAGCATGCCGAAGAAAGCTACTGCGCAAGACGCACAAATCATCATGAAGCTTTATGACCTTCGCCGCGAAGCCGAGATGCGCAAGGCGCGCCACTGGTATCGCGGGTGGTGGCCGGCGAGCGCGGATGACGTCATGCAGGTTTTAAACTCATTTGGGACCCAGGAGAACGCCTGGTTTCGCCAGGTGAACGGGTACTGGGACATGGCGGCATCATTCGTTCTGCGCGGCGTCCTCAACGAAGATATGTTCTGGGACAGCAACGGCGAGATGTGGTTCACCCTTGCGAAGCTGCAGCCGTTCCTGAGAGAAGTAAGGCAAAAAGCAAATATTCCTCAAGGCTTTGTACGCGTCGAGAAAGTTGCCACACGAACCAAGGATGGTCGCGAGCGCCTGCAGATGATGCTGAAACGCGCAGAAGCGAGACGAGGTGCGGCAAAGGCATCATAGAGGCAGTTGCAAGGCACTATTAAAAGAGGCAAGACGCCCGTCCGTCCAAGATTCTCAAGGATCACGAAATATATTCGCGGATGTACTCGTCCCTTGTTTCTCGCAGGCTCTTCAGATCGCCATCGAAAATAATGTGACCGTCGCGCAGGATGAGAAATCCCATCGGAACTTCTGCTCGGGCATGAGGCGGAAGCGGCTTCATACGGTTTTCTGTGCGATCGAAATAATGCGTGCCCATGGTGAATGCGTCCTGCAGCCGGTGGGTCACTAGCAGCGAACTTATCTTAAACAGGTCGCGCTGCTTCACTACCAGTTCGATGATCGTATTCGAGGTAACAGGATCAAGCCCCCCGGTCGGCGAGTCATAGAGCAAAACCTCAGGATGCGTGATGATGGTGCGCGCAATGCCGACGCGGCGGCGCATGCCGCCCGATAATTCGGACGGATACATATCAACGGTGTGTTCCAGTTCGACGAAGCTCAATGCCTCGCGCACGCGCTGGTCGATTTCTTCCTCAGAAACTGTTCCCTCCTCATACAGCCGGAACGCGACGTTTTCCCTGACCGTCAATGAATCGAACAACGCGCTCTCCTGAAAAACAATGCCAACGCGGCGGCGTAATTCGAAGAGTTGGTTTTCGGTCATGCTGGTGACTTCCTCGCCGAGGACAACAATTCGGCCTGAATCCGGCTTGATCAAGCCCAGAGCGAGCTTCAGGATGGTGCTCTTCCCTGATCCGGCAACGCCAAAGATGGCCTTGGTTTCACCATGCACGAGTTGAAAGGAAATTCCGTCGAGGACCTGGCGTTCCTCGAAAGCAAGAGAGACATCGTCAAACTCAACCGCGACGTCACCCGGTTTGGATATGTCCTGAATTGCTTGGGTTGCCGCCGCAGGAGGACTGGACATAGAGATCATTGCCCGAACATGGTCATGGAGAGGCGGGTGACGAAGAAGTCAACCGTAATGATCAGAATGGACGATGCGACGACCGCCTGAGTGGTCGCGCGGCCGACCCCCTGTGTTCCTCCTCGCGCCGAGATTCCGTAGTAGCAGCCCACTGTGGCGATGATGAAACCGAATAGCACCGGCTTTGCCAGGCCCATGAAGACATCCTGAAATACCAGAATCTGCCAGGCGGTGCTCCAGTATTGGTGCATATCGACCCCGAAGAACAGGGACGAGGCCACTCCGCCGCCGAAGATCCCGAATGCGTCCGAAATGATGGTGAGAAAAAAAAGCATGAACACAGTGGAAATCACCCGCGGCGTAACCAGCTTCTTCATGGGATCGGTCCCGAGCGCCCGCATGGCGTCAATCTGCTCGGTCACCACCATCGAACCCAGTTCGCTGGCCATACCGGAGGCATTGCGACCAGCCACCATTAACCCGGTGATAACCGGCCCAAGTTCGCGGACCATGCCGAGAGACACCAACTGCCCGATCAGAGAGAGAGAGCCGAATCTCTGGAGCGTGACGCCGCTGTTCTGCGCCAGCGCGCCGCCGGTAAAAAATCCGGTGAGCACAACGATGGGGAGTGACCCGACGCCAACCAGGTCCGCCTGCTGCGTCGTATCAGCCAAATAGCGAGGTCGCGCGAACAGATTGCCAATGGCTCGCGCGGCGATGAGCGAATATTCCTGGACGGATTGAACTTTCTCTTTTGCCCAATCAGTCGGCGAAATCAGTTCCATGGGTTCAGCGAACTGAAGAAAACTATAACAGAGGCCAGATGGGCCGGTGAGCTACTTCGTTTACGGACTTGGTTAGGGAGAACCGGATCTACTCCCGAATCTTTTTCTTGATTTCGATACTCAGGCGTTTGATCTTTTGATTCAGGGTGGAGAGAGGAATGTGAAACCGCTCCGCGGTCTCGGTCTGGTTCCAGCTGCATTTTTCCAGCATGTCAAGAATGATGTGCCGTTCACACTCTTCCATGACGTCGAACAGCGAAGCATCCCCGCGGTTCTCAATGATAGGGATTGGCGAGCCCCGGCCCACAATGTTGTCGGGCAGCAGGTCTGGCCCAATCTCCTGCGCCGACGAGAGCACCACTGCGCGCTCGATGACGTTTTCCAGTTCGCGCACGTTGCCAGGCCACGAATAAGTCACCAATGGACGTAATGCCTCGGCGTTCAATCGCCGCAGAGGACGTTCGTTTTCCTCTGAGTATTTGCGCAAGAAGAAATCTACGAGCAGCGGGATATCTTCTTTGCGCTGGCGCAAAGGCGGCAAATCAATGGTGATCACATTGAGGCGGTAGAAAAGGTCCTCGCGGAACTTCCCTTCCCGCACCTGCTGGCGTAAATCGACATTGGTTGCAGCAATGATGCGAACGTCCACCTGGACTTCGTGCACCCCGCCCAGGTGCATGAATTTGCGGTCCTGCAGAACACGCAAGATCTTGGATTGGGTATCCATACCCATCGTGCCAATCTCGTCGAGGAAGAGAGTGCCCCGGTCGGCAACCTCGAACAGACCTTTTTTTGAAGCAATGGCGCTGGTGAATGCACCTTTTACGTGCCCGAAAAGCGTGGACTCCAGCAGATCAGGCGGCATCGAGCCGGTGTTGACCGGAACAAAGGTCCGATCGCGGCGCGGAGAATTCAAATGCAGAGCCTTGGCAATCAGCTCTTTTCCAGTGCCGCTTTCGCCCTGCAAGAGCACTGTGGAGCGGCTGGGCGCGACTTGCGCTACCAAGTCGAAAATTTTCAGCATGGGCTCACTCTTGCCCACAATGTTCTCGAAGTTGTACCGCTGCTTTAGGGCGCGCTTGAGCTGAATGTTCTCTTCTTCGGCGCGGCGCCGGGCCACGGCCGTGCGTACGTCGGCCAGAAGCTTCTCATTGTCCCAGGGCTTTTGCAGGAAGTTCGCGGCGCCAGATTGCATTGCTTTGACCGCGTCCTCTACCGTGCCATAAGCGGTAATCATAATGATGGCAATCTGAAAATCGAGGACGCGAATTTCAGGAAGCAGCTCGATTCCATTTCGATCCGGCAGCGCCAGGTCGAGCAGCACTAAATCGAAGGGATGCTCTCCCAGCTTCGCAAGGCCTTCTTCTCCTGTAGCCGCAGCCTCGACTTCGTAGCCTTCCAGTTCGAGCAATGTCTGCAGGGACTCGCGAATTTCGGCTTCGTCGTCAATGATGAGGACGCTTCCCTGCGACGGCAATGCAGTCTCATGCATTCGCCTCGAAATGACAGCGGCTTCAGACATTCACAGCCTTCCTTACCAAGGGGAACTCCAGGTAGAACGTCGTGCCTTCATCAGGAGTACTTTCCACGCGAATCTTGCCGGCATGCTCCTGAATAATTCCGTATGTGACCGACAAGCCCAACCCGGTACCGCGCCGCTGGCCATCCTGGGCCGAAGCCTTGGTGGTGAAGAACGGATCGTAAATCCGCTGAATATGTTCTTGAGCGATGCCCTTGCCGGTGTCGGAGATCATCACGTTAACGCCGTCGCCGTTTGAGGTGCTAATTCGCAGCGTTCCTCCTTGCGGCATGGCATCTTTCGCGTTGAGGAAGAGGTTCAGAAACACCTGCTGTAAGCGCCCGGCGTTCCCCTGGATCATAGGCAAGTGCGACGCGAGTTCGTTGTTCACGCGAATCTGCGCGATCTTGAGCTGATGCTCGAGCAGATTCAGGGTATCGAGAATGATTCGATTCAGATCAATTTCTGTGAACTCGGTGGCGCTGGTGCGCGAGAAGTTCAGCAAATTATTGACGATCTCTGAAGCGCGGAAGGTCTGCCGCGTGATCTTGTCGAGCAGCGCGCTTTTCGTTTGATCTCCCTGCAGCTGTTTGGAAAGCATTTGCGCGTAGGAGGAGATGACGGCCAGGGGCGTGTTCACCTCGTGAGCGACGCCTGCTGCCAGCAGTCCGACCGAAGAAAGTTTGTCGGCTTGCGACAGCTGGGCTTCCAGGTCAACGCGCTCGGTGATGTCGTCCATGATGATGAGACGCCCGACCACGCTGAATTTCTTTGTGACCAGCGGAGCGATGGCAACGTTCACGATGCGCGTCTCACCGGTAGGCGCGGCCAGGCGGAACTTATACAGATTGTGAATGCCGGGGGTTTGGCGCAGGCGATAAAACTCCTGCACAAAATCCGACGGGAAGATCTCGCCCAGCGGGTGCGTTAGCGCCTGCCAGCGCGGCACCGCGTACATCACTTCCATCTGCGAGTTCCAGGACTCGATCCGGTCTTCGAGATCGACCGCCAGCACACCCACATTGATGGACTCGACGATATTTTCGTTGAAGTCTTTGAGGCGCTCGTACTGCGCGATCTTTTGCTCTAGCGATGCGTACAGACGCGCGTTTTGAATAGCAATCGCAAGATAGCCAGCGAGCGTCTCCAGCAGCTCCACATCTTCGCTCGAGAGGAAGTCACCTTCGGTCGTCTTGCCTAATCCCAAGACCGCGATGGTGCTCTTTTGCGCGCGGCAAGGAATGTAGTAGTTGAGATCGAGCCGCGCGATCGTCTCCTGTGTGCTGTGCGTCTCCCGCGGAAGGTGGTGTGTGCTCTCGAAGAACAGATGACCCTCGGCAGCTTCCGGCCGCGACACGCTCAGGAAACTGAGATCAAGATTCCCGGTCTGCTGAATACCGAAGGACTTGGCCAGGACGAACCCGTTCTGCTCTTCGCCGGTCGCTACGAAAATTGCCATGCGGTCCACCAGCAGCGTGCGGGAAAGCTGATCCACAACTGCGGTCAGCATCTTATCCAAGTCGGTTTCGGCGTTCAGTTCCCGGCCGAATTCGATCAAGGTATGGCGATAGTCATAGCGAGTCCGATTGAACAGCCGATCCATCCGACTCTGGATCCACTTGCGTATGGGATCGAAGAGTACTCCGCTGACCACCATCGCGATTACCAGGCCGACGGTACCGGCACCGGGGACACGTGTGTGCACCAATTCGCCTACAAGCGCTATCGCGACCAGGTAAGCTCCGGCTATGGCGGCCGCAGTCAGTGTGTACGCCATTCCTCGCTTGAAGATCAGGTCAACGTCCATTAACCGATAGCGGACGATGGCATACCCGAAGGTCAGCGGCAGGATGCCGAGCGAGAGCACTGAAAGCTTCATCGCACTGTTGGGCACAACGCCAAACAGGAACGGCAGTGCGTAAAAAATCGTGAACGGCACGATCGCCAAGATCGTCCCCCGGGTGACCCATTTGAGTTGCTGCCGCAAAATCGGGCGATTGGCGATCTGATAACTGTGCAAGAACACAAGCGCCGCGGCGATGAAGTACAGAACCAGATACGCCATCTCCCAGCGATCAATCTGAAATCGAAGTGTCTCGCTGGCGCGAGAGAGCACTTTCGAGATCACATGGAACAGCAGCAGCATTAGCCCGGGAAGATACACAGACTGGACAACCCAGCGGTGCTTTCGTACCAGCGTGTGCTTCTCGGGAAACGTGAGAGCAAAATGCAGAAAGAGCGCCGCCTGCAGCAGCCATGCGGCCGCATTTCCCCAATAAATCGTCCAATCAAACGCGTTCAGCTTGCCGGTGTACTTGAACGCATAGAAGACGAACGAGACCAGGCAAAAAATGTAGAAATGTGTCGAACCTGGGGCGGTCCAGCGCCGGAACAAGACATACAACCCGATTCCCAGATAGATAAGTGCAATGAGGCGAAGCCAATCGTTGGAATTACGCTGCGCCGGCGCAAGGATCGGGTTAGCTTCGAGCGCAACTGAACCGCGATGCAACCCATACGTCGCCTTGGTCCAAACGCCGTCGCGATAAAGCTGAGAGTTAAAGACCGCAATGCTGGTGATCGCATGTCCATCGATCGAAATCAGCTGGTCACCAGGCTTAATTCCGGCGCGTGCTCCGGGACCGTTCGGATCTACATGGTCGGCAACGATATTACCGTTCCGCTCCAGCCACCAAACGCCGTCGTAGGGCGGCACGAACTGACTTTCCTTGCGGAAATTGATCCAGGCGAGAATAATCGCCGCAGTGGTCAGCAGGAACAGGAAGGCGGCCACAAAGCGAGTTTGAAAGTCCCTGTTCATTGCTGACGCCAGCGCTTGCGGCTTTGCGGGTACACGCGGCCTAAAGCAGGCTTGCACGTTCCCTGCCACGCCGACCGATTGGTTGGACGATGTAAGTACCATCTTCGTAAGCGGTTGCAATAATTATAAGAGCGCACAGGAACCGTAATTATGTTTTTTGGAAGGAATCTCCGATAAACCGTAAGTCTTTGGGAAGATGAACTTTGTGGCCGAAGTCAGCTGCAGCATGGGGCAAAAAGCGGGGAGCCGAAGCTCCCCATTTTACAGAAGCTACAGAGGCGATATCTGCTTAGATAGAATTCAAACCTTGCCTCCAGAGTTGTCCGCCGCAAGAGAAAATCGATGATTGACCAGAAGAGAGCACAGCGAAGCGGTCCTTCAGAAGAGTGGGCCCAGGTCGATGGGCTAAATGTCCGTTTTCAGCGGAGCGGCTCGGGTCCGGCGCTGGTTCTGGTGCACGGGCTGCTCGGTTACTCCTTCAGCTGGCGTTTCGTGACTCCTCAACTGGCACAAGAACGAGAAGTTTTTGCTCTGGATATGCCGGGTTCAGGGTTTTCGGATTGCGATGCCCGATTGGACCCCCACCTCAAGTCTGCGGCACAGCGACTGTTGGGCTTCATGGATGCGGTCGGAATCTCCGCTTGCGATCTCGTGGGCAGCTCTTACGGCGGGACAACTGCACTGATGGCTGCGGCACTGGCGCCTGGGCGAATCCGAACACTGGTGCTGGTGTCCCCGGCGAATCCATGGTCAAAAATCGGACGCACGCGATTGTCGCTGCTAAACCTTCCGCTGATGTCCTCGATATTCCCGCGTGCCGCCCGAATTTGCACACCGCTGAACGCTCTTTCTTTAAGCCGCATGTTCGGAGACTCCCGGCGAATGCCCACGGACACTGTTCGCGGCTATAGTCTGGTTTTAGCGCGGCATGGCGTTTTGGAGCACGCGGTGAAGATTGTCCGTACGTGGCACACGGACATGCGGGAAATCGAAGCTGCGTTGCCGAAAATTGCGGATATTCCGGTCCTGTTATTGTGGGGCAGTAAAGATCGAGTAGTAGATGCAGGCTCGGCCGAAGTTCTCCGGCAACGCCTTCACATGGCCCAAATGGCGGTTATCCGAGGCGCGGGACACCTTCCCTATGAAGAACGTCCGGAAGAATTCAGCAGTATTGTTCTGGATTTCCTCGCACAGCACTCGCCCGCTGGTTCCAAGCGGGAAGTAACCTGACAACAACATTGATGGGTGCTAGTCTCGAAACGGGTGAGTGAAACGGTTCTCAATTCGGCGCCAACCCGCGGGCCGCACTGGCTTATAACGCTGTGGCAAGCGGAAAACTCGGGAGCCTGGCTGCGGTTCGTGGTGGCAGCTGTAGGGCTGGCATTCGCCTTTGCGGCGGCTATCTTCTCGACCGCGGCTCGTGACGCGGGAAACGTTCCGGCAACGGTCGCGCTGTCATCGCTGGCCTTGCTCATCGCCGCAGGCGTGGGAATCGGGACCGTTCCTTATTTAGCTCGCCGGCTGGCTGCCAAACGAGTGCGGGAGGCCTTAGATTTCGAGGTCACGCGGGCTGGAGCACTGTACGTGGTGGTGGTTCTGGTGATCGGCGTGGCGGCGCTGAATACCGGCAACAACTTGCTCTATATCGTCGTGGCAGCAATGCTGGCGGCAATCGCGGTATCCGGGATTGCATCTGCATTTTGCTTGCGAGGATTGGAACTGGACCTCAAGGTCCCCGATCACATATTTGCCAAGACAGATGTGACCGGAACGCTTTGGGTGCGCAATCCGCGCCGTTGGATTCCTTCCCTCTCAGTTTCCGCCATACCAGCCGACAGTTCCAAGGCCCAAAAGCGCTGGCGCTGGGTGGCGACGACGTTCCCAGTGCCTCCCTGGCGTCCGCCAGAACGGCAGTGGTTACAGTTGCCAGATCGCAAATTACGTCGCATTGCTGACCCGTCGTCAGGCGTTTTTCACGAATCCGCCTACTTCCCTCTGCTACTGCCCGAAACGCAGCTTCAAGCCGAGGTGAAACTCAATTTCAGCAAGCGCGGACGATACCAGGAAAAATTCAGTCTCTCGACACGGTTTCCGTTTGCGTTTCTGGTGAAGACGCGGCGGTTGGCGCTTTCGCGGGAAGTCCTGATTTATCCGGAGCTCGCGACATCTGATGAAATAGTCGAGCTTTTACCCGTACTCAGCGGAAAGATAGAAGCTTATCTGAAAGGCGTAAGTGCCGATCTTTACCGAATTCGTGAGTATCTGCCCGAAGATTCAGCGCGCCACGTGGACTGGAAGGCGACGGCCAAGTCGGGCGACTTAAAAGTCAGAGAGTACTCGCGCGAAGACGAACGTCGGCTCCGGTTCGTTTTCGACAACGCTGCGCCCGGCCAAGTTGCTCCGGAAACTTATGAACGCATGGTTTCGTTAGCCGCCTCGGCGGCATGGCGCCTGGAAAAAGAGCGCGTGTTTCTTTCGTTTGTCTCACAAGAGTACGAGGCCATCGGCGACGTATTCGGATTCCTCGAGCATCTCGCAACGATTCAGCCAAAGAATGCGCCGTCGGTGCTTGAGACTCTACCTGCATCGACTGCTTATAGCCTGGTTTTCACAGCGCAAAGGCGAGGCACAATTCCCGCCGCCATGTGGGCCAGCGCCTACTTTGTGTTCACGCAATAGCTGCCATTTTACGGGCCTAGGCGTACTGCCCAGATGCCTTCATGGTAACCATGACTTTGGTTACCTACGTACATTGGACCTTCTCGCAAAAGCTGCTACCTTCGTTTCATAAAGCAGGGCTTTAAGTGCGGAGCCCTCTGGATTTTGCAAGTTATGTCCAGCGCCCAACTCCAGCTCGCGCTATGGATTTCACAGCCGGTCTTGCAGGCGGCAATTGCAACCTTTCTATTTCGCCGCAAATTACACAAGCAATTCAGGGCCTTCTTCATATATACGGTCGCCCAGATCGCATTTTTTGTCTTAAGTTTCCCGTTGCGTGACTACCCGATTTACCTTGATGCCGCTCATAAT
>Ga0209580_10000707_pt1 | contig 16735 bp, 13 predicted proteins | sample Coa_R1_5_FD_187153 | JGI IMG/M metagenome (GOLD analysis project Ga0209580, IMG submission 187153) | Surface soil microbial communities from Centralia Pennsylvania, which are recovering from an underground coalmine fire - Coalmine... | ecosystem: Environmental > Terrestrial > Soil >... | reverse complement strand
ACATCACCTGCGGATTGGGAGCGTCTTTCCCCATTGGGCTGCGCGGCTCCACGTTGACAGACTGAAGCGCATCCTCGATTTCAGCGTCGTTAAGCCCTTTGCCCTTGAGCGCGCTGCGCCGCAAGGCATCGCTTACGGTGGAACCAAGCACTCCGTTCTCGATGAAACTGGAAACGTCACGGGTAACAAAGTCGATCTTTCGCGCCTTGATTGCGTCCGGTGTCGCCCATAGAAAACCATCCAGCGTCCGGTCTTTCACTTCTTGTGTGAGCGCGCCGCGTTTTGCATCCGAAGTGTCAGTGCTCACGGCCACGGTAAAGTGCGTTGGCGGCAAGTTTCTTTTTTGCCTTCTCAGGTCCACTTTGCTTCCAGACTTTTCCTGCTCCTGCTGCTGTTCAATGCGGCTGCGGATCATATCCGCGGTATCTCGATCGGCGGCCACCACCACCATATGCTTGGTTTCATTTGTTCCGCGATTGGCCAGCATGGTGGGCACCACGGTAACGCCAAACATCAGCGCCGGAATGAACAGCGTCATGATCACGAAGGAACGCGAGCGCACCCGCTCCAGGTATTCACGCTTGGCGATAATAAAAGTGTTATGCATTGGTTTTGCCCACCGTGTTGATGAATATCTCTTCCAGTGACGGCTCCATCAGCTCAAACTTGTTGACCCTTGACCGCGCCGCCACCATTTGCAGAAGCTGCTGCGCGTCCGCGCCCGGCGCCAGCCGCACTTCAACATAATTGCCGTAGTTGTTGTAGGCGCTCACCAGCGGATTCTTTTCCAGAAAATCGCCGTTGCCTTCATACTCAATCTGCACATTGCTCTTGCCGTATCCCGCCTTGATGGTCTTGAGATCACCCTGAAGCACGGCGTTGCCTTTGTTGATGAGGCAAATGCTGTCACACAACTTTTCCACCTGGTCCATGCGATGGGTTGAAAACAGGATCGTCTTGCCCTGCTTCTTCAGGTCCAGCATTACGTCTTTCAGCAGCGTGGCATTCACAGGATCGAGCCCAAAGAACGGCTCGTCCATGATGATGAAATCAGGATCGTGCAGCAAGGCAGCGATAAACTGTATCTTCTGCTGCATGCCCTTGGAAAGCTCTTCCACCTTTTTCTGCAGCCACGCGTCTATCTCCAGCCGCTTGCACCACTGCATGGATTTTTGCCGGGCATCGCCCGCGGACATGCCGTGCAATTCACCCAGAAAAACCAGCTGGTCAATGACCTTCATCTTTTTGTAGAGCCCGCGCTCCTCCGGCAGGTAGCCGACCTTGTTCAGGCTCTTGCGCTCAAACGGCTTGCCAAAAAGATTGATCTGGCCGGAGTCAGGCGCGGTAATGCCAATCATCATGCGGATCGTACTCGTCTTGCCGGCGCCGTTAGGCCCTAGCAGGCCAAAAACGCCTCCCTGTGGAATGGCGAACGAGAGGTTATTGACCGCCACAAACTGGTCGTAAGATTTTCGGACGTTATTGAGTTCAATTGTTTGCATGGAAAAGAGTTCCTGCCCAGAATGTTATACGGTGGGAGCACGCCAAAGTTACACGATTTCCAGATATTGGTCGATCCAGCCACGCACCCTTAATCGACGTTCGTCGGTGGGATCAAAGCGCATTCCATAGACTTTGTCGCTCTCGCGGTACCAGCATACAAAGGCGCGGACATTCAACTTTTCCATTCCGGGCAGCGTAAGAATGATCCGAATAGGATCAGACTTGGGCAGCGGCGCCAGGCAACGTAAGGAAATTCCGCCGGAGCTGACTTCCACGGTTGTTCCAACAACGGTGCGGCCGTTGACATCAAGCTCCAGCTGGGAAGAAACCGGAATCCGCACATAGCGCCGGAGTTCATGGATCACCAGCAGGTGCGTAGCGCGGACTACCTTCAGGACGCTCTGCCGGTCCAGCGGTTCATCCAGGACTGCGTTGATTCCATAGCTGGAATACCGCAGGGCTTCCTGCGTATTTCGCGCTATGCCATAGACCACAAGACGCCGGTTTGAAGGGGAGTTGCGCGCCGCTTTCAGTATCCTATCGGCCTCTGGATCATACAGGCGCAGTACGCAGGCCTCAAATTTCTGGCGATTCAGGAGCAGGATCGGGTCGCCTTCAGCCGGAACCACCGTGATGCCGAATTGGCGGAAACAGTCATTGAGGAAGGTGTTGCAAGCGGGATCAATATGGATGCTGGCGATCCTGGCAGTAATCTTGCCCGAAATGGCCGCGACTGTGGTGCTGCTCATATCTCCCTTGATTCTGTTTATCTGGAGGCGGAAAATTCCTTCTTCGTGTCGGCCGAGGCCACCTTATTGCGTCCTAATTGCTTGGCTTGATACAGCGCGGCATCGGCTGCAGCCACTACCTCATCGCGTGTTATGCCGTGCGCGGGATAGTCCGCCACGCCGCAGCTGATGGTAACAGGCCGGGGCACTCCGGGGAAAAAATGGGTTTCCACCTGGCGGCGCAGCTTTTCCGCAACTCTTACCGCGCTCTCTCCAGTAGTTTCCGGCACAACAATCGCAAATTCGTCGCCGCCATAGCGGCACACCATATCCATCTTGCGCAGCTGCTGCTTCAGGATCGTTGAAACCGAGCGCAGCATTTCATCGCCCAGCAGGTGTCCAAATTCGTCGTTCATTTTCTTGAAGTGGTCAATATCCACCATGATCACGGACATACGGCCCTGGAAGCGGCTGGCGCGCTCCAGTTCTTCTACAATGCGCATCTCGAAAAAGCGGCGGTTGTGGATTCCCGTAAGTCCATCCACATAGGCAAGCTGCTTCATGCGATCAAAGTTGTGCGCGTTCTGGATTGCCGCCGCGCAGATGTCCGCCACCGATTCCAAAGGCTGAACATCATCGTGATCAAACGAGTTTTTCTGGGCGCTATCCAGCGCCAGCACGCCTAATTTCTCACCAAAGATCACCAGCGGCACACACATTTCCGACTGCGTTTCGGCAAAGCCGGCTATGTACCCTTCAACGGTTTTAACGTCATTTTCAATTACGCTTCTTCCTGACGTCATCGCACGTGCCGCCAAGCCTGCTCCGGGAGACAGAATCTCTCCCATAGCCATGTTCGGCGTGAGACGGCCTTCATGCGCGCGCACTCGCAGGCTGTCGCCTTCAGCCAGCAGCACGGCGGCATGGTCAATGCCAAACAAATCCATCAGCAGGCGGCAAACCACAGTGAGCAGTTCGTCCAGGTCCAGTACGCGCGTGGTCTTCTTGGCTACGGCATTAATGGCCTCAAGTTGTTTGGTCCGGCGGCGCTCCGCGGAATACAACCGGGCATTTTCCAAGGCCATGGACGCCTGCGTGGAAAAGAGAGTCAGCAGGTCGATCTTTTCCAGATCAAAGTAGTCAATCTGGTCACTCTGAAAATCCAGCACGCCAACCACCTCGTCGCGGACCATCAGTGGTATCGCCACTTCTGACCTGGTTTCATCCACCCGCCGCAAGTAGCGCGGGTCTTTGCTGACATCGGGGGCGTATACCGGCCGCTTGATTTCCGCCGCGGCCCAGGTCAATCCCTTGCCTCTGGGGATCCGGTAGCCTACATCGAGATTGCTGCGGCCAAGATGGGCCCGGACCTGAAGCTCCTGGCCGGACTTGTCCATTAAAAGCACGGCCCCATTCTGCAATTGGAAGAAGTCTCGAATGATGGTGAGAATCCGGTTCAGCACCTCATCCAGATCAAAAGTAGACAGGATCGCCTGACTGGCGTCATACAAAATAGCTATCTTTTGCATCGACTCGAGCAAAACGAATCCTTCTCCAAGAATAAAAAAATTGGACTACGCAGCTCCCGGCGGGATGACTTTAACCGTCTGCCGGAGGGGGATGTGAGCTCGTTCAACCTGGTATTCAGGGTTAAACAATTTTATAGCGAAAAGTCACCGAATGAAAGGTGATTTTAGTCACAGTATGTATGTCTTTGGTCACAGAGATAATTCGCGACTTTTCAGGCCCAAAATGACACTTAGAGGGAATAGGGCGGTCCTGGAATTTTGAAAGAATTTTACTTGCAAATCTTTCGATTAGCAGCATCTGTCCTGGTGAGTTGCGCAAGTTGGGACTTCCCAGCCTGGCCCGCTCCGATGGCGGTATTGCCTTAGCCAATTCGGCTATCGCTTTAATAGATCGATTGGCTCACGCACGTCCGTCACGCGGAAATACTTTGCCAGCGCTGGGTGCTTCTTTGCCACTTCCTCATACATGGCGTAGGCCACGTTCCGGTAGGAAAAGTGTCCGGCTGCGCCGCTGCGCAACTCGGAAATGTAGAGGGCTTCAGCAAAGTCCATCTTGAACAGAGTCCGCTTGCGGAACGCCATGGGCAACAGGTAAAGCCCCGCATGTATTCCAGCCGCGTTGCACTTGTCGCTGGCATGGATAGCTTTTTCAATCGCCGTCTTGTAGCGTGCTTCAAGTCCGGCTTCCTGAATATCAGGCGGCGTGTCATAGCCGTGATGGCGCGTGAAGCCCTGCTCAATCTGCGTGCAACGGCGGTGGCGATGCATGTCGCGAAAGCCGCCGATGTCCATCAGGATGTCAAACTTGAATTGCTGTCCTGCGTGGAAGCTCCGCAAAAGCTCATCATGCCGGCCGCGATGGCGCATTCCCAGATCGATAATTTCGCTGCGCTGCTTCGCCGTGAGCGCCTGCACCCGCTCCGTAACCTGCCGGTAAGAATGATGGCAAGCTGAATACAGCAGCGTCGCGGCCATCTCAACTTCCAGCGGGCCATCCTCTACCAGATCAACCAACGGAGCCCGTTCAAGCGACACCCCTTCCATCAACTCGGCGGCGGCATGCTCCAACTCAGTTCGTGTCTGGCTTTCATACTCACTGGCGTTGGCATACTTGACCAGCGTTGGAGCCACACGCGTCGACCGCAAAAGCTGTTGCTCGGCCTTCGCGCCCAATTCAGGATTGGCCGCCTTAATCTCTTCCACCAGCGCGCGCATGGATTCAGCCTGGACGTTGTATGAAGGTTCGCCGGCCGCATCCTTCAGCAGCGCGCCCAGATGCCGGACCTCGGCATATGGACTCGATAGAAGCCGCGCAATCTGTGTTTCCAGCGTGCGCGCATTCACGATCTGGCCCAGTGACGTGTTCGTCGCCAGCGGCAGCAGGTAGCGTGAATTGTCGAAAGCCCGAGCGCGCAACGTGCGCGTGTATTGGTCTTCCGCCATTTCATCAGGACGCGGAATTTTGCCGGTGTAATACCGCAGCATCTCCTGCGTGAGGGCTTCATATTCGGCAAAGAGAAAATCGATGGTCGCGCAATACTCAGCGCGGGCAGCGGCATCTGTTCCGAAATCAGGGATGAAGTAGCCGCTCTTTTTGAAGTTCTGGTAGCGCGTTGAGCGCTCCTGCCCGTCCCAGCGCTGCTCATCGACCAATACGATCGCTGCCAGGATCGACAGCTTCTCAATGGCAAATGCCAGGTGCGCCAGATCGGCTATCGACCGATGGCCGTACTGGAAGTAAAACGTGTTGAGAAACTGCTCGGCCTTCTGCTCGCTGATCTCCTTGAGCGATTCCTTCATCGACAGCGCGGAACGCGAATACTTGGCCATGGCATAGGCCTGCACTTCCGGCTCAACGCCGTGCACGGCAAACACGTTGACCTGTGGGCCGGAACTGGCCCCGTTCTTTTCTGTGGTGGCAATCGGCTTGGTGGTAACGGGATCGGGCATGGGAGTCAACTCGATTTTATTCCATTCCGAGAAGTGGTGAATTCCAATTGGCCCGCTCTTTTGGACATACTTCGTCGGGTTCACTCTGCTTGGCCGCGCTCTTCGCTCGAATCGTCCATGGCAGCGGGATCAGGCCCCCCATCAACACAGTCTTAAATCATTCAGGGTTATCATCGCCGAGTTCCTCCGGAACGGGTTGGTCCAAGAAGACAAGGGCTGCTTCAGCATCCTCGGACTTCACTCGAAGTTTAACTCCGCCCAGGACAATCGAAATACCCCAGTCCAAACGCACCATGTTGTCATCGACCAGGTAACATTCGATGCCAGCCGATTCCAGACTGCTCTTGGCCAGCCATGCCTGCATCACGTCTGGAAAGCTGCGAATTGTGACCATAGGCCGCAGCGCCGTTTCGTCTAGCAACCCATCGGGGTCTTGTTGTAACGGACTAAGTTCTCTACGGGCCATCTCATCATTCAAGACCTGACTCGCCAGGCCGGTCAGCGAAGCCGTATCTTCCGCAAGCTCCTGCAACTCGCCATCCGTCATATGGGAATAAACGTCGATCAGGCGCTGTCGTTCTCGCACAGGATCGATTGCCATTGTGCTCCTCCCCTTGCTCGCTCTCAAAGTACCCGGCAGAAGAAGTATAGTCGCCGTACCCCGAGGTGGTGGAGGGATACTCTACGAACGGCCCTTCACCCGATAATTCAGTTCTACTACGCCGTCCGGAAACGCCTTACTGGAGAGTAGCTTGAGGGGTATTGATCGGTGACGGGGTTGGATTAGCGGAATGCCCTCTCCAATCAGAATCGGTATAACGTGGATTCTGAACTCGTCGATTTCGCCTTCGTCGAGAAACGAGGCGATGAGCCCTCCGCCACCCATCATCCATATATCTTTGCCCGGCTGCGCGCGCAGCCGTTGCGCGAAAGTTTTCACCGGTTCGTTCGTCCACTCAAATCCCGGCAGCAACCGCTTCCGGGGATGGCGAGAAAAGAGATAGTTCTTGGTCTTCGGCCCGAAGTCCGCGCTCTTCATGCCCATCTCGATTCCCTTGTCATATGTCTTGCGGCCCCACAGAATCGTGTCGATGCTCTTGAAGAATTCACCCATTCCATAATCCCCTTTTGCCCCCGGGCGGTCGAGCCAGGCCACGTCACCGTCAGGCCGTGCGATGAAGCCGTCGGTGCTCATTGCAATGGATACGACGATCTTCCTGCGCTTCTTCATGGTTCTTCGCCCCCCCCGAACGTCGGCTAATATACCTCTGCCGCAGCTTTCGGACAGGGAAAAGATTGGCTGAAAAATCTTGGATTCCAGCCCGCTTATCCACAGTCGCTCCCTTTCTCCGCGGCCCACGAGATGATAAAATCTTTAAAATCCACTCCTCGGAGTTCCGATGCAGGCTATCCTTGCGCTGGAAGATGGACGAGTCTTCAGCGGCATAGGTCACGGCGCGAAAGGCGAATGCTACGGGGAAGTTGTTTTCAATACTTCCATCACCGGTTACCAGGAAATTTTCACCGATCCTTCTTATGCAGGGCAGATTGTTGTCCTGACCAATCCGCAGATTGGCAATTACGGCACCAATCCAGACGACAACGAAGCCACTCATCCTTACATTGAAGGCCTGGTCGTGCGCGAGTTCTCGCCCATCAGCTCCAATTGGCGCTCGCAGCAGGTGACCGACGAGTACCTGGAAAAATTCAAGATCCCAGTCATTGCCGACATTGACACGCGAGCCGTCGTGCGCCACCTGCGCACCAACGGCGTGATGCGCGGCGTGATCTCTTCGATAGAAACTGATCCCGAGAAACTTATCGCCAAAGCCCGCGCCCTGCCCAAGATGGATGGCACTGATCTAGCCAAGGTCGTGACGACCAAGCAACGTTACCAGTGGGAGACCGGCACGCGCTCGCATGAGCCAACGGAAGTTGTGGGCGTAAAAGACCTGCCGCCCAGCAAACATGTGGTGGCTTATGACTTCGGCATTAAACAGAACATTCTCCGCATGCTGGTCGATCAGGGCTGCCGCGTGACCGTTGTCCCGGCCATGACCTCTGCGGAAGACGTGCTGTCCCTGAATCCTGACGGCGTGTTCCTCTCCAATGGCCCCGGCGACCCTGAGCCCTGCACCTATGCCGCGGACAACATCCGCAGGCTAATGGGCAAAACGCCGATCTTCGGCATCTGCCTTGGCCATCAGTTGGTCGGTCTCGCGCTGGGCGGCAAGACTTACAAACTCAAGTTCGGCCACCACGGCGGCAACCATCCGGTAAAGCAGTTGGAAACCGGGAAGATTGAGATCACCGCACACAATCACAACTTCGCGGTTGATCCGGATTCGCTCAAAGATTCGGAAGTCCTGAAGACCCACATCGATCTGAACGACAATACTCTGGAAGGGCTGCGCCACCGCACTCTGCCGCTCTTTACGGTGCAGTATCACCCGGAGGCATCGCCCGGCCCGCATGACTCGCATTACCTCTTTAAGGATTTCATGGGGCTGATGGAGGAGTGGAAGAAGTGAAGTTATCCAGCCAATGGTTTCGATGTGTAATTGCGTGGGTGATGTTCTGCACGCTTTTTTCCGCGAAACTGTTTGGCTGTATGAGATCGCTAGCAAGCGTATCGGTGCCACCGAGTTTCCGCATTTCGGTATGGAATGATACGAAAACTGTTTCTGGCATTACCGTTCAGGTCTACGACGAGGCATTGTCCTACCCGGAGGGCGTGAAGCCGGCGCCGGTTTTAACGTTGCAAACAGACCGGAACGGCAATGCAGAAGTTAATAATCTTGCGCCTGGAACATACGTGATTCAGACCACAGGCCCCGGCCAAGGCAGTGCATTGTATGCGTTAGTGGCAACTAACCATGCAAAGCCAAGCAGTGAGATCAAGCTGGAATGGCCGTATTCGCGACAAAAAACTCTCAAGAGCCGGGCTCTTGCTGGAAATCTCCTTAGTAACAGGCCCTGGCATCCGTTCGAGAACATTCATCTCGAACTATGGACGGCCGGAAGTCCTGCGCCGCTGGCCGTAGAAGATACTGGACCGGACGGACGTTTCCACTTTAATGAATCTCGGGCAGGCATTTATGTTCTTCGCGTTCGAGGCCAGCAGAAAGATATAGAACCGACTGACCAAGTCCAAGGTGATCTAGTGATTGAACTTTCGCCGGCCGCCTCCGACGCCACTGAAATTTCTTTGCTTCTCGACATGTCAGACTGTGGCATTGAGTACAGCAATTGCGCCGCTAACAAAGCTGTTGCAATGGCTTCGCGACGTATTCGAGTACTGAACGTTCCTGGCATGGCTGAGTATCCAGCCATTGAGGGTGCGCGATACAAACTCTTGAATGACAATGGAGTCTCGATTGCGGAAGGAAGCACTAATAAAAATGGCATCGCTGAGTTGCCATCTGATGCAAAAGGAAGAGCAACCTTGATAGTGGCAGATGGTCTGTCGGCGACGCTGCAACAGCCACTCGACTTGCTTCCCGCAAATCAAAGTGCACCTGACCTCGTGGTTACCATGACGTTTATAGGTGGATCGGAAAACAATAACTGCAGCACTGCGCGTTTGGAGAAATATGCCACGCCGTAATGACATCGCGAAGATCCTGATCATCGGCTCCGGGCCAATCGTTATTGGCCAGTCGGCGGAGTTTGATTACTCCGGCACGCAGGCCTGCAAGGCGCTCAAGGCCGAAGGCTATGAGGTGGTGCTGGCCAACTCCAACCCCGCCACCATCATGACCGATCCGGAGATGGCGGACCGCACCTATATTGAGCCGCTGACGAAAACCTATCTGGAAGAAATCATCCGCCAGGAATCAGAAATGCTGCGCGGACAGTCGGGGAAGTTCGCGTTGCTACCTACGGTCGGCGGACAGACCGCGCTCAACCTGGCGGTCGAGCTAGCCGATTCCGGCATTCTTGAAAGATACAACGTTGAGCTCATCGGCGCGCAGCTTCGCGCCATCAAGATGGCGGAAGACCGCCTGCTCTTCAAAGACGCCATGACGCGCATCGGGCTCGACGTTCCCAAATCCTCGCTCGTCAATGACCTGAAAAGCGGCCTCGACTTCTCCGGCAAGATCGGCTTTCCACTCATTATTCGGCCTTCATTCACGCTGGGCGGCAGCGGCGGCGGCATTGCCTATAATCGCGAAGAGTTGCTGGAAATCCTGGCCCGCGGCCTTGATCTCTCACCCGTGCATGAAGTCCTGATTGAAGAGTCCGTGCTCGGCTGGAAGGAATACGAGCTTGAGGTCATGCGCGACCTCATGGACAACGTAATCATTGTTTGCTCAATCGAGAATTTCGATCCCATGGGCGTGCACACCGGCGACTCCATTACGGTGGCCCCGGCGCAGACGCTGACCGACCGCGAATACCAGCACATGCGCGATGCCTCCATTAAGGTCATCCGCGAAATCGGCGTGGAGACTGGCGGTTCCAATATTCAGTACGCCGTGAATCCGGCGAACGGCCGCATGGTGGTGATTGAGATGAACCCGCGTGTCTCGCGCTCGTCTGCGTTGGCTTCAAAGGCTACGGGATTCCCTATCGCAAAGATTGCCGCCAAGCTTGCCGTGGGATACACGCTCGACGAAATTCCCAACGACATCACCAAGATGACGCCGGCCTGCTTTGAGCCGACCATCGACTACGTGGTAGCGAAGATCCCGAAGTGGCAGTTTGAAAAGTTCCCCGGCACCGACGAAGGACTGGGCCCGCAGATGAAGTCCGTTGGCGAAGCCATGGCTATTGGGCGTACTTTCAAAGAAGCGCTGATGAAGGGCATACGGTCTCTGGAGACTGGGAAAAAAGTCGGGGCGGAAAAAATCGAGCCACGCATCCTTACGCAGCGGCTGGTGACGCCGCATCCGGAGCGCCTTACGTATATCCGCTACGCTCTGCACCAGGGCATGACCGTAAAAGAGCTGCACAAGATGACCAGCATCGATCCCTGGTTCCTCTACCAGCTCAAGGAAATTGCGGCGGTGGAGACGGAGTTGGTCAAACTATCGCCAGACTCGTTGACCAAAGAAATCATGGACAAGGCCGACCGGTTGGGTATTGAAATCACGCCCACGGAGGCCGAGGAACTCAACCAGTCAAAGCAGTTGACGAAGGAAACTTTGCGCCAGGCCAAGCGCCTGGGGATTTCAGACGAGCGGATTGCGCTTTCAATCAAAACGGGCGTACAAACGGTGCGCCGTATGCGTGAAACGCTGGGCATCCGTCCGGTTTACAAACTGGTTGACACTTGCGCCGCGGAATTTGAAAGCTACACTCCTTATCTTTATTCCACTTACGAAGAAGAAGACGAAGCGCCGCCCACCGACAAGAAAAAGATCCTCATCCTGGGCAGTGGCCCTAACCGCATCGGCCAGGGCATTGAGTTTGACTATTGCTGCTGCCACGCGGCTTTCGCTCTGCATGACGATGGTTATGAAACCATCATGGTCAACTGCAATCCTGAGACGGTCTCCACCGACTATGACACCAGTGACCGACTTTACTTTGAGCCCCTAACCTTTGAAGACGTGCTTGCGGTTTACCAGCATGAAACCAGGGGCGGCGCGCCTGTGGGAGTAATCGTTCAATTTGGCGGACAGACGCCACTGAACCTGGCGCTGCCGCTGCGCGGAGCAGGCGTCACGATCATTGGCACTTCACCCGAATCGATTGACCTGGCCGAAGACCGCAAGCGATTCGGCAAGCTCCTTGAAGAACTCGATATTCCGCAGCCTCCGGGCGCGATAGCCACCAGCGTGGAAGAGGCCGTAGCCGGGGCGCGCAAGGCCGGATATCCAGTGTTGGTGCGGCCATCCTACGTCCTCGGCGGGCGCGCCATGGTGATCGCCTATGACGATGACAGTGTTGTCCGCTACATGAAAGAAGCTGTGGAATATTCCCAGCAGCGGCCGGTGCTGGTCGATCATTTTCTGGAAGACGCGGTTGAAGTCGACGTGGACGCTCTTTCTGACGGCGAAGACGTCGTCATCGGCGGAATCATGCAACATATAGAAGAAGCCGGCATTCACTCTGGCGACTCTTCCTGCGTGCTGCCCTCGGTCGGCCTGCGCAAGCCGGTGCTCGATACGATCCGCGAACATACTTTCAAGCTCGCTCGTGCCTTGAAAGTTATCGGGCTGATGAACGTCCAGTTCGCGGTCCAGAACGAAAAAGTTTTTGTCATCGAAGTCAATCCGCGCGCTTCACGCACGGTACCGTATGTTTCCAAAGCCACTGGCGTGCCGCTGGCCAAGATTGCCGCTCGGCTCATGACTGGCCGCAAGCTGCGCGAATTCCTGCCCGTGAACGTAGAAAAGGAAATGGATCTCGCCACCGGCGCCGGATACTTCGTCAAGTCGCCAGTCTTCCCCTGGAACAAGTTCCCCGGCGTGGACACCGTCCTTGGCCCGGAGATGAAATCCACCGGCGAAGTGATGGGCTCGGCAGACACGTTTGGTGAAGCTTTTGCCAAAGCACAGCTTTCCGCCGGACAGGCGCTGCCCACGCAGGGCACGGTCTTCATCAGCGTGGTGGACCGCTACAAGCAGGAATCCATTGAACTGGCGCGCCGTTTTGTTGAGATGGGCTTCAGCCTCGTCGCCACGCATGGCACCGCCGATCGCCTGGAACGCGCGGGGCTTGCGGTGGACCGCGTTTACAAAGTAAAAGAAGGCCGTCCAAACGTGGTGGACCTGATCAAGGGCGATCGTGTTCAACTTGTGGTGAACACGCCGCACGGCGCTGAACCGTGGTTCGACGAAAAAGCCATCCGCCGCGCCGCTGTCACCAACCGCATACCCACGATCACGACGATGGCTGCGGCCTGGGCCGCCGCTGAAGGCATCGCCGCGCTGCAACGCAATGAAGTAAACGTGCGCTCACTGCAGCAATGGCACGGAACCAGCACGCAGCACTTGAAAGTAAACTCGGTCTAGGCTTGTCGCGGTTTGACGCTCACGCGTGCGATAGTTTTCCGCTCCTTTGTGATTTGCGTTATAGTGGTTCAGCGCAGTTCACATAAGACCTTCTGCTGGTGGCGTCTACAATGCTCGTCGCTCCAGGTAAAGTATTGCTCTTGCAACGCGCGGTTCCTACCCCTTCGTCAAACCCAGGCTGGGCCTCGGCTGCTCTTGCGATTGGCTCATGCACTTTATGTCTGGTCGTACTCGCGTATGCATTTTGGATGTGGCGGAAGAAGCCGCCGGCGTTTCCCACTAAACCAAGGGACGAGCAGAGGGCCAAAGCTCTTGAGTTGAGGATTGATTTGTCAGCTAAATTGTTTGACATTGGCCTGCTACTTCTTGGTGTGCTGTGGGGGCTGGTGCTTGCAGACAAAGTGGCGATTCATTTTTCGCGCTGGACAGACGGACTACTGTTCATCAGCAGCAATGTTCTTTTGTTGCTTTCCCTTTTGTTCCATTTACTGTACCGGAGAAATGTTGGCAACATGCTTTGGGACCTAGTGCCGCCGCCGGCAGGAGCAAGCGAGCCGCCGAGCCAGCCCGAACTCCCTGACATGCGTCATGCATATGTCGAGTTCCCGTTTACCGTCCAATGGCTGTTTTTCTTTGGAAGTCTTGCTTCAGGGCTATGCACAATTCTGGTCGTGAAGGTTCTGGGAGGGCCAAGATGAAACAAGAAGACGTGCACTTCTTCAAAGGCGTGGCCATTGCCGCGAGTCACAAATTGCCGAAAACGAGTTTAAGGACGCTCGACCAGGATGCAGTCGATTTGGCTCTGTTTTGCAGCCGCAAGGAGGCTGGACAGCAAGGCGGCGTCTCTCCCGTCGGCGAAAAGGATATGCTGGCCCTGAAGTGGATTAAATACCGAAGCATGCAACCCGAAGGGATCCTGCACCACGCCGAGATCTTGGATATCGGAGAGATTGAGGGCTTCCGACCGGTTGTTCTCGGGAATGCTCGCGTTGCCTCCTCGGTTGGAAAAGAAATTTTCGGGCAGTCATCGATAGCTCCGCTCCTTTCTGGGGCGCAGACGTATCTTTCGGTGGTTGTCCCTTTTAGTAAGTTATCTCTGCGCGATGATATTGAAGGAATCAATGATGCCCTTCCCGGGGTGTGGAATTGGTACGAGCATAATGGAATGCCGGATTATGCTATCCCCCAACTTGTAACCAACGAGTATGTTGCCTTCAGGCTGGCTCACACCGACCTCACGGTTGCCTCACTGTTCAACAGCTTTGGTAGATTAGGGGCTGGCGGGCCACATTTCGGCTGGTTGGAGGTGACCACAGATCCGTCTCCGGCCGATGTATTCTTGGACCAAAAGTCGATTGGTCCCAGCCCCAATCGGAATGTGACCACCGCCGGCACCCATAAGTTGAAGGCGCAAAAGCAAAAGCTTGCGGCGTTGCAGGACGCGAACGTGCAGGCCGCTCAGATGCTCAAGGTCGCACTCAAACTCGCCTGAACGCCGATCAAGTGCTTTTACTCCCGAGATCACTGTTAGAAAACGATTGAATCCTACGCTAGACAGTGATCTTGCCGTTATTTGACCACCGCTGGCCACGATGCCGGAGTCTTCCAAAGTCCTCCCTCCGCTGATCGTCTCTAGAGGCAGCCAGGATTTCTGAATGTGAGATCGAATAGTCAGTCGCCATATTGAAATAACGTTCCCAGGCGCGGTCAATTTTTGTCGAGCGCTTGAGACGATTGCCCAGGGAATCGATGATCTCAGATTCGGCGGCCATGAACGCCGCAATGGCGTCGGGTTGACTAACTCTCCAAATTTCACCATCACCGGAATGGGATTGGTAGAAGGCATGCATCCTCTCAATTTCGTGTTATGTCAAGCCATGTTCATGTTGCAGGAACTTGCATCGAGTAGATTAGAATCCCTTCATCACTTTCTTAACAGGAGAATGTAATGGAACGTCGCGCGGTGATCCTATTCATCTTCATCGTCATAGGCTTCTCGGTTCTTGCTGTATCGCAGGAAAAGCTGCTTCGTCCCGTACACACATTTTCCATCGTGGCGTTTGATCCCGCCACCGGTGAGATGGGCGTGGCTGTGCAGTCGCACTGGTTTGCTGTGGGCGGAGAAGTTCCATGGGCGGAAGCCGGCGTAGGCGCCGTGGCGACACAATCTTTCATCGACCCCAGTTACGGGCCACTGGGGCTGAACCTGATGCGCGCGGGCAAGAGCGCGCCGGATGCGCTGCATGGTTTGCTAATCGCCGATGATGCCTGCAACGTCCGCCAGGTAGCGATGGTGGACACGCAAGGACGCGTTGCTACTTTCACCGGCGCCAAAGACATAGAGCCTGCCGGCGGAATTGCGGGTTCTTCGATGGGAAATCCTGTCGCGATCCAATGCGGCAGCCAGCCCGGCGGCGCAATGCAAACCGGCAAGAACTATGCCGTGCAGGCCAACCTGATGAGCAATGACCGTATCTGGCCCGCTATGTCGAAGGCGTATGAGTCAACCAAAGGTGACCTGGCAGAGCGCATGCTGGCAGCGCTCGACGCGGCTCAAGCCGCTGGCGGAGATGTGCGGGGAAGACAGTCGGCGGCAATCGTAATTGTTCCAGCAAAAGGCACGGGCAAGCCGTGGCAGGATTATGTTTTCAATCTGCGCGTGGACGACAGCACCGAGCCTCTCAAAGAGCTCCGCCGCCTAGTCACGCTTCAGCGCGCTTATAACCACATGAACGCCGGCGATAAAGCTGTAGAACTGCATGACAATCCCGGCGCTCTGCGTGAATATGGCGCAGCGGAGCAGCTTGTCCCGGACAGCGCTGAAATGATCTATTGGCACGCTGTGGCGCTGGCCAACATGGGTCGCGTGGATGAAAGCCTGCCGCTCTTCAAGAGGGTTTTTGCCATGGACCGAAACTGGCTTGACCTGACGCCTCGGCTGCCCAAAGCGGGTCTGCTGCCGGATAACCCGCAGTTGATCCAAAAAATTGCGGCTCAGGGAAAATAAGGCTTCGCTTATCAAACTGATGCCTGAAATCAACTTGAAGGTGGGGGCTAACGGCCGCCAAGCTGCCTGCAAGAAATTGATCCTACGCCCTTTTGTGGAAAAGCGCGTTGTTTCTACAGCGAAACTATTGGTGCGAATAGATTTAATAGTTTGTTTTGAGACTAGTGCAATAGTTTGCGCTAGACAATGTAACTTTTTCGCGTGACAAATTTCTCAAAACGTTTCATGAAATCAATAGATTAAAGAAAAATTAAAAAGGCTAACTGGGCTAGTCGGCGCTTGACACAGGGTCACTGCGGGCGGAGAATCTTTAGCACCTAAGACGTGGCTCGCCACAAGCGCCCAGGTCCGCTTTGGAACAAGCCCGCAAGAATTTGTTTGAACGGAGACACATGGAAAAGCTAGACCCTAGTGCGGTGGCAGAGGCTCGGAGTTCGAGTGCCCGTGCGGCACGCCACGAACTGAATATTCCCCTGCGCTACCGGCTGGAAGGCCAGGACGATTGGGCCACGGGTGAAGCCATCAACATGAGCGAATCCGGCCTGCTCTTCACCTCAGACCAACTTCTTGAAATTGACACCAGGGTGCAAATCACCTTTCAGAGCATCGATACACCTCAGGTAAAGTCGAGCACGCGGCTGGCCCGAGTGGTGCGCCGCACGCTGAGCAACTGGCCGGAAACGCGGGTGAAATTTGGCGCAAGGTTCTGTTCCTGATCGCCTGAGTTCGCTAACACTTCATTACAAAATTGCCTTCTAGTTTTGCCCCTGATTCTGTTAAATCGCCGCGTAGCGCTATGCGTGCGGCTTATCACTGCCGGTCAATCCATTGGGGCAGTGTACGAAAAACCACACTTTGCCAGTGCGGCAGGTATCATCTAAGGTACTGAGACAGCGCGCTGCCGTGCGGGTACCTTTAAGTTTGAGGGGACCGGGGGCGGGGCGCGAATCCAGAATCTCAGTTGGCCACCGTTCGGTTACGATGGTAAAACAGAACCATGAGTTCACAAGACGATCCCAAGGCAAAACCGCGGTTCGAAAATTTTGGCCGCAAGCT
>Ga0209580_10000706_pt1 | contig 16742 bp, 15 predicted proteins | sample Coa_R1_5_FD_187153 | JGI IMG/M metagenome (GOLD analysis project Ga0209580, IMG submission 187153) | Surface soil microbial communities from Centralia Pennsylvania, which are recovering from an underground coalmine fire - Coalmine... | ecosystem: Environmental > Terrestrial > Soil >... | reverse complement strand
GCGTGGCCGGGCCAGCCGCCGTGACGACCGCGCCCATCTTCGTGAGGAGCAGCACGTTCGATCGCAGGACCCGGCTGTGCACCAGGTCGCCGACGATCGACACTCGAAGGCCGTTCAGGCGCCCCTTCCGCTCGACCATCGTGAACGCATCGAGCAAGGCCTGCGTCGGGTGCTCGTGCATCCCGTCACCGGCGTTGACGATGCTGGCCTTGCAGACGCGCGCCAGGTGATGCGGCGCGCCCGAGGCTTCATGGCGCAGGACGATGACGTCGGGCGCCATGGCTTCGAGCGTGCGGGCCGTGTCGACGAGCGTCTCGCCCTTGCTCACACTCGACCCGGTCGTCGTGACCCCCAGCGTGTCGGCGCTCAACCGCTTCTCGGCCAGCTCGAACGAGAGCCGCGTGCGGGTGCTCGCCTCGAAGAACAGGTTGACGACGGTCCGGCCGCGCAGCGTCGGGACCTTCTTGATCGCGCGGGTGCCGATTTCCTTCATCGCGAGCGCGGTGTCGAGCACGAGCTGGATCTCGCCGGCCTCGAGGCCGGCGATGCCGAGCAGGTGGCGGCTCCGGAGGGACGTTGCGGCGGGACTCATCACTCCGCCCCTTCCACGACGTCGACCGCCACTTCGTCCCGGCCGTCGAGCTCCTGGAGTAGGACCTGCACGCTCTCCTGGCGGGACGTCGGCACGTTCTTGCCGACGTAGTCGGCGCGAATCGGGAGTTCCCGGTGGCCGCGATCGACGAGCACGACCAGTTGAATCGCGCTCGGACGACCGAAGTCGATGAGCGCGTCGAGCGCCGCGCGGATCGTGCGGCCCGTGTAGAGCACGTCGTCCACGAGCAGGATGTGCCGTCCGTCGAGCGAAAACGGGATTTCGGTGCGGCGGACGACCGGCTGCGGCGCCACGGCGTGGCGCATCAAGTCGTCACGATAGAGCGTGATGTCGAGCGCGCCGGTCGGGACGTCGACGCCGGCGATCTGCTTGAGATGCGCCGCGAGACGCGCGGCAATCGGCACGCCGCGGGTCCGAATGCCGACGAAGGCCAGATCCTCCACGCCTTTGTTGCGCTCGAGGATTTCATGCGCGATGCGCGCGAGCGATCGCGAGACGCGGTCGGCGTCCATCACGACCGGCATGGCGCTCCCCTACGACGGGATGGCTCGAGGCGGCCGCTCGGGAGGGATGGACGAGTCGGTGCAGGACGGCGTGCGGACTGGAATCGCATGGTCACCTCTTCGCCGCCTCGCGGGGCGGCGTTAAAGAGAGTCAGTGGACGGGATCGTAACACGGGAAGGACGTCCAGCCTTCCCGCCGTCCAGCCTGGAATGCTCTCTATTTTTCGTGCGTCGCGATGTAGGTGATCGGATGGTCGGCCGTGTAGCTCGCCAGGAACAAGTCGGTGCGTGCGAAGCCGTCCATGTCTCGTCCGACCGGAAGACCGAGGTAGTAGAGCAAGGTCGGCGCCAGGTCGACGATGGCGCCGCGAGGGAATTGACCACGCGCGACGTTGCCGCCGTAAGCCAGCAGGAACCCGTCGGGCGCCGCTTCATGACCGCCGCTCGGATCGTCCAGACCCAGCAGACGAGCGATCTGTCGCTTGGCCCACGGCACGGGCGCCATGCCGAATCCGGACACGACCAGCAAGAGATCGCTCGGCGCCCCCTGTTGCTTGGCGAGCGCGCGGCCGATTTCGCCGTCGATGTAACCGTAATAGCGATCGAGCAGCGAGCGCCCCGCGCCGCCAGGGGCCACCTGGCCGAAGAGTTCCGGCTGCGCATCCTGGAGGAACCACAATCCGAACGCGTTCAGTCCGCTGTAGCGGACCGCCGTCAGGCGCGGCGCAAACGCCTGCTCCAGCGCTTCGGCGGTCTCGGCGTACGCGTGGTCCCACAAGGCGACCCGCAGAGCCGACGTCGGCACCCCGGCCGGCACGGCCTCGCCGGCCGTCGACCCGGGCACGGCGTCGGTCCAGGGTCTCGCCTGCCAATCGTCGAAGACGTCGCGCGCCGTTTCGACCGCCGTCGTCGGGTCGGCGGCCTCGGCGTCTTTCAGTCGGAGGGGCGACGTGGCGGCTTCGTCGAAGAAATCGCTGACGACAAAGCCCCACACCGTGTGCGACGGGCGAGTCAGCGGCAGGTTCACGATGCCCGGGAACACCCGAAAATCAGTGGCGATGTCCCAGACCGGCCGGGCGCGCAGGGACGCGGACGTCAGGTGGCGATCCTCCTGAACAAAGCTCTGGAGGATGAGTGAGCGAGCAAAGCAGTAGTCCGGGAGCAGGCTGACGGGATCGTCGTCATCGGCCCCGACGCGGTAGATCGCATCCGATCGCACGCCGTCTTTGGGCGGGTACTTCCCCGTCATCGCCGCGGCCCACACCGGCACGGCCTCGGTCGGCTTGAGCGTGGCGACGTCAATCGTGGCGCCGTGGTCGAGGAGCCTCGCGAAATTGGGGAGCCGGCCGACGGCGATGCGCTGCCGGATGTAGCCGAGCGAGGCGCCGTCGAGCAGGATCACACGGACGCGCGGGCTGGCGAGCCCCTCATACCGGTAGACCATCTCGCGACGCGCCGACGGCAACGGGAGATACCCGGGTCCGCGAACGACGAGCGGCACGACGACCGATCCGGCCATCGAGCCGATGAGCAGCACGGCGGTCGCGGGGGTGCCGCGCCGACCGAATGAGTAGCGCACCAGGGCGATCACGACGAGGACCACGGCGAAGGTCGTCGTCGCCGACGCGCCTCGACGCATCGCCTCCGCGGCCCGATCCCCGAGCACGGCGTGGAACCCCGCGAGGTTGAACCAGGTGAGCAGAGAGGCGGCCACGGCGCCAGCGGCGCTCAACCAGGCGAGCAGCCGCACGCTGAGCCACGCCGGATTCAGCGGACGTGACGCGAGCGCTTCGCGGACGACGAGCACGAGCGTGACGCCGACGCTGAGGTAGAGACCGTAGAGCGCGACCAGCGTGCGCAACCACCGCCAGGCGGTCAACGACACGATGGGAATCTGCGGGTTGAGCTGGAGCACGAGGACGACGAGATACGTCGCGACGAGCACGCCGCCGGCGACTGCGTTCGTGAGCATGCGCAAGTACCGCACAGCGGGTTCGAGTCTATACTTTGCGGGATGCCGATCGACACGGCTGCCGAAGTCCTGGCGAACCGCCGGCTCTCGTCCGACTACAACGTGATCGCTCTTGGCGCTCCAGCGATCGCCCGCGTGACGGCGCCCGGTCAGTTCGTGATGATCAAGCCAGCCGCCGGGCTGGAGCCGCTGCTGCGGCGTCCGTTTTCAGTGTTCGAGGTGCTCCGCGACGCGTCAGGGACGATCACGGGGTTGTCGCTGCTCAACAAACGCGTCGGCACCGGCACGTCGCTCCTCTACGACGCCGAACCGGGCGCGCGGCTGGCGGTCCTCGGCCCGCTCGGCCGCGCGTTCGTCCCGGTCGATCCCCCGGACGAGGCCTGGATGGTCGCGGGCGGCGTGGGCCTCGCGCCATTTGTGACGCTCGCCGAGGCGCTGGCGGTCCGCCGCACGCCGACGACGTTGTTCTATGGGGGTCGCAGCCGTCAGGATCTGTTTCACGAAGCGTTCTTCGAGCGGCTGGGCGCGCGGCTGGTGCTCACGACCGAGGACGGCACGCACGGCGAACGGGGCCGCGTGACGTCACCCCTCGAGCGGGCGCTCGCCGCGCATCGGGGCGGCGCGGTCACGATCTACGCCTGCGGGCCGACGCCGATGATGCGTGCGGTCGCGGCGCTCGGCGCACGCTTCACGCGCCCGACGTTCGTCTCCCTCGAGCCGCACATGGGCTGCGGCATGGGCGGCTGCTACAGCTGCGTGGTCCGCGTGCGTCGCGGCGCCGGCAGCCACTTCGTCCGCTCGTGCCTGGACGGCCCGGTCTTCAATGCGTCGGCGGTCGTCTGGGACGCGCTCTCGCCGGTGGGACACTGATGGCCGATCTGTCCGTCCGCATCGGCTCGCTCACGCTCGCCAATCCCGTCATCGCTGCGTCCGGCTGCTTCGGCTATGGCGTCGAGTATGCCTCGAGCGTGAACCTGGCGGCCCTCGGGGGCGTGGCGGTGAAAGGCCTGTTTCTCAAGGAGCGCGAGGGGCACCCGCCACCGCGCATCGTCGAAACGCCGGCCGGCATGCTGAACGCGATCGGTCTGCAGGGCATCGGCGTGCACCGGTTCGTCGCGGAGAAGCTCCCGGAGCTGCGCCGGCTCGGCGCCACGGTGTTCGTGAACATTTGCGGCACGACGATCGACGAGTACTGTGAGGTCGCGCGCGTCCTCTCGGACGCCGAGGGCGTCGGGGCGATTGAGCTCAACATCTCCTGCCCCAACATCAAGGAAGGCGGCATCCAGTTCGGCTGTAGCCTGATCGGCACGCACGAGGTCGTGAGCGCCGTGCGGAAGGTCACGCGGCTGCCCGTGATCCCCAAGCTCACACCGAACGTCACCGACGTGGCGTCGTTCGCACGCGCCGCCGAAGACGCGGGGGCAGACGCGATTTCCCTCGTCAACACGTTCCTCGCGATGGCCATCGACGTCGAGACCCGCCGGCCCAGGCTCTCGAACGTCCTCGGGGGATTGAGCGGCCCGGCCATCCGTCCGATCGCCGTGCGGATGGTCTACGAGTGCTTCCAGGCCGTGACGGTGCCCATCCTCGGAATGGGGGGCATCCAGACGACGACTGACGCGATCGAATTCCTGATTGCCGGCGCCACGGCCGTGCAGGTGGGCACGGCGAACTTCGTCGATCCGTTCCTGTGGGAGCCGCTCATCGCCGGCATCGACGCCTACCTGGATCGGCACCACATCGAACGCGTCGCCGCGCTGGTCGGACAAGTGGAGACGAGCTCACCGGAGCCCGCGTGGACCGGGTTCTAGTCGCCCTCGATGTCGCGACGGCCCCCGAGGCTCTCGCCCTCGCCGATGCCCTGCGGGGCGCCGTCGCCGGCTTCAAGATCGGAAGCCAGTTGTTCACCGCCGTCGGGCCTGACATCGTCCGGACGCTCGTCGCCCGCGGCGACAAGGTCTTCCTCGACCTGAAGTTTCACGACATTCCGAATACGGTCGCCGGCGCCGTCGCGTCGGCGGCAAGACTTGGCGTCTGGATGCTCACGGTCCACGCTTCCGGGGGAGCGGCCATGCTCGACGCCGCGCGGGCGTCGGCCGAGCGATCGGCCGAACCGGGCCGTCCGCGCCCGATCGTGGTGGCCGTCACCGTGCTCACGAGCCTCGATGCGGCGACGCTCCAGGCCGTGGGCGTCGCGGCCTCGCCTCTCGACCAGGCGGTGCGCCTCGCCGGGATCGTGGAGGCGGCGGGTCTCGACGGCGTCGTGGCGTCGCCGCAGGAGACGGCGGCGATTCGGCGGACGAGCGGGCCCGGGTTCCTGATCATCACGCCGGGTATCCGCGGCGGCAGCGCGACGACCGCGGCGCCCGGCAGCTCGCTGAAGGCGCTCGGAGATGACCAACAGCGGACGTCGACGCCGGCAGGAGCCGTTGCCGCCGGCGCCTCGTACCTCGTCGTAGGCCGGCCAATCACCGGCGCCGAGCGCCCCAGGGACGCGGCGATGAGAATCGCGGAGGAACTCGCCCTCAAGTAAAACGGGCGCAAGGGTGTGGGCACCCCTGCGCCCGTGCAGGCCCGGACGACCGAGGGTGACCTACTTCGCCGTGAAGACGAAGTGCCCTCGTCGATTCTGGGCCCAACAACTCTCGACGCTCTCGGTACAGAAGGGCGCCTCCTTGCCCTTGCTCACGATGTTCATGCGCGAGGCCTGGACGCCAAGGCTCACGAGGTAGTCGCGGGTCGCGGCGGCGCGGCGCTCGCCAAGCGCCAGGTTGTACTCGGCGGTGCCGCGCTCGTCCGCATGGCCGGAGATCAGGACGACCGCACTCGTGTGGGCCGCCAGATAGGCCGAGTCCTTCTGCAAGCTCGCGCGATCGGCATCGCTCAAGTCCGACTTGTCAAATTCGAAGAAGACGTCGTCGAGCGGCTTCTCGTTGTTGAGATCGGCCACCGACTTCGACGCCCAGATTTCGGCTTCCGTCGGCACGCGCGGCGGCGGGGGTGGTGGCGGCTGAGGCGCCGGCTGAGGCGGCGGAGGCGGCGGCGCGGTTGGCGCCGGTGCCGGCGCGGGAGGCGGCGGGGGCGGCGGTGCCACGGGCGGCTTCTTGTCCCCTCCGCACGCGATGGCCGTCGCGAGCGTGCCGGCGGCGGCGGACAACAACAGCGTCTTCCACAGGCGTTGTGACATCACCCTCTCCTCGGCGACGGCCCGAAACTGCCGAACGCGCGCCGCGCTTTCCGCGAGCTTACCGGTCGCCACCGGGCAGATCAAGCCCGAAGTGAGAGAATCGGCGCGTGGATCGCATGCTCGAGGCGACCGCGATCGCCGAAGAGAGCCACTTCTGGTTCATCGGATTGCGCCGAAATGCCCTCATGCTCCTCCGGGCGGCCCTCGACGGCGAGCGACCGGCGCGCATTCTCGACTGCGGCGCGGGCACCGGCCGCAACCTCGATTGGCTCCAGACGCTGGGTTGGGCGGTCGGCCTCGAGCGGTCGTCCGTTGGCCTCCGATTCGGACGAGCCCGCGGCCGTCGCCTCGTGCAGGGCACCGTGGCGGCCCTGCCCTTTCCGGACGACAGCATGGACGTCGCGACGTCGTTCGACGTCCTCTACGGCCTGGACGACGCGACCGAGCGGACGGCCGTGTCGGAGATGTGGCGCGTCCTGAAGCCCGGCGGCATCGTCGTCATCAACGTGGCAGCCCTGGACAGCCTGCGCGGGTCGCACTCGACGCTCACGCGCGAAGTTCGTCGGTACTCCAAGCGTCGCTTGCGCGCAATCCTCACCAGAGCGGGGTTCGAGGTGGAGCGCCTCACGTTCGCCAACATGTCGACGTTCCCGATCACCTGGCTCGTTCGCTGGCGGGAGCGGATGACCCGCCGCGCCGACACGGCGTCCGGGCGCGACCTGCAGGTGCCGCCGCGGCCGATCAACGCGATCTTCAACGCGGTGCTGGCGCTCGAGGCGCGCGCGATGCGCGTCGTCAGCCTGCCGATCGGGACGTCGCTCCTGTGCGTGGCGCGGAAGAGGGCCGCCGGGCCCTCGATCGGGTCAGACGTCAGATCGGCTTGAGGCGCAGACCCTCATTGAGGCTGCCGAGGCGATAGCCCCCCAGATCGAGCGTGACGTATCGAAAGCCAACGGCGCGCAACTCGCGATCGATGGCTGCGGCGGTCGACGGCTCGAGGGCGCGGGGCATCTCATCGCGGCCCAGCTCGATGCGGGCCACGGAGTCGTGGTGGCGGACCCGCACGACGCGGAAGCCGAGGCCCCGAAGGGCCTCCTCCGCGCGCTCGATCGTGCGCAGCTTCTCGTTCGTGACCTCGGAATAGTAGGGAATCCGCGAGGACAGGCACGCGGATGCCGGCTCGTCCCAGCTCGGCAGACCCGCTTCGTGGGAGAGCGCCCGGATGTCGGCCTTCGACAGCCCAGCCTCGTCGAGCGGGCTCCACACGCCGAACTCCCGCGCCGCCCGCCGGCCGGGCCGATAGTCGCCGCGGTCGTCGGCATTGCTGCCATCGGCCACCACGGCGAATCCGCGCGCGCCCGCCAGCGCCGTCAGCTTCGTGTAGAGCTCGTGCTTGCAGTGGTAGCAGCGGTCGGGCGCGTTGGCCCGATACTCGGGCGTTTCGAGTTCCGCGGTGCGGATGATCTCGTGCCGAAGACCGAAATCCCGCGCGATGTCGATCGCCATCGCGCGATGTCGCTCGGGATAGCTCGGACTGTCGGCGGTCACCGCGAGCGCGCGTGGGCCCAGCTCCCGCCCCGCCACCCACGCCAGGTAGGCCGAGTCGACGCCGCCCGAATAGGCCACCACGAGCGACGGCACCGCCCGCAGGCGATCCCGAAGAACGCGCTCACGTGCGCGCGTGTCGCTTTCGACGACGACGGTGGAGGCCTCGGCCACTACTCGTCCCAATCCCCGCCCTCGCCGTCTTCGTCGACGTCGCTGTCATCGTCATCTTCGTCGAGTTCCTCGGCGAGGCCGTCGGCGCCCGCAACCGCGGGCTCGTCCTCGTCTTCCTCCTCCTCGTCGTCGGTCTCGAACTCGAGCGGATCAAGGATGGCTACGCGCAGCCGGCTCCCGCAGGCATCACAATCCCACGGATCGCCGACTTCCATTTCCTCGACGTCGTCGTCGAGGACGGTGATTTCGGCGTCGCACTCGGGGCAGGTCGCCATACACTCTCTCCTTACACTCGATTTCGACCATAACGATGTCGGCTGTCAAGACCATTCTCATCGCCCACCACCACGCGGCGGTCCGCGACCGGTTCGCCGCGGCCTTGGCGGACGCCCGGCAGGCGTTCGTCCTCGCCGACTCCGAGCAGGCCGCCCGGCTGGCCCTGGCTGACAGGTCGACGCCCATCAGCCTCGCGCTCGTCGACCTCGGCCTATCGGCCGACAGCGCGGCGTTCGTCCGAGGCCTGCGAGCGCTCGCCGGATTCGACCTGCCCGTCACCGTGTTTTCCGGTTCGATGACGTCGGCCGCCCTTGTGCCCGCTCTCGTCGCTGCCGGTGTCGCCGGCTACATCAACGAGCACGCCGCCACCGCGCAGATCCTTCCCGCGCTCGCCCCCCACCTCTTCCCTGACAATTTTGATCGCCGCACCAGCCCTCGGGTGGCCCTGGGCGTGCCCGTGTCGTGCCGCGCCGGCCAGACAATCGCGATCGCCCATGCCCTCAACGTCAGCCGCGGCGGGCTCGCGGTCCGCACGATGGCCCCCTTTTCGGCACAGACCCTGGTGCACGTCAGGTTCCGGCTGCCGGGCGCGCACGCCGATATCGAAGCCTCCGGCCGCGTGGCGTGGAGCGACCGCAAGGTCGGCATGGGCATCCAGTTCGACCACGTCGAGACGGGCGCACAGGATGCGATCGACCAGTTCGTCGAGGCCTACCGGGCGTGATGCGGCCCGCGACGGGTGCGCCGCGACCGTTGGCGTAGAATCGGAGCACCCGCGAGGACCCCATGAGCACCTGCCCGACGTGCAAGGCGACCTATCCCGACACGATGCGCTTGTGCCCGACCGACGGCACGGTCCTCGAGGGTGGCCAGGCACCGCGCGACGAGAACGTCGGGCGCTCGCTCGACGGCAAGTACCGGCTCGACAAGCGCCTGAGCTCCGGCGGCATGGGCACCGTCTACAAGGCGACGCACTTGATGCTCGGCAAGGCCTTGGCGGTCAAGCTCATCAAAGCGGACTTGCCCGCCTCGCCGGAGGTCGTGCGCCGCTTTCAGCGCGAGGCCAAGGCCGCGAGCAACCTGAACCATCCGAACATCGTTCCCGCCTACGATCTCGGCCAGACGCAGGACGGCACGCTCTACATCGCGATGGAGTACATCGACGGCCCGAGCTTGAAGGACGTCATTCAGGCCGGACCGATCGACCCGGCGCGAACGATCTATCTCCTCAAGCAGGTCGCAAGCGCGCTCTCGCTCGCACACAAGCACGACATCATCCACCGCGATCTCAAGCCGCAGAACATCATGCTGACGAAGGACGGGGATGGGCATGATGTCGCCAAGCTCCTTGACTTCGGCATCGCGAAGACGCTCGACGATTCAGCGACCCAGTTGACCGCCACGGGCTTCTCGCTCGGCACGCCCCAATACATGTCGCCGGAGCAGGCATACGGCCGGCCCGTTGACGGACGGAGCGACCTCTACTCACTCGGCATCATCCTGTACGAGATGCTCGTGGGCGAGGTCCCCTTCAGCGATCCGTCGACGCCGGCGGTCCTCGTGAAGCAGATGACCGAGGCGCCGATTCCGCCGGCCCTCAAGCGGCCGGACCGTCAGATCTCACCTGAGCTCGCGGCGATAGCGCTCAAGTGCCTGGAGAAGGATCCGACCAAACGCTTCCAGACCGCCGACGAATTCAGCGCGGCGCTCGACGCAGCGGCTGTCTCGCTCGGCGCGTCGGTGCTCCCCCTCCCGGGCCAGGTGGCGGCCGCTCTGACGCCCGCCCCCGGTACGGCCCCCACGGTCGTCATCGGCAAGCCGACCTACTCGCAGACGACGCAGCTGCCGACGCCGGCTCCGGTGCCGACGCCGGCCAGCCAGGCGACGACAGTCGCGGCCGTGGCCGCGTCTCCGGCAAGCGCGGCGACGTCTTCTGCGGGGGCCACGACGCTGGCCGCTCCAAAGGCCGTCCAACCGCCGGCGCCGGCCGCGACGGGAGGGGCCACCCCACACCCGGCCTCACCTGCGCCACCGCCGGCTACTCAGAAAAGCGGCGCCGGCAGCCGGGCAGTCGTCGTCGCCGTGGCCGCCATTCTCTTGCTCGGTGGCGCCGCCTACGGCGCGTTCAGAATGGGCCTCATCGGCGCAGGCGGCAAGGACGCGACAGGAACGGTCGCGACCACGAGCGCCGCGAACACCGCGGGGTCCGCGACGCCGCCGGCGACACAGCTGGCGAGTGCGGCCACGCCGGGATCGAGCGCACCGGCCGCGCCGCCGGCGACGAGCCCGCCGCCGGATCAAACAACCGGGTCTGGCAACGGCTCGGGCCATGGGGCATCCGCGCGCCCACCGACGCCGCCCGCCGCGGGCAATCCTCCGACCGTGGGCCATGCCTCCGGCCCGGCAGCCCCGGCGCCAACCACGCGCCAGACGAGCATGGCCGCGAGCCCGGGCTCTTCGACGCCACCGTCGGGCGCTGGGGCTGGTGCCGCCTCCGCACCTGCTCGAGCGCCGATCACGCCGGCGCAAACCCAGCCGGCGACGAGCGCGCCGCCACTGCCTCCGGCGGCGCCGAATCCGTCGGTGGCCTGGGGTTGCGAGGGTCCGCCAGACATCTGCAGCGCGTTGAAGTCAGCGACCGATCAGGCGCTCGCGAAGGACTCGATGACCGGCATGCGCGACGCGGCGCGGGCGGACATCGATCTCGTCGCGACCGTGACCCTGGTCGACGAGCAGACGCAGCAGATGTTTGGCACGACGTTCACCGTCCGGAACTACACGATCGACGTCACCGCCGAAGCGCGCGCGTCGAGCGACTCCGTGCCGATGCCGTCGGCGGCGACGCTCAACTACGACGCCCGGTACCGGGATCGGCTCGACGAGAAGGCGCGCCTCGTGGCCGCCGACGTCGTCCAGCACATCCGGGCGTATTGGAAGAAGCGCTAGTTCTACTTCGCGCGAATAATCGATTTCGCGGACGCAGTGCCGGACGTGATCTTGATGATGGAGTACTTGTCCTGCACTTCGGTGACGACGCCGGAGCCCGTGTGCTTCTCCGGCGCCCCGAGGTTCGCGCCGGTCGCCGGGTCGATGAGGGCCTCGCCGGGCTCGAAGATCTCGAACAAGTCACCCACCTTGATCCCGGCCTGCCCGCCGATGTTGATATAGGCCGACTGGCCGTCGACCTTGATCACGCGCGCGTCGATGCCGCCGGTCGACCCCTGTGCCGCGGTGAGCTTCGTCAGCGCGTCGGTGGCGGCGAGCTTGGCGACGATGTCCTTCGAGGCTTTCTGGATCGCGTCACTCGCGATGCCGAACTGCTCGCTGCTGCTCAGGTTGGCGCTGCCGAAGTGCCCGCCGCCCTTGGAGATCTCGCCGTCCGAGGACAGCGCCACCACGCGCTCGGCGGTTGTCGTGTCGATGAACCGGATGTTGATCGACACGCTGGCGGTGGTTTTCGATCCGCCGATCGGGCCGATGCCTCCCCGGGTCGTACTGATCGAGAACTTGTCCACGGCCCCGGTGACGATGTACTTCACGCCGAGGATCTTTCCGATCTTGGCCTGCGTCTGGGGATCCACGGCGCCGCTCGCGCCGAGGCCCTGCTCCTTCATGACGAGCTCTAGCTTGTCGCGCTCGACGACCGAGAAGCGTGACGAGAGCTGGGGGTCCTCGCCAAGCGCCGTGTCGATGTCGTTACGGGCGGCCGGTCCCAGTTGGTTGTAGAAGTCCCAGCCCCGGTTCTCCGCGTTCATCTGGAAGTCCCAGATGGCGATCCGGATTTTCGCTTGCGCCAGGGCGGGCAGGGGAAGCCCGATGACGAACACGAGGGCGAGCGCCAAGCGAGCCAGTCTGGTCATGACAACCTCCGGGCGCCGTCCCGCGTGACGGGAAGGCACGCCGCGCCGATTATGCGTGCCGGTCCGGAATGAAGTCAACCGTTGTTGACACACCATTTTTGGAGGCACTAGCATCATGAGTCGGACATGATCGAATCCTCGGCAAGGAGCCACCTGTCATCATGATCGAGGTTCAACACCTCACGAAGCGTTACGGCCCGGTCACGGCGGTCGACGACGTCAGTTTCAAGGTCGACGACGGCGAGATCCTCGGCTTCCTCGGGCCGAACGGCGCCGGGAAGACGACCACGATGCGGGTGATTACCGGCTACATGCCGGCCACTGAAGGCCAGGCGATCGTGGCCGGTCACGATGTCTTCACGGAGCCGCTCGAGGCCAAGCGGCGGATTGGATACCTGCCTGAGACTCCCCCCTTGTATCCAGACATGACGGTGCGCGAGTACCTGACGTTCGTCGCGCGCCTGAAGATTGGCAAGATCACGAGCGCCGACTGCGCGATGCGCGTCGACCATACGATGAAGAAGACGCGTGTGGACGACATGGCCGACCGGCAGTGCAGCAAACTCTCGAAGGGCTACCGCCAGCGCGTCGGGCTCGCCCAGGCGCTAATTCACGACCCGGACGTGCTCATCCTCGACGAGCCCACCGCGGGCCTCGACCCGAAGCAAATCATCGAGACCCGCGACCTCATCAAGAGCCTCGCCGGCAACCACACGATCGTCCTCTCGACGCACATCCTGCCGGAGGTCGCCCAGACCTGCACGCGCGTCATCATCATCAACAGGGGCCGTGTCGTCGCCGTGGACACGACCGAGAACCTGCTCAAAGGCACGGCGTCGCTCTACGTGCAAATCGAAGGTCCGGAAGACGCGGCCGCTGCCCTCGGCAGCGTGCCGGGCGTCCGGCACGTGGCCCAGACGGACCGCCACGATCACTGGATTGGCTTCGAGGTCGAAGCCGAAGGCGACCATGACGTGCGGCGCGCGGTCGCCCAGACGGTGGTCGGGAAGGGCTGGGGCCTGCTCGAGCTGCGGCCGAAGCGGGTGAGCCTCGAGCAGATCTTCCTGCAATTGACGACCGCGGAACCGGCACACCAGGCGGTCGACACGCCGGCCGAGCCACCACGCGAGGAGGCCGCCCATGGGTAACACCTTTCGGAACATCTCGACCATCGCCAGAAAAGAACTGCGCAGCTACTTCACCTCGCCGATTGCCTGGGTGCTGATGGGCTTCTTCGCCCTGATCTTCGGATGGTTCTACGTCAACTATCTCGATTACTTCGTCCGGATGAGCATGAGCGGCGACATGGGCGGCGGCATGCAGGCCATGAACGTGAACGACCGCATGATTCGGCCCCTCCTGTCAAACGCCAGCGTGATTGTGCTGTTCCTTCTGCCGATGATTACGATGCGGACGTACTCCGAGGAGAAGCGATCGGGCACGATCGAACTGCTCCTCACGTCGCCCGTGACCGACGTGGAGATCATCTGCGGCAAGTTCCTCGGCACGTTCGGTCTATATATCGCGCTCCTTGGAACGACCGTGCTCTACCTCGCCATCCTGTTCTTCTACGGCAATCCGGAGTGGAAGCCGCTCCTCGCGGGCTATTTGGGTTTGGCGTTGATGGGCGGCACGTTCGTCTCGATCGGCCTGTTCATCTCGAGCACCACGAAGAGCCAGATAGTCTCCGGCTTCGCGACTTTTGCCGTGCTCCTGCTCTTGTGGGTCATCAACTGGATGGCGGAAAGTTCGGGGCCGACGGCCTCGGCCATCCTCTCGTATCTCTCGATTACCCAGCACTTCGATGACTTCGCGCGCGGGATCATCGACACGAAACACGTGGTGTTCTACCTGAGTTTCATTTCCTTCGGCCTGTTCCTGACGTTGAAATCCGTCGACACCGAACGGTGGAGAGGCTAGCCGTGAAGAAGCTGATTGGTCTCCTCGGCTGGCTCGGCCTCGCACTCGTAGTCGCGGCGCTCGTCCTCTGGATCGCGAAACCCGACTGGGAGAGCACCCGGCGCGGGCTTGCCCTCGCCGGCCTCATCGTCACCGCGATCTACACCGCGAGCCAGTGGCGCGACATCGCCCGGTCGTTCGGCGGCCGCCGCGCGAAATACGGCTCGATGGCGGCCGGCGGCGTCGTGGTGTTCCTGGGGCTCCTCATCGCGGTGAACTACATCTCGAACCGGCAGAACAAACGGTGGGACCTGACCGCCGCGAAGCAGTTCTCGCTGTCCGATCAGACGAAGAAGATCCTGACGGGCCTCAAGCAGCCCGTGTCGGTCAAGGTCTACTACGACGACTCCGACCCCAACGTCGGCAACCAGAAGCAGGGTCTCCAGGACCGCCTCGACTCGTATCGCTACGTCACGAGCCAATTGAACATCGACTACGTCGACGCCGTGAAGGATCCGACCGGCGCCAAGCAGGACAACGTCACGACGCTGCCGACGACGATCTTTTCCTCGAACGGCCGGTCAGAGCGCACGTCCGGCCAGACGGAACAGGACTTCACGAACGCCCTCAAGAAGTTGCTCACCGGCACGTCCAAGAAGGTGTACTTCATCCAGGGTCACGGCGAGCACAATCTCGACGCCACCGACCGCACCGGATACAGCGGCGCGGCCGCCGAGCTCAAGAACGACAACTTCGAGACGGCCAAGCTCGCGCTCGCGCAGGAAGGCAAGATTCCCGACGACACCGCGGTCGTCGTGGTCGCGGGACCCCAGACCGACTACCTCGCGCCTGAAATGGACATGCTGCGCGCCTACCTCAAGAAGGGCGGCAAGCTCCTCCTCATGCTCGACCCGACGCCGAAGGTGGATGCACCGCCGCTCACGAATCTGATCGCCCTGGCCAAGGAGTGGGGCGTGGACGTCGGCAACGACTATGTCCTCGATCAGAGCGGCGTCGGGCAGATGTTCCGCATGGGCCCGGAGGTACCGATCGCGATGATCTACCCGCCCCACCCGATTACGGCTGGCTTCAGCGGCGCGATGACCGCCTATTTCCTGGCGCGGTCGGTGACGCCCATCACGGGCGGCAGCAACGGCCATACGGCTCAGGCGATCGCGCAGACGAGCGCGCACAGTTGGGCGGAGACCAACCTGCAGGATCTGCTGCTGAAGGGCAAGGCGGTGCCCGAGTTCGACAAGGGCGACAAGGCGGGCCCCATCACGCTCGTGGCCGCCGTCTCCGCGCCCGTCGCCGACGCCCCGGCGGGCGCCGCGCCCGACGCGCCCAAGCCGGAAACCCGCCTCGTCGTCGCGGGCGACTCGGACTTCGCCAGCAATTACATCCTGCCGTTCCAGGCCAACCGCGACTTCTTCTCGAACGTCGTCAACTGGCTGGCGCAGCAGGAAGACTTGATTTCGATCCGGCCACGCGATGCGGAGGACCGGCGGATCCAGCTCACGGCCGGCCAGGGCACGAGCATCTTCTATCTGGCGCTCTTCGTCATTCCCGGCCTGCTGTTCCTCAACGGGATCCGCGTCTGGTGGCGCCGGCGGTAGCAGGACTCCCCGATCTTCCAAGGACGGCCCATGCGCAGTGGCAAGTCGTTTCTGATTCTCCTGTTGCTCGCCGCGGGTATCGGGAGCTACGCCTACTTCGTCGAATCGAAGCGCGACATCACCGCGGACTCGACGACGAAGCATCCGAAGCTGGTGACAGCCGACGCCGCGAAGGTCGCCGAGATCGAAGTCCACGCCGCATCGGGCGAGGTGACAACGCTCAAGAAGAGCGGGGAGACCTGGCAGATCACGTCGCCGATTCAGGCCGATGCGGACTCGGGGCAGGTCAGTTCGCTCGTGTCGTCCCTGACGTCGCTCGAGTCGCAGCGCACGGTTGACGAGCACCCCGCGTCGGTCAAGGCCTTCGGCCTGTCGCCGGCTCGCTTCAGCGTGGCCTTCAAGCAGACCGGCGACAGCGCTTTTCACCGCGTGGACTTCGGCAGCAAGACGCCCGCCGGCTCGGACACCTACGTCCAGGTCGAAGGTCAGCCGGCGGTCGTCCTGGTGAGTTCGTACATCGAAGACACACTCAATCGCAACACGTTCGACCTGAGAGATAAGGCGGCGCTCAAGGTCTCGAGGGACGCCGTGGACTCGATCACCCTCGAGCCCGCCGGCGGCGCCAAGGTCGCCGCGGCCAAAAAGGGCTCCGATTGGCGCCTCACCGCCCCGGCCGACGCCCGTGCCGACTTCAGCGCCGTCGATACGATCATCAGCCGTCTGACGGATGCCAAGATCAAGACCATCGTCGCGCCGGGCAGCCGGCCGCCAGCGCCGCCCAAGCCCGCCGACAAGACGAAACCCGGCGAAGCCGCGAAGCCCGCCGCGGCCAACCCGCCCGGTGATGTCGCGAAGCCCGCCGACGCGAACACCCCTCCGCAGCCGGAGGCCAAGCCGGCCTCGGGCGCCGACACGAACTACACCCCGGCCGACCTCAAAGCCTACGGCCTGGACAAACCCGCGCTCGTCGCGACCATCGGCGCCGGGTCGACCCGCGCGACCCTTGCGATTGGCGGCAAGTACGACGACACGTCGGTGTACGCGCGCGACCTGTCGCGCCCCCTGATCTTCACCCTCGACAAGGCCATCCTGGACGA
>Ga0209580_10000705_pt1 | contig 16743 bp, 11 predicted proteins | sample Coa_R1_5_FD_187153 | JGI IMG/M metagenome (GOLD analysis project Ga0209580, IMG submission 187153) | Surface soil microbial communities from Centralia Pennsylvania, which are recovering from an underground coalmine fire - Coalmine... | ecosystem: Environmental > Terrestrial > Soil >... | reverse complement strand
AAGCGCACTGCGCTGCATCGGTTCCCGGATAATGTCCTCACCCGTTACCAAGTGGCCGGTCTCCGCTGTCTCGGTGTTTAGCGTCGGTGCCGTGGCGCTCACGGTTACGGATTCCGAGACTCTACCAACGTCGAGGGTGGCATCAAAACGACTGCTTGCCGCGGCCACCAAATTGATATTGCTGCTCTTTGTCTCCTTGAAGCCGGGCGCGGAGACGCTCACCATGTACGTTCCTGGGGGCAAATCCGGAAAGTTATATAGACCGCTGCCATTCGTGGTCGTGGTCCGCCGGATATTCGTATTTGTCTCAGTCACAGTGACGCTGGCAGCAACCACAGCGGCGCCTCGTGGATCCGTCACCACTCCCGTTATTGAGCCCTGGGTCGATTGAGCCAAGGCAGTGCTGTTCGCAACCAGCAACCAAACTAGGCCAATTAAACCGAGTTTTGGAAACCGCACCATACGCGCCCCTCCGTTTTCCGGATATTTCTTGCAGAACTTCAAATTACTTGGAGACAACATGTACATTCCCATTCCACAACGAGAGCTCACCAGGAACTCTGTTAAATCACGATTAACCGAGAGCCAGATCACTGTCAAGACTCATTGGTCTTCTGAGCAGAATTTGTTCTACTGGCTGGACAACGCTTCGGAATTCGCATAGTCCGACAATGGGCCGCGCCTAGCGCGCAAGGAGCGAAGCCGCGCCTCTAATCCCAGGGCTCAAAAGAGCCGCTGAATCCGCGTCTAAGAAGACGATGGTGTTAGGATGGGTTCGCAAGATCGATGCTGGTACCAGCGGGCTAACCTCGCCTTCACAACACATCTTGACAGCCTGGGCCTTCCGGGATTCGGGTACCACCGCAATAATCTCCTTCGCTTTCAGGATCTGACGAACGGACATGGAAATAGCCTGAAGGGGCACCTCCGAAAGATCGGCGAACCAACCCTCAGCCACCTGCTGGCGACGGCAGGCTTCATCGAGATCGACAATAATGTAAGGATCTTCAGTCCCAAAATCCGCCGGAGGGTCATTGAAAGCAAGATGGGCATTTTCTCCAATGCCAACAAAAGCTAAGTCAATTGATCTAGAGTTCAACTTCTCGCCTACGTGCCTTACCATTTCCTGGATGTCCCCCTCCGTTTCCAGCAAGTGGTATTCGCTAATTGCCGTCTTATGAATCAGTCGTTCGAGGAGATACTTGCGAAAACTGGCCGGGTGGCTGAGAGGCAAACCGATGTATTCGTCCAAGTGAAACATCTCGACTCGTCCCCAATCGATGCCGGGGGCCGCAGTCAAAGCATCTAGAAACTCGAACTGAGATGCTCCAGTGGCCACTACTATGCGCGCCCATTCCTGATCATGGAGCACAGTTCGGAGAGATGACGCAGCGTGCTCAGCTGCGGTTCGACCTAGCGACTCCTTATCCGGCAACACTCTGACTTCCATTTGGGCACCCCTGTACGATGGCATTCGTTAGTCATTTTTCACGCATTCGATGGCCGCGCACTCAGGTTATCCCTTGAAGTTCGAGTTCAACAAGCGAGGAGCTACCCGAATGGCACAAAGTATCCGATACGACGGACATTCCCCCAGAATTGCAATTTATAGTCAGATCGCCGTCACAGAGCGGCGGGCCAACACGAGCCGGTGGGCACTTCGACTGGGTGAACAGATGTGTGGCCCGCATCGTCCCCTCGCCTGAGTGCTCGAGTCAAGGTCATCGCTGCTTGTCTTACTTGGCATGCCACGGCTGAGATATTTTCAATTTGCGGGGTGTATCCGCAAACGCCAATCGACGCAACCACCTGCCGCTTGCCGTCAAGTACAGTAGCCCCGATGCTACGAATGCCTATCTCGTCTTCCTCGTCATCGATGGCGTAGCCCAATTGGCGCACTGATTCGCAGGCCAATCGCAATTTTTTGGTCGACGCGATAGTGTTCTCGTTGTGCCGAAGCAGTCCCTGCTTGAGAACAAGTTCTTCCACTTTGTGCTCTGGGAGATGAGCAATGAGTGCCTTGCCAAGCCCGGTGCAATGCAAGCCCATACGTTTACCCACCCAGGTGGCGATCTTGGGGGTTCCCGGCGCCTCGACTCGATCAATCAACACCGCCTCGTGCTCCACCAAGACTGCGAGTTGAGCCGTTAATCCTGTTTCCAGCGTGAGGCGGCGAAGGACCGGTGCTGCCTGGTCCCGCAGGCGGATCCCACTTAGCGACTTGTTGGCGAGGGTGTACAACTTGAATCCAAGACGGTATCTGCCGGTTTCGCTGTCACGTTCCATAAAACCGCAGCGCTCGAACGTCAACAGAAGCGCATGGCAGGTGCTCCTTGGCAACTGAAGCTTTCGCGTGAGTTGAGAGTGCGTTACTCCATGCTGCGATTTGGCCAGACATTCCAGGATCTGCAGCGCTCGTTCCACTGCAGGCACTGATTGGGTCTTCGGTTTCCCTGTCGCGTCCACGCAATCGAATACATCTGCTTGACTCGGCAGAAAATCATTTTCATCGCGGAGACTTGTCTCTGGCGAACTCATCAATATTTCCTCCGAAACTTCTCGTCGATCGCGAACCCCCGCAGCACTCGCGGAAATCTTGCTTGCTCGCATACCGATTCAGCCTCTACCTACCCCACGCTCCAAGCGTGGTTCCATCTTTTTCCATACATTCTTGCCATCCAAGATCGTTTCACAAACGCGAACGGAGTCTTCATCGGCCTCAAATAGAATCAGATCGGCTGGCTGTCCCGGCGCGATTCCTGCGGCTGGCGCCCGACACCCAAGCGCGGTCCGCGGGTTTGTTGTTGCCGCGCAAAGTGCCTCAGCAAGGGTGCAGCCGGTTGCTTGTCTGAAATTTGCCACTGCACGATCCATCGTGAGGGCTGAACCAGCCATCGACTTGCGGTCCTGGCGCACTACCTGACCCGTGGGTAAGAGTTCCGCGCTGGTAGTTGCAATCGTGTATCGGCCTGGGGGCATCGTGGCCGCCTGCATTGCGTCCGTAACCAGGATGCAGTTCGACAGTCCCTTAACTCGCGCGATGATTTTTATAACTTCGGGTGCGACGTGAAATTTGTCGCAGATAATGGAGGCCATGAGACGATCATCGGCAAGCTGCGCCCAGAACGGCGCCGTATGGCGGTCCAGCATTTGCGCACAGCCGTTTCCCAAATGGGTCGAGAGCATCGCGCCGGCTGCTGCGGCCCGATACACGTCGTCGGCAGTCCCATCCGTGTGGCCGATGGCCACCGCAATTCCTTGATTTTTGGCACGTCGCACCACCGCCAGCGCCCCTGGCAACTCAGGTGCAATAGTGATGAGGCGGATTCTTCCGTTCGCGGCCTCCTGCAGATGCTCCAAATCGTCCCACTCGGGGAACCGCATAAACTCGGGATCGTGAGCGCCATGGGAAGGTCCGGGCGAAAGCCACGGCCCTTCCAGGTGGTAACCGGGAACTGCGCGAGCAAACAGGGGGAATTGCTCGCGAGTTTTCTCCAAACAGCGTAACTGCCTGGCTAGCGTCTCAATGTCGTTGGTGATCAGAGTCGGGAAAAAACTCGTGACACCGGTTGCGAATAAGGGTTCTAGAACCTTGACGATGCACTCCGGCCGCGATTCATTTCCCCCGAAGTCAACGCCGGCGAACCCGTTAACTTGGATATCAACAAAGCCGCTCCAGCAATAAAGGCTGTCCTTTCGCTCAGAACCAACCACCTCAGACCTGACAATTGTGCTGTCGTTAATATCAATTTCGTGGAAGCCGCTTCCCGGCACATTGGCTCTTATTGTGCGCACAGTGATCTCGCCGCCCTACAGTGATACCGATACGCTTCGACCTCGGCGCCGGGCCGGCGTACGATGGGCTGGCCTCAACCGTCTTGCCACTCGGGACGTGACATGAGAGCTGCGGGGATTGACGTTTGTTTGCAAAGACGGGTCGCTGCCTCAACGAACGTGAAAAGAGTAGACAACGCAGCCTTGCAGTGTCAAGATAATTCTCTCAATAGCAGGAAATGTATTTCAGAGATGTTTCGGCATGGAAACCTGAACCAGCATGAATATAAACTATTGTAAACACAACAAGATAATCTGTATGGCCTTAAGGAACATGAAAGAACATGTATGAGAAGAGTTGAGATGACGAACAAAATACTCCCTATCTTTGGGCGGACAAATAGGCTATATTGTGAAACTTGTCTAGCACTTGAGAAACGGTTCACCGTGCATTTGGCGTAAACGTCGGGGAACAAGAAAAATGGAACGGGAAAAACTGGGGAAGCAAAAACCGTCGTTTCGAGAAGTGGCAAAGCTGTCCAAGGTCAGCACGGCGACCGTTTCGCGCGTCGCTCGCGGGCAGGTGAATGTAGATCCGGGGATCAGGGCACGTGTTTACAGGGCGGCCGAAAAGCTGGGCATCGATCTGCAAGGGCGGCTCAATGAAACCTCGACCATCATAGCGTTCATTCTTTCAAACCGAGACGTCCTCAGTACTTTTCATTCCCACATACTTTTCGGAGCGGAAAGCTACTGCGCCCAGCAGAGTCGCGAGCTGCTTTTCATGACGTATCGCTATTCCCCCGCCGTGCCTTCCAAGGATTTGCACTTGCCCCATATTTTGAGCCACCGAACAACAGTTCGGGCAGCAATCCTCGGAGGAACGAATTCTTCTAATATGCTCGCGGCTTTGCGCGACCGTGAAATTCCTTTTGCGGTTCTGGGTAACAATGTGCTCGGTGAATGGACGCCTAGCGAGTACGACACCGTGTTTTCCGACGATGTGCAAGGAGCGTTTGATCTAACTCGTCACTTGATTTCAGAGGGTCATCGCGCGATTTGGTTCATTGGGGACGTCGCACTGCCATGGTATGCACGCTGTGCTGAAGGCTATCAGCGCGCGATGGAGGAATCCGGCCTGCAACCCCGTTTAAGCCAGATTCATTCCGATGATCACGAACTGGGATATCTGGGGATGCGTTCGATCCTCTCACGTCGGGAGCCCGTCACCGCTGTCTTTGCCGGCTCGGATCCGGTTGCGCGTGGCGTATATGAAGCACTACATCAATCCGGCTTGAATGTTCCGAACGATATCAGTGTTGCGGGATTCAATGACAGCGGAGCGGAGCTGATGGCTCCTTCTTTGACAACCGTAAGGGAGTTTCCCGAGGAACTGGGTAAACATCTCGCCGAATTTGTGTTGAGTCGTATTCAAGACCCTGGTCAACAGCCCCTCCAGTTGACGATTCCAACCCGTGTTGTCGTACGTGAATCCACCCGTCCGTTGCCCCCAGGGCTCACTACGCCCGTTCGCGCTGTCTCTGACGCCTCGGTGGTTTCATAGACTCATCACGAAATTTGGCCGCTATGAATTCTATTCGACTTGCTCCCATCGATTGGATTGTAACCATCTCATACCTCGTGGGAATCGCGGTGATCGGTTGGTTGGCCGGCCGTCGCGTCAAGGGAACCGAAAGCTATTTCCTTGGAGACCGCCGGTTTAGCAAATGGCTAATGATCAGCCAGAGCTTCGGAGTTGGGACTCACGCCGAGATGCCGGTTTCCCTGGCGGGCGCGGTGTACAGCATCGGATTGTCTGGTATCTGGTATCAGTGGAAGAACCTATTTGCCACTCCGTTTTACTGGATCTTCGCCCCGCTGTTTCGCCGCTTTCGCCGGACAACCACCGGCGAGGTCATGGAAGACCGCTACGGGCAAGGGCTGGGCGTCATCTACGCCGTCTATGCTTTAGGGTTCTTCATCATCAACATGGCCAGCATGTTGAAAGGGGCCGCAAAGGTAATCAGTCAGGCAAGCGGTGGGGGCGTTCCGGTAAACGGATTGGTCATTGGAATGACCACTGTTTTCCTGCTCTACAGCGTGGTCGGTGGTCTCATCGCCGCTGCCTGGACCGATCTCGTCCAAGGACTCCTGATCCTGGTTCTTTCGTTCATGCTGATTCCGCTGGGCTGGAACGGGATCGGCGGGATTGCGGGAATGCGAGCGGTACTGGAGCCTTATCGATTCTCTCTTGCCACACCGCACGGTATCGGACTGTTCTTCATTGCTGTGCTGACACTGAACGGCCTGGTTGGCATCCTCGCCCAGCCGCATATGATCGCGTCCGTAGGCACAGGACGAGATGAAAATGCATGTCGCGCGGGGTTTTTCTACGGCAATTTCATTAAGCGATTTTGCACAATCGGCTGGGTACTGATCGGGATGATGGTGACCGTCATGACGGCACGGGCCCTGTACGGAAAACACGTTCTTGCTGATCCCGAAGATGCTTTCGGGTACGCCTGCAGGCACCTACTGTTCCCCGGCGGCGTGGGACTGCTGATTGCCAGTGTATTGGCGGCAAACATGGCAGCCTGTTCCTCTTTTATGATCAACGGCGGCGCGCTCTTCACCCGAAACGTTTATCGCAAATACATCGTGCAATCCGCTGACGATAAACACTGCTTGCTGGTTGGGCGCATAAGCGGGGTCGCCATTACCCTACTGAGCGTCTTGTACTCGGTCTTTCTAGTTACCCGCGTCCTCTATTCTTTCTTGCTGACAGAAACCCTCTCGACGTTTGTCGGTGTCGGTCTCTTGGGAGGAATCATTTGGCCGCGCGCAAATCGGTGGGGTGCGATCGCAAGCCTGGTAACCAGCTTGAGTGTTAATTTCACCGGGTACTTCATTCGTGGTCAACGCCTCGATCAATGGGAGCCGACGGTCTTCGTGGCTGCGTTGATCGCTGGGGTGGTGGCTCTTGTGGTTGTGAGTCTACTGACAAAGCCTGAGCCCGATACTGCTCTGCGCGCTTTCTTTTCAAAACTTCAAACCCCATCCGACGGAGGCGTCACGGAGCCGTTGACTGAGACCTATTTGCACGTGAGTTCTCCGAGAGATACCGCAGAATCAGGAAAACAGTTGTTAGTTGTGAATTTGCTTCACTTGAAGCGGGGCGCAGCAGGGACAGGGTTCTTCAAGGCTTATCGCAGCGATCTCTCGGGACTCACAGGGGGCTTTGGCTTGGCAGCGGGGATGGTTTTGCTCCTGTGGTTTCTATTCAACGGTTGATTGTATCTTCCTGCGATTGAAGCGGAACGCGTGGCGAACGACTGCATACCCTCCGTGGTCAGTGCGGCTTCCGCGGAAAAGAGAACAGCGGATCAACATCGACGGGCACAGCGGAAGCCTTCTTCAGCGACTGCCGCAGATCGGGCGGAATGACGTCATATTTCCTGAACCCCGCCTCAGCGCGCGCGTGATCGCCAGTAGCTTCCATTTCGAGCAGCTCTTTTGCTAAGTTGGCGATTTCTCCCGGCATCTTCTCGTAATCCACTGAATATTTTCCCGACGGCAGCCGCCGAATGGCGCCGCGCTCCAGGTAATAGTTGAACTCCATCATTTCCGCCTGGCCGTGAGCCTCGGAAAGAGGCCACCCGCTCAAAAGTACAAGCTGACTCTGGATCGTCTGTCGCATTGGTGTGCGAGTCAGCAACCCGCTCTCTCGTTGTTGCGCGAACTTGCGCTGAACGGGCGTTTGGAGTAGACGACCCAGTCCTGGCGGAACACTCTTCTTGTTGCCGTGGGTGGAGTCGCGCCAGCGAAAGGTTACAGGATCATGACTCTGGCATTCGAAGAGTTCCTGCGCCGCTTTCTGCTCCACCTGCTGCCGCGCGGCTTCGTGCGCATTCTTTGACTCAAAGCACTAAGACTTGTCGTTACCTATCGATCCGCATGTCTCCAATGTGTGATTACTTCTGAATTGCCGGCGAAAATGGGGAAAATGGATGCAGACGAATTTCGGTAATTGACCCTCCCGTTTTCGCCAATTCGCAATTCGTCTCAATTCGACCGGGGGTAAACAACTGCGTTACTACAGAAAGGACTTTGGCAAGCTGCGAAAGGGGAATGGGCCCTGCTACTTGCTAATTTTCCCGATGTAAACGGAGAACGCATCCAGCGGCATAGAAGAAAGGGACATCTGCCGGGGATGCGTTGTTAGCGTGGTGACCAACGTCGAGGCCGTTGGACTTGAGAATCCTTGCGACGATAAATCGAAACTGGCCTCTTGCTCGCTTCCCGACATGTTGAGCACCACAAGCACAGCCTCATTTTTGTAACGCCGCAAATATGAGAGCACGTTGGGATCGCTTTCGTTTAAAGCGATGTACTCGCCTTCAGCCAGAGCCGGTTCGTTGTGCCGCACCGCTAACACTCGCTTGTAGAAGTTCAGGATGGAATCGGCATCCTTGAGCTCATCGGTTACACTATGCGTCTTGTAGCTAGGCGGAACCGGCAGCCACGGGGCAGCTTTACTGAAGCCCGCATTCGCAGTGTCATTCCATTGCATGGGGGTGCGCTCGCCGTCACGCCCCTTTTCCTCCGGCCACCCTACTTTCCCAATAGGATCCTTGACGTCTTCCTTGCGCTGGGGATTGTTGTTTGTCATCCCAATCTCTTCGCCGTAATACATGATTGGCGTGCCGCGCAGGGTCAAATACAGTCCAGCCATAACCTTCGCGATGGCGTCGTTGTGAACTCCGTCGCCATAACGGACGTATGCACGCTCGATATCGTGATTACTTAAAACGTACACCGGCCATCCGGCTGAGTTCACTCCGGCAATCTGTTTGCGAAAAGCGGATGGAGAGAGCTTATCAACCCGGGCAAACAGAAAATCCATGGGCATCTGCAACTCATCGCTGTGCTCGCCGTAGTATTGCTTGAGCTCGTCGATGTCCTTTGTCCACGTCTCGCCGATCAGCACAGCATCGCTCTCATCGGCGACCTGCCGCAGCCGCTGCAACACGCCGTGAAGTTCCGGCAGCTTCTTGTTGTAAACCTCTTGCGTATTTGGATCGGCGTATTTGTTCTTGCCCGGAAGCACTGGATTGTCGTGGAGATTGGGATCTTCAAATAGTGTGTCAACAGCGTCAAGTCGGAACCCAGCCACGCCGCGCTTGTACCACCAGCGGGTGACGTCGAACATAGCTTTTTCCACGTCGGGATTGCGCCAGTTCAGGTCCGGTTGCTCGACATAAAAATAGTGGTAATACCACTGGCCCGTGGTCGGGTCGAATTTCCACGCTGGGCCTCCGAAAGTTGAAAGCCAGTTATTCGGCGGCTGGTTCGGTCCCTTACCATCGCGCCATATGTACCAGTCGCGTTTAGGATTCTCGCGTGAAGAACGCGACTCTTTGAACCAGGCATGCTGGTCGGAAGAGTGGTTCATCACAAAATCCATGATTATGCGGATGCCGCGCTTCTGAGCTTCGCTTTCCAGGCGATCGAAATCCTGCAGAGTTCCATACATCGGATCAATGTTTTCGTAATCCGAGACGTCATAGCCGAAATCCACTTGTGGAGAGGGATAGCACGGAGTAATCCAGATCGCGTCGACACCCAAAGCTTTGAGATAGTCAAGCTTCGAGGTGATGCCGTTCAGGTCGCCAATACCGTCGTTGTTGCTGTCGGCAAAGCTGCGAGGATAGATTTCGTAAAAAACCGCATGCTGCCACCACTGATGGCCTTCGGCATCGAGGGCTTTAACTTGCGCTCGCGTCTTCGGCGAAAAAACTCCTAAAGCCAGAACGGCGACGGCAACCCAGCGCAGGAGCGCAGATTTCGTCCATGAATTGCCTTCGCGTGCTACTCGCATTAGTGCCTCCTGCTGGCGGGGCCAACAAAATGAATGGTGATCTTTTCACGTGCATAAGCATCGCTGGCCTCTGATGAGAATTTCACAACCATCCTTCCGCCCTCGAGCTCGGCGCCATCAATGGATGCAATTTGGCCAGCATCCCACACTGGCACCTGGTATTGAGAGCCGGAAAATCCAGCGACTTCTAAAGTCAGCGCGTCATGCGACGCTGACCACGACTCTGATGTAACCCGCAGTCCATGGCTGCTAGATCCAAGAGACGGCAGAGAACTCGCGTAGCTGATTCCGAAATCGTTGCGCACCCGTATCCGAACCGTGTTCTTCCCGCGCGCTATGGAAGCGTGTAGCTCGGGATGCTGGTCGAAATCGTCCTTCTGCAGCTCAAACGGCACGCGATGGCCGTTCACCTCAGCGGTCATCACCTGCGCGCGTAAACTCACTGCTGGCGAAAATTGCAGTTCTGCCTTCCCGCTACTGTCTATGTCTAAAGTTATTTCATCCGGCGCGCGATGGTAATTGAAATTAAGAATCGCATCGCCAGCGCGGAGGTTATGAATTGCAAATGAACTCCAATCGGCTGGCACATGTGGCGCAAACACAACCCGGTTGTGAGCGGCTTCGGTGTCGAGTCCCAGCATTCCGCGCAGCAAGGGGCTGATAATCATCGCCGCCGACCAGATCTGGTGTGGCGAGCTGGTAGAGAGAGGTTGGTAATAATCGCCGGAAAGGACCTCGGTTATATGTCCAAGAGAGCCGTCGAGCCCCAGCAAAGAATTGGCACGAAGATTTGAGTATGCCTGCAATGCCTGATGATATCGGTACTCTCCGACCGCCGCCCACCCTGTGAACAGCGGCCAAACCGACCCATAGTGATATCCACCTGCGTCATAGCGGGCCGCCTTAGACGAAATGATTCGCATGCCCCAGTCAGTTTGATGCTCTGGGCCGGCGAGCTGAGTGAGCATGGAACCGGCCTTCTCTTCATCAAGCAGGCCGAACCACATAGGAACCGTCGCCAACACGCTCGGCTCAATCACTCTCTGATTTTTTGTGTCCAGCGCAAACGCGTAGGTGCCAGACTCAGCCGACCAAAAGGCTTGATTCACAAGCTGCTTCTGACGTGTGAACTCATCGGCCAGTTGTTTGCTGACGTCATCTTTCTCGGCGAAATGCGCAAGACTCGAGAGCGCCGACAATGCTTGCGCTCCAACTCCGCTTTGATACAGCTCAGTCTTGACTGGAAGTAGCGGGCCGCCTTCAACCCAACCATGCCCAAAGCCAAAGTTCTGCGGCAATCCCTGAGCGTCATAAGTCGAGCGCAAGAACTGATACGCCTTCCACAGGCTCTCCCATTCATCCCGTGCAAAAGCGGTGTCGCCGCTCTCGGTGACGTAATCGTTAGCGGCAATGATGTACAGGGGCGTGGCATCCACGGACGCATACGCGTACGGAAAATCCGTAAACCAATTCACAAAATTCGCGCCTTGGGAAATTTCATGCGGAATTTTCCCGTCGGCACGCTGGTATTTGGAGATGAACTCAAGCGCCGTGCGCGTCGTGGTGAAATCCCCCTCGGCGTCGAGAGCGAGCGCAGTCCAAAAAGAGTCGCGTCCGAAAAACCAGGCAAATCCGGGACGCTGGCTGGTGCCTGAAGTGCGATAGCCGGCAACAAGGCCGGTGCCGAGATAAGGATTCGTGACCAGCCCCTGAATCGTGCTTACCCGCGCCCAATCGTATGCTTGCTGGAGCTGCGAGTCGGGCAGGTCGAGGCCCACGGTCCGCGAAAGATAATCGCCATAGTATTGCGCCGATTCTTTTTCCGCAGCGGCATAATTGGCGATCAGATGCTTGTAAGCGGCTTCCGCTTCGGCCCGGCCATTCACTGAGGCGGCGATGGCAATAATTTTTGTTTCTCTTCCTTTGGACGTCGCCCCGAGCCGCATGGAGCTTTCCTGCGATGCCGAATAATTCGTTTGATATTCCACTTGGGAAACGTCAGCAGTTGGGGAACCAACGAAAGCGACGTATTTTTTCTGCTCCTCGCCAAAGTAGAAGGCGCGAAGCGTGGGTTCGTAGTTGACGTAGGTTCCGCCCAAACCGGCTGGCCACTCAAGCTGGAAATCGCGATCGAAGGCAACTTCTATCTCAAGCGGATGCGCGGTTTCAACTTCGAAGATAATCACCGCTCCTGGTTCATGGACTGGAACGAACAGAGTCTCTTTGACCGAAAACGTGTCCCCGGCGTAGATAATCGTGCTCGATTCCGGGCGAACACTGACGGTGCGAACGAGCGTCTCCGCTGGGAGACTTCGCCCTTCGGTGAGAAAGCTTAAATGGAAGTTCCGGAAAAGTTTCAGAGGATAAACCCAGGCTTCCAGGTTTCCTGCTTCATTGCCGAACAAGCCAGCGCGGGTTCCGGTAGCGCAGAAAAACTCCCACGGGCGCGCACTGCGAGTGAGTTCGAGCTCGTGCTGTTGTGCGTGGACTGGCGCCGACGCCGCGAACCAGCCCAGCAGCATTGATAGAATGACAGTACGTCGCGAAAACCGGTCAACAATTTGCATCTTGTGTGTGTAGGACACAGGTCGCAAAAGCGGGAAACTGTTCACTATAAAAGCAGCGGCGAATTTTAGCACGTCCAATCACGGGAAGGTTTTTTGTTTTCCTCACGCCGCAGGTTTCTGAAATCGCTCAGCCAATCGGCGCTTGTATTGCCGCTCGAAGGCGTTCTCGGGCTTGTTTCGCGGCGATTCGGCTGGCTGGCTGCCGAACAGAACGCGGAGAAGCCACCCGATACGCTCGGAGCGACATTCATTGATGTCGCCCGCTTAGCAGGCCTGAACGCTCAAACCATCTACGGCGGCGAACACAAAAACAAATATCTGCTCGAAACCACTGGGTGCGGAGTCGCCTTCTACGACTACGACAATGATGGCTGGCTTGATATTTTTCTGGTGAATGGATGGCGGCTGGAGGGCTTTCCGGCGGGCCAAGAACCCACTTCGCATCTTTTCAAGAACAATCGTGACGGAACCTTCACCGACGTGACCGCGAAGGCCGGACTCATTCATCACGGCTGGGGGCAGGCGGTTTGCGTCGGTGACTACGACAACGACGGATTCGACGATCTGTTCGTCAGCTATTTCGGGAAGAATGTTCTCTATCACAATAACGGCGACGGCACTTTTACGGACGTCACCGACAAAGCGGGTGTGGGGGGCAACGGTAAACGCTGGAACACCGGTTGCGCATTCGTCGATTACGATCGCGACGGCAAACTCGATCTGTTCGTCGCCAACTACATTGATCTTGATTTAGCGACCGCGCCGGTGCCGGAATCTGGTCCATGCCTCTACAAAGGCGTGATGGTAGCCTGCGGCCCGCCGGGGTTGAAGGGCGGCAAAAATCTTCTATTCCACAACAACGGCGATGGAACTTTCACCGACGTTTCCGAATCCTCAGGCATTCTGTCGTCGAGCGGTACGTTCGGGCTGGGCGTTCTGACCGCGGATTTCGACAATGACGGCTGGCCCGACATTTACGTCGCCAACGACTCGTCACCCAGTGCGCTTTATCAGAATAAGAAAAATGGCAAGTTCGAAGACATTGCGGTCATAGCCGGTTGCGCACTCAGCCCCGATGGAAAACCGCAGGCCGGCATGGGGGTCTCGGCGGCGGATTACGATCTCGACGGAAATCTCGATATTGTAAAAACGAATTTCGCGGGCGACACGCCGTCGCTTTATCACAACCTAGGCGGAGCGAATTTTGAAGACACCACGTTCACTGCCGGCCTGGGCGCTCACACCCAGTATCTCGGTTGGGGAGTCGGTTTTTTCGATTTCGACAATGATGGCTGGGCAGATATTCTGATTTGTAACGGCCACGTTTATCCCGAAGTTGAGCAACTCAAAACCGAGGCGGGATACGCGCAACGCAAGCTGCTCTACCGCAATCTGCGAAACGGCAAATTCGAAGAGGTCACCGACATCGCTGGGCCGGGCATAACCACACCCGCCGCCGCACGGGGGTGCGCGTTTGGCGACTTCGATAATGACGGCGACATCGATATGGTCGTGAATACCGTGAACGGGCCACCCCAGCTTCTGCGCTGCGACTCCAGTTCCGGCAATAACTGGATCAAAGTGAAAGCCATCGGCACGAAATCGAACCGCAGCGGAATTGGCGCGCGCCTGACCTGCATTGCAACTTTTCCCGGAGAAACGAAACTGCACCGGCAAATTGACGAAGTCCGCAGCGGCGGAGGGTATTTCTCGCAAAGCGATCTGCGGGTGCACTTTGGGCTTGGCAAAGCTCAGAAAGTTGATGTGCTCGAAATCCGCTGGCCTAGCGGGCAGGTGGACACGATCAAAGATGTCGCGGTGAATCAGGTGGTATTAGTAAAAGAGGGAGAAGGCGTTCTGCATACAGAGAAGTTCCAGAAAATGCGCTGAGATCACCGCCTATTCTAGATAACCCGTGACAGATATTTGCGGTTTGAGTACGATTGCACGCTATGTGCATCGATCCCTTCTCATCGCCACGCAAAACGGCGCCGCCTTTACTCCTTCTGGGCATGTTTTCACTAGCGGTTTGCCTCCTTCCGCCTCGAATTTGCCTGGCTAATCAGCCTGTTGTCACCACAACGAAGAAGGCGTGGAGCACGGTGTCAATGCCGTTTCGCCCTTTCAATGTCACTGCTGTGCTTAACACTCTGTGGGTCTGTGGAGCGGACGAGATGATTATGGCTTCCACGGATGCAGGAGCGACTTGGCAGCTTAAGCATCAAAACCGGGACGGCGAGGTTCTGCTCAACATTGGGTTCGTGGATGCCCAGATAGGACATGCCGCTGGCACCGGTGGATTGCTACTTTCAACCAACGACGGCGGTGAAACCTGGAACAGTTACAGTTTTGGAAGAACAGTACGGAAGTTCGCGTTTGCCGACGCCGCCAATGGGATAGTCGTCATCAGCGATCTTGTCCGCGAGCCAAACAATGGACTCCTCGATGAAGTACAGGGAACAGCCGCAGTAAATGGATCTATGAAGATCACCCACGATGGCGGTGAGCATTGGCAGGATGCGCTAAAGGATGACAAGCAGTTCTCGCGCTATTCGGAGGTGCTCTCCGTAGCTGCGCTCGACCCTTCGCATTATTTGGTGGCGATGCGCGAGCCAGAAGTCGAGAACATTTATGGCGTCACCGAGGACGCGGGAGAAACTTGGAAGCGCGTTCACATTGATGACGTTTATGCCCAAGCAGTGTTTGCTCGCGGCGGCGAATATTGGTCATTCGGAATCGAGTACCTCGACCGCAAGCATGGGGGTGGTTACAGCGCTCCTGTGGTGCTCCACTCCAAAGATGGTGAAACGTGGACGCACGGAATTCGCGGGCCAAACGAGTTTTCCAGTTGCAATGTACAGGGTTGCTATCTGTGGGACGGAACTATTGAGGAGATGTATGGAGATCACGAAAAGAACTGGGCGCTGCCTCAGGATGGCTCTCTTACTTCTAAGTGGGCGTTAGTAGAAAGTACGATTTGTACCGTGGGAAGTTCTCTGAAGTGTGCGCCAGGCGAAATCACCGAGAAGGCGCAGCCACGGCCAGTTCCCGAAGGCGGCATCTTCATGGCTCAATCTTCCAGGGACTCGTTCGCGGACCGCTGCTTGGAGTGTATCGTGCAGCCGTTCGTCCCGGACCCCCCAAATGTCAGCGGAGCCGTACAAATCGTGGCATGGCTCAAGATTAATCCCGACGGCTCAGTGGCGGATGTTTCTCTAGACCGCGTCCTGAACAAGGCTATCGCTGCTGAGATCACAAAACAGATTATGGAATGGGTGTTTGAGCCAATTCATAAAAGCTCGAACCCAACTCAGAGTCAGACAAGCATCGATATTCTGTTGATGTGTCACGGATGGCCGGGGAGGCCGGACAGTTCACGCTGCACTCTCAGTCCTGGGTCGGACTTCGTTAAGCCTGCTCCCAATCCCAGTACACCGCAAACCTAACACACACGCCCAGAAATCACCGATTGCATTGCGCTACCGCTATTTAACCTTTGCCACTAGCACCCCGAATGGCTCGAGGCGGATCTTTTCAAGGCCTAGTTGCTGGTTGGCCTGCTTTGGTGCCGCGCTCAATACCTGCAGCGAATTTTCTTTCACGCCAAATCCCTGCAGCTTGAAACTCACCGTCCTCGGTTCTGCGCTCATATTGAGCGCCACCACCACAGAATCTGCGCCGTTCGAACCTTTGCGCAGATACGCCAGCACATTCGGGTCATCTCGGTTCACTGCGACGTACGAGCCGTCTCGTAAGGCGGGCAGTTCGCGCCGCAACGAAATCACGCGCTTGTAAAAATTGAAAATCGAGTCTGGATCGCGCTCCTCAACAGCAACGTTGTATTGCGCCGCGCTCGGAGGGATCGGAAGCCAAGGCTTCGCCGCGGTGCTGAATCCGGCGTCCTTCGAATCGTCCCATTGCATGGGAGTGCGTTCGCCATCGCGGCCCTTGTCCTTCGGCCAGCCCGTCTGCCCGACCGGATCTTTCACGTCTTCAATCCGCGTGGGAGTCGTCGTACGCATGCCGAGTTCCTCGCCGTAATAGATCTGAGGAGTGGCGCGCGTTGTGAGCAATAGCGCAGCCATGAGCTTTGCAATCTGATCATTGTGCACGCCGTCACCATAGCGGTCCCAGGTGCGCGACTGATCGTGATTGCTGAAAAAGAAGTATGGCTGCCCATCGAGTGGGTTGAATTCGATTTCGTCGAGCAGCTTACGAAATCCCGGCGCAGACAGTTTGTTTAGGTCGGCGATCTTGAAATCCATCGGCAACTGAACTTCATCGTTATTTGGTCCATACATTTTGTCGAGGTCGTCGATCGTGGGCTCGTCGGCCTCGCTGATCAGGACCGGGTTCCCGGGATAGCTGTCCACCAGCTGACGAATTTCGCGCAATACGTCGTGCACCTCGGGCAGATCGTCGGTGTACTTGTGCTGAATATTGGGATCGCCAAAAGCATTCTTGCCGGGAAGAATCGGATCGTCGTGCAGATTGGGATCCTCGAACAAGCGCGAGACTGCGTCC
>Ga0209580_10000703_pt1 | contig 16754 bp, 14 predicted proteins | sample Coa_R1_5_FD_187153 | JGI IMG/M metagenome (GOLD analysis project Ga0209580, IMG submission 187153) | Surface soil microbial communities from Centralia Pennsylvania, which are recovering from an underground coalmine fire - Coalmine... | ecosystem: Environmental > Terrestrial > Soil >... | reverse complement strand
ATCGAGACCGAACGCCAGTTCCACGATCAGCAGGCCCGGCAGCGAGCGGAGTACTTCCGCCGGTTGCCGGGCCAGTTTTTTTTCCACGATCATCATTATCTCGACCACGAGAGCTGGATTCGTCCCGGCATCAATCGCCTCGGCGATATAGACGGCAAGCGCGCGCTCGATTACGGTTGCGGCCACGCCATGGCGGCAGTGGTCCTGGCCCGACGCGGAGCGCAGGTGACCGCGTTCGACCTCTCGGCCGATTACCTCGCCGAAGCGCGCCAGCGCGCTGCGGTCAATTCCGTTGCCATTGACTTCGTGCAAGCCGACGCCCATCACCTGCCGTTTGCCGACGCTTCCTTCGACGCCATCTGGGGCAACGCGATCTTGCACCATCTCGACCTCGCAATTGCAGGCCGCGAAATACACCGTATCTTGCGGCCCGGCGGCATAGCTGTGTTTTGTGAACCATGGGGCGGCAATCCGTTGCTCGCTTGGGGCCGTCGCCGCCTTCCCTATCCGGGCAAAGGCCGCACGCCGGATGAGGAACCGCTGTGTGAATCGGACCTCAGCAAGCTGCACGAAAACTTTCCAAAAATCGAACTGCACGGCTTCCAACTCTTTTCCATGCTGCGTAGAATTTCCGGCAAGAATCTGCTGGTTACAGGACTCGAGAATCTCGATGATTGGCTCCTGCGCAGGATGCCGGGGCTGGCACGCTGGTGCCGGTACATCATGCTCGTGCTGCGGCGCTGAAGGAACGGGAGCGCGGCGCGGCCCTTGTTCCCGTCATGGCAATGCCCACGCCGCCTGTGGTGAACGCAGCCGCCGGCTCCGGTTCGGCCAAACCGGTGCAATGGGCTCTCGCGTTCTTCCTTGGCGTGGCCAGCACCGTTCTTATCGCCCGGGCCGCATCGTTTCACACTTCCCGGCCGACCGAGCGCGATAACGTTGCGGTCGTCCAGACCATCGATCTGAACCGCGCCACCAAAGCCGAGTTGTTGCAACTGCCCGGTGTCGGCGAACATTTGGCCGATGACATTCTTGCTGCTCGGGACGAACGCGGCGGCTTTCGGCAAATCGACGACTTGCGCGCGGTGAAAGGCATAGGCCCTATGCGTCTGGAGCGCATACGGCCACACCTGCGCGTGGAACCCTCGAATGTCACGGTGGTCTCCGGTTCCCTCGCAGAACCGTCGTCAGACAAGAATCCGCCCCGCCGTTCCGGTTCAAGCAAGAAGAGTCCGTCATTAGGCCTGAAAATCGACATCAACCACGCCTCCGCCGCTGAGCTGCAGCAGCTGCCAAGCGTGGGTCCGGTGCTTTCGGAGCGCATCATCGAGGCAAGGGAGAAGACGCCGTTCAAGAGTGTCGACGAACTCCGGCGCGTGAGTGGGATCGGCGCGAAAACGTTGGAGAAACTTCGGCCGTTCGTAACGGTAGAGGATTCGATTGGTGACGTGAATAACAAATCAGAATGATGGAACCATTTTTCTTTGCGCTCTTCGCGTCTTCGCGGTGAATCCGTTGGCTCAAATTCGCACAACGAACCTGTTAATCTCGCTTCGCCTCCGGTATTCTACCTGCTGCCCGGTTTTGTATTCGCGTTAGGGATTGTGCGCCAATGGCCAGCGAGACTTTGATCACCGAATTGCTGCGCCATTGGGAGCAACAGCGGCAGGCCGGTCAACTCATTCCGGTGGAAGAATTGTGCGACGAGCACCCGGAACTGGCCGATGAAGTGCGGCAGCGTATTCGCCTGTTGGATGCGATGGACCGCCGCATTCCGCAATCGAGCACGCCGACGATGCCCGGCGCGGCAATGGCGGTGACGGCCAGCAGGCCCAGCGCCCTCATCTCGCTCTTACAGCCCGGATTGGAACCCGTTCCCGGTTATCGCCTTGTGGAAGGCTTGGGCCGCGGCGGCTTTGGCGAAGTTTGGAAAGCCGAAGCGCCGGGCGGCTTCACGGTCGCGCTGAAATTCGTGCTGCTCGTCGGCCGGGCCGGTCCCGCGGAGACGCGCGCGCTCGATCTGATTCGCCACATTCGGCATCCCAATCTGCTGGCCACCTTCGGCTCCTGGGAAAAAGACGGACTGCTCGTCATCGCCATGGAATTGGCCGATTGCACGCTCGGCGACCGGCTGGCCGAATCCGTCCGCCGCGGCCGCAACGGCATTCCGCGCGACGAACTTCTCGGGTACATGCTCGAAGCGGCCAAGGGACTGGATTATTTGAACTCACCCGTGCATGAAGTTGATGGCCGGGAAAATGTGAGCGTGCAGCATCGCGACATCAAGCCGCAGAATATTCTCCTAATCGGCGGCGGGGTGAAGGTGGCAGACTTCGGCCTGGCCCGGTTATTGGAACAGACGGTGGTAAGCCATTCCGGCAGCCTGACGCCGCTCTATGCCCCGCCGGAATTCTTCAATGGCCAGACCACGCGCACGTCCGATCAATACGCCCTGGCGATCACCTATTGCCAGCTGCGTGGTGGCCGTTTGCCATTCGACGGCAACGTCGCGCAAGTCACCGCCGGGCATCTCTATCGCGCTCCGGACTTGAGCATGATCCAGGAGGCAGAGCGGCCCGTGGTGCTGCGAGCTTTAGCGAAAGAGCCGGAAGCCCGCTGGCCGAGCTGTGAGGAATTCGTGGAAGCATTGGCGAGCCTGTATCGCCAAACGCCGGTTATCCGAGCCGACACAAGTGGTGCGGCCACCACGGCGGTCCAGGTTGGTGAGATTCGCCGTTTCGAAGGCGCAACCGAGAAGGTGCTGAACCTCACGTACTCCGCCGATGGCAAAATGGTGCTGACCGGCGCGCGCACCGGCGCCGCGATTCTTTGGGATGCGCAAAAAGGGAAGGAGATTCGCCGCTTTACGGGTCACACCGGGGTCGTTCGCGGGGTGGGTTTCTCTCCCGATGCACGCACGGCACTTACCGGCGGCGACGACGGCACCGTTCGTCTATGGGACGTACGCAACGGCACGGAAATCAAGCAACTCGACGGCGAATTGGGCAAGGTCAAGAGCCTGGCTTTCTCCTCCGACGGCTCGGTTCTGTTCGGTGGCGAATCGGGCCAGCTTCGGCTCTGGAACCCCAAGACCAATCAGGTGAGCGTGTTTCGGGGCCATGTCGGCCGAGTGTGCTACGTCGCCTTTTCGCCGGATGGCAAACTCGCCCTTTCCTGTGGCGGCGATGAAAGCGTGCAGGGCTTCCGCCAGGGCCGCGATAATTTCGCCATTCGCCTATGGGAGATATCGAGCGGCCGGCTTATTCGCTCGCTCGAAGGCCACGGCGACCAGGTCTTTCACGCCGTCTTCTCCTACGATGGCCGGTCGATCCTCTCTGGCTCCGCCGACAGTACCATCCGGCTTTGGGAAGTCGAAACCGGCCGCGAACGCCTCTGCTTCCGCGGCCACCATGGCGCAGTAAACAAAATCGACCTCTCTGCAGATGGCAAATACGCCCTCTCTGCCGGGGCCGACCGCACCATCCGTGTTTGGCGGCTGCCCATCGGCCAGCGCCATCGCTTCACCGGCCACGCGGATCGGGTGAATGCCGTAGCTTTTTCGCCCGATGGCAAGCACGCGCTCTCGGCGGCGAGCGATGGGACGATCCGACTCTGGGGGTTGCCGGCATGAGCGATCGGCTCTTCACCAACGGCACCTTGATCCTACCCGACCGCTTGCGCGATTGTTGTGTTCTTTCTTCCGGAAATCGGATCCTTGATGTTGGTCCCAGCGATTGGAATTGGTCTTTTGAAGGCGAAGTCATCGACCTCAGCGGCAATTACCTCGCCCCCGGCTTCATCGACCTGCACGTCCACGGCGGGGCCGGGTCCGACTTCATGGACGGCACGGCCGACGCATTTCGCACGGTTTGCCAGGCGCACCTGAAGCACGGCACTACGAGCTTGCTGCCCACCTCCACGGTTGCTTCGCATGAGCAGATTTTGGCATTCTTGCAACAGTGTCGCCGCTTTCAGATGGAAGACACAGGCGGCGCCAAAGTGCTGGGTGCGCACTTCTACGGCCCGTATTTCGCCGAGCAAGCCCGTGGCTGCCATCCGCAAGCGCCGATCCGGCCGCCGGAAGAAAAAGAAATGGCCGAGTTTCTTGCTTTTGCCGATTGCATTCGCACCGCCACCGTTGCGCCGGAATTGCCGAAGGCGAAAGAATTCGTGGAAGCCTGCGTAGGCCACGGCATCCGCTGCAATGCCGGGCATTCGCATGCCACGTTCGCCCAGATGGAAGAGGCGGTAAAATGGGGCGTACGGCACGTCGATCACTTGTTCTGTGCCATGTCTGACCGAGCCCGGTTGCGGCAAAGCCAAACCTACCCGATGCGCGGCGGCGTGCTGGAGGCGACTCTCTTCTTCGATGAACTCACGACGGAAGTCATTGCCGACGGCAAGCATCTGCAAGCCGAACTGCTGAAGCTCGCTTACAAGATCAAAGGGCCAGACCGGCTGGCGCTGGTTAGCGATTGCAATCGCGCCCTCGACATGCCCGACGGCGAGTATATCTTCGGACCAAAAGATGGCGGCGAGCGCGTTCTCCGCCGCGACGGCGTGGGCCTCATGCCCAACGGTGCGGCTCTGGCTTCCGCCGTCATGGGCATGGACCACATGGTGCGCACGTTCCACGGCCTCACCAGCGCGCCGCTGACGGAATCGATCCGCATGGCCACGCTGACACCGGCCAGAATAGCGGGCGTGGAGGCGCATGTGGGAAGCATCGAAATTGGGAAGCGGGCGGATTTCGTTGTGTTGGATCCGGAATTGAACGTGCGCGCGGTTTATCGGGACGGGGAGATGTGTCACGCCACAAGCGGCGGGAATGCTTGACCCTCCTTTGCCAATCGCTTTACAATAATCCCATACATTCTCGCCACACCGCGTTGATTCATGAAAGCGAGGCCGCCGTGCCGGTTCAGATGGAATTGAGGCGCATCATCATCAGTGAGATGCACGATCAGCAAGTCATCATGCTGCGGGAAGTAGACGGCGACCGGAGCTTCCCCATCGTCATCGGCATTTTCGAAGCGACCAGCATCGACCGGCGCGTCAAGAATATCCCCGCCCCCCGGCCGCTCACCCACGACCTGGTGGCCAACGTGGTCGATCAACTCGGCGGCGAATTTCAAGATGTAATCATCAGCGAACTGCGCGAGCATACCTATTACGCCAAGCTCCGCATCCGCAAGGAAGGCGAACTCATCGAGGTCGATAGCCGCCCCAGCGACGCGATTGCGCTGGCGGTGACAGCCCGCGTGCCCATCTATGTGAATGAAGACGTGCTGAATGAATTGGCGAATGAGTAGTTTGTAGTGACCCGCTTTAGCGGGTCAAAAAGAAGACCCGCTAAAGCGGGTCACTACAAACTATGCTTCCGGATTAGAACCCTGCTCTGCACTCTTCTTCCGATAATTCCGATAAACCCAGATCCCCATCGTCGTGCCCAGGCCGTACGTCATGCCGATGAATGCGTAGATGCTGTAGTTGTAAGCTCGCGACAGGCGCTCCGGGTCGTAGTTGCCTTCTGTGCCGTCTTCTGCTTCGGGGATGCCGTCTTTGCACAACGGGCATGCATTGGCCGCCGTTGCCATTCCCAGGCCCAGCACGATTGCCAGCAGCAGATTTGATAGCAGTTTCATTGCCTTTCCTCGTCCAACTATTATCGCCGTTACTGCTTCGGATACAAGTCCTTCAGAAACAGGTATACTACCACGCCCGTGACCGAAACATAAAGCCAGATCGGCAGCGTGAATCGGGCGACTCGTTTATGCGTGTGAAAACGGCCCAACAGTGCCAGGCTTGCCGTCGTCAGTGCCAGCGGCACCGTGATGGCCGCCAGCGCAATATGCGACAGCAGAATCACCAAAAATGCCGGCCGCGATTCGCCCACATAATGCGTCGATTCACCATGCCGCACCGCCAGGTGGTAATACAGGTACGAAGCCAAAAACGTCGTCGAAACCACCAGGGCCGTTAGCATCAACGTCATGTGCAGCCGGACGAATTTCATCCGAATGGCCGCGAACCCGCCCACCAACAGCACGCCAGCCACGCCATTCAGCACGGCATTCGCCAGCGGCAGGTCATAACCCGTCATGGCATTGGCCCGAGCCGCCAGGCCAGCACAATATCAGGCCAGAGCACGATCACAATCAGCGGCGCCAGAATCATCACCGGCACAATGAACAGGAAAAGCTTCTTGTAGTCGAGCACCAAGTGCATAAAGTACACCACCACGAGCGTCGCCTTGAAAATGGCGATGCCGCCGATGATCAAGAACGCTAACCACTTCAACTTTTCGGGCAGGAACTGATTGGCCGCAAAGGTCGCCGCGGTGAAGAACAGCAGGAAGCCGAAGACCCTCAGGAAGGTTTTGTCGGAGATGTGGGCGTCATGATGCTCCGCATGCACGGCGTGGGCACCATGTGCATCATCAGTATGAACTGGATCGCTCATTGCTCGCTCTCGCGTTTAGCGACGCTTCGTAGAAGCGTCTAAATCAAATACAAAATCGGAAACAAGAAAATCCACACGACATCAACAAAGTGCCAGTACAGGCCCGTGAGTTCCAGCATCATGGCGTGGCGCGGCAGTAGATTGCCGCGGGCTCCCTTGAGCAGGATGATTACGAACAGCACCAGGCCGCCGATCACGTGGGCGGCGTGGAAGCCGGTCATCGTGAAGTACGTCGAGGCCCACAGATTGCCATAAGGAATGTACGGCGTCAAATGCAGGTTGCCGTACTTCTTCTCGTATTCCTCAAATTTCTTCTCGTCCTCGGCCGGGTGAAGGCGAAGCCCCACTTCGAGCGGTGAAATCGGAGGCTTGTCGGCCGTGCCCTTGATGTCGTCGAGGAACGACTGTGCAGTCTTAAAATCCTCGGAGCCCTCGCTGATGCCGTGCTTCGCGGGATTCTTGACAATGTCTTCCAGCTGATGTTGAACTTCGTCTCGGTAGGCCAGCGCATAGTTGGGATCGTACGGAGCACGGCCATCGCGCGGGTCCAGATTATCGCCAATGCGGCCGGGCATGATGTGGTGCTGGAACTTCGCGGTGTATTCAACCGCCTTGATGCCGAGGAACAGCACGCCGCCGAAGAGTGTGATGCCCACAAGCAGCAGGCAGCGCTTCGTATCGCCGCGCGCGATCGCCGAATGCGCCAGCACGATCGTGAAGCTGCTTGCGATGAGTACGAAGGTGTTCACCGCGCCCATCCATTCCTTCAGGTGGACCTGATGGGGCTTCGGCCAGTCGCCTGCCGGCGTGCCCATGCGCAACAGCGTGTGGGTGCCGATGAGGCCCGTGAAGAACATGATCTCGGTGACCATGAACAGCCACATGGCCAGCTTGGCCGTCGGCACGAGGGCGCCGCGCTGAAGATATTTCTGCTCAAAATGAACACCGGCTGCCATAAGCATTTCCATCCATCAAACGAACCGATCACACAACAACAGTATCAATACTCCCGGCAAATACACCAGCGAAAGTTGCAACACGCGCCGGGCCGTGTGGAGTGAATGATCGCGGGCAAATTTCAGCATGGGGGCCAGGAACATCAAGCCCAGGCCAACGGCCGCAACCGCGTACAACCAGCCGGCACCGAAGCGCAACGGCAGCAGGCTCACGGCCAGCAGCAACATCATGTGGCTGATCATCGCCAGGGAAGTTTTCACGCCGGTGGGGTCGAAGTTCGGCAACATCTTCAGGCCGGCCCGGCGATAGTCATCGCGATACATCCAGGCAATAGCCATGAAATGCGGCACCTGCCAGAAAAAGAGGATCAGAAACAGCGGCAGCACTTCCCAGTTCAGCGTGCCGCGAATGCCGGCCCAGCCGATCAGCGGCGGCAGCGCCCCGGGAACAGCGCCGATGAACGTATTCAACCAGGTGCGGCGCTTGGCCGGCGTGTAAGCGAACACGTAGAGCACGAACGAAGCCGCCGCCACTAGCGCCGCTGCCGGGCCGCTTTTCAGGAACGCCAAAATCGCCAGGCCGGCGAGAGTCACCGCCAGGCCAAGAATCATCACTTCGGTGGAACTCAACCGCTTGGCCGGCAATGGCCGGTTTTCGGTGCGGTGCATGCGGGCGTCGCTGCGCTTTTCGAGCAATTGATTTAGCGCGCTCGCCCCGGCCGTCACGAGCCCGGTTCCGAGCAACGTCCAGAGCAACGTCAGGCCATCCACTTTACCGGAAGCCGCGAGCAAAGCGCCGATCAACGTCGTCACCAGCACCATGACGGCAATCTTGGGCCGCACCAGTTGTACGTAGTCGGACAAACGCCCGGCCAACGGCAACGAGGTGACTTCAGCAGTGGTGACAACGTGGGTGCTCATGAGTTCCTGCTAAGCCGCAAGCGGCTTTAGATTAGTTTCCCCTTCCATGCTCGCGCCGCCAGCAATACCGCCGACGAAAATATCCCAAAACCCACCAGCACATGGGCGCTCCGCAAGGCCGCGTCGCCGATTCCGGTCGCGCCATAGCGATTCGCCGGTTCCGCCAGCCGCAGCAGTGCTTCGATGCCGAGCGCCGCCTGGATCAGGATCAAGCCCAAGAGCGCGATGGCCTTGCGGCGAAGCACGGCTGCGCCTTCGATGTTTCGGAAACTCCAGGCCGCGGTCCATGCCGTCAACGCCAGCACGCCGAAAGCCAGCAGCGGGTGCAAGCGCACGGCCATCGGCTGATACAGATGCCGCAGCAAGCCCCCGAAAACTATCTGCACCAGTGCCAGTGCGGCCGTCGCCGCGGCCAACCAACGGAGCGATTTATCCACCGCCAAATTGGTCAGCGAATTCCAACGCGCCGAACTCATCAATCCCACTAGACACACGGCCGCGAACATCAACTGGGCAAAGATGCCGTGGATGACGGCAATCTCCGGTCCCTTCAGTTCATTCAAATACACTCGCAACCCGCCCAGCATTCCCTGCGCCACCACGCCGATGAACGCCAGGGTCGCGAGTGCCCGAAGTTTGCCGCCCGCTGCGCGGGAAGTAACCTCGGACCACGCTAGCGCCAGGAACGCCAGGGCCGAGGCCAGGGCCAGGCCGAAACCTGGGTTGATCAGCGCCTGCACCGAGCGCACTTCCGCAGTCTTTACCAATCGCATTCCGAGTGCAGTTCCAACCGCGACTCCAATGAGCAGCAACAATGAGCCGACTCGCCGCATTAATGACGGTGAAAACCACCACAACGCCAGCGTCTGCACAAGAATCAGCGTGCCGGCCAAATAGCCGGCAATCCGATGCGTATGCTCGACATAAAAGCCAAAGCTAGGCACCCGCTCAATTAAGAGCAAATGCCACGGGGCCGTCGGCCACAGAGGGTCGGCCATGCCCACGTGGAACGTTGTCACCAGCGTGCCGACTGCGATTAGCGCAAACGTCGCGATCACTGTCGCCACCGACCACACGCGCAGCCAGCGGGGGTATTCTTGAATGCGGAATGCGGAATGCGGAATGCGGAATGCTGTCGACTCCGATCGCGCCGACTCAAAACCTTTCTGATTTACCGATGACTCCTCCGTGAGCACAGTTGTGTCTTGATTCCGCATTCCGAATTCCACATTCCGAATTTCTAATGTCCCACCGGCACCGGCACGCCGGAGGGTTGCGGCAGACTTTGCGGCAAATGATCCTCTTCCATGCCCGGCACGCAGTATTCATACGGCCCGCGGAAGACGATCGGCGGGGCGTCATAGTTGCCGTGGGGCGGCGGCGACGGGGCTGTCCATTCCAGCGTGTTGCTCTTCCACGGGTTGCGATCAGCCTTCGGGCCCCAGAACAGGCTGTAGAAGAAGTTCGCCAGGAAAATCAATTGCGCCAGACCCATCACAAAGGCGCTGATGCTGATGAACGTGTTGATCGGCTGCATGTGGTGAATCCAGTCGAACGACGTCGGTTCGAAGTAGCGCCGTGGCGTGCCGCCCACGCCGAGTATGTGCATCGGGTAGAACGTGCAGTTGGCCGCAATGAACGTGATGGCAAAGTGGATCTTGCCCCAGCGTTCGTTCATCATTCGGCCAAACATCTTCGGGTACCAGAACGTAATGCCCGCGAAGATGCCGAACACCGAACTCATGAACAGCACATAGTGAATGTGGGCGACAATGAAGTAGGTGTCGTGAATGAAGATATCTACCGGTGTGGCGGCCATGAAGATGCCGCTGAGCCCGCCGATCACGAACATGGCCACGAAGGCCAGGGCGTTCAGCATCGGCGTGGTGAAGTGGATATTACTCTGGTATAGCGTGCCCAGCCAATTAAACGTCTTCACGGCACTCGGCAGTGCGATCATGATCGTGGCCACCATGAAGCCGGTGCCCAACCGCGGGTCCATGCCCGACTGAAACATGTGGTGGCCCCAGACGATGAAGCCCAAGCCGGCAATGCCCGCGATGGCCAGCACCATCGGCTTGTAGCCGAACAGCGGCTTCCGGGCGAACACGGTGATGATATCGGAAACCATGCCCATGGCCGGCAAAATCATGATGTACACGGCCGGATGCGAATAGAACCAGAACAGGTGCTGCCACAACAGTGGCTGCCCGCCGCCGGGCCCAGTCGTCCAGTTGCCGAAGGTAAGGCCCGTGGGCGGCAGGAAGAACGTGGTGCCGATGGTCTTATCGAGCAATTGCAGTGAGAGGGCGACCGTTAGCACCGGCAAGGCAAACGCCTGCAAAATCGCCGTGATAAACATGGCCCAAACCGTCAGCGGCATCCGGAACATCGTCATGCCGGCCGCCCGGAGATTGATGATCGTGGTGATGTAATTCACCGACCCGGCCATCGACGACACGCCCACGAACAACAGCGATACGAGCCACAGAATCTGCCCGATGCCGGAACCCGGCTGAGCCGGCGACCGATAGCCCATGCCCGAGGGCATGGTGGAACTCGCGATCGTGGGATACGCGGTCCAGCCGGATGCGCCGGCCCCTCCGTCAACCGTAAAGCTGATGAGGATCGTGATTAGCGCCGGCCACATAAACCAGTACGACAGCATGTTCAGCTTCGGGAACGCCATGTCCTTTGCGCCGATCATTAGCGGAATCAGGAAGTTGCCGAAGGCGCCGGTCAGCAGCGGAATGATCACGAAGAAGATCATTACCGAGGCGTGCATCGTGAAGAGCATGTTGTAAAAATCGGGCCCCATCTTGTGGCCCTGCGAGCCGGGGAAGAGCAGCTTGCCCAGGATCGGGATTTCCTGCCCCGGCCACCCCAGCTGGGTGCGCACGCCCAACGCCAGAATGCCGCCCACCAGGAACATAATGAGCCCGGTGAACAGGAACTGAATGCCGATGATCTTGTGGTCTTCCGAAAAGATGTACTTCTTGATGAAGCTCATCTCGTGATGATGTTCGTGACCAACGTCGTGGGTCGTGCTCTCGCTCATATCGAAATCCTAATGCAACGCCGCAAGCGGCGTGTTGAATGTTATTTCTTCTCAGTCTGCGGAATCGAGGTCAGTTGATTGTCGGCTTCCGCCTTCTTCAACCAGGCCAGGAAGTCTTCCTGCGTGTTGTGGACATACAGCTTGCCGCGCATCAGCGAATGGCGCGCGCCGCAGTATTCGGCACAGGCCAGCTCCCAAACGTTGCGTTCGTCTGGGACCCAGACTTCTTTGTCTTTGCCGTCGCTTCCGGGCATTGAGCGCTCCAGGCGTATACCGTCTTTCCATTCCTTGCCGTCGAAATAGCAATTCGCCTCGGTTGGCTCGAACCAAACGGGAATCGTCTTGCCGGGCAACGCATCTTGCTTCAAGCGCATCTGCGGCAGAAAAAAGCTGTGAATCACGTCCATCGTTTTGAGGTGAACTAGGCACTTCTGGCCCTTCACACAATGGATTTCGTTCACCGTGCGCACGTCGTCCGGCCGGGCCGGCATCTTGAGGCGCACGTCGTTTAGTACGGTTTTGCCGTCCTGATTCCATTGCTCGATGTGCTGCGGGCTCGGGTAGCGCATCCGCCATTCCCATTGGCGAGCGGTGATTTCCACCTGCAGGAAGCGGTTTTCGGGCTTCACTTCGCCGGCCTGAAGCGCGTCGCGCAGCCAGCCCATGTTCTTCACTTCGAGCCAGGCTGGAATCTGGGCAATGGCCAGCACGAACAGCAGCACGGCCGGCACGGCAGTCCACACCATCTCCAGCTTGTGGCTGCCGTGCGTGTACCACGACTTGCGATTCGGATCGGCCGGGTACTTAAAGAGCACGTAGGTGAAGATGATCCCGACGCCGACAAACGTGACCCCCGTGACGGCCAGGATAATGTTGAAGAGCAGATCGATGCCCCCGGAAAACGTGGACACGCTCTTCGGCAGCCACCACCCCATCATCGCCGCGAATGGAAACGCCAGCGCTTCGAGCAGCAGTACGATGCCAAAAAGATACGCCCAGCGCTTGCGGCCGCCTTCGGGCGACGGCTTCAGCGCGGCTGGGAACAGCGCGTACAGCCCGAACGCGGCGACCGCGATGGTCAGAATGCTGAAGATGGCGAATTTGATCATGGTATTCCTGCTAAGCCGCAAGCGGCTGTCTTACTTCACTTCGATGCCGTACTTATCCTTCAACTCCTGCCGCTTTTCCGGATACGGGAGAGTATTCAGGAAGCTGATCAAGTCCCAAATCTGCGCGTCTTCCTCGGGTGTAATCGCGGCGGGGTTCTTGGCGAATGGGGCCATGTCGGCGCCATTGATGCCGCCGGCGATGCGCCAGTAAACCTCGATGGGCCGCCGGCCGCCGCGATACATGTTCGAGAAGAAGTTCCGCGGCTTGACGATCGTGCCCCAGGCGTCGTAACGGAATGCAGCATCGCGGCCATAATTCAGGTGGCAGCCGGCACATGCGACATTCTTGTCGCTGTAAACTTTGTAGCCACGAGCAGCCGAGGCGAGCCGCTCGTCTTCGCTCTTGTATTCCGGCGGCTTAATGGGTTTGATCTCGGTCTTCTGCGCTTCCAGCCAGGAGCGGGCAATCTCATCGGCCTTGTTGCGGACGCGGAGAATTATGGGATCGCTGGGCGGTGGCGGGCTTTGCTGCGCGTCGGCGATCAATTCCTGCAAAACTGCGAACTCCGCTTCGCCACGAATGCTGAGGTGAATGATGTAGCTGACCAGTGCTTCCAGTTCCTCGTCTTTCAGCAAATGGAACGACGGCATCGTGGTGCCTTCAATGCCGTTGACCAGTACGCGCTTCAAGTCCTCGCGCCGCGGCTTGCGGTTCGCGACCTGGGCCGACGAGGCGAATTTGAAGATTCCCTGCCGGTAGTCGCGCGGGTGCGGGTTGATCCAGTGCCCGGTGGGTCCGCGACCATCACCGTCGAGACCATGGCAATGCAAGCAGTTGGAGCGATACAGCATACTGCCCTGTTCCAATGTCTTCGTGTCGAGCTTCAATTCTTTTTCGAGCAACGAATTGACCGAAACGCGGTTCCCCTTTTCCTCCACCATGAACTTATCGCCGCTAATGTCGATCTTTGGATGCGCAGGTCGGCCGGCGAGGTCACGCAAGGCCAACACCAGCTCGCCGCGCGTACCAAATGGGAGAAGGCGCGGGTCCAGCAGGGACGTTCCCTTCTTCGACAGCAGCAATTTTTGATCGGGGCCGAAGAGCGTGGAATCGGCGTGATCAAGTGTTTCCACCGGCAACATGCCTGGTGGGTCATAGCGGGTGGGAACCACGTCTTTGAGCGATTCGACGACAAGCCAGTCGGTGCGCGGCGTATACAGGATGCTGACGTCGTAACCGTCATCACAACCGGCCAACAGCAGGCAGGTAATCGCTGCGGGAAGGGTAACCAGAAGCATGCGAAGGAAATTTCGGCCCGAAGGGCGACGTGCAATCACGAGCATTGCCTCCAGTTGCTATCATGCACAACACGAGTCGTGAATTGTGTTTCTAGCTGCCCAACTTCGCTCGTCAAGGAATTCCATCTGCGGAGTTGTGCATGAGGGACTTTTTTTCCGGGTGCAAGTCTGATGCCGGTACACTGCTTGCGGCTTCGCGCTCGGGAAAATGAACCAGCCGCTGTAAACGAGCGGCTGGATCATGCCATTCCTGAGAACCGGCCCTCGACGTGCTTCTCGTTTTCAAGAAACGGTACTCTGAATGCGCTACAAGCTGGGCCGATTCCTGCAACTATTGGGGCTGTGCATTGTGCCTACCGGCATCGCGGGAAACGTGCTGTATCCGCAGCAGGTGAGTGAAGGGGTGATGCTTACGATCCTGGGCGTGGGCGGATTTGTGTTTTTGGTGGGATGGTATATTCAGGGGCAAAAATAGCCGCTTGCGGCTTCGCCGGAATGGTGATGGATAAACGCAGGAGGCGCATGAAATGCTGTTATTTGCGTCACCGATGGCTGGTCCGGAGATGCCTGCACAAGTCTTCCAATGCTGCTGTTTTATTCCAATGTTCGCGCTTCCTGCTGTGGTTGCTATCATCGGCCTGCGAATCTTGATAAAGTAACACCTGCGACTCAATCCCTGAGTACTGAAGTACTCAGTCCTGAGTACTTATTCATGCTTCGAAGTAGCCTAATTCTCGCGCTCGCACTTCTCGCCGCGCCTCTCGGCGCGCAACCGCCCGAGCTGCCCAAAAGCGTCGGCACCCTCCCCGGCGAGGAGCAGCGCACGCGCGACGATCTCAATAGCGCCGCCAAGCTTGCCGATTCGCAGCGCTACGATGAAGCGATTCGCCGCTATCAGCAAATCCTGGCCGAATCGGGCGACATGCTGGTCCCCGTGGACGCCAACCGCTCGTTGCCGGCCCGTTGGATCGTGCATCAGCGATTGGCGACTTTGCCGCCGGAGGCACTGAAGTTGTATCGAACGAAAGCGGACGACTCGGCCCGCAAATGGCTCGAACAAGGCATAGCGCAACGCGACGCCAGGCTATTGGAACAAGTCGTCGGCGAAGCGTTTTGCAGCGCCCCTGCGGAACAAGCCCTACAACTTCTGGGCGACATGGCTTTGGAGCGGGGCGAATTCGAAGCCGCCCAGCGCTGGTGGCGCATGCTTGCGCCGCCGGCATCGGCCGTCAAGAACCCGCCGAAACATGCGACCACGTTCCAGCTGCTTTACCCCGATTCGAATGACAAAGGAGCGCTGGCGCAGGCGAAGCAGATTCTCGCGTTGGCGCTGCAGGGCGCCAAGGAATCGGCGGTCGCGGAACTGAAAGCATTTCGCGAATTGCATCTTTCGGCCGAGGGCTATCTCGCCGGCCGCAAGGGAAAATATGCCGATATCCTTCAGACAATTCTCGATGCCAAAGATCGCTGGGACCCGGACAGAGGTTCCGGCGGTTCAGACTTGCTCACGTTTGCCGGCGATGCCAGCCGCAATTATCGCCTGGCCAGTGCCAACACACCGTACTGGCCCGACTCTCCGATGTGGCAGATTCTGCTGCCCGATGATCCGAATGCCAAGCCGCATCGCGAGGCTGATCCACCGCCTGGCACCGGCGCCTCGTCGCGTGCACTGGCGTTTCACCCGGTGATCATCCCGGGCTTCGTTCTGGTGGCCGACGCCTTGCGCGTGACTGCGTATCATTTGGCCACGGGGAAGCAAGCGGGCCAGTACGACCATCGCCGCGACGGCGATAATCGCAATGCCGTGCCGGAATCGATTGACCTGCGCGTGCCATCGCAAACCGATGCACGCTATACGCTGACCGTGGCCGGCAATCGCCTGTACGTGCGACTCGGCGCCACGCGCATGAAGGAGCCGGAAGACAATACGAAGTCGGGCGAGAGCGACAACTGGCTCGTCTGCCTGGGCTTGGAGCGCGACGGCGACAGCCTGAAACTGCAATACCGTTGGCAGATTCGCGCCCGCCTGCTCGACACCGACCCCGTGGCGCTGTTCGAAGGGACGCCGGTGGTGCAAGATGGCCGGCTGCTGGTGGCGCGCACGCGCTTCGATGGCCGGCAAGTAATCACTAGCATTGATTGCTACGATGCCGACGGGCCGGATGGCCGCAAGGAGCCGCCGCCGTTGCGCTGGACCCGCGACGTGTGGATCATGGAAGCGGGCAAAGCCGGTGAGGCGGTGCGGCATCGCGCTGATCTTCTCACCATGGCTGGGCCATTTGCGGTGTATTGCACGCATACCGGTTTGATCATTGCGCTCGACGCGGCGACCGGGAAGCGCATGTGGGCGTATCGTTATCCCACGGCAAGGACCAAGCCGTTCGACGGCATCTTGCCACGCGACCTGTGTCCTTGCATCTTCAACGGCGGGCGGATTTACGCTGCGCCCGCCGATGCCGACCGCATATTTTGCCTCGACGCCACCACCGGTGAAAACGTTTGGGAGAGCATGCCGGCCAATGTCGTGCATCTGCTCGGCATCTCGCGCGGCAAGCTCTTCGCCACGCTCGGCGGCTACCCCCAGGGCATTCGTGCCTACGATGCTTCCAGCGGCGATCCAATATGGACCAAACCCGATGATGGCGATCGCGCCCCGCATGGCCGTGGCTTCCTGAGCGACGATTTCGTCTTCTGGCCCACGCGGCGCGGCTTGAAGGTTCTGCGGCAAGACGACGGCGAACCGCAAGACGCCGGCTCGAGCAGCGAGCCGTTCGGCAACATCGCCTTCGGCGAAGGCTGCATGATCGTGGCCACAGCGAAGGAGCTGTGGGGCTTCATTCCGGAGCGCATGCGGCTGAATTTCCGACAGCGCGAAGTGCAAGAGCGGCCGGACGATGCGCTGGCGCATTACAAGCTGGGCCTGGCGCTGGCGGATGCGCGGAAGGAACC
>Ga0209580_10000702_pt1 | contig 16791 bp, 15 predicted proteins | sample Coa_R1_5_FD_187153 | JGI IMG/M metagenome (GOLD analysis project Ga0209580, IMG submission 187153) | Surface soil microbial communities from Centralia Pennsylvania, which are recovering from an underground coalmine fire - Coalmine... | ecosystem: Environmental > Terrestrial > Soil >... | reverse complement strand
ACTGTCAGGGGGACGGGGCTGTTTTCCACAGGGCGGAGGGTCATGACTGTCAGGGGGACGGGGCTGTTTTCCACAGGGCGGAGGGTCATGACTGTCAGGGGGACGGGGCTGTTTTCCACAGGGCGGAGGGTCATGACGCCCTGTGGAAAACAGCCCCGTCCCCTAGGAGCTTCACACACGCGTAGACGGCGCGGGTCGAGGGCATGGGCACGCCGAGACGCTCACCGAGCTCGACGACCGCTCCCACTACGGCGTCGACTTCCATCGGCCGGCCGGCCTCGAGGTCCTGCAGCATCGACGTCTTGTGGGCGCCGACTTTTCCGGCGCCCGCCAGACGCTGGTCGATGGAGACCGGCAGCTCGATGTCCAGGCGCGCGGCCACGGCCTCGGTCTCCGTCATGACATCCCTAACGAGCCGAGCGACCTCGGGATGCCGAACCATGTCCTCGAGCGTCGCCCGTGTGAGCGCGCTAATGGGATTGAAAGCGACGTTGCCCAGCAGCTTGACCCACACCTCGTGTCGAAACCGCGTGCTGACCGGGCACCGGAGGCCGCCCGCGATGAGGATCTCCGCGATGCGGCGCGCACGATCCGAGCGCGTGCCGTCCGGCTCGCCAAGGCTCAGACGATTGCCTTCGATATGCCGAATCACGCCTGGGGCGACGATCTCGGTCGAGAAGTATGCGAGCGCGCCGACGACGCGCGCAGGGTCGATCGTCCGGGCCATGAGGCCACCTGGGTCCACGCGGTCCAGGACCCATCCGTCCATCGGCCCACCCAGTCGCTGGAAGTACCACCAGGGGATGCCGTTCTGCGTGCTGACGATCACGGTCTCGGGCTTGAGGAGGGGTGCGAGCGTCGGCGCGACGCCCGTCAGGTGGTGCGCCTTCACGCCGAGAATCACGACATCAGCCGCACCGATCTCGTCCAACGACGCCGCAACCGCCGGCCGCACCTGAAACTCCCCGTCAGCGCCCGTCACGCGCAGGCCGTGCTCGCGCATCGCCGCGAGATGCGGGCCGCGCCCGTGCAGGACGACGTCGGCGCCGGCGCGCGCGAGGCACGCGCCGATGTAGCCGCCGATGGCGCCCGCGCCGACGACGACGAACTTCACGATGCCTTGGTGAACGCCTGCGCGACGAGCCGACGCTGAATCTTGCCGGTCGCCGTGCGCGGGATCGTCTCGGTGATGTGAATCTGCTTCGGCCGCTTGAAGTCAGCGAGCCGGTCCTTGCAGAACGCCATCAGATCCGATTCGCTCGCCGCCTCGCGCAGCACGACGGCCGCCGCGACCTCTTCACCCCACGTCGGGTGCGGCACGCCGAAGCACACGGCCTCGGCGACGGCCGGATGGGCCAGCAAGACCTCGTCGATTTCGCGCGGCGAGATCTTCTCGCCGCCGCGATTGATCAGCTCCTTGAGCCGACCTACCAGCGTCAGATACCCGTCCGCGTCGAGCACGCCCTGGTCCCCGGTGCGGAACCAGCCGTCGACGAACGACGTCGCGTTCGCCTCGGGGTTGCTCTCGTACCCGGTGATCACGTTGGGGCCCTTGATGACGACTTCCCCGCGGTCGCCGACGGGCAGATGACGCCCCGCGTCGTCCATGATGCTGATGTGGACGCCGGTGCCGACGCCGACGGACCCGGGCTTGCGCGCCTCGGGCGGCAGCGGATTGGACGCCATCTGATGGGCGGCTTCGGTCATGCCGTACGCCTCGAGCACGGGCGCGCCGAAGGCGGCTTCGAGGTCGTGCATGACCTGGGGCGGCAGCGACGCGCTGCACGATCGAATGAACCGCAGGCGATCGGCGCCCGCCGGCCGGGCGGCAACATCGGCGCGGGCGAGCAGCAACTGGTGAATCGTCGGCACGGCCGAGTACCACGTCGCGCCGTAGTCACGCGCGATGCGCCAGAACGAGAGGGGCGTGAACTTCGCGGGCACGACGACCGTGCCGCCCGTCGACAGGGTGGCCAGCGTCGAGGCGACGAGGCCGTGCACGTGAAAAAGCGGCATGACGCACAACGACACGTCGGTCGGCCCGAGCGCGTACGTCCGTGCGACGTTCGCGGCGGAGATGCACAGGTTCGAGTGCGCCAGGGGCACGCGCTTCGGCCGCCCCGTGCTGCCGCTCGTGTGCAGGATCAAGGCGGGCTCGCCGGCAACCGGCGGCACGACGGGCGTTCGGTTGCTCGCCGCGGCGACCGTGACCTGGCCGTTCACCATCGCCACGCTGACGACGGGCACGCTCGACCCGGCCGCCTTCCGAGCTTCCTCGGCGCCGTCCGGTGGCAGCACCAGCAGCTTGGCGTTCGTGTCGTCGAGATAGAACTTGAACTCCTCTTCCCGATAGGCGGGATTAAGGGGCGCGGCCGTGCCGGCCTCGGCTGCCGCCAAGAATGTCACGATGACGGGCAGGCCATTGGGCAGCGCGATCCCCACACGGTCACCGCGTCCGATCCCGAGCGCGGCCAGTGATTCGGCGACATCGCGCACCTGTCGCTTCAACTCCGCGTAGGTGATCTTCAGATTGTCTTCCGGGGCTATCACGGCGGTGTGGGCGTCGAACTCTGGGCGGAGCAGGTCGAGCAGCGTGGGGGTCACGATTCACCTTCGGTCGCCACGAGAGCGTCGTAAGCCGGCACGGTCAAGAACTCTTCCAGGGTCGGCGCGAGCGCGAGCCGTGCGAACAGATCCCGCGCCCGATCGAACGCCCCTGCGTCGAATCGCGCGGCGCCGACCTCCGCCCTCACCCGGGACAGTTCCTCGTCGATCAGGCGCTCGACGAGCGCGGCATCAATGGCCCGGCCGTCGTCGAGCGTGGCGCGGTGATGGACCCACTGCCACACCTGCGTACGGCAGATCTCCGCGGTCGCGGCGTCCTCCATCAGATGGTAGATCGGAACGCAGCCCAGGCCGCGCAGCCACGACTCGATGTACTGGATGCCGACGCGGATGTTGTGGCGGAGGCCGGCCTCGGTTCGCGTGCCGTGCGGCGGTTCGAGGAGCATCGCCTCGGTCACGGGCGGCGACGTGAGGCCGGCGGACAACTGGTTCGGCCCGGGCATGCCCTCATCGAAGATCGCCTTGGCCACGGGGACGAGGGCGGGGTGGGCGACCCACGTGCCGTCGTGGCCGGCCCGGACCTCGCGCAGCTTGTCGGCGCGGACCTTCGCGAGGGCCGCGTCATTGGCGGCCGGATCGTCTTTGATGGGGATCTGCGCGGCCATGCCGCCCATCGCGTGGGCGCCGCGACGATGACAGATGGCAATCAGGCGCCGCACGTACGCGCTCAGGTACGGCGTCTCCATGGTGAGCTGACCGCGATCGGGCAGGACGAAGGCGCGGTCCCCGACCAGCGTCTTGATGGAGCTGAAGATGTAGTCCCACCGGCCGCAGTTGAGGCCCGCGGAATGATCCCGCAGCTCGTAAAGGATCTCGTCCATCTCGAACGCCGCCGGGAGCGTCTCGATGAGGACGGTCGCCTTGATCGTGCCGACCGGAAGGCCGAGCCGTTCCTGGGCATGGAGGAACACGTCGTTCCACACGCGCGCGTCGAGGTGGCTCTCGAGCTTGGGCAGATAGAAGTAGGGCCCCGAGCCCCGCCGGACCAGCTCTGCCGCGTTGTGAACAGCGAACAGCCCGAAGTCGACAAGCGGACCCGGGGCGGGCCGGTCGTCGACGAGCACGTGGCGCTCTATCAAATGGAGGCCGCGCGGCCGCACCATCAGCACGGCAGGTGTCGCGCTGAGCGCGTACGACCTCCCCGTCTCGGGCGCGACGTAGCTCACCGTGCGCCGGACCGCGTCCATCAGGTTCGCGTGGCCAAGGACGAGATTCGCCCAGGTCGGGGATGTGGCGTCCTCGAAGTCGGCCATGAAGACCGACGCACCGGAGTTCAGCGCGTTAATCACCATCTTCCGGTCGACCGGACCAGTGATCTCGACCCGGCGATCCTGCAACTCGGCCGGCACCGGACCGGTGCGCCAGTCGCCGGCTCGAACGCTCGCGGTCTCGGGCAGAAAATGCGGTCGCTCGCCGGCCGCCCACCTCGCGTGCTGCGCGCGCCGCGCGGCCAGCCGCTCGTCGATCCGAGGACGGAATCGGACGACGAGATCTTCGACGAAGGCCAGGGCCTCGCTTGTCAGGACGCGCGCGGCGGCGGCCGCGATCGACCGGTCGGTCGCGGCGGCGACGCGCAGGCGAGAGGTCGAGGCTGGTCCGGAGTGTCCTCGGGGCATCGTGGAGCTCTTAACAATGTCGCGGAGGGGAGATGAAGATCAAGGCTTGAGGCGTCGCTCGAAGGCTGGCAGCCTGGGAGGCGGGGAGGCGCGCGAGGCCTTTACGCCTGCCCTTCGATGAGGGCGCGCGCCGCCTGATAGCCGCGGTACAACCGCACGGTCTTGTCGCGCGGCCCTTCGTACTCGACGGTGAACCGACCCGAATAGCCGGAGCCGAGCAGCGAGCGAACGACGGGGCGAAGATCGACGAGGCCCTCGCCGAACTCGCAGTACTCGTCCGGGCCCGACAGACCTTTCAGGTGGACGTGCGCGACCAGGGGCTGCACGATGGCGAGGGCCTCGAGGCAGGGCGTGCCGGCGTGCTCGGCGTTAATCGGGTCGAAGTTCATGCGCACGTTCTGGCGGTCGACCGCCGTCAGGATCTCCGCGCACGTCATCGGTTGGCCTGACGCGCCGCGGCCGTGATTCTCGAAGACGAACGTGACCTCGCCGTGGATCTCCGACAGTCGACGTAGGTGGCCGCAGATCAGGTCGAACCGGGATCGGGAGTAGTCGGCGGCCGCGAGACGCCCGAAGAACAGCCGCAGGTATGTCGCCCCGATCCGCCGCGCGAACCCAACCTGGCGGGCTACGGAGGCGAACGTCGTCTCGATCGCCGGCGCCGAATCGAAGAAATCACACCAGCCACCCGAGGCCATCACGGCGCGCTGTCCGTGCCGGTCGAGCGCGTCGGCCGCCGTCTCGATCGACACGCCCTCCTCCATGAACGGCCACAGGTTCACATCGAGGTCACGCCAGCCGAGGCGCGCAAACACTTCGAGCGTCGTCTCGACCGGCTCGCGTTTGTGCGAGGTCGTCGAGGGAATCACCCGCGCGGATTGGGAATGGGGCAAGGCGTGAATCCGCGATCACACGGGGCAACCCGTGAACCCGTGATCATACCGGCTCGAGGGCGAGCGACTTCTGATACGCCGAATTCACCGTCTCGGCCATGCCCCAATACTTGAACTCCGCGTGCCGTCCGACGTATCGAAGATTGGGGATCTTCTTTCCGCGATCAACGTACGCGTGATAGCTCGCAAACCCCTGCTCGGACTGCTGCGGATACGCCTTGTCCGCGTACAGGTTGTGCGTGCGCGCAAAGTCGATCGTGTTCTTCGGAAAGAACGCGCCGGCGCCGGGCAGGACCGGGATTTCGATCAGGATCAAGGTATCCGGGCTCTCGTGGCGCGTAATGACCTTCATCTCGGTCACTCGGGTCTGGAACTCACAGGCTGAGTAGTGCAGTGACTCGGCCCCTTCCGGGAAGGCGTGGCCGACATTCGGAATTACCAATGGGACCAGCATCCGGCCGGTATAGGGCAGCGTGTCCTCTCCCCAGAGGTGGTCGAGATCGATCGTGCACCACACGCTGTGGTAGTCGCTGAAGTAGTACTTCGTGCCGCTCTCGGTGGCGACGTACGGATGGGTGTGCTCGTCCCGGATGCCCGTCAGCCGATCCTTGACGACGGTCGATCGCGCCGCCATCGCGTCCCACACCGACGCCCAGCCGCGCTTGGGGTAGATCTGAAACCGCAGTCCCTTGCCCAGGGTGAAGTCGGTGAACTTCAACGGATCGTAGCCCTGCACGTTTGTAGTCTTCGGCGCGCCGACTTTCTCCCCCTGGAACCGATCGGCCCACACCATGGACGTCTCGAGCTCGTCGCCCGGGATGTTCCACATTTTCCACGTGTAGTCAGCCATGAACTTGCGATACAGCGTCTCGCCGATCGCGGCCGTGAAGTAGTCGGCAAACTTGCACTCGCCCAGCACGGGCAACTGGGTCTCGATGAGCTTCATCTGCTCGTTTCGGTTGACGCGCAGTTCGCGCGCGATCGCCTCGCGCTCCGGCATCTCGGCGACGTCGTCGTAGTGCACCGGATAGCGGTACTTGCGGCGATCCGCCTCGACGAACGTGAAGAGCTTGCGGTCGATGTAGAACAGCTCGTCGTTCGTGAGTTTCACGATCGTCGCGTTCACCGGGTCCTCCTTGCCGCCCGGCCAGAACCAGATGTGGGGTCCGAACTCGTACGGATGGCCGGCGTAGGTGTACGTGCGCGCCAGTCCCCCGACGTGTCCGTGCCGCTCCACAATCGTGACGTCGTACCCTTTCTCCGAGAGGTAGTACGCCATCGACGCGCCGGCGACGCCGCCGCCCAAAATCAACATCCGCTTGTTACTCACGCCGCTCACCCAAGGTTGTGCTCCTTCATCCACTTGACCGTGTGCCACCGGGGGTCGTCCACGAGCCGTCCGGCCCGATAGGCCTCAGCGAGCTCGGCGACCGCGGTTGCGACCGTTCGGGTCGGGGCAAACCCGGTCCCGAGCAGCCGCTTCGAGGACAGACGATACGATCGCGGGTCGTCGGACGGCTCGACGACGATCGCGGCGGGCACATGCGCCACGACGAGGTCGGCAATCTCCCGGACGGTGAGATTCTCGAACCCGGCGTTGTAAACGCCGGCGATGCGGCGGTCCATGAGGAACAGATACAGGTCCACCAGATCGTCCAGATGAATGTTGGGGCGCACCTGGGCGCCGCCAAAGACCGTGACGCGTCCCCGCGCCAAGGCGTGCATCGTCAGCAGGTTGACCGTGAGGTCGAGCCGCATACGCGGCGACAGCCCGCACACCGTCGCCGGGCGGATGACGGTCGCGACGAACGACCCGCTGTAGCTCAGGACGACGCGTTCGGCCACCATCTTCGTCTTGTTGTATTCGGAGATCGGCACGAGCTCGAGGTCCTCGGTCACCTCCGGCTCCGGGCGCACGCCATAGACCGAGCCCGACGACGCGTAGATGAGCTGCTTGACACCCTGGCGCGCCGCTTTTTCGGCGAGCCGCATCGTCGCGAGCACGTTCACTTCCCACGACGCATACGGATTCAGATCGACGGCCGGGTCGTTGGCGATGTTCGCCAGGTGAAAGATCGTGTCGAACGGCGCCAGATCGAACGTGTCGATCGCGCGGACGTCCATCGGCAGGACCTCCAGGCGAGGGTGCGGCGGGAGAAAATTGCCAAACCACTGGGTGTCGAGGACGGTCACGCCCGCGGGGGTGCGGGCGAGGAGGGCCTGGGTCAGCTGCGTGCCCACATAGCCGCAGCCGCCGGTGACCAGCACGCGCATCAGATGACGATCTTCCCGATGGTCATGAACTCCGACTCCGTCACGGGACTCTCGTTGCACCGGCGCTGCGTCATCGCCGCCGCGCCGATGCTGCCGACGAGGACGACGACGGCTGGCGGCAAGCCGACGCAAGCCGCCGCGGCCGACAGGGCAAAGTAGGCGTCGCCACAGCCGATGGTATCGATCACCTGGACGCTGAGCGACGGCAGCGCGAATCGGACCTCGTCGGCTTTGATGGCCGCGCCCTGAGCGCCATCGGTCACCGAGACTCTGCGACCGCCGAGGAGCGCGGTGGTCCGCTCGACCAGCTCGGGGAGCGGGAGCCCGGTTTCATGGAGACACAGCTCGGCTTCCGTCCGATTCAAGCTGTAGAAGTCGCCGCCCCGATACTTGAGCGGCAAACTGAGCCCGTAGTTGCCTGAGTTGACCTGGGCCATCACGCCGACGAACGCCCGCCCCTTCGCCGCGATCGCCTCGTTCACGGCGGTGGCATCGATGAGGCCGTGGCCGTAGTCGGCGACGAGCACCAGATCGTAGTCGCTGAACGCCGGCAGCGCGTGGGCGGCCATGGGCGTCAGGCCGTGCCGGCGCGCCTTGAACAACGGGTGGCCGGTGTTGCGATCGACGAAACGGGTTTCGACCAGCTCACCCGGCGCGATCCGGTGCACGTGCAGGTTCGGCGCCAGGCCAGGCTCCAGGTCGTTCGTGAAGCAGTCGACGTCGCGCACGAAATTCGCCAGATGCCGGGCGATGATGCCGGCGCCGCCAATCTGCCGCTCGCGCGCGTCCTCGCGGCCGGCCACGCAACGCGACTGGGTCGACATGTTGGTCAGGGCCACGTCCACCCATTCGTCGACGATCGTCTCGCCGATCAGGCACACGCGCAGCGTCGCGGCGCGGGCGAGAAACTCCTTGATCTGCTCGATCTTGAACCCCTGATCGGAGACGTCCCGGAACAGGACCTGATCGTTCCGGAGGAGCGGGCTGCGCTGCCCCGCTTCAGACGATGCCCTCAGGAAATGGGCGATCTTCGTGGACGAAAACGTCTCGCCCGACGTGAAGTACATGCGGCCGCCGTACTCCTCGAGGGCGCGCATCTCGTGGTACACGCTCCGGCTCTTGTCGAGCGCGAGATCCCGGTACTCCGGCCCCTTCACGTAGACGTCGGGCTGCAAGGCGACGACCGCTGACAGAGCCGTCGGCTCGGGCACGAGCGCCACGTAGTCGACGATGGCGAGCGCCGCGACCTGCTGGGCGCGATACGTCTCGGGGAACGTCACGCCGCGCTTCTTCGTGATGAAACGATCGGCGGTGATCGTCACGACGAGCACGTCGCCCTGGGTCTTGGCCTCCTCGAAATGAATCAGGTGGCCAATGTGGACCAGGTCGAACGCGCCGTGACACTGCACGATCTTCTTGCCCCTCAGGCGCTCGCGCAGGTGCCGCAGTTGCTCGAAGGGCACCAGTTTGTCGGCGACGTCCCGGAGAATCGTGGTCGTGTCCGTCATGCGGGTTTTGCCGGCCTAGACATGGAATCCTGCCTTCACGGCGTCGTCGCGAAACATGCGCACCGTGTCGAGCGAAAGCGCCGCGAGATCCTTGCCGACCATCGGCCATTTCTTCAGGATGTCGGCCGTGATCGTGATGATATGGCAGCTGGCCGCGTCGGCCTGAAAGATGTTCAGCAACTCGCGCGGGCTCGCCCAGATCACCTCGGTCGCCGGCGATGCGGTGGCCAGGTACCGCACGCTCTCGGCGACGATCGGCACCGGGTCCCGACCGGTGTCGGCGATCCGCCCGGCGAAGATCGACACGAGCGACGGCGCGCCACCCGCGAGGGCCGCCGCCGACGCGGCCACCTGCTGGACCGTCAAGACGGCCGTGACGTTGATCCGCACGCCATCGTGCGACAGGCGGTGGGCCAGATCGGCCGTCGGTCGGCCGGCCGTATCCGTGACCGGGATCTTGACGTAGACGGACGGGCCCCACGTCGCGATCTCGCGCGCCTGACGCTCCATTTCCGGAAAGTCGTCGGCGAAGACCTCGAAGGAGATCGGCTTGGTCCCGACCACCGCCAGCACCTCGCGCGCGAACCGCCGGTAGTCCCGGATCCCGGCCTTGTGCATGAGCGTCGGATTCGTCGTGAACCCTTGAATGTCGGGCCTGGCCGCGAGCGCCTGCATGTCGGCGACGTCGGCGCCGTCAGCAAACAGCTTGACCCGGAGGGCGCGCGCCGCGCTCACTGCGGCCTCCGATCGGGCAAGGCGAGGATCCAGTCGGCCGCCGCACCCAGCGAGTCGACGCGGACGTCGGGCTCGGCGTCGCACGGCTCACCGGCGTGATTCTCAACGAGCACCGTCGCTCGCACGCCCGCGCGGCGGCCGGCCTCGACGTCGCGCCAGCGGTCGCCCACCATCACGCTGCGGCCCAAATCGTGCGCCGGCGGCTGCAGCAAGAGGCCCGGCTTCGGTTTCCGACAGTCGCACCCATCGGCGTCGTCGTGATAGCAGACGCGGAATTCGTCAATCGGCAACCGGGCTCCGAGCGACGCGTTAATCGCCTCGACGACCGCACGTGTCTGGGCGCCCCGGGCGACGTCCGGCTGATTCGTCACGACCACCAGACGATACCCTGCCGCTTTCAGCCGCGCGAGTGCCGGTCCGACGTCCGGGGGCACCTCGGTGGCGTCGACCGACGAGGGGGGATACGGCTTGCCGTCCCGCACCACGGCCCGATTGACGACGCCGTCGCGATCGAGGAACACGGCCCGGGTCACCGCGCTGTCGACTCCCATTTCGCCGGGGTGGTCCGGAGGGCCGGATGCGACACGAGCAGATGCCAAATCACGGCCTGAAACGCCTCGGTGTGCGGCGTCACCGCGGACGGATTCACGACCGGCACGATCACGCAGGCACCGGCCAGCCGCGCGGTGACGCCGCCGTCCCGGCCGACAATCCCCGTCATGGTCGCGCCGACCGACTGCGCGTACTCGAGCGCAGCGACGAGATTCGGGCTGACGGCCGGCGCGCGGCTCCCGCCGCCCACGGACAAGACGAGGATCGCATCCCGGGCGGCGAGCCGGCTCGCCGCCAGCCAACCGGCGATGGCGCCCTCCCACCCGTCGTCGTTGATACGGGCGGTCAGCTCGGCGACGTTGTCGGTGGGCGCGTACGCCTCGAGGCTGGCCAGCTTGCGAAAGTCGCAGGCCGCGTGCGACGCGTGGGCTGCGCCACCGCCGTTGCCCACGATGAACAACCGGCCTCCGCGGGCGCGCACAGCGGCCAACGTCGTCGCGAGGCGCTCGACGGCGACCGGATCAATCGCCGCGGCAATGCGCGCGGTCTCTGCCAGATGATCACGAGCGAACATCGGCATCCTCTCCTCGGCCGCCCCACTCGAGGCGGCCCAGCCGCCAGAGTGTCCGGCCGACGTCCTGGACATTCTTCCACCGGAACGCCTTGCTCTCGCCCGCTGTCCGCTCCGTCAGATCCATCGGCACTTCAATCACCGTTCGCGTCCGGCGTAAAGCCTTCACGAGCACCTCGGCCTGAAAGCCGAATCCCGTGGACTGGATGCGGATCGACTTGAGGACGTCGGCCCGGTGGATTTGGAGGCCGTTATAGTACTTGAGGTGCCGGCGCGTGATGACATTGACCAGCAGTGTAAACGTCTTCGACGCCGCCGTTCGCGAGAACGTCCGCGAGCGCCACATGTGCCGCGTGTAGCCGACGACGATGTCGGCCTGGCCGCAGTGTCGGAAGAGGTCGGCCAGGGTGGCCGATCCCCACGCGTTGTCGCCGTGCACCATGACGATGAACTCGCGCGTGGCCGCTTCGACGCCCCGGCGGTACGTCCATCCGAAGCCCATGTTCCGCTCGTTGAGGAGGAGCTGCACCCCTGGGAACCGCGGCATGTTCGCCCGGACGAGCGCGGCCGTCTCGTCCGTGCTTCCGTCGTCGATGACAAGAATCTCGGCGTCGATTCCCGTCCCGGAGAGGGCGGCGGTCACGTTGGTCAGCGTGCCGATGATGTTGGCGGCTTCGCGGTATGCCGGAATGATGATCGAGAGCGACGGACCCGTCGTCATGGCGTGTGCCGCATGGGCCCTACCGCGTAGAGTCGCGCGTCCTCGTTGCCGAACACCAGCGTGAACCGGTCAGGCGCCGCCTGCGCCCACCCGTCTTCGACGGGAAACCCGTCCGAGCCGTGGACTTGATAATCGATTTCGTATGCCGACAGGCGCGCGACGAAGACGTCGCGGACCCCGAGCACCTCGAGGTTGTGCATCCACAAATCGGGAACGCCCTCGAGCCGTTCGTACCTGGGCCGCAGTGCATCGTCACGCGGCCCGATGCCGGGCGGCACGGGCTCGAGCTCGCCGGAGCTCACGGCCAGGGCCGGCGGGACCGGTACGAAGCGACCGGCCCGGTAGGCCCGGTCGTAATCGTGGAACCGCCAGCTGGGGTGCCCATCGATGTTCGCGTAGACGACGCGATTCGTCAGGTGCGGTCCGGAAAGGGGGTACGGCAGGTTGATGCCCGTGTAGGCCACGGTGACGTCGTGCACATGGTCGTCCATCCAGTCCCACGCGCGCACGAGCCCCGGGCGAATGAACGGATCGGTGACGTGCAGGCGGTCGCACGGCTCGGGTGCGCAGCGCGTGTCTTCGCCAACAGCGAGCACCGTCCCGGTCGAGGCCACGAGCAGAGTCAGGCTCGGCACGACCCACCGCGATCGGGCGGCCGCCAGCCACCCGACGGCGAGGAGGCCTCCGACGAGGGCAAACGCCGCGAGAGAGGCCGGCGAGACCAGGCCGTTCAGTTGAAACCAGTCGCTCATGTACCAAGGCACGGTCAGGGTGATGGCGTGCGGCGTGCCGACGACAATCCAGACCAGGCCGGCGAGGCCGATCGCGTGCAGCACCGCGTTCCTGGCACGGCCGCGTCCGAAGGCGAGCGCCACCGGGACGAGCGCCGGCCCGACGGCGGACAAGAAGAACCGCGAGTCGATGTTGACCGGCACGGCGACCCAAACGAGGACCGTCATGACGAACGGCACGGCCGCTAACCACCCGTAGGGCCACCAACCGCGACGGACCATGACCAGGAGGCCGACACAGGCCAGGGGCCAGGCGACGACCGCGAGCGTGACGCCGAAGCTGTGCGCGAGAATCGCGGGGGCGAGGCGGAGGTCGCGCGTGTGAAACACGGTGTTGAGCATCGCCGCGCGCGTGAAGGCCCCGTGGGCGATGGTCAGGCCGGCGACGCTAACGGACGCCGGGTAAATGGGACTGCCGGCGACGATCCAGTTCCGGACGTACCATGGCGCGCCGAACACGGCGAGGCCGGGGATGGCCCAGAGCGCCCGGCGACGCACGCCGTGCGCGACGGCCATCGAGAGCAGGATGGGCAGGTAGACGAGGCACACGTATTTGGTTCCGAGGGTCAGACCGACGGCAGTGCCCCAGACGAGCCAATCCGCCCGCGTATCGCGGTCGACCGCGACGAACCCGAGGTAAATCGACGCGGCAAAGCACGCCGCCGCGATGAGGTCGACGTCGGCGCCCACGGCCTGCTCGAGCACCGGGCGGGCAAACAGGAAGAAGAGCGCCGGATACACCGCGTGGGCGCGCGCCGCGCCCAGTCGGCGGGCGATCGCATAGAGCGCCACTGCCCCGAGCATCCAGAAGGGCAACTGACCCGCGCGTGCGAGGAAGTCGCCGTGCCACGGTGCCATCAGCCACAGAAAGAACAGCTCGCCGTTGGCCGGCGCGTAGGCTTGCGCCTCGTCGCTGAAGGGCGTCGCGACGACGGAGATCGCGTGATCCTGCAGCCAGCGCGCCGGGAAATAGAGGTGATAGCTCAGCGCGTCGTAGAGCGTCCGGGGCGCATGGGTCGCGGCAAAACCGAGTGCAAAGGCCACGAGCGCCGAGCCTGCGGCCAGACCGACGACAGACACGCGCGACGGCGGCGTCCACGTGAGCGGCGGGCGCGGGGTCGCAGAGCGCGTTTCAGAACTCGTCCGGTCGGGTTCTGCCGCCGAACTGCCCCACCCGCTGCGCGCCTTCGATCTCTGAAGAAAGAAGGCGACGACGGCTCCGGCCGCCGCGGTGGCGACGTAGCCTGGGAGCGTCAGCGCGTGCAGGCCGTCCAACAGGAATCCGGTCGAGACGATGAAGGCGACGGCTAGAACGGCCGTGCGAACCACGAAACCGGCGGGACCGTCGGCTGAGGACACCCGATCAGCCATCACGGAGGCTGCCCACCACACAGCGATGGCCATCCCCAGGCACAACACGACGCCTGTCGTGGGATAGCCCTGCCGCCATGCGAGCGGCACCAAAGGCAGCGCCAGGGCGAAGGCGGCCGAAAGAACGTCCAGGAACCGCGATCCACCGATCCGGCTGGCGCCGGGCGGCGCGCCCATCGTTCTCGCTAAAACCAACGACCCAGCGTCACGGTCGCCTGAATGACGTTTGATGGCTGCGAGGGGGTTCTGATGCTCACGAGGCCGATCTGCCCGCCTATGTACCACACGCCGCGCTCGAGCTCGAGGCCCAAGCCGCCGCCAAAGGCGGCTTTGGTCGCGGTGCCGGCCAAGTCGGCTCCGAGGGTCACGCCGAACTGGGCCAATTGCGAGGTGATGTCCGCGCCGGCGAGCGTGAATGTGGGCTGAAATGTCACACGCGCCACGCCGCCTGCTCCTTGGACGAAGAGGCGCAGATCCCCGCTCTGGTGAAAGACGTAACGGAGGCCGCCCATGATGAGCACGGTGGGCGCCTTCAGGGTGCCGGTCGCCGGGACGCCCTGGGCGGCTTGCAACGCGGTGGCCACGCTCATGGCGGTCCCGATCCGACGTCGCGTCGCCACGTCGGTCGCATCCAGGACTTCACCGAACACGTTGAGGCGATCCGTCACACGGGTACCGATCTCGCCGCCGAATGCCCCACCCACGTTCTGGACCGCAGCGACCCCGCCGGTCCCGCCGAGAAACCACTGGGACTCCGGTGCGGCGACTGTCTGGGCGGCGGCGGGCACGGCACAGGCCAGCCCGACCACGAACGCGCCAAGTCGAAATGGACGCATGTCTCGCATGATGTATGGACGCTCCCGACGTCCGCAGGCTGGGCACGAGCTGCGGCACGCGTGCCGCACGACGCCGGTCAGTGTACCAATCCTGTCATCGGGAATTCTACGGCCAAGTCTCACGACGCTTCGGCGGAGGGTAGCCACACACGGACTTTGGACCCGGCCCCGTCCGGTCCGGCCATGAACTCGATGGTGCCATGGAGCCTCGTGACGATCGACCGGGCAATCGACAGGCCAAGACCGCTGCCGTCGACGCGCTCGCGGGCCGAGGCCCCACGGTAGAAGCGGTCGAAGACACGCTCGCGTTCCTCGGGCGGCACACCGATTCCGGTATCCAGCACTTCGAGCACAGCCCCGCGAGCTTCGCGGCCCGTGCGAATCCGGATCGTGCCGCCCGCATTCGTATACTTCAACGCGTTGTCGACGAGAATGGCACAGAGCCGAGCGAGGGCGTCAGTGCGGCCCTGCACCTCTCCCGTGTCGTCTCCCTCGACCAGGATGGCGAGACCCCGCTGCACGGCGGCCGCCTCCGCCTGGCGCGCCGCCTCGGCCGCCATCTGACCGAGGTCGACCGGGCCGGTTTCCGGCGCTTCGACGCCGGCGTCAGCGCGGGCGAGCAGCAGGAGATCGCCGACCAAGTCGGTCATCCGCTCCGCGTGCTCGAGGACATCCGCCAGGGCCTGGCGGTAGTCGGCGGCGGGCCGCTCGCGCGAAAGGGCGACTTCCGCCGTCGCCCGGATCAGCGCCACCGGCGTCCGGAGTTCATGCGAGGCCTCGCCCGTCAGTCGGGCCATCTCGGCGACGGCGCCCTCGAGGCGGGCCAGCATGTCATTGAACGTCACCGCTAAGCGGCGCAATTCGTCGTCGGCCGCCGGCACGTCGACGCGACGGTCCAGGTGGCGCACGGTCATCGCCTGGACCTCTCGCGTCATCCGGTCGACCGGCACTAAGGCGCGACGACTGATGAGCGAGCCGCTCAGCGCGGCGATAAGCCACACGCCCGGCAGCAGACCGGCGAGTACCCACTGGAATCGCCGCATCGTGTCTTCGGCCGACGCCATTGGGACCGCGCCCGTCACACGGAATCGCCGATGGTCCACGTCCATCACCACTGTCGCCGCGCGATAGGGCTCCTCTCCGATCGGCACCGATCGGAAGGTCGGGACCCCCGCGCGTTCGTTGGGGCCTCGGCCGAGGGCCGCGACAAAGGCGTCCCATCCCGGCGTCGTTGGCTTGCACAGATCGAGGCCGTTGGCGTCGGACACCTGGAGGAGCGCCCGTCCCAGCGTCAGCTCGGCATACTCGTGGAACTCGTCGACGAGGTCCTCGTGAGACAGGCGACTCGAGGTCGCCTGGATGAATTGATGCACGCCGTCGAATTGCGCCTGGAGGGTGGCATCGGCGGCGCCGTTGACACTCTGGCGGGCGAGCCACACGCCGGCGGCTGCGAGCGTGGTGGTGGTCACCACGAGCAGGGCGACGTACCAACCCGTCAGACGCCCTCGAATCGACCGGGGGCTCACGGCTCGGGTTCCGCGCGGACGGAGTATCCGACGCCGCGCACCGTGTGGATGAGACGAGGCCGTCCACCGGCGTCCAGCTTGTGCCGAAGGGTCTTCACGAACGCGTCGATGGTGTTGCTCTCGATATCGCGGCCGGGCCCCCACACGCGATCCACGAGCGTGTGGCGCGTCACGACGCGCCCGGCGTGGCGCATCAGGCACTCGAGGAGCGCGAACTCGGTCCGTGTGAGCGCGATCGGCTCTCCGGCGCGCGTCACGGTGTGCGTGCCGGCGTCAATCACCAGATCGGCGACCTGGACGCGCGTGTCGTGCACAGCGGGCCCCCGCCGGCCCAGGGCGCGCAGGCGCGCGAGGAGGACGGCAAAGGAAAACGGCTTCGCGAGATGATCGTCCGCCCCGGCGTCGAGACTCGACACGATGTCGGCGCCGGCATCGAGGGCGGTGAGCATCAGCGCCGGGCTCCGGATGCCCTGCCCTCGCAGGCGACGCACGACGTCGACGCCGCTGCACCCGGGCAGCATGATGTCGATGACCAGGACGTCGAACTCGTCGGTCGTGGCCGCCTCGATGGCGGCGGGCCCAGTCGCGGCTGTGGTGACGACGTGGCCCTGCTCCATCAGGCCACGGCGGACCAACGCCCGCATGCGGGCGTCGTCTTCGACCAGGAGAATCCGCACGGCCTCATTGTGTGCCGACTCTGACGGCGGTCGGATCGATTCAGGCGTTCTTCAGATGGCGAAGGCTTGAGGCCTGGAGGCGGGAAGGCTTGAAG
>Ga0209580_10000700_pt1 | contig 16837 bp, 16 predicted proteins | sample Coa_R1_5_FD_187153 | JGI IMG/M metagenome (GOLD analysis project Ga0209580, IMG submission 187153) | Surface soil microbial communities from Centralia Pennsylvania, which are recovering from an underground coalmine fire - Coalmine... | ecosystem: Environmental > Terrestrial > Soil >... | reverse complement strand
CGCCAGGCTGGGGGAGCATTCAAAGACGATCTGGGTGCTGTGTTCGGCGCTGGCCAGTTCAGTCTCATTTTTTCTTGTCAGTAATTTCGCTGCGTGGCTGGCGTACGACATGTACCCGAAGACTTTACCCGGCCTCCTTACTTCTTACGCAGCGGGACTCCCGTTCTTTAAGTACCGGCCGATCGGCGACCTGATGTTCACCGCGCTGTTCTTCGCCGTGCCTGCTGTCCTCGCGCACCGGGCGAAGAAGGTTTCCGACAGCGCCGCCACGGTTTGAAGCTTCAATTCTGCTGGGATTGAATAGTTTGCGGAGCGCGTCTTCTTCTCCGCAGCAGTAGCCACGCCGCCAGGGCAATTCCTGCGACCAACAAGATCCAGTGAAAATGATGGCTGAAAAATATGCGTAGCGTGTGAACAACCCCCGGCCCAAACTCCACCACGAGGATTGCCAGCACCGTAAACCGCACCATGCGTCCGGCAAAAATCGCTAGCAGGAAATGGCTGATCCTCATCTCCGCGACCGCCGCCCCGAGCGCAAAGATTTTGAACGGCGTCGGCGGGGGAAGCATGGCAGGGAACATCAAGCTCCAGAAGGGATGCTCATCAAACGCCGCGTGCAGTTTCTCGAAGCGCGCTGGGGAAACTCGTTTGCGCAACAACTCTTCGCCGCCCGCGTATCCAATGGCATAGACCACAAGGCTGCCAATCGCCGAGCCAGCCGAGGCCATGAACACATAAAGCAGCCAACGCCCATGGTCTTGCGAGACATATCCACCGACGGCCACGTCGACGGGAAGGCCGAATGCAGCGCCATCGAGTGCGGCTATCGCAAACACTCCCCATATGCCCAGCGGCTTCAGCAGCGCCCATAGAAAGGCGGTGTAGCGGGAAATGATGTGCTTGATAACCTTCATTCGATTCGTTTCACCACGGAGATACCGAGAAAACCAGGATCCGGCTGGGAGAAGACGCTAGTTGGTCATGTGCTCAGTTTTTCCCGAGAGAATCTGGATAGCATGCGGCAGTACATCGATCACCGCATGCAGAGCTTCCACCGCGCCCGTCGGGCTTCCCGGAAGATTCAGCACCAGCGAAGTTCCGCAAACTCCACACAGGCCTCGGCTCAAGGCTGCGAAAGGCGTTTTCTTCTCGCCCTCGCGCCGCATGCGCTCGGAAACGCCATCGAGCATTCTGCCGCAAATCGAGCGCGTGGCTTCGGGAGTCACATCCCGAGTCGAGATTCCGGTCCCGCCGGTGGTCACCACCAGCCTCACTTTACGCGCCAGATCTACAATTGCTTTCTGGATCGCTGCATGGTCATCAGCAACCACGCGTGTATCAACCACCGCGAAGTGATGTTCCTGAAGTGCGCGGGCCACGGCCGGACCGGAAAGATCAGTGCGCTCACCCCGCGCGCAAGAGTCGCTCACCGTAAGCACCGCCGCGCGAAAGGTGTCAGGAGTCGAGGAGGACATCTTCTTCCTCTTCGCTCTGGCCGCCGTTGTCGCGCTTGGCCTCGTCCAACAGGCGCAGGCCTTCCATCAGCAGTCCCTGGGTGTTTAGGCTGGTAGATTGCTGGTTGGTTTTCCCTTCGAAATTGATCTGGAAGTTTCCGCCGGTCCAGCGCAGGACTTTGAACACGGCAGGATCGCCGGTGAGAGACCCATAGGTCGCGTGCTTGACCTGACCCTCGCTGAAGTACATCTCACATTTATCGTTGTCGAAAGTCAGCGTCAACAGGCAGCTCTTCCGGCCCATTTCGAGCGACTGCACCAGATCGATCACGTTCATCTGCGCCAGACTGCCGCGCACAATGCCGTCCGAGGAAGAAGACCTCGACATTTTTTCCAGCGCGATTTTGTCGATGACTTTTTTTATCCGCTGTGTCGCTTCTCGCAGGAAAAACGGCTTCTCCACAAAATCGTCGGCGACATGATCCTGCATCGCCAATTTTTCGGAAATTTCGGATTTGGTCGCCAATAAAATCACAGAAATTCCCGATGTCGTAGAACGGCTGCGCAGCTTGTCAACCAGTTGGCGGCCATCCATGCCCGGCATGCGGTAATCACTGACCAGTAAGTCGGGCGCGTCATCAACGGCTTTGAGCAAGGCATCGGCGCCGTCTCCAGCGGTGGTGACCTTCGCCAGAGGTGCGAGTGCGTCGCGCAGCATGGCCACGATCATCGGATTGTCATCCACCAACAGGACTTTTACGTTGGTTTGCATACTGGCACTCAGCACTCAGAAAAACCGGCTACTTCTTGCGAACATAATCGCCGCTTTTTCCGCCTGATTTTCGCTGAAGCACAATTTCCCGAATCTGGATTCCTTTATCGAGCGCCTTGCACATGTCGTAAACGGTCAGCGCCGCAATACTGGCCGCAACCAGCGCCTCCATTTCTACACCGGTTTCGGCTTTCGTCTTCACTGTAGAAGAAATTGCGATTCCATTCTCGCACTGCCGCAATTCGACATCAACGTGTGAGAGCGGTAGCGGATGGCAGAGCGGGATCAGTTCGGCTGTTTTTTTGGCGGCCATAATTCCGGCTAGGCGTGCAGTCTCGAACGGATCGCCCTTGGGATTAATTGCGAGCGCTTGTAACACAGCCGGGGTCATAGCCACGAAGGCGCTGGCCTCGGCCTTCCGGGCGCTCGCACTTTTGCCTGCGACGTCCACCATGCGCGCGCGGCCAGATCCGTCGTAGTGGGAAAGTTTGCGTTGCAATGGAAGCTACCGGGAAAGCACTCATCTTACCAGCATCTGGCGCGAGACTCAGCGCAACATCACTGGCACCCACTCGCCGGCCTCGATTCGCTCGCGGTCGGGCGGCACTACCAGGAAGCAATTGGAGCGCGCGACCGAGGCAATGTCTCCGGACCCTTGCCAGCGCACCAGTGCCACTTGAGAGTGCTCAAATTCGCCGGAAATCAGTGCAGGGAGGAAACGTTTGAGTCCGGTTTTCGTCTGGATCGCCGTCCTCAGGCGGGCATGTATGAATCGAAGCGGCTGAGGCGTCATTCCGGCGAGAGCCTCGATGACCGGCTTGGCAAACAGCTCGAAGGTTACCATGGTTGAAATCGGGTTTCCGGGAAGCCCGAAAAAATACTTGATGCTCTCGCTGCCCGAGTCGGCCTCGCGGGGAGGGACGCTCGCGCCAGATGAAACCCTCCCAAAAACCACGGGTCTGCCAGGCTGGATTTTCGCTCCAGTGAAGAAAAATTCTGCTTTTAGTTCTGTGAGAACTTGCTCGACCAGGTCATATTTGCCCATTGAGACGCCGCCCGCAATCAATAAAAGGTCAGCTTCCAGGCCTTCCTTGAGCAGTTCCCGCAAGCGTGTGGGCTCATCCGGCGCAATCGGTAGCGGCACGGGTTCGCCACCGCTGGCCTGGATCTGAGCCGCAAGAGAGTAGCTATTCGAATTGCGTATCTGGTTGGGGCCGGGCGGTAGGTCCACATCAACCACTTCATCTCCTGTCGAAAGCACGGCGACTCGCGGCTTCGCGTGGACCAGCAGTCGGGATCGTCCGATCGAAGCCGCGACGGCGATTGCCGCGTAGTCCACACGCGTTCCCGGCGATAACATTTCCTGGCCCTTCCTGGCCTCGGCTCCGGCAGGGACAATGTTTTCCCCCCGCGAAACGCTCCTCTGCACTTCGATGCGATCGTCGGAACGCGAAGTGTGTTCCAGCATTACCACCGCATCGGCACCCTGGGGAACAGCGGCCCCGGTCATGATGGCGATGGCCTGCCCAGCATGAAGTGCTGGGATTTTCGCGGTGGCAGCTCCGGCCTTGACTTCGCCAACAACTTTGAGTGTTGCAGGCGTCTTCTCAACGTCGGCGGAGCGAACCGCGTATCCATCTCGGGTCGCCCGCGGAAACGGAGGAAAGTCGCGATCCGCGTGGATCGGCTCGGCAAGTACCCGCCCCGCCGCGTCAAGCAGTCCGAGCAACTCACGCCCACGTGGCTTCAGGCGTGACGCATGGTTCTCGACAACATTGCGAGCGTCTTCGAAGCTGAGAATAATCGACTGGGGTGGGAAAGCCATTCAAGTTCAGGGTTTCCTGTTTCAAAATTTCACAATTCAGCGACAGCCGCGGCTGGGCTGCGACCGGCCGAAACCTTGAAACTCCGAAACCTTGAAACCTACTTTTTCATCATCTTCACCGCTACTTCTTTAAAGAAGACGATGTCGTTGTCACTGTGGTTCTGCAGCCCAATGTACCCTTCGTTCGGCCTGGGTCCGCGTTGCGGCTCATAATCGTGTGTTCGCTCATGCACCGGCTGACCCTCGGTGTAATCCGTCACCTTGCCACCGTTCACATAGACGATGGTGCGCAGGCCATCCAGCGTGATTTCCATCGTGTTCCACTCGGGCCCGGGTTTTCCCGGGCGGGCCAAGGGCTTGGTCATCGAGTAGATGATGCCTGTCGCATGGTACTCGTCCACACCCTGGGCTTCTGGATCGTTAAGAATCTGGATCTCATATCCGTAATGCACGGGCATCCATTCCTCTCGTGGTTCGAGGGGAATCCGTACGAACACCCCCGAATTGTCATCGTGGTCGCGCATTTTGTACACGACGCGAATTGTACAATCGCCCAGCTTCCCGCCGGTCCAGTACAGCAGGCCCATACCGCCATGTGTGCGGATCAGGCCATCTTCCACCGTCATATGTCCCGGGCCGACATGCTTCCATCCGGTCAGGTCTTTGCCGTCGAAAAGCTGTTTCCATTCACCAGTTTGGGCGCAGCTAAAGCCGGACATCGCGAAGAGAAGGCAAAAAAGAACAATCCAGCGTTTCATGGCCACCTCGAAGCCCGCCATCTTACACTTTTAGGCATTACCTACGCCAACTCTCCATGCACCGAAGTTCCGGGGATTCGCATCCAACCAGCTATAATTAGGGAGCCGTTGCCGCCCAAGGCGCCGGCTCAAATTCGGAGTCCGATGTCCACAAAAATCAAAACAGCAATACTCGTTGCCTCCGCCGGTCTGCTCCTCTTTTCTTTGGCCGGAGGCATCGGCGGGGTCCGCGCTTCGAACGACGGTTCTTATCGCCAAATGGAAGTTTACAGCGAAGTCCTCTCGCGGGTGCGCAGCGAGTACGTCGAGGAGCCCAACCTGCCGACAGTGACTGACGGCGCTCTGCATGGTCTGCTCGAGTCGCTGGACTCGAACTCCAGCTACCTGAATCCCGAACAGTACAAAGATTACAAAGCGCGCAAGACCAGCTCTAAGGGCGACATCGGCGCGGCAGTCTCCAAGCGGTTTGGCTACGCGTCCATCGTCTCAGTGATTCCCGGCGGCCCCGCTGACAAAGCCGGATTACAGGATACCGACATCATTGAAGCCATCGAAAACAAGAGCACGCGCGAGATGTCGCTGGCTGAAATTCGCAGCTTGCTCGCCGGCGATCCCGGCTCGAATTTGAACCTCTCGGTGGTCCGGGCGCGCCGGGCTGAGCCGCAGAAAGTCGTGATTACCCGCGTCGTGGTCAACATTCCCGCGGCACAGGACAAGATGCTTCAGGACGGAATCGGCGAAGTTCATGTGGATGCACTGACAAAGGGCAAGAGCCAGGAGATTGCCAGCAAGATCAAAGCTCTGCAGAAGTCCGGCGCTAAGAAGCTGATTCTGGATTTGCGTGATTGTGCGGACGGCGACGAGGAGGAAGGAATCGCCACTGCCAACCTGTTCCTGAACCACGGTACGATTACCTATCTGCAGGGACAGAAGTATCCGCGCGAGGCTTTCAACGCCGATCCTTCGAAGGCGATCACCACCTTGCCGCTGGTGGTTCTGGTGAACAAGGGAACCGCCGGCCCTGCCGAAGTCGTTGCCGCGGCTGTGCTTGAAAATGCGCGCGGTGATGTTGTCGGCGACAAGACTTTCGGTGACGGCTCGGTTCAAAAACTGATTGAGTTGCCGGACGGTGGCGCGCTGATTCTCTCGATAGCGAAGTATTACTCGCCCCAAGGCAAGGCGATTCAGGACGCTGCAGTCAGTCCCAACATTGCGGTCGCGGATACGGCCGAAGAAGGCCCGGTGCCTGACGAGGATGAAAATACAACCCCGTCCGACATTGAGAAGAAAACTCCTCCCGAGCACGACGAGCAGTTGCAAAAAGCGATTGAAGTTCTGAAGAACCGCCAGGGATAAAAATCCGTGATTAGTGGATAGTGGCTAGTAAGACCTCGGCGCCAATCACTAGCCACTAACCGCTTTTACGGCCTTCTTCTGTAGTACACGTTGAATTCAAATCCTGGATTTGGCGGGAACAACTCTGCCACCTTGCGCAATCGTTCGGCCATCGCGGCCGGGGCCAGTAAAGGATAATCGCGCTCGCGCAGGTCGTGGTAATCCACGTCTAAGAACAGCGATAGCAGATAAATCGAAATCGCATCCGAAAACGCTGCGGCGAAGTATTCGTTCTTGTGCTTCTCGGTATCCGCGCCGTGACCGGAGGCCAATTTCCGCGATTCCCACGCATCCATCGAAGTCTCGCCACGGACCCGCGAGTCTGCTTGCTTCCACACTAATTCGGCGAAATCCTTCGAGACTCCCGCGTGCTCTACAAACGCGTGTCCAACGTTGATATAAAACTCGAAGGCGATAGAGAACTTGTCATCCATCAGCCGGGTTGAGATGAAGACGCACTGCGAGCCGCCAAGTTCGAGGTTGCGATGGCAAACCGCGTTGTCGCTGAGGGCGACATCGTAACGGTCTGCGATTACGGTCTGCTCTCCCTGATTCACCGTTAGCGGAACAAAGTAGTAAGCCTTGCGCGCGAGCGCCCCGGCAATGGCTTTGGGAACGCCCGAGATCATTTTGTCCAGATCAGAGGCGGGGATACTCATTTCTCCGGAAACGGCGTAACAGATGCCGTTCGGCGCCTGCGAAACAGGCGCTTCCCGGACTACCTCTGACGGTTGTCGCGTAATAGCTTGAGCAGCTTGTGACATGAAAGTTTGCTTAGTCATTCCGAAGGACTTCAGTGCTGAGGAATCTGCTTCTTCTTTCAAACAGCAGGTTCCTCGACTTGAGAACGATTCGCAAGCGAACCGTTCTACTGCGCTCGGAATGACGGTTATTTAGGACTTCCGCCAGCGCGGCCCAATCCGCGATGGTTCAAAGCCAGTCCTCATTCTAGCGCACCACTTCTCGATAACCTTCCAGAACTTCTTCAACCGAACGGTCCCACGAGAACTTCTTCACCTGCTCATAGCCGGCCTGGCGCAGTTTTTCGCGCAGAGGCTGGTCGAGCAGCACCCGTTGCAGGGCGCGCATCATCTCAAAAAGATTCTCAGGATTCACCAGCACCGCAGCATTTCCCACTACTTCCGGGATCGAGGACGTGTTCGAGGTCAGCACCGGGGTGCCGTGCGCCATGGCCTCAAGCGGAGGCAGCCCGAATCCTTCGTAAAGAGAAGGGAAGACGAACACCTTGGCGGCATCATAAAAAATTCGCAACACTTCGATGGGGACGAATCCCAGAAAGCGAACATCGTTCTGCACGCCGCCTCGGACCACCGTACGCCGCAAGTCAGGATGCTTAGACAGTTCGTCTCCAATGATAATGAGCTTCAGGTCGGGATAGACGTCCTGCTTGGCGAGTTCGGTTTTCAGCGCGGAAAACGCCTCGATGATGCGCACCAGGTTCTTGTGTGGGCTGATGCGGCCAGCGTAGAGCAGGAATGGGTGCGTTATCTGATAACGTTCCGCGAGCATTTGCCGGTCAGCGTCGGTGGCATGTCCGGTCAAAAATCGCGGGTCAATCGCGTTGTATATGACCTCGATGCGGCTGGGCTCGATGCCAAACAGTTTTTGAAGTTCGCTCTTGGTGAACTGTGAAACAGCGAAGATACGCGCCGCATTCTTCAGCACTCTACGGGTGAGATGAAAATGCAGCGAGCGACGCAGACCCGAACCGTTATGCGCACGGTACATGTGATCGAGCAGGTCGTGCACTGTGACGACGTAGGGGCAGGGAAGATTATGCGGCACCCAGAACAGGTGCGGAACGTGGACAATGTCGCATCGCAACCTGCTTACCACAGCGTGACAGCGCAAAAATCCTTTCGCGGTCTCGGGCGGCGGTACTGGTATGGCCTGAAAATTTCTGGGCAGCACGCCAATTTCGCCGACTTTCTCTTGCGGTCCAAGCAGGAAATATTCGTTTTCGCGATCGAGTCGGGCCAGTGCGCGGACGATATTGCGCGTGTAGGTGCCCACGCCGAACTCGGTAATCCGGCGAATGTCGATCGCAATTCTCACACTAGGATTCTACCCACAGAGTGGGGCATAGGGTACTGGGCCGCATAAAAGAGGAGGATTCTTATCGCGAGCGGCCCCTGGTGGCTATCTCTGCACCTGCGGAACCCGAGCTTACTTGCGGCTGATTTCTGTGGCCTCAAGTACGTCCATGGGCAAGACCGTTTTCAGGTTTATGAACTTGGTTTGCAGCACGAGCTTTCCGGACTTCTCCGGACGAAACTCGTAATCGTAAGTTTCCCCAGGCCCGAAGGCCTGCTTAGCTTCGCAAGCTTTCCGGTAGAACTGCGGCAGGTCGGCGCCGTCCTTTGAGATCGGAACCCATGACGCTGCTTTGTCCTTGTCCAGAAGCGAAAACACCACACCATCTCTACTGGGAGTGATATTGATGAAACGCAAACGATAGCGTTCGCCCACGCGCAACGGCGTCGTCTCCGGATGCGTGGTGCCATTCAGCAGCAGAGGATCGTTCAACAAATCCGCACCGCCGCTGCTGACCACGAATGCGCGATCGTGTTCCGGATCGTATTTTTCGCCCGGCTCAAGCACGATGAGTGGACCATAAAGACCCGTCGTCAGTTGGCCCACGTCGTGCCAATGAGTGTGGTAGATGTACGTGCCTGCGCGCGGCGGAGTCATGTGCGCGATAAACGATTCTCCCGGGCCGATTGGCGGCGTAACCTGGCGGGAATCGCCTCCGTATCCGACTACGCCGTCGTAATAACTCTCCAGTTCGATTCCGTGCCAGTGAACCGCGGTCGGAGCTGCGAGATTATTCACGACGGTAATTTCTGTCGGCTGTCCGCGATAGATCACGATCGGCGGCCCCAACTCCATACCGGGCCCAGTTGCAGTCACGGTGGCTCCATCGCGCACTTCCATCCTGATGCAACGGCGTGTGCTGTTCGGTGGAGGCGGGTTCTGCGTAAGCATCAAGGTCAGTCGATGCTGAGGTGCTTGCGCCTTTGCCTCGGCGGTTTGCCCGTCGCGGGGATGCACTTCTATGCCAACGATTAAACCCGCCATGCCGCTCATGTGGTGATGTTCAGAATCGACATGCACTCCCATCATTTCGGCGGCTTCATTCTCCAGTTTCGGATCAAAGTGCATTTCGAGATGGCAGTGGAAGATCCAGTTGCCGGAATGAGTCGGCGTCCATGTCACAAGCATCGTTCGGCCGGGCTGCATGGTCTCGGTCACCACCATGCGCTGCTGCTCGGGCGGATAGATTGCTTCCTTTTCGCCGTCACCTGCGCTGTCCACGCGAAAATGCGCGCCGTGCAGGTGCATGGGATGGCCAGCAACAGTTGGATTGATCACCCGCCAATGCGCGGTCTCGCCGACTGTGTAGGAGAGCCTTGTAGTGTGCGGCCACGACTTGCCGTTGACCGTTAATATCTCGTGAAAGCCGCGGTTGAAATCGAACGGAACCATCCAGTTGTACCAGACCCCAATCACCATCACATGATCGTCGGTCGGGGCCCCGCCGCCGTCCACGATGAAGGCGCCGGTCATTGTTGTGTCGCTCGTGGACAAGGCCTCGATCGGTATCGGGGCGAAGCAGGTCACGTTGTAGTAATAGGTCCCGGGAGCGCCGGCCAGAAAGTTCACTTCCTTGGTCGCGCCCGGATCTATCGTCACTGTGTCCTTGGCGTCACCCGGCCGCGTGTGAAAACCGTGCAACACAACCGGAAATATTTGCGTGTTCTTGAAGAATGCGTGAACGCGTGTGCCTTCCGGGACCCGGATCATCGGCCCCGGAATGCTGGCTGGGCCGCCTTCTTCGCCAATGGCAAGCACGGGAACCCCCGTCTCGTCATCGGCATTGGGATGCCAAATGCCTTCCTTGACTTCGAGATGAATGGTTAGAACGCCATCCTTCAACTGACCGGCAGATTTGAGGTTGTCATGGGTGGTTATGTGGGGGAGATCGGAAATTTCCGCGACGGCCAGAGGCGTTCCGATGCTCCAGACGAAAAACGAGGTGGCAGCCAGCAAGCACACTACAGCCCGCCGGCAGAGTGAAACATTCATGTTGTACTTCCGTGTTTATGTGATTTTCTAACGCTCGGTGGCAGAGCAGATTAGAACGAATGAGAACGGTACTAAGATGTGCTAAACAATATAGCCGCTTGGTAGGGATGTCAACGCTAATTTAGGATGGCTCCCTAGCCCGTTGATTCGCGCGTGTGCCCGATTCACGGTCGTTGACCGACCGTTTTCGTTGGCGTATCCTTCCGCATCAGCGCGTCGGCATCAGTGTTCCAGTAAACGGACAAAAGGGGGATTCATGAGCGCACCTGCACCGGTCCTGAATGAAGCGAAAGGTGATTCCCGTCTTGAGCGCGCGCTCGAACAGCTTAAGTCGCTCCTTGTTCCCGGCGAAACCATCGAGGCCTATGCAGTCCAGCGCCGCGTCTTCGCGTTGATTCACCGTCGGGCGTTAGTTGCAGCGACAAGCGGCCGCTTGGTCGCGGTTGAACGCGGTCTGTTTGGAAGCTTTCACCCCATGACCGTGCGCTGGCAGGACCTGAAAGAGACAAAAGTCGATGTCGGCGTACTGGGAGCAAACCTTACGGTTTCCTTTTTCGCGAGCCCCGATTTGGCGATTGCGGGCAGCCCAAACTCCCGGACCTTCGCCGGACTTCGCAAACCGCAAGCCGAGGCGGTGTACCGGGTCTGCCAGGCGCAGGATCAAGCCTGGCGTGAGAAACGCCGCGTGCGCGAGTTAGAGGAAATGCGCGCGAAGTCTGGAGGAATTCAGTTGGGCGCGACCCCGGGTTCCGGACTGGCCTCCCCTGCCGCCGGCCAAGACGATACCGTTGCTCGCCTGGAGAAGGCCAAGGCCATGCTCGAAAAGGGCCTGATTTCCGACGCGGAATTTGAGGCGCTCAAAGCGCGGATCGTGAATACACTGTAGCGGCGCGAATGGCGATCGCAATTCTCAAACGTTGTCATCCCGACAAGCGCAATGATCGCGAACGCGATCATTCTGCGCGTGAAGGGACCTGCTGTTCCGCTGCCAACCGCGTCTGAACGCACGGCGAACGCCACATTCGGGAAGGGCACGAGTTTCACTCGTGCCAATAAACGAACTTCAGGCTCGAATATCCGCCGTAGCTCTGGCCCTGCGCTCCGCATACAGCGGGAACGCTTCGGCCATCTGCAGCACCTGGCGGCGAATCTTGCCGAGCACTGATGCGTCAGTACGTGAGTTCAGAGCTTCGGCGATCCAGTGGCCGATCTGGCGCATCTCCGGCTCTTTCATGCCGCGCGTAGTGAGCGCCGGAGTACCGATGCGAATGCCACTTGGCTTCATCGGAGGATTGGTATCGAACGGAATCGCGTTTTTATTCACCGTAATTCCCGCTTCGCCCAAGGCTTTTTCCGCTTCGCTGCCGAACATGCCCTTCGAGAAAACATCCACCAGCATCAGATGCGTATCGGTGCCCCCGGAAATAATGCGGAAGCCTTCGGCAGCCAGCGCTTCCGCCAGGACTTTGGCGTTCGCGACAATCTGCCGCGCGTAATCGCGGAATTCCGGCAGCATCGCTTCGCGGAAGCACACGGCCTTCGCGGCGATTATGTGCACCAGCGGCCCACCCTGCATCCCGGGGAATACAACCTTGTCTATGGCAGCAGCGAACTCCTGCTTCGAGAGAATCATTCCCGCGCGCGGGCCCCGCAACGTTTTGTGCGTGGTCGTCGTCACAATGTGCGAGTGTGGAACCGGTGACGGATGAACTCCTCCCGCGACTAATCCGGCGAAATGCGCCATGTCCACCAGATACAGCGCGCCGACTTTGTCAGCAATCTGCCGCATACGCGCGAAGTCAATAATTCTGGGATACGCGCTTCCGCCGCCGATAATCAGCTTCGGTCGCTCGCGTTCGGCCAATTTCTCTAGGTCGTCGTAATCGATCGTTTCCGTTTCTTTGGTCACTCCATAGGGAACGATCTTGTACGTCTTGCCGGAAAAATTCAGATGATGCCCATGTGTCAGGTGACCGCCGTGTGCGAGATTCAGGCCCAGAATCGTGTCGCCCGGCTGCAGCACCGCCGCGTACGCCTCCATATTCGCCGACGATCCCGAGTGCGGCTGCACGTTGGCGTGTTCGGCGCCAAAAATCTGTTTTGCCCGGTCGCGCGCCAGGTTCTCGACCACGTCCGCAAATTCGCATCCGCCGTAATAGCGCTTCCCCGGATAGCCCTCGGCATACTTATTGGTGAAGACGGATCCCATCGCCTCAAGCACCGCTTCGCTGACGAAATTCTCCGAAGCAATCAGCTCCAGGCCTTCGTGCTGGCGGCGGGTCTCATTCTCGATCGCGGCAGCGACATCGGGGTCATCTTCATTCAGCGGGCGAGACATCCAATCAGTGTTCATTTTGCAATCTCCGGATTGCTTGGCGGTTCGTGAGTTCGAACGAGCGCAGCAGGAAAATCACTTAGCTGCTTGATAGTAATTCTCTCACGCGTGGTGACCAGCTGCGCAAAGTAAACCGAGAAGCTCTGGTTCCGTCCAGGCGCAGCCGCGGGTTTTGTAACCGCGATCATGATCACGATTTCGCGGCCGTCTTTCAGCCAAGCGTCAGCTTCAACACAGGTGGGAATTTCGTCTGGATTCTGCCCCGGCGCGCCGGTTTGCTCGCCACAATCGTTCACTTCCCATTGATATCGCGCATCGGGGCCGGCCTCGGTGCGCAGCCACTGGTCAAAGCGCACCGCAGGCAGTGTAGGATCGAGTGTAGAAACTGACAGCTTCTTGAGCTGCGTAATCAGTGCGGCGTCATCGAACGAGTAGCTCTTGGCTGAGACCAGGATTGCACAAAGGAAGACCAACGAAATTGTGAGCTTCTGCATCTCCTAATGACACCACAGAAGTGAAGAAGCTGCACGCGAGATCCCTCGCCCTGCTGGGGAAAGCGCGAGGCTTCGGGATGACATTGTATTCAAATGAATGGGCGGAATAAAAGGCGCTCGCCGAAACGAGCGCCTCTGCCCAACTGCGTTGCCCCCAAAACTTACTTGGCTGTAACCAGCGAATGCGTGATCGCGTGCACAGACAGCGCAATCCGGTTCTGCACGCCCACTTTGCGCATCAGTTTGGCAACGTGTGCCTTTACAGTGCGCTCTTCGATCCCTAGCGCTGCACCAATTTCCTTGTTCGAACGGCCGGCCACCAGCATTTCCAGAACTTCCTTCTCGCGATCGGTAAAGGTGACCCTTCCCGCCGGGAAAATACGCCCGGGCGCAGAGCTCACGCGCTCAATAAACATGGAAAGAACGCGCCTTGGCGCCCAAACCGATCCTTGATTGACAATTCGAATGGCCTGAACAAATTCGGCGGCGGAAGCGGCTTCATCTACATAGCCCTTGGATCCCGAGGCAATCGCCTTCAAAATGGTCTCTTCGTCCATGCCGGCGCCGGTTACGATAATGCGCAGGTCGGGGCGCGTGGCCTTCAGGCTGGCCATCACGTCAAACAGGTTCTGGCCGTTACGGTTTCCGAGCAGGACAAGATCAATATCCTGCATGACAGCGATGTCGGGAAGGGCAGCGGAGACCAGCTCAAAATCCGGCTCGGAATCAAACAGCGCGCGGAAGCCGACAAAACGCAGCGGATCGCTTTCGACGACGGCAATACGGATCAGCGGTTTTTTGGCTGGTGCAGTTTTCACAGCAGTTCCAGATTTCATAGGCATGCCTGCTCTTGGTCCAAGGATGTGTCCAGAATATCTGTATTGCAAGGCGATGCAAGGTTCCGTAACGTTTCCTGAATTACGGGAGTAACATAGAACCACTCAATTCTGGATGGAGCGAACCTCGACAAAATGACGACCAAACGGGCTTCTTTACTGGCTGTTTCTGTGGTTCTGATCGCTGGGCTGGCCTCGGCACAGGCGGTCTATCAACCGAAGTTTAAGGGCGATCCGGCGCGTTCTGACTCAGAAGCTGCCGCCTTGGGTTATATGCGGACCTTTTTGCGGGCCCAGAGAATCTATAAGAAGAAGAACAATCACTACGCCACCTCACTGCTGGAACTGGCGCACATCGGCTCCTTCACCCGCCGGATGGTCAATACCGACCGCGGTGACTACACGGTAAAGTTCACACCACACAAAGAGAAAGATACCTTCGAAATCACCATGATTCCCAAGCAGCAGGACGTGAACCACCGGGCGTTTTTCTCCGATCACGAAGGCAAGATCCGCGCCGACGAGCAGAAAGAAGCCGACGAAAGCTCGCCGGTGCTGAAAGCAGACCAGTAGAACTGATTCATTGAGTTGCCCGATGAACCTGTGCATGTGGTGGTGAATAGCGGTTTCAGATCTTGATTTCTTCCAGAAACTGCGGTGGCTTTCTGGCTTTGACCAACTGCTCAAACCCATACGCAATTTTCAGCAGCGTAGGCTCGCTCCAGGCGCGTCCGAAAAATGAAATTCCCACTGGGAGTTCGAAAAGGAACCCTGCGGGCACATTGATGTTCGGATATCCCGCGACCGCTGCCGCATTCGAGCTACCCCCAGCAGCATGATCGCCGTTGGCCAGGTCTGTAAGCCATGCGGGACCTCCGGTCGGAGCAACCAGCGCGTCAAGATGGAACTTGTCCATCACGCCGTCAATCCCGTGCTCGCGCGAAAGGCTGTGATTCGCCGTGATCGCGGCAAGATATTCCTTGTCAGTTAATGGTCCTTTTTCCTGCGCTTTCAAAAACAAGTCTTGCCCGAAGTAGGGCATCTCGCGATCTTTGTTCGCATCGTTGAAAGCGATGATGTCCGCCAGCGTGCGCACCTGTTTGCCCGGCCGTCCCGCCAAATACGCATTCAGGTCCGTCTTAAGCTCATACAGAAGCACCAGCAATTCGGTTTCATCAAACTTTCCGTGCGACTCCAAATCTGCAGGGTCAACGATCTCCGCGCCTGCCGTCTTCATCGCCTGAATCAAGTGGTTCATCAACGCATCGACTGCATCGTTGAACCCGAAGTACTTTCGGGGAACCCCGATGCGCGCGCCACGCAGGCCATTCGGATCGAGAAACGCCGTGTAGTCTTTCTGCTTCTTCAGGTCGGTTTCCTTGGTCGCAGGATCGCGGGGGTCCGAACCCGCAAGGGCACTCAGCAGAATGGCAGCATCGCGCACCGTCCGCGCCATAGGACCGGCGGTGTCCTGGCTATGCGCGATGGGAATAATTCCGGCGCGGCTGATCAGGCCGAGCGTGGGCTTGATCCCGACAATTCCGTTCGCTGATGACGGGCACACCACTGAGCCATCGGTCTCTGTGCCCACCGCAACCGTGCAGAGATTTGCTGATGTTGCCGCGCCCGAGCCTGAACTGGAGCCGCATGGATTACGATGCAGCGCGTATGGATTCTTGGTCTGTCCTCCGCGCCCGCTCCATCCGCTGGTGGAGTGACTCGATCGAATGTTTGCCCACTCGCTCAGATTAGTTTTTCCTAGAATTACGGCCCCGGCCTCGCGCAATTTTCGAGCTACTCCGGAGTCTTGTGCAGGCTTCGATCCCACCAGCGCCAGCGACCCTGCCGTTGTCTGCATGTTGTCGGCGGTGTCGATGTTGTCTTTGATCAGCACGGGAATGCCGTGCATCGGACCTCGCGACCCCTTCTCTTTGCGCTCTTTGTCGAGTGCGTCGGCGATAGACAAAGCGTCTGGATTCACCTCAATTACGCTGTTGATCGCCGGCCCGTTCTTGTCAATTTCGTTTAGGCGGACAAGATAAGCCTGGGCCAACGACCGGGCAGAGATTACGCCGGATTTCATCCGAGCCTGCAGATCGGAGATCGTCGCCTCGTCAAATTCAAATGGCTTGACCGGGCTTGCCTGGGACTCCGCCGCTGGCGCTCTTCCGGACGCCAGCGCCGGCGTCATAGAGACTCCAGCAATTCCGAGAAGACCGCCTTGCAAAACTGCGCGCCGTGAAAAACCAGAATTCGCAACTTCCGTCGGATGTGAAGTTTTTTTGTTCCGCAAGCTGTTCCCCCTCGAATGTGTAAACTGCAGCACGAAATTATAGGGCTTCCCGGATCAGCGACAAACTTGTGACATCCATGAAGTGCGACAGCGCCTTCGCAAAGCTGCTAGAATCGCACGTTTGCCGCACAACTGCCTGAATGAAATCTTTTTCATCCCGCGCCAATTCCCGCATCAAGGAGCGCCCATGATCGCATGGAAGCAGTGCCTTCTCATTTTTGGATTAGCGTTCTCTTCATTCGCACTGGCCCAAGAAACTCAAGAAGGCCGCTTGATGCGCTTTCCTGACATTCACAAGGACAAGGTAGCCTTCGTGTATGGCGGCGATATTTGGCTGACGTCAACTTCGGGCGGCGTAGCACGGCGAATCACCGAGCATCCAGGCCGGGAATTGTTTCCGAAGTTCTCTCCCGACGGCAGGTGGATCGCCTTCACCGCGCAGTACGATGGCAACTTCAACGTGTATGTAATGCCGTCCGAAGGTGGTCAGCCGAAGCAACTGACGTTTTACCAGGGCAGCGCGCACCAGTTGAACGACCGCATGGGCATTCACAATGAGGTCGTCGCC
>Ga0209580_10000699_pt1 | contig 16856 bp, 18 predicted proteins | sample Coa_R1_5_FD_187153 | JGI IMG/M metagenome (GOLD analysis project Ga0209580, IMG submission 187153) | Surface soil microbial communities from Centralia Pennsylvania, which are recovering from an underground coalmine fire - Coalmine... | ecosystem: Environmental > Terrestrial > Soil >... | reverse complement strand
ACGTGGTCCAGGAGGCGAGCGAAACCTTTACCATTTTGAACTTCGTTCGTGCCGGATTGGGTGTGTCGTTAGTTCAGAGCGCGGCTACACGGATGAAGGTACCGGGTGTCCGCTTCCACGAATTAAAAATGCCTGAATCGGAATGGGCCATTGGAGTTGCCTGGAAGCACATTTCCGAAAAGCGGGACCTGATCCTAAAGTTCGTGGACACAACCCGAATTGTTGTTCGCGTTGCACCACGTTTTAGCAAAAGCAGCAAAGACCAGGCGTAACAATTCCTTACCAAATTCTTCAAACTTCGCTTGCGGCATCGAAATCCCAAGCCTCCAATAAGTCTGACGGCACGTACTTTTGATCTTTGTTCTTCCGCACCCAGTCTTTTAGCGGAACAGAACCAGCGTATTGTTCTGGAGACAATCGCAGCTTTCGAACAACCTGCTCAAAGGAGCTCGGTTGGACCGGACCCGTGGGTTGAATGTCTGGCTTGCCCCAATTCGGATTGCCGCGCTTCTTTTTCATGCGACTCCTTGACTAGGGGAGGCGCTTCCCGGAGGTTGCGCCACTCTCATCGTTGCGCGTCTCCGGTGAGTAACCATGATGACGAACAGCCTATCATCTTTTTTTAATAGGAGTTTTCTGTGAAGCGCGTTTTGCACTCCGGAGGGCTGGAAGGAATGCCTCCGAGAAGGTGCCGACCGCAAAATCGAAAACTGTCGCGAATCGAATCTTCCTGCGCAGAACGCGATGTACTAGCCGCCCAGTTTCGTGCTAAATTGATGTTATGAAGCGCCTGCTTCAATTTCGATCGTCATTACGACTCCGTCGATCCCGACTGAGTTATTGCTCCCTGCTCAATTTTTAAGCGTTTAGGCCCGTGGCGGAACTTGCATACGCAGCTGCCTCAAGAGCAGCCCTTTTGTGGGTTCAAATCCCACCGGGCCTACCAGAATTCTGTCGTTCTTTGACAATTCGCGGAGAGTGGGCCGGACGGTAAGGCACTTGTCTGCTAAACAAGGGTTCTCGCAAGAGGCTAACGGGTTCGACTCCCGTACTCTCCGCCAGCGGAAGGTACTGCTGAATGGCCGGCAACTGGTCCTGAAAACCAGGGCATCGTGATGAGCGATGGGCGTTCGATTCGTCTACCTTCCGCCAAGTTTGCACAGGTGCGTGAGCCCGGCTGAAACGGACCGGCTGTAACCCGGTTTCCCCTTGGTGGGACACGGAGGTTCGAATCCTCCCCTGTGCACCAGAGTGCCAGCGTGTGCGAATTCGAATAGCAGCCTGTCTTAGAAGCAGGTGTTTGAGAGTTCGAATCTCTCCGCTGGCACCAATTTGACCCTTTCGCCGCTTTAGACACGCGGTGCTCACCCGATAGATATCGGAGTAACAAAGTCGTCTCGCATCCGGAAGGAAGCAGATGATCCGTCCTCAACGAGCAGGTCAAGCAGGAATAGGACCGCGTCCCGAAGCTCGGAATTGCTTTTCAGCTCTAAGGGTTTTGCATAAACGTGGCGCTGGAGAAGGACCTCCAACATGAAAACAGTGTTGCTTTTGGCCAACATCTTCTTGGCATCGCCCATCTTTAGCCGCTTCGCGATCCGGATAAAAGCATCGGGGAGCGACTGTTCGCCGATGTGATACAAAAAACGTACATAGTGATCCAGCACTGTCGATGAGGGCGGCAAACTTTCGAATAATGAGTTCACTCGATTTGCGTGGCCCTCCAAACTATTCCAGTGCCGCACGTTTTCCTTCCACCAAGTCTCCAGAAAGATAGCCGAGATTAGCTGCGCCCCCGTTGAGTATCTATCATCAAGTTGCTCAAGCCAATTCGCGCGCTTGACGCGGTCAGCAAACATCTCCCAAAGAAACCAGAAATGATCTGTGTTCCGTTGCTGATCTTCGATGCCGACTAAACCCTTTACAAACCAGTGAATTTCGTCCTCGTGTCGAACGACCGCGTCGAGGATAGGTTGGAGGACTTTTTCTGCCGCGGTCGGCGATGCTGCCATTACGAATTGCTGAATGAGCTGCGACAACGCCGATTCCGCCTCGTGGTTGCGTTCACGCCTGCGTTCTTTGCGGTCGTCGTTTGCGTCCCACCAGGCAACCAAGGTCTGCGCTGCTCGCGCGAATCCCGCTATTGCTGCAGGGTCAGCCGGTGCCTTTCCCAGAATTGCTAGGATATGGTTGTTCGCTTCCGCACCATACCAGTCCTCGAGATTCATCCGAGCATAAGCATCCTCGGCGATCGAACCCGGTTTCCAAAATTGCTCCCGCACAGTCGCTGCAGCTTCAGCGGCAATTGCCTCAGACGCGCGACGTTGATGGTACTCCTTCTTGTCCTCTCGGTCATGCGCCGCCACAATTGCAATCGCCTCGGTCGCAAGTGCATTTATGCAATGGAGAGGTAAATCGTGATCAATGGACCACGCCTTTTCAGCAACTCCCCAAGTGGCATACCATCTCACTTCGTCGATCGGATGAGTCAATGCAATCGCAAATGTGTCTTGAACCTGCTGCTTTTCAGCCGGCGAAAGACCTTTATCCAGCAAAACCGGTAGCACCCGAGCGCACGCACGATCAGCGGACATCTCAAACCGCTGCCCACGCAGCGTATAAGCCCAATCGTCCGCAGCCCTCCTCACCTCCGAACAGACTAGTCCCACGCACCAAGCCCGTTCGTCGGCCGACATCTCGTCCCAATGGTCACGGACGCATACGGCAGCGACAATGCCAGGACCGCCTTGGGCTCCCATGCGCTCAACCTCTTCAGTGAAACTCGATTCCTGCTCCGCCTGGGCCTGGTTCAATCGGGTACGCCAATCAGTTTGGTCGAAACGATCGGCGTCTTCGTATTTGAAAACCTTCAGTCCCCACATCACCAGACCAAGCCGTTCTTGCATGCGTTCAAGACGGGGAGCATTTTCTTGAACCATTTGCATGACGTCAGGTTCCGGGTCGTGTGGATCCAGGCGAATGTATCTTGGCTCATCATCAGTGGATTTGTCATTTTCTGTTTGTGACACGCCACCCCTCGGGTCCTCGCTAACAGAATATCGCCGAAGATCCATCCGATGCATTGCAAGCCGCCACACACGGTCATCCGGACTTTGTTCTTTGATCGGAGGCTTTTGGGCAGCAGTGTTCTTCTGGGTCGCGAATCGCCTGCGGCCTAAAACCCACACCGCGAGGGGCCAATCTTGAACTACAGCAACGAAAACAGTCTTAACAGGTTCCTTGGTCACCGACGAGCACCAAGGTTTTCGGTGGCATTTATGAGATGAGCTTTAGGCTTGCGAAGGCGAGCGCAATACGTTGTCCTTAATCGTCTCACCGCAGCGGCCGTTAATCGTGATTGGCTTTCCTTGATGGCCGGCAAACTTTATCGCCGCACCGAGCAAGACTAATTCTTCGTCCTGCAGGTCTGCCGCAAATGCATCTTGATGGAATATGAGCGTATCGGTTTCCTTGGAGGCTACGGCCTCAATGAAATTGGGAAGACGAGCGCTGACTAAATCCAGGAGGGCATGGTATCGACGGCGGTATTCATCGCTATTCATGACAATAGATTATCAGCGGCCATTCTTCCGCTCAGATGCTTCTGAGTCTTCAATTGGAGAAAGCAGACTTGGCAGGCAGCATCCGCTCCAGTAATACTCGAATCGCTGCCGGTTGATGCTCCCCCGCAGCTCCATCGAGCATGTAAGAGCGCTCAAACCCGTTCGGCCCATGGACCGTCAGCTGCCACTGGTCATTGGCTTGGGAGCCAATGATCGAAACGCGCCAATCCCCAGCCCTGTCGCTCAGAACGTGTTCGATCGCTGCGGTGATCTCTGCGTGTCCTGCAGGGTCGCCGGTATTGTGAATCTCGGTCGAAATTGCCACACCAACAGTTTACCGTCACGCAATCATCCCATATCTTTGGAATGGCCGACGGCGCATCACCGTGGGTGTTTTGTGCGTCATTGCGGCCGCCGTTGGGTGCGTTAAGAACACTGAATAGAGAGAGTTGAATGTTCGCGATCATGACTGGCAAGTATGCCTACACTGCGCTAGCCGTCGGCGTTCTCTTCCTCCATATACTCTTTATTTTATGGGTCGTGTTTGGGGCGCTGTTTACGAGGTCTCGCCCCTGGCTACGCTGGTTTCACATCGCCTCATTGGTTTGGGGCATTTTCACAGAAACTCTTCCTTGGCCGTGCCCGTTGACGATCGCAGAAAACTGGCTCGAAGGCCGGGCTGGAGTTGAGCCATATCAAGGAGGATTCTCGCTTCATTACCTGGATGCGTTGGTATACCCGAACATATCAGGCACAGTACTTCATGATTGCTGGGGTGAGCGTCTGTGTACTGAATCTCGCTATCTATGCACGACAATTCTGGATGGCGCGAAGCCGACCTGAGTTATAGCCTAACTGCGACTTTTCGTTTCATCTATCTACAGCTACAATGCTTCGCATGAACCTTCAAGACATCACTCAACAACTCCGAACCGAGCGCGACCGCCTTGACCAAGCGATCAACGCACTCGAATCCCTAAATGGAACTACACCGCAAAAGACTGCTGGCCATTTGCGACGACGAGGCAGAATCTCTGCTGCTGGGCGCGCCCGCATAGCCGCTGCTGCTAGAGCCAGATGGGCTAGAGTCAAAGGTCAGTCCAGTGGCGCTGCGAAGCCATCTCCCTTACGTGGACGCAAAATGTCAGCAGCTTCTCGCAGAAAGATTGCGGCCGCTCAACGAAAGAGATGGGCAAAGGTGAAGGCTGGAAGATAGTTGCCTGCTCAAATGCGGGATTGTTTCCCCAGGCGCGCGCACCACATCGGAATCGGATTAGCACGCACAATCCTCTCCGTGCTGATTGGAGGCAACTGGCTTGTGGTTTTTCCGAAGGCCTAAGCCGCGTTTGGCACATTCTGTGCGCGAAACCGAAAGCACCTTACAGTGGGGCGAGCCAGAAAATCACTAGAACGTGTTCCATAAACATTTGGCGCAGCATGACCCACTGCCCGGTTATGTCAATCGGCGAGGAGAAATGAACAGATGAGAAGGCTAAAACTGCAAATGCAGATATCCATCGACGGCATGGTCGGGGCACGAACACAAAGAGATCGTGGGCATTTCAACTGGGATACAGAGGTGAGGCAGTATTCGATTGCCAATGCCGCGAACGTCGACTGTATTCTCCTTGGGCGCAAAACCGCAACCGGTTTCATCCCTCACTGGAAATCGGTAGCCGACAACCCCAAAGATGCTGACTTTGAGTTTGGCAAGCTGGTGACAGACATACCCAAGGTGGTCTTCTCCAGTACTCTTCAGAAATCGGAATGGCCGAATGCGACTGTAGTGAATGGCGAGATCGCCGATTCAGTGAATCAACTCAAGAAGCAAACAGGTAAGGACCTCCTTGTGTACGGCGGAAGTAGTTTCGTGGCATCGTTGATCGAGCACAACCTTGTCGATGAGTATCACTTGCTTGTGAATCCAGTCGTGCTCGGAAGCGGCCTAACGATCTTCACCGGCTTGGCGGACACCTTACTCACTCTTGTGACAAACCGGGCATTTTCCTGCGGAACAGTATTGCTCTGTTACAAACCATTTCGCGACTAGAGCGTGATTCATAAGCAAGCGGGTGCGGCCATTGCCGGAGTGGCATGGATATGTGCTCGGTGAACGAGTCGTAATCTCTCCTCCGCAGTTCGTTGCGTCCATCCTGTCCCAGGGCTGCGTCTGGGGAGGCGGTGAAATCTTATGTATACTTCCCCCGCCATGAAACAACTCTGGATCGTTATGATTCTGTTGCCTTGTTGCGGGATCAACTCAGCGTCTCAAGATCGTGCCGCCACAGCCATCGACTCGTTGCCTTCGGTCAAGTCCATCGACCAGGTTTCCATCTCGCCCGACGGAGCACAGGTCGCCTACATTGTTGGAGGAGAGCTCTCAGTCGCTTCAACGGTTAACGGCGCATCCCGCCGCATCGCGCCCAGTCAGAACGCGACACGAGACGTGACCTGGTCCGCCGACAGTCACTATCTGGTCTGGCTCGATGACATCCCCGGCGACAAACCCGCGTCCCAATTGTGGTCCGCCTCTGTGGACGGTTCCGAACTCACACAGCGCGCCAGCTTCAATGGCTACGCGCAGGCTCCCCGCTATTCTCCAAGCGGGAAGGTCATTTCCGTTCTCTACATCGCAGACATGCCCCGCGTTGCTGGTCCGCTCCAACCAATGACACCTCTCTCCGGAGTCGTTGGCTCGAAAATATACGAGCAGCGCATCGCTGCGGTTGATTTGGCCGGTAACAAGCTCAAGCAAATATCACCCGCTGACGTTTATGTCTACGAATACGATTGGCTGCCGGATTCCTCCGGTTGGGTCGGCACCGCAGCCCACGGTTCCGGCGACAACAACTGGTGGATCGCACGTCTCTACGCAATTGATGCCTATAGCGGCAACATGCGCGAAATCTACAAGCCCGAGTGGCAGATAGCCGAGCCCCATGTCTCTCCCGACGGCAAGTCCGTCAGCTTCATCGAAGGACTCATGAGCGACGAAGGTCTCACTGGCGGCGATGTAATGGTGGTGCCGGTGTCCGGCGGCTCTGCGCGAAGCCTCACACCAGGAATTCATGCCTCGCCATCTTCATTGTCATGGAACTCTAACGATCGCATCAGCGTGGTTGCCAACGCCGACGGCAACTCCGCCCATGCGGTGCTCAGCACCGCGGGCTTCAAGCCTGGTGCTCACTGGAATGGCTGGACTGGAGAGGAAGTCATCGGCACTACCACAGAAGTTTGGGTTCCGAGTGCTTCATTTTCGCATGACGGTTCCGTGAGCGCAGTCATTCGCCAGTCTCCGAAGTCTCCGCCTGAAGTTTGGGCCGGGCCTGCGGGTGCATGGAAGCAAGTCACGCATCTCAATGATCATGTGCAACCGAACCTGGGCGCAACCCGCAATGTCCACTGGCTGAGCGATGGCCGCCAAGTTCAAGGATGGCTCACGTTCCCTAAGGACTACGATCCCGGAAAGAAGTATCCGCTCGTTGTCACCGTTCACGGAGGACCAAGCTGGGCGTGCCTTGCCAACTGGAGCGCGGGCGGCATGAGCGACATGCGCGCGGCATCGTTGCTAGGTTGGTTTGTGCTGTGCCCCAATCCGCGCGGCAGCTACGGCCACGGAGAAGCCTTTACCCAGGGCAACGTCAAGGATTTCGGCGGTGGCGATTATCGCGACCTCGTGGCCGGGGTGGATGCAATGATCAAGCAATTTCCAATCGATCCCACCAAACTCGGCATTCGCGGCCACAGCTACGGCGGGTACATGTCCATGTGGGCCGAAACTCAGACCACTCGTTTCACTGCTGCCGTCGCTGGTGCCGGCCTCTCAGACTGGAAGAGCTACTACGGCTTGAACGACATTGACGAATGGATGATCCCATTCTTCGGCGCGTCAGTGTACGACGACCCGGCTGTGTATGAGAAGTCGGATCCGCTCCGCTTTGTGAAGAAGGTGAAGACGCCTACGCTCATTCTGGTCGGCGACAGCGACGGCGAAGTACCGATGGAGCAGTCAGTCGAGTGGTATCACGCGCTCGAAACCATGAAGGTGCCTGTAGAACTCGTTGTCTATGCGGGCGAGGGCCATCTGTTTAACAAACCGGCCGACAGCCGCGACTACACTTTGCGCACGCTCCAGTGGTTCGACCGCTGGTTCTCCGGAAATGGTACGCGATACAGATAGTGGTAAATTCTGCGACGAGCCGACGATATGAACGGGCGGAAGCCCGTGCGGCACGGTCGATCGGCTTCCCACAAGGAGACTGTTGTGACATATAGTCGGTCTCCATTCTGCAAGGCCACGACACGGACGCGTCACCCGATCCCGGCTGCTCGCACAATCAGAAGCAACCCTGCCGCTATGACAATGACCCCGATGGCTCGCGCGATGCGCTCACCGGCCGGTGCGAGACGTTCGACAGTGATGGCTGTCGCCACGACAGCCATCGCACGAAGGTCCATGACCCCGATGACCAGCAGGAGCGCTATCAGACCGGCACAGCACTGACTGCAGTGGAGGCCGAGGCGCAGGCCATGCCGCCAAGCTGTGCCGGCATCCGGCAGCAGCGTACGACCGCGACCGGGTGCTTCCCGGCAGCATGTAAGGTGATGCGCCTTCCACGCGGTGAGCTGGAGGAAGCCGGCGATCAGGGCAACCACACCGGCGGCGATTGGTGCGGAACGTGCGAGCGCGGGATGCTGCATTTCGATCGCAACCAGCACGACGCCCATCAGAAAAGCGGCCATTCCCAATACGGTCCAAACGAAGAAGTAACCGAGGCCCACGAGCGCAGTTAGCCGACCAAGGCGCGTCTCGCCTGTCCTGGCGACAGAGTCGCGGTAACGCGACAGCATTGGGACGAAAGACGGCAGCATCATCGCAACCATCATCACGACCCACATGCCGAGGAACGACGCCGCAGCGCTTGGCCACGTCTGTCCGCTCATCCGCATCCACGCCATCGACATCGTCCAGCCGCCGGGCATCGGCATCTCGCCCATCGCCGACATGGATCTGCACCAAACAATCGTTATCGCAACACTTGCAGCAAAGAGCAGCGCAGAGACGCCGAGTAAAGATTGGTCTGAAGATCGCTCGGAAACCATGCGTCGCACTCTCCGCGCTGGTGATGGGATATTGATGAGTCACGATGGCTCTTGCCCAGGCAGTGGAGTGCCGCGGAGATCCTTGGGTTCGGCGAACTCCTAAGCCGTCTCTGCGTTACCCTTCCGTGTCCTGATTCATGCGGCCTTGCGTTCGTACTCGTCATGGCGACGCCACCAGACCACTGTCTCATTGCGGCCCTTGGGAACCGCGAATATAGCGGTCGGTCGTTCAAGAGCAACAGTCTTTTGACGCGCCTTTGCCGTATTCATCATGGAGTCGCAGCCAGGTCATCGGCCCGCACTTATCCTCATTACGGCCCTTCGGAGTTCGGTCGAGGATCCCATAATAGCTCATCAGAAATTCGGTGCCGCGGGTATAGGTGGAATAGCTGTGGTAAATATTATCCGCCTCGCACACAAAAACGCTGAACCCGTGCCCTTCGGACAAATATCCGGCGATGTCAGTGCCGGAAGTGCTAGCATTCTGGGCTACGACCGGCGGCAAACTCGCACGGAACTGCTGGTCGCTTAGCATCCGATACGCCGCAAGTTCATTGGCCTCGATCAGTGGCGCGTTCTGGTGGGCCCGCTCGGAGGCGGAAACTCCAAAGTCAAAATTGAAGTCGTTGCCGTGGCTGGATACCCAATTGAAATTCCAGCCCATCCGCCGGCGGTAGGCGAGCAGCTTCTCAAGCGGCGCGCGGGAGATACAGATCATCGTCACGTCCCGGGCCTCGAGATGCGGAAGAACCCCGTTGAAGGCGTCCGCCGTCGCCGAGCAGGCAGGACAGCCGGCGGTGTAGCCGGGTCCAAACATGAAGTGGTAGACGACGAGCTGCGAACCTCCTTGAAAAAGATCAGCCAGGGAGGCTTTCCCTTCATCCGTCTCAAAGCGGTAATCCTTGGCAATTTGAACCCACGGCAGTTCCTGCCGCAGGCGCGCCAGTTCGTCACTGCGGCGCGTCAACTCCTTCTCCGCCTTGAGCAGATCGAGCCTCGCTGCGAGCCATTCTTCACGTGTTGCGGTCTTATGATGAGTCATAGTTTTATCTCCTTTCGGCCCGTCCTTATGGTTAATTGTTGATCGTGTTTATCAGCTATTTCGTTTTCTCTCTCTTTGGAGGATTCGTGCCGAGGTTGTCGGACCGTTCGGCTTCGAGGCGCGGCCACTGGGCAATAGGCCGTCCGCCCGGCCACTCTGGTTGCCAAGTGGGCGAGCCGCTTCTAGTCCGCGTGTAGGTACACTGTTGTGGCCAGCCGGGGGGCGAGTTCTCCCATGACTCCTGGCGTCCGTATACGGTGAGGTCCATGAGCGCGTAGCTGTAGTCCATTGCCTCGACGCCGCGGCGGGTCGTCCAGTACGTTTCGAACACCTTGTCGGCGTGACGCAGATAACACACCAGGTACATCGTGCCCACCTTGCGCCCAGTAAGCAGAGCATCGAGGGAGCCTTGCGCTGAGTACCAGGGCATGTTCCAGCCCATGAAGTCGCGGTACCGGGCGCTCTCTTCGTAGGGGCCCTGGCAAAACGTGGCGTAGGTGATGTCGCGAGAATGAAGATAGGACAGCTCCGCGATCTGGGTTGTGACCCACGTGCAGCCTTCGCACTGCTCCGGCGCAGGATGGCCGTTGTGCCACATGAAATAGTAGGCAATGAGCATCCGGCGTCCCTCAAACGTGTCTAATAATGTCACCGCGCCACGTTCGCCAATGAGCGGTGTGGTGCCATCCACCTCGACCATGGGCAGCCGCCGGCGGGCAGCCGCAATCGCGTCGCCCTCGTGCGTGTGCGCTTTCTCCCGAACCCGTAGTGCATCCAATTCGGAGTGAAAGGTGGCCCGATCGACTACCTTAGGGGCTCGAAGTTCATCTCTCATGGGGTCTTTCATCGTTCTCTCCCTTAGCCTCCTCGCTCGTGTGTGGGTGCTGGTCAATCGAATTTAGTTCGCCCGAACAGGGAAATTCATTGACTCGACGGCAAACACCACACGTCCTTAACCTTGCAAAGCCGCGCAAGCATGTCTGCGTATCCCTTTGTAATTGCGTCCCTTTCTGCCACACCCTGAAACTGGACCATATATCCGTGAGGCCCGTGCAGAATAAGAATTGGATACGGGGTATCCGGCCAGCGCCCATGTTCCTTGAAGTACTGGAACTGTTCGGGCGTTGGAGTTGCCGCGCCGATCTCTTTCGCGGAGACATTCGGCGCATAGTGCATCACGTGAGGGATATTGGCGGTAGCTACTTCGTCATTCTGATCCGGATTCACGTAAGTTCTGAGAATCGGAGAGAGCATGTATGAAACACCGGCTCTCTCCGGAGGTTTGTAGTAGTGCGCTTTATAACGCTGCTGAATGATCTTCTTGAGTTCTTCAGGTGGAGTTCCCTTAGCCTGCATTTCCGCGGCATCAAAAAAGAGCTTCATCTGTGCCTTCGCGCCTGCTTCGTCAAAGGAGATCGGATAGAGAATATCGTCCCGATATTTTGTGAGTGGCCAAGAGCCTCTAAACGAATCATCGCCGGTTCGAGCAACAAAGGCATGGAATCCATTCGTACCCTGACGGGCGACTTCGAAGCCCTTGTCAGGATTTAAGACGTATACGGTGGCATTGTCTCTGAGGTGCGGTGGGAGTGCGCTGAGCGCCAATTGAATTTCCAAATCTCGCGGCAAAGGCTCGATTTTGTTGCCGCTAGAGGTCTGTTGGTTCTGTGCGCTAGCTGTGAGCGACAGGCATAAACCTGCAATTACCGCAATCGTCAGAAACACCTTTCTCATCTGAGGTCCTTTCTAGTTTCACTTAGCCTAAGAAATCATTTTTGTGATCCGCTACTCAACCAATGACCTAAGTCGTTCAAGAGCGCGATCCCACTGCGAAGAGATTTGCTGCAGATAGCGTTGTGCTTCTTGAACGCGATGTTGTTCCATTTGCCAAAGCCTCTCGCGGCCATGCCGGGTGCTTTTCACGAGACCTGCTTTCTCCATCACATGCAGATGCTTGGTAATTCCTTGACGAGTGACGCGTGAGCCGGCGGCGAGCTTGGTGATGGACATCGGGCCGCCAGCGCAAAGGCGCGAGACAAGTCGCAAGCGGTTCTCGTCACTCAATGCAGCAAACAACGGGGCGGCACTCGGCGCTTTTGTACGTGCTCGCGATTTAGGCTGCTTTCGCAAGGTAGTCCTCGATTGCGCGGACCATTGTGCTCCAGCCTGCGTCATTCGCCAGGAACGCCTCCGCCCGGCGCGCCAGCGGGATACGATCAAAACCAGATTCGGTGATGGTCAGCATGACGCCCTCTGCCACTTCCTCGAGCGTGAAAACAACCAGGGTTGTCGGTTCCGCTGAGTAATCAACATCGCGCTTGACGGCGTGCGGATGCCATCGAAAGGAGAAGAGCCGCTCGGGTTCGATCTTCTCGATCGTGAGATCGAACACCACTCCTTCGTGCGGCTTTTCAAGCTCGGCGATCTCGGCATTAACCGTAGAGGGCACAATCACTCCGCGTATCGGCGCACCCTCGACGAATGGTCCATCGAACTTGAGTCCGAACCAAGTTCCGAACTCGCGTGAATCGGAAATCGCACGCCATACCCGCTTCAGTGGTGCGCGCAATAAAGCCTTCTTCTCAATGCGATCCGTGCTCAATAGCAACCTCCGGGTTGCATGTTAGCAAGTCCTCAAACGATATGCAACCAGACGGTTGCCTAGTCGTGACTCCGGCGCACCGAAAATTGAGGGCGTCGCAAAACCGCACGTCGGGCGGACCGTATGGCACGCACGGGAGCATCCAGGGGCTGGGAAAGATTTTGAAGGGGTTTTCGGGCGCTGAGGTCGAAAGTCTGAGCAGCACGCACGGCCTCATTCATGCCTACGACATTTTCTTTAGCGCTTGCGGACTGACCGGCGTGCCTGCCGTCCTTCTTTTTGCGCTACTGGGTTACTGGCACAGCCGGAAGCAACCGGTCGCATCCGCTGCCTCGTAAAGTCTGCACTCGTAACCCAACGATGGAGATACTTGCTGTCCCATTCTGGCAAACTGCCCACCGCGGTTTGGGCCGCTTCAACTACAAGAACTCGTCCATTGAGACTCGAAAAGGCTAACAAACGGCGCAAGCTTGTGCTAACGTGTTCTCGCCAATTGACGTTAGAATTCTTGCTGAGAAGGGCTGCATGGAACCGGCCTTGAAAGCAACCGGCGCTATCTCAAACTGGAATCCAGCGTCCCCTGGGTTCTAATCCGTTTGGCACTACTCTGCATGCAGGCAAAAGATCAAAGCATTCCCAACTTTGGTTCACGGAGGGTTGTATGGAAGAGGAAGTTACACGCCGTCTCGACCAACTCGAAGAAAAGATACAAGCTGCGCAGTCTGCGTTTCAGAAACAAATAAAGTCCGAGTTTTTGAAGAATCCCTCTGCCAAAGAAGGAGCACTGTGGGTCAAGTTGAAATTGATTCCCGGTCGAAAGGAAGCTAGCACAGACGCCGCCGACTACGAACTCGTGCTGGAGAAAAGTTCCACTGCCGATGAACGTTGGAAGCTCGACGTGAACGAGCGATATCAAAGGGCCGTCAGCACCGTTGTTACGCTGGCCACGCTGGTGCTTGGCGGTCCGTTTCTATTCTTGAAGACTCTGCCGCCTGGCAAATCCCTCCTCAACATTTTGGGACGTACGGTTTGGGGCGAGATCTCTCTAGGGATTTCGATTCTTTGTGCCGTTATCTACTTCTTTTTCTCCGCGAAGTGGGCGAAGTTGGCGCTCGTTGGCAAAGCGGACTTTTTCTGGACCCCGCTCCGTAAGGGTTTGGTGGAGTTCGTTCTCGATTTAAGCTACTTGTTAATGATGCTTGGTTTTTTGGCCGGTGTGTTTTTCATCGTCCAGTTCATGACGACCTATGTCTCGGGCTAATTGGCCGGGGTGGTCACATTGCGGCGTGAAGCCACGTGCCACTGTCTTTGAAACTGGACCTACAAAACGCTTGTCGGTTGGCGAAACATCGCGATTGCACTCAAAACCCACGGAAATGGTCAAAACGTGGCTTTCAGATCGAGGTCTTCACCGCAAGTGAAACGAGCAGGATGCCAGCGCTTGTGCGCCTCTGAACCCTCAGTTTTAACCGGGCTTGAATAAGCAAGTCTCGTATAGCGGAGCCGCTCCTCGCCTTTGAGCGAAAGAGTTTCGCTAGCCAACTAGGAATCGAAATGTCGACTAAGCAAAAGATTCCTGGATCACCGAGAACTCGCTCGACTTCCTGAATTCCCGCCGCAGCATTTTGCCAGTGATGCAACGAAACCGCACTGAATGCCAAATCAACGCTAGCATCGGCCAGAGGAAGCGACTCGGCGACTGCCTGATAAAACGTAATGGTCGACGTTAGTTTTCGTGCCGAATCAATCATGCCTGGGGCCGGATCAACCCCTACCAATTGTGCTTCGGGCCAAACGCCGGCAACTCTGCGTAACAGCCGACCTGTGCCACACCCCACGTCGAGGACAACCTTGGGATCGAGTCCGGGGACCTCTGCCGCCACAGTCTCCACCATGAAGCTGTGAACTTGATCAAGCCATCGTTGAATCCAAGAATCTTCGTAGGTGCTTGACCAGCGTTCGAATCGTTCAACGTCCTTATTCATCCTCTACTTATTTTCGCTCTCATCAATTTTCCCATACTGTAACCGTTGGAAAATCTCGATTACGCTCAATGCCCTGCGGTCAAAACGTGTTATCTGATTTCGTAAGTTTAGTGTCAAACGGATTCTATTCCATATTTCTCGCTCAAAAAACTGCGCAATGACCTAGGCAGATGCGTACTTAGTTCCTGCCATAGCAGCAGTTTGCTTCTATACCTCATATCCGCGTTCCTGATCGCACGAATGACCGCACAAAACATCTCGACAAGATCGGGTCGTCTGGCATCTGTGATCAAACAGAAAGAACAGTCCAGGGCATACGCCGCCAGCACATTCCTGATTAGCTGGTAGCTGAAATACCAAGATTGGTCTTGGGGCAACTCGTCGGGCTCGAACACCACTCCGAAATCTCGGTAAGCGCACATCGCGGATCGAGGAGCGCGCTGGAAATCAGCTTCTGTCAGCTTGGCTTCAACTAACAGAGAGCCCAGGCGCATATCAACTTCCGTTCGATCTCCTCGGCCGTTCATCAAAGGAATCCGCGGCCTGTAGCCGAATTCTGGCTTCACACCCTGGCCCACCTCGAGCAGGAGTTGCAGAGTCTTGCATCTCAGAACGGCGGGGCAGCAAAAGACATTCATTAATAGCGCATCCGAACTGGTGCCTGCATCAAGTTTTGTCCAGCGCCCCTCGGTGTGCAATCCGGCCGTGGATTGCCCACTTGCGTTTGAAAGCCGCGCAGCCCATTTTCCATTGGCCTTGATTGCTTTGTAACTCGCCGGGAGAAAATTCCCGTGATGCAGTTCCGTTGCCCGGTACGTAACGCTGGGAAGCTCGGCAAGAGTGCACGAGTGTTCGAGCGCGTGCTTTTGAGCAAAAGTCACATTGCGCTGACTCAATTCCCGACGAAGAAGATCTACGTGAAGGACGGACATTGAATATCTCTCCACTGCCTGCGCGAGGGCGATGCCGTTGATTTTATTCCGGCGCCGATACGTCATTCCTATAGTTTCTCCAAGATCATCCGGGCCAGATGAATACTGTCGGTAATGGTCACATTGAGCACCGGCGAGGGCTTAACCTCGTTTCTTCCAAGCCGGATCGCCGCAATCAGGGAAGCAGCCACCAACAGTGCTCCTTTCGTCTTGTCATCTCTCTTCATTTCAGCGCCCTGAGCAGGCCTTTGCGTTGGGCACCTAGTGCCTCGATCAGGCGCACCCTTGAAAATCTCACTGGGAGCGTAACGGAATGCACTCCAGCAACACGAGCAGGTCACGACGAGATGCCCGCGCGGAGCGGGGTCCCGCAGTTCCGGGTTCGAATGTTCGGCCTGTGGATCGATGGCGCGGCAATTTACTGTGCAACTGCATTTCTTGCAGCGCACCACCCAAGCTTCTGGTAAGGCGGCAACCGGTCCGGCCATAACGACCGATATTGTAGGCGAACAAAAGGAGAAAGTCATCTAGTGGGCGCCAAGGCTTTGGGAGAACGTCCTTTCCTTTGGGTTCGGTCTGTAGAGCATTCGCATTCACTCTGGCTACTCGGCTCACGCAGTGTTCCTGTAGAGGGGCGTGTTTCGGTCGAAAGTACGTGTATTGTTATTTCGAGTCGTGAGCGAATCGATCGCGGAGCGTGAGAATGCGGAACTTTACACGAATTGCTCTCGTTGTTGCACTGATTGCCGGTGTTGGCCTTAACCAAGCTCGGTGTCAAACTCCAGTCGCCAGATCCGGTTCGGGATCTTTCGTTGCAGTTGAGGGATCGAAGCTGTATTACGAGGAATGTGGTTCCGCCTCGCAAACAGTCGTCCTCGTTCACGATGGGGTAGTCAATTCGGCTGTCTGGGATGATGTGTGGCCTGAATTCTGCAAGCACTTTCACACCATCCGCTACGACCGGCGCGGGTATGGCCGTTCCCCGGAGGCCACCACGTGGTATTCCGAAACCGATGACTTGGCGACGCTCTTGCATTCTTTGAAGGTAGGCCGCGCCGCGCTCGTCGGCAGTTCGCATGGGGGCGAGCTTTCGATTGATTTCACGCTTGCCCATCCTGAGATCGTCCAGCAATTGGTGCTGGTCGGCGCAGTGGTAAGCGGCATGCCTTATTCAAAGCACTTTCTCGATCGCGGAGGCACCAATTCAAAACGCGCATTGGAATTGTTGGAAAAAGGCGATGTCAAAGCCGCGATCGTGGAGTGGTCCAAAGATAAATATCTGATTGCGCCAGGCAACAATGTAGCGAGGAATCGCCTTTTCAATCTGCTCTCGGCGAATCCGCAAGATATGAGTCATAAGGACTACCCACTCGCGACTAAACCGGCCCTTCCTCGGCTGCACGAGATCCACATTCCTACCCTCCTCCTGACTGGCGACGCCGATATCCCTGATGTTCACGCTCACGCGGGTGCAATCGAGGCGGGAATTCCGAATGCGCGCCGGATTGTTATCGAGGGGGTAGGCCACCTGATGTATCTGGAGAAGCCATCTGACTTCAGCCAGCAAGTTATCAGTTTCATCGAACTGAGCGGCCATTGATCGATTTTGAGGAATCAATTAAGGGGAAA
>Ga0209580_10000698_pt1 | contig 16874 bp, 15 predicted proteins | sample Coa_R1_5_FD_187153 | JGI IMG/M metagenome (GOLD analysis project Ga0209580, IMG submission 187153) | Surface soil microbial communities from Centralia Pennsylvania, which are recovering from an underground coalmine fire - Coalmine... | ecosystem: Environmental > Terrestrial > Soil >... | reverse complement strand
TGAACGGAAAGGGTCTTGCATGGCATTTAGCAACTGCTATGAAGACGCGAGGCGAGCCGCAGCGTACGCGCAGCTTGAGTTCGGCAATACGTATTACCTGGTCTTCAGAGAGCTGCCTGAGATCATCCGCGGACACGTTTCGGGAACGAAGGCCATTGATTTCGGCTGCGGCACGGGGCGGTCGACCAGATTTGTCCGGCAACTGGGGTTCAACACGATTGGAGTCGACATCGCGCCGGAGATGGTGGCCAAGGCTAAGGAGTTAGATTCGACAGGGGACTACCGTCTGATCGCCGACGATGACTTGACCGGGTTTGAAGTCGGGACTTTCGATCTGGTTGTTTCTCTTTTCACCTTCGACAATATCTCCGGTTTTCTGACAAAAATGCGGCTATTTCGCGATCTGGGAGCCCTGCTGAAAGATTCCGGGAAGCTGATTAGCGTGGTTTCGTCGCCGCAGATTTATACCCATGAATGGGCGTCATTCTCAACCAAGGACTTCCCTGAGAATCGAAACGCGCGAACGGGCGATGTGGTGAGAATCGTCACGACCGATTTTGCGGATCACAGGCCGTCCGAGGACATCCTTTGTACGGACGAATCGTACCGCGAACTTTATGAGCGGAGCGGACTGGAAGTGCTTGCGAGCTACCGGCCGCTCGGCAAGCCTGAGGAACCGTATCCTTGGGTGAACGAGACGACGATTGCGCCGTGGGTGATTTACGTGTTAGTTAGCAGGCTGCGGAAAAAGTCTCTCGCGGGATACGTCTTGAGCTCAGCGGCTGAAGCCGCCCTCCAAACCAGGGTGGTTATCAAAGCCTGAACAACTTGCGGAAAAAACTCGTTTTATATGCGGCTAGCGTCCCTCAGCGGGCTAAAGCCGGACTGATTTTGTGGAACTTAGCGGCGCGGCTTGAAGCCGCGCCCTTTCAAAACGGGTTTACAAATTGCATTTTTTCCGTAAGTTGTGAAGGGCTGCGCCACCTGGAATCGATTGCATGATCTACGGTTTTCACCAGCCCGTTAGGGTGCAGATGGTCAAGCTAGCTCGTTACCTTCGTTACTCGGGCAAACGCGTGAGTCGCCGATTTTCCCACCTATAATTCGAATCAAGCCACTCAGAGGAATATTGCACGCGGGATTCCTGATGTCCCGCGAGTGCGAAATTGTGGCCCTGGCTGGGACGAGAGCGGCCGCAACGTCATGCACAAATCCCGACGACAAACGGAACGGCCAGCGATCGCATGGATCTACAATCCGTGGATCGATTTGATTGTGGGGTGCGGGGCGTGGACGGCGCCGCTGCTGCTGGTTTCGTACTGGACGATTGCGTCGAATACGCGGACCTGGTCGGTGGCGTTCTACGCGCTGGCGCTGTTCTTTAACTATCCGCATTACATGGCGACGATCTATCGCGCCTATCACCGCGCCGAGGATTTCGAGAAGTACCGCATTTTCACGGTGCACACCACCGGGTTGATTCTTCTGACATTGGTGCTTTCGCATTTCTGGGCGCAGTTGCTGCCGTGGATTTTCACGATCTACATCACCTGGAGTCCGTGGCACTACAGCGGGCAGAATTACGGGCTGTTCATGATGTTCGCGCGGCGGGCGCGGGCGGATCCGGACAAGGGCACACGGCAGGCGTTGTACGGGGCGTTCGTAGCGTCGTACCTGATGCTGTTTCTCGGGTTCCATACGGGGCACTCGAGCGATCCGCTGTTTGTGTCGCTGGGAATTCCCGCTGCCGTAAGCCGGTGGGAGCAGCTGGTGCTGGGAGTGGGATTCGTGGCGCTCTCCGTGTATGGATTGTGGAAGTTGTCGCGGCAGACAGGATGGCGCCGGTTGCTTCCGTCGCTGACGTTGTACTCGTCGCAGGTCTTGTGGTTCCTGGTGCCGGCCGCGATTGCATTATTGAGGCGGTCGGAGATTCCGCAGACCCGGTATAGCTCTGGTGTTTTGGCGGTGATGCATTCGGCGCAGTATTTGTGGATCACGAGCTACTACGCGCGGCGCGAGGCATCGGGAGACGGTGCGAAGGCGGAAGGGAACTGGCGTCCGCTGGCGTATTTCGGAGTGCTCGTCGTTGGCGGGATTGCCTTGTTCGTACCCGGGCCGTGGCTCGCGAGCCGGGTGCTGCACCATGACTTCAGCACGAGCTTTCTGATCTTCACGTCGCTGGTGAACATACATCATTTCATTCTGGATGGCGCCATCTGGAAGCTGAGCGATGGAAGGATTGCGGCACTGCTGCTGAATTCGAAAGAGCGGGTGGCGAGTGCGATGGCTGACGCGGGTGGGCGGTTCCAGACCGCGTGGCGCTGGGTTACGGGAGCGAGCGTTGGCGCCGTGCGGCTGCGAGTCGGAGCGGCGCTGGTGCTGCTGACCTGGGGGACCGTCGATCAGGCGCGGCATTATCTTTCCTTGCACAGTGATGATCTGAGCGATCTGAAACGGGCGGCGGTGCTGGACTCGTTCGACAGCCAATTGCAGATGCGGCTGGGCCGCAAGCAATTAGAGGACGGAAATCCGCAGGAGGCGGAGGCGGCGTGGAGGCGGGCGATTGCGGCGAATCCGGCGGACCCGGCTCCACGGCAGGCGCTGCTGAAGTTCCTTCTGGATCAGAGGCGCTTTGACGAGGCGTTTACGTTGACGGAGGCCTCGCTGAAATATTCGCCCAAGGATGCAAATCTGCTTGTCGATCGGGGATTACTCGAGCTGCAACACGGACATTCGGATGAGGCCCTTGCCGACTGGGAGCGGGCGCTGCAGGCGGATCCCAATCAGTCGGTGGCGCACCTATATCTGGCGCATGAGTTGGATCGTGAGGGCAAGGCCCAGAGGGCGGGGGCGCACTATCGAAGTTATCTGGAGAAGGTTGCGCAGAGGCCGGAGGATCGTCCGGCGCCCGATGTGCTGGTTGGAATTGTGTTGCGCATGGCGGAGTGCCAGGTCTCGTCGTTGCAGCCGGAAGCCGCGGTAAAGTCGTATCAGATGGCGGAGAAACTGGCACAACAGACGGGGCAGGCAAGGCTGGAGAGCATGGCAGATGTGAACCAGGCGCAGTTGCTGGGGAAGACGGGGCAGGTAAATGACGCGCTACGACTGTATCGGCGGGCGCTGGAGTTGGACGACGCAGCGGAAGACGCCGACGCGGGGTCTGTGGACTGGTTCGCGTACGGACACTTTCTGGAGGAGTCGGGCTTTCCGCCAAAGATGGCGTATGCCTGCATGGTGAAATCTGAACGTTTAAGCCAGTCGCTGGCGAAGGCGGGCCTGGCAACTACGGTGACCCAGGCTCGGCAACAGTTGGAGAAGCAACTGGGAGCGGAGGCGTCGGGGATACGGCGCAATCCTGACCCCTTGCTTCGGGACGCTTTGCGCGTGCAGCGGTAGCGACCCGAGAGGCTACTGCTTAGGTGCCAAACCTTGGAACGCGGAGATCGCTGAGAACCCCCGCAAAGGCCGCAGAGGGGTATGATCTGTACTGACGCACATCAGTTGACGGCTCGCGGTTTGCATCTTGCGAGACAATTGACACTTCGGTTCTACTACTGAACAATTAGATATCCCTGCAATTTATTCTTTGCTTTCCATAGGAGGAAGTGTATGGCCGATGAGGACGAACAGATACACGTAGAGAGTCACTCGAATGCCGGCAAATGGATTCTGATCATCGTGGCGCTTCTGGTCGTCGCGGCGGCTGGGTACGCTCAGTACAGTACGCACATGGCAATCGAAAAACTGACGGCCGATCTGGCCGGCAGCCAGGCGCAGGTGAAGGAACTGCAGAACCGCATGCAGACCGCCGAAGCTGAGGGCGAAACGTTGGCGCAGCAAGCCGGAATGACGAAGAAAGAGCTGGCGCAACGCACCGCGCAGTTGCAGGCGGAGCAAAGGGCGGCGGCCTCCCGGCTGGAACAGGAACAGAAGGCGCAGATTACCGCGGTCTCCGGGGATATCGCCGGCGTGAAAACGGATGTTGGCGGCGTGAAGACGGATGTTGCCAGCACGAAGGCCGATCTGGAAGCGACCAAGGCAAAGCTGCAAAGCGCTGTCGGCGACCTTGGAGTGCAGAGCGGACTGATTGCGACGACCCGAGGGGATCTTGAGGCTTTGAAGCACAAGGGCGACCGCAATTACTACGAATTCACGTTGCTGAAGGGCGCCAAGCCGCAGCCGGTTTCGACCGTCAGCCTGCAACTGAGGAAGACTGACATGAAGAAAGGCAAGTTCACGCTGAACGTCACGTCGGACGATAAAACGATCGAGAAGAAGGATCGCAATGTCGCCGAGCCAATTCAGTTCTACTCCGGACGCGATCACATGCTGTTTGAGTTGGTGATCTGGACGGTGGAGAAGGATAAGGCGACGGGATATCTCAGCACGCCGAAGGGCGCTCCGGTGCCGGTGACGGCGGCGGCTCCGACTTCAGGGAACGGGAATTGAGTGGAGTGTTCTTTCCGGGCGGGCACGTGCTGCTGCAGATCGTGCTGCGCACGGGGATCATCTACCTGCTGGTGCTGATTGGTGTGCGTTTAAGCGGCAAGCGTGAGGTCGGACAAATGACCCCGTTCGATCTCACGCTGCTGCTACTGCTGTCAAACTCCGTACAAAATGCGATGACCGGACCTGACACGTCGCTGACGGGTGGCGCGGTGGCGGCTTGTACGCTGCTGGTTCTGAATTATGGCGTGGCGGCGGTGTCCGGCTCGAACCGGCGTCTTCGGCGGCTGATTCAGGGGGAGCCATCGTTGCTGGTGCATGATGGCAAGGTGATCGAGTCGCACATGGCGCGGGAGCGCGTCAGCATGGACGAACTGCATCGGGCGCTGCGGGAGCATGGGATCAACAGTTGCGATCAAGTGGCGCTGGCGGTGCTCGAAGTGGATGGGTCGATTTCTTGTTTGAAGTATGACGAGATTAAGCCGGATGCGAATACGCATCTGGTGCGGAGAAGATTTATTCAGAAGAAGCAATAAGGGAATTTGAGTAAGGATGTTACGCCAACCACCGACCAGTCATGTCCGGGAAATACATGGTGTCACTGCCGGGCCAGTATGGCGATCTGGCATGAAGTGTTGTAATACGGCTCGCTGTTGGGACAAGAGGTATTCGCGCCTAGAGGGCTGACCAACAGAATCGAACCGCCGGCGCCTAACTGCTGGTCGAAGTAGCCAAAGACTGGGCCGCTGCTGGTGGGGTTGCTGGAATAGGTGAGGGTTGCGGAAAAAGCATTGCCCACAGCGTTGCCCGTCAGTGTGAAGTTGCCAAGGTTGCTGTCGCTGCCGTTTCCGGTCAGAGTGCCGTTTGTGTTGGTTATGCTCACGGAAATGTTCTCTGTGCTAACGGCAGCACTTGGTCCACTCCAAGTGCCTGTAGGCGGGAGGCTAGCGGGATATTGGCCAGTCACGGTCAGGCTCCCGCCGCCCCCGCAGGTACCTGAGGAAGTAAGCGTTCCAGTAAAAGGCGGGGAGGCAGAGTTGTCCAGGGTCCCTGTGATCGTCGCGATCTCGGTGCCTCCGACATTCTGCTGGAGCGTCACCTGGTTCGAGGAATTGACTGTTCCGGTTATGCTGCGGTCTCCGCTGTCGACACCGTTGCAGGTGTAGTCGAGATAATCCACGGAAACGGCATATGTGGCAGAAAGAGAGGGGCCCCACATGAACATGTCAGACACATTCCCTGCCGGCCCATCGGTCGTCACTGAGCCGGTAGCTGAAATATTTCCGTGGTGGTCTTGAGTCAAGTTGGCTTCGATAACGACCGGGACATGGCCTTTCGCGTTCGTCACGGTGAAATCCCACGGTCCGGTCATATAACCGTTTATCGCCGAGTAGCTGGCACCACCATGCCCGCAGGCCATTTCCAAGGTCGCCAACAGTGCGAGACCAAGCCAGCAAACTGAGAGTCTAAATCCAAGGGATTTCATCTGGCTGCCCCTTTCAAAAGTCCACGACAGCTGCATGCCTTCGCGTAGTGCATCTCACTACGCTTCGGGTGATAGTCCTCCGGAGCCGACCGTTGAGCAGTGATCACGATCACAGTGGTGGGGATTTAGACGTCCTCAAGCAAGCCACACAGGGTCGAAAAGGCGGACTGACTCCCGCGCTGGAACTTCGCAGTTACCTGTTTCTGTGTTCATCCAACCGTGAAATGACCACGTAACTCCAGTTTCATCTCGACTGAAGCTTCCTGTTTTTCCCGACTCATTCGGCGGCCAGGAACTTCACGCAGACTGGCTGGCCTACTGCCAGGACTTTTCCCGTGGGCGTCAGCTTGCCGGTCTTTTCGTCGATGCGAAAGATGACGATGTTGTTGGATTGCTGATTTTCGGCGAAGAGCAGAGTGCCCGTCGGATCGATCGCGAAGTTGCGCGGGGTCTTGCCTTGCGTCGAGGCGTGTTCTACCACGGTGAGCGTGCCCTTTGCCGGGTCGATGGCGAAGACGGTAATACTGTCGTGTCCGCGGTTCGACGCGTAGAGGAACTTGCCGGAGGGATGAACCGCGATTTCGGCGTCGTCGTTCTCGCCTTTGAAATCGTCGGGCAAAGTCGAGATGCTCTGCGAACGATGGAGCATTCCCGCCTTCAGCTCAATGGAGAAGGCTGTGACCGTGGATGCCATTTCGGACACGACATAAGCGAATTTTCCCGAAGGATGCAGGGCGAAATGGCGGGGGCCGGCACCGGCGTCGAGCTTGGCGAAAGGCGGATTGTTGGGCTTAAGGGATCCCTTCGACTTATCGAATTTGTAGACGAGCAACTCGTCGAGGCCGAGATCATCGACGAAGGCGAAGCGCTCATCGGGCGAAAGGTCGATGGAGTGGGCGTGCGCGGCTTCCTGGCGCTTGGGATTCAGGCCGTGGCCGGTGTGCTGGACGAAGGCTTTGGCGTTTCCGAGCGTGCCATCGGCTGAGATCGGAAAGGCCGCGATGCTGCCGCCGGTGTAATTGGCCACGAGAACATATTTTCCTGACTGGTCGACGGTAATGTAGCAGGGGTCAGCGCCGCGGGAGGCAACTTTGTTCAGGAACGTGAGCTTGCCGGTCGCGCGATCAACTGAGAACGCGCTTAGACCGCCGCTGTTGGGGCCGTTGTAGTTTTGAACTTCGTTCACGGCGTAGAGAAAGCGTCCGCTAGGGTGAAGAGCGACCCATGACGGGTTCGTGGTCTCGGCGGCGAGACCGAGAGATGTGACTTCCTGCGTCGCGGCATCGTAGCGATAGGCGTAGATACCTTTGCTCGTGCTGCCGTCTTGCGTGTAGGTGCCAACGTAGAAAAGATATTTGCCCTTCTGCAGCTCTGCGGCGGAGGCGTCGAACGAAAGAAATACAGCAAGCGAACAGAAAAGCACGAAGGCGCAAGAAAGACGGGATGGGGTCATCCCGATATAGAAACGCATCCGAGCACTTTCACGCAAGCATTACTTACTGAGCACGACGGGGACGGTCTGGTCGTAGGGCCACACGACTGCGGCTAGAACCTGACGTCGGTTGAAGTCGTCGAGCGTCATGGGAAAGGCGACGATGATGGTGCGAGCGGTGGTTTCTCCGGGCTGGATTTTGGTTTCGGGCGTGAGCGGCGGTTGCGAGCCGTTTTTTAGAGACGGAAAAGCCTGGAAGTAGCGGTCGAAGTCGACGGCAGAGACGGCGTCGACGGTGGAGTCTCCGCTGGGCGCCTTCACCGAAGCCTGCAGGGTATGGACGTAGAGGGTTTTGTCGCTGGTGTTGCGAATGGTGAAGGAGAGCGCGACCATGGTGGAGTTTTGTCCGGGAATTTCCACGGCGACGACCTTGTCGAGCGTGCCGGAGGCCTGCGGCTTGGCGCGCTTCAGAAACGATACGAAGGCGACGACAATTCCGAGCACAATGATGGCGATGACAAGGATCTTGCCCGATGGGAGACTTTTCTTGGCGGTGCCGAATTCCTCGCCGATGTTGATGGTGGGGCGGGAAGGCGCGGCCGGTGGTTTTGGAGTGGAGGGCGTGGAGGGTGGATTCGACATAGGACTATCCTACGCGGGATTTTACGCTTGAGGCGAGCGTGTCGTCCCTACGGTACTCATTCTTTCATTTGGAGGCCCACCTGGCACTTCCGTACCGGGCTTTCACATGCCGCCGCTATGCGGCTTGAGTGTCGCTTGTATCGATGAACTGGTTGATGAAGAGTCAGCCAATTTGCGATCGAAGGGTCATCTACCAGCTGTGTTTCATTGCTTTGGCGAATTTTGATGCGGGCAACGTGTTCAGGACGTCGTCTTTGGTGAGCCAGGCGCGGCGGGCTTGCAGGACTCCGAAGCGGATCTTGTCCATGTGCGAGGTGTGGTGAGCGTCGGTGTTGATGACGATCTTTACGCCGTGTTGTTTGGCCTGGCGGAGGTTGGCGTCGTTGAGGTCGAGGCGGTCGGGATAAGCGTTCTGTTCCATGGCGACTTTGTGCTTCGCGGCTGCGGTTAGCACGGAGTGCATCTCGAAACCGTAGGAGTCGCGACGCAACAGGATCCGACCGGTGGGGTGGCCGATGATCGAAGTGTTCGGATTGCTGATGGCTTTCAGGAGGCGGTCGGTCATCTTGGCCGGTTCCTGGTTGAAGACGGAGTGAACGCTGGCGATGACGACGTCCATCTGAGCAAGGACGTCGTCGGAGAGGTCGAGGTCGCCGTCGGCGAGGATATCGACTTCGATGCCGGCGAAGATGGTGATGCCCTCGATCTTCTGCGCGGCTGCGCGAATACGCGCAATGTGTTCGACGGCGCGCTTGTCGTCGAGGCCGTTGGCGAAAGCAAGATTCTTGGAGTGGTCGGTGATGGCCACGTATTTGTAGCCGCGCTCCCGGGCAGCTTCGGCCATCTCCTCGATGGTGTTGCGGCCGTCGGTTTCGACGGTGTGCATGTGGACATCGCCCTGTAGGTCTTGCTGCGTGACCAACGCCGGCAAGGCATGATTTTGAGCGAGGTCGATCTCACCCAGGTTTTCGCGCATCTCAGGCGGGATGTAGTCGAGCTTCAGTTTGGCGTAGATCTCTTCCTCGGTTTTGCCCGCGACCGGCTTCTCTCCTTCCAGCGTGGCGAGGCTGTATTCGTTCAGGGTGTACCCCATCTTGAGGGCGCGCTGGCGCAGGGCGACGTTGTGCGCCTTGGAGCCAGTGAAGTATTGCATGGCGGCGCCGAAGGAGTCGGGCGGAAGCAGGCGAACGTCGACCTGCATGCCCCCACGCAGGTGGAAGCTGATCTTGTTGTCGCCACGGGCGATTACGTCCATGATCGGCGGATATTTGGCGACATAGTCGATGGCTTCCTGGCGTCCGGCTTCGGTGCAGCAGGATTGGCCGGTGACGAGGATGTCGAGATCGCCGACGGTGTCGCGGCCTCGGCGCAGGGATCCGGCGGGAGTGATTTTGTCGATGCCCTGGAACTTCTCGATGTAGGCGGTGAGTTTGTCGCACTCGATCTCGGCTGCGTCGATGAGGAAGCGGCCGCCGATGCGACGATAGTCTTCGATGGCTTTGAGGAGTTTGGCCTCGTGCTTCTCGCCCATGCGGGGAAGTTCGCGGATTTTTCCTTCGCGCGCAAGTTTCTCGACACCATCGACGTCGCTTACCTTGTAGGCGCTCCAGATCAGGGCGATGGTCTTTGGGCCGAGGCCTTGAATCTTGAGCAACTGCAGCATCGAGGGGTGATACTTCGCAAGCAATTCGGCTTGAACGGCTAGCTTGCCGGTGTTGAAGAGTTCCTGAAGATTGGTGAGCATGCCTTTGCCGATACCGGGGATGGCGAGGACCTGCTTGGGATCGCTGATGATGTCTTTGATCTGGTGCGAATGGTTCTCGATGGCTTGAGCGGCATTGCGGTAGGAGCGGATGCGAAAGGAATCCTGTCCGTCGATCTCGAGTAGGTCGGCAGTCTCGAAGAGGATGTTGGCGATCGCCTTGTTATCCACGCACTTAAAGATAAACCAAACAGAGGCTGAAGAGAGTTTTGCGCACACTCCTGCTTTTTGCGCTAGACAGTTGAGCGAGCGACACTACTGGAAGGGACTGGCGACTAGCGTCAGACGACAGCAGGGAAAATCGATCGGCGCGCTTGCCCGTCCTACTGAGCTTTCACAACATTTGCAGCCTGCGGACCTTTTTGGCCCTCGGCGATCTCGAACTCAACCTGATCGCCTTCCTGCAGACTCTTGTAGCCCTCGGAGGCGATCGCGCTGTAGTGCACAAACACATCGGGCCCATCCGCGCGACCGATGAACCCGTATCCTTTCGCGTTATTGAACCACTTTACGGTTCCTTTCATGCGTTCCACAAAGAGCCCCTTTTCTGCACGCCCTCTTAAGGGCCCCGAGGACATGCCCACGGCAATAGGATGCATTTTGTAGCGGTGCGGGTGGGCTGTCAAGAGAATGCGTCAAGGACATGGGGCGAATCGCTCGGCATGAGATTGCATGCAACAAAAACGGTTTCGCTTGCAACAAAACACTCTCTGGGTGGATCAGCGGACCACTACGCCCATTCACCACAGAGGACACAAAGGTGTACGAAGGAAATCAAATTCTGAAATCCTTCGCGCCACGCTGACGCCTTATAACTTGCCCCTGCGATGATTCAAGACATGGTGTAGCCATAGGACGGATGCGATGGTTTTGGCGTCGCGGATGGTGCCCTTCATCACCATTTTCACGACTGTCGGCAAAGCAAGCATGCGCTTGTAGATCATCTCGTCGTCCTCGGGCTCAGCTTCTCCGGCGTGAAGGCCCGTAGCGAGATAGACAGCCATGGTTTCGGCGACGAATCCGGGGCTGGCGTAGAACTTAAGAATGCGGCGCCAGCGGTCAGCGCGGTATCCAGTCTCCTCGATCAATTCGCGCTTCGCGGCGTGGAGTTCACTCTCGCCGGGGTCGATGCGACCTGCGGGGAGTTCCCAGAGATAGTCGTTCGCGGCGTGGCGATATTGGCGCTCGAGGAGAACGCGAGGCACCTTCCTGGTGTCGTCGACCCCAAGCACGACGATGGAACCGGAGTGATGGATAAGATCGCGGCGCACCTTGATGCCGCCGGGTTCGATCATGTGATCGGTGCTCACCCAAAAAACCGGGCCGCGATATACGGTGTGGGAAGAGACGAGGCGGGCCTTGGATCGCCGGGCAGGGCGAGCTTTGCTCCGAGAAGAAAGTTTGGCCATGCCATCACTATAAAGCACGGCTGTTCGGACGACCGTCTAGGGGCTGACTTCCTGGCGCAGCCTCTTCGCGAGCTTTTCCATTTTCTTCAGGTTCGGCGTCAGATCTTTCGTGAGCAGTCCCTTGCGAAGCTTTAGCAAGTCGGATTGCAGCGACGCGCTCAGGGCGGAGAGTTCCTCGGCGTCCTGGTTGATGGCCTGAAGACGAAATGCGGGAGAATTCAAGTCGCGAGGAGGTTCGGGTTTGACGATTGTGGGGGACCAACTCCCGCCGGGTACTCGCTGATTCATTGTGGATTGTTGGGACAGCACTGGGACGTTGAGCAAAACCAGGGACAAAAAGCTACTCGGGCCGACAACGGAACCTCCAGGAGGCGTGATGCCTGTTGGCGAACGAGTCTAACGCCCCCTTCTAACGTTTGCAGCAGGAATATTTCCAGCACAGTGGTGGGCTGTCTGTGTGCGGCTCTGCCGAGTTGAAAAGCGGCTTCTGCTATGCTGCACGGCATGGCGCAGAAGCCGAGCATTGCGATTGTAGGTGCGGGGAATCTGGGGACGGCGTTGGCTGTTGCGCTGCGTGAGGCGGGCTATCGGATTGAATCGGTAGTTGCGCGAAGGCGCAGAAACTCGCTCACGCGGGCAAGGCGATTGGCCAAGTTCACTGGAGGGCGGGCAGTTGTGAGTTCAGAAGAGGTGAAGGCGCGCATTCTCTGGCTGTGCGTGCCCGACGGCGAGATTGCGCGGGCCGCGGTCTCACTGTCCGAGGGATTTCAGGGAAGAGGAAAAATCGCATTGCACTCGAGTGGGGCTCTCGGCAGCGAGATCCTGGAGCCACTTCGGAGAAGGGGAGCGGCCGTTGCGTCCGTGCATCCGTTGATGACGTTTGTGCGGGGATCGCGGCCATCACTGGCAGGCGTGTCGTTTGCGATTGAGGGCGATTACGTCGCAGTTCGGGCGGCGCGTCGCATTGTGCGTGACTTTGGAGGCCAGTCCTATCCCATCAGTCGAACGGAGAAGACGGCCTATCACGCATGGGGAACATTCGCTTCTCCGCTGCTCACGGCTCTGCTGGCGACCACTGAGGAGGTAGCCGCACTCGCCGGGGTGACAAAGACAGCGGCGAGACAACGCATGCTTCCGATACTTCTGCAGACAGTCAAGAATTACGGAACGTTCGGAGCGGCGGCCGGGTTCAGTGGGCCGATTATTCGCGGAGATGTGGAGACCGTGCGGCGCCATCTGAAAGTACTGCGAGCGGCGCCTGTTCCCCGTCAGGTTTACGTGGCTTTGGCGCGGGCCGCGCTGGAATATTTGCCGGCGAAAAACGAAGCATTGCTAAGGCGCCTTCTCGAAGGCAGCTGACTTTCGGGAGCTGAGGCGATATGTGTCCTTCAAGAGCGTACCGTTCCTACGGAACTCGCACATTGCGCGCATTCTCTCCCGACACTTCCGTGCCGGGCTTCACATGCCGCCGCTACGCGGCTGGATAAGTGTTTAATCGTGGTGCACGGTTCTCGCCATGATGCAGCACACTAGCCAGACGTGAACAGGTGTCCGAGCTTTTCTTTCTTCGTGCGCAGATATTCCTCGGCGTGCGGGCTGGGAGTGACTTCGCAGGGAACGCGTTCTACAACATGCACACCGGAGCGTTCCAGGGCTTCTACTTTGTCGGGATTGTTGGAGAGCAGCCGCACGCGGGTGACGCCGAGCGCCTTGAGGATCTCGCCAGGAAGCGTGAAGTCGCGCTGGTCGGCTTTGAAGCCGAGACGTTCGTTGGCCTCTACGGTGTCGAGGCCCGCGTCCTGCAACTCGTAGGCTTGCAGCTTGGCCATCAGGCCAATGCCGCGTCCTTCCTGCTGCTCGTAGATGAGGATGCCGGCGCCTTCCTCGGAGATCATGGACAACGAGAGCTCGAGCTGCTGGCGGCAATCGCAGCGCAGCGAATGAAATACGTCCCCGGTGAGACATTGCGAGTGCACCCGGACTAACGGCGCGGCGGATTTCACATCGCCCATGACCACGGCAACGGCTTCTTCGATGCGACGATCGACCCTCCCCTCGGTGTGTGCGCGGAAACCGTAAATGCGGAATTTGCCCCAGCGTGTGGGGAAATCCGCGGATGCCACTTGCTCAACTGCGTTTTCGTTCACAGATTCATTATAGCGGGTGAGCGGGTCGCGACAGGGCTAGCCGCGGGCGCGGAAGGGAAAGATAGCGTCTTGTTTCGACGAAATGGGAGAGCCATTCCGTGTAGCGGGATGGAAGTGCCAGTTCTCGAGTGCTGCCAGGCACTTCGAATCGATCTCGGGACCGAGACTCTGCAGCACGGTTTTGCTGACGATCTCTCCGCGCTCGTCGATCGTGATTTCAATGACTTCGTTGCCGGGGACAGTGGGAAGCTGCCACGGGAAGACGACGGGATCGGAGGTCGCGACGGGAAGCGCGGGACGGATCTGATCGCCGTAGAGCTGGCCGCGAGTGAGGGTTCCGTACGGAAGACCCGCTTGTGCGTCGTGGCCGAGAGCGGAGAGCGTCTGGGTCTCCGACTTGTCTTGTTGTTCAGCGCGGGCTACGGGTACCTGCGGTGCCTGCAGTTTCGAAAGCTGCGCCGGAGCTTTCCAACTCAGCTTCTGTCCAAGACGCTGGTGCTTATAGCGCGCGGTGGCGAGATCGGAAGAGCTGTGACTGCTGTCGTCGGGATTTTTGCTGGACCAGAACAAGCGGGTGACAGACGTGCCATTCTGGCCGAGGGCAACGGAGACCGGAGTCAGCAACTTCGGCTCGGGAGCATGGAGAAGCCAGGCGAGAATCGCCGCGTGGACGCCGACCGAGGCCGCAAGAAGAGTACGCTGACGCCGTGCGGTTGCGGGATTCAGCTGTTCGAACATGAAAGATTCCCCCAACGGCCCCAGTGTTGCCTACTGCTAGTTAGACGCAGGTTGGAGGGTTTCGTCAAGGTGATTTGTGAGGTTCGAATCAAGGGAGAACGGAGGTGCGTGGCTGCCCCCGGGCTCCAGGATGTCATAGGCCCCGCCATCAATTCTGGGTGAATCGAAATGAACCGTTAACCGCAGAGGCCGCAGAGAACGCTAAGGAAGCTCGGCGCGAAAAGGAACCGCCGGGGATCCGTTTGGTGCGCATTCCGGAAGGCTGATAAAATACCTGAGTTACTGATCCAACCTGCACGGGGCTATAGCTCAGCTGGGAGAGCGCATCGTTCGCAACGATGAGGTCGTCGGTTCGATCCCGACTAGCTCCACCAATCTTCTCAACAACTTGCCGCATTTTCAAGCCGCTGTATAACATGCGAAATTCCCGCTTATTGGACTCGCAATAGGTGTAATGGCAGACATGGCATTCGTGATCGCGGGTCTGTTGTTAATGATGCTTTACTAAGGCTGCTTGCAAGAAGAAGCGGAAACTTGGAACGGTTTTGAGTGTAATGGGGATACGGAACACGCGGCAGACCCGAAGGACAAAGCGACCGCATCTCCAAAGCACTGCCCAGCGAACTCGTTTTAGAAATGCTGTCATTGCGTCCAGTTGTATCCCCGACTCGGTTGGCGAAAACAGACCCTTACGCTCAAAACCCTTGCAATCATTTTTCTGAAGGCTCTTTTGCGAAGCCTGCAAATGCAGATTTTCCCCAAGCGTCACGTTCCTCGGCGGTCTTCAGATTTCTGGGACGCTTTTCCCAAATTGACTCGAACTGTTGTCCAGAAAGCACTGTGCCAAAGACTGGGGAAGTTTGGTTTGACTCTGGAATCGTCAAAGACCAAGCTCGTCGAATTTGGTCGCTTTGCGCAGCGACACGCGAGCAAGCGTGGCCGTAAACACCCGGAGACGATTTACTTCTTGGGGTTCACGCTGTACTGCACTCGCAATCGGAAAGGCAACTTTCGGGTTGGGCTGCGTACGGAAAAGTCACGCCTGCGGCGTGCGTTGATGCGCTTGCAAGACCAGATGCGGCGGATGCGGCACTTGTCGATCCGGGAGCAAACCGAATGCCTCAATCAAATGCTCCGCGGTCACTATGCGTACTACGGCATCGCCGGGAACATACGGGCGTTGCAACGGGTCCATCGGGCTGTGGAGCGTTATTGGCGCAAGATGCTGAGCAGCCGGAGTTGGCAAGGGGAGGTCTGGTGGAAGCAATTCCAGCAGATCAAGGAGCGGTTTCCGTTGTTGCGACCAAAGCTGTATCTCCCTTACTCGGAGCTGCAAGCTATCGCCGCGTTGTGAACCAACTTCTGACGAGCGTAGTGCGGGAAATCCGCACGCTACGTTCTGTGGGAGCCGGGGAGCGGGCGACCGCCCCCGGCCACCCGGTGGCCACCAGCAATGGTGGTTCCTACCGTGATCGTCAGTTGACCTTCGCTCCCGACCTTACTTCCACTTCCCGCGCCAGAATTGGCCCTCCAATGCGAATTGAAGCGAAAGACCAAATGCAGCCACAAAGATCACGGGAAAGCTGATGACGAGAGAAATGCTGTGGTCCTCGATGATCTTCTTTGCGGCGGGATCGAACAAATAGAAACTGCCCAGAAGTATTGCCTCTATGACCACCGCTCCGAGACCCGCCAAGAGACCCATCCAGAGCGCGTCCGGCACTGTCTCCTTCATTGGCAACTGGCAACTCCTGAAAAGTAATTGTAGGACGAGAGAGTCTTTGTCGTTCGTTACGTTTGTACTCACCGAACTCTCTGGTTGCGGCGTCTCAGTTGGCGGGTTTTGAGCATAATGGGGAGTAGAGTCGAGAACAGGCGCAGTAACTTTAGTCTCCCGGTGGTTAGTCGACTGGGCTTTCGCCTCGTCACCTCAGTCCGGTTTGGCTTGGTCCTGTTTCCTGTTCGCCGGGTAGGGCGGTGGCGCGGCCCGGGCTTCGCATGATGCCGGCGTCTCCACCGCTCCCCCTAAAATTCCGTAGGGCGGATTTTCTCCGCTACGGCTTCAAGGCCGGAATGTCAGACGGGGCCTTCCCGCCGACAACGAGGTCTTCGCGTCGTGCGGTTTGCCTCCCTCTTTCGTGCTCCTCGCCGGGCGCGTCTTGCTCCTCGTTCTGAGTCGAGGGACGCGGCGCATGGGAGCACCTCCGTTCGAGCGGTCGGCCCGCTCTGCCCCAGGGGTCCTCGTTCCGGTTCGGGTTATTCTGTCCCGATCCATCCTCACTTATTCGACCCCATCCGCCCCACTCGCGGGCACAACTCGATTTCGCCGCTAAGCGGCTTATACGCGTTGCCATTGCTGTGCGTCATGGCTCCTGTCTCTGACGCCTAGGCAACCCACGAGTGGTTCCGTGCTTTCGCTGGTCGTTCTGTGTCGACATGTCGTCCTCTGGGACCCCGGGAAATTCCTCGGCTGCTAACACCCAGTTTCTTCTCCGATGACGCTGGCCTTCGACCTAAGCGGAGGGTCTCGGCACTTCCAATCTCCCACACTCCGATTCTCATGGGAGGGTTCATTTCGGGGCTGACCTACGGTTCACTTTCGCTACAACCTGTCGACTTGCTCGCCCCCCTTGTCGGAGCCGACCAGGCTTCCACCCAGCCGACGGGGACTTGTACCTCCGGGCTTTCGACGGTTTGGTCACCCGCTCCGCCGCCGGATATCACTACAGAGACAACTGGGCAATTTTCTCTGACGGGTCTTTCCCCGCTAGAACGCCAACTAGCATCGCTGCAACCGCTCATCGAACCGGAC
>Ga0209580_10000697_pt1 | contig 16878 bp, 23 predicted proteins | sample Coa_R1_5_FD_187153 | JGI IMG/M metagenome (GOLD analysis project Ga0209580, IMG submission 187153) | Surface soil microbial communities from Centralia Pennsylvania, which are recovering from an underground coalmine fire - Coalmine... | ecosystem: Environmental > Terrestrial > Soil >... | reverse complement strand
CTCGTGCGGTCCGAATTGCATTCGCGTTTCGGATAATTCATTGAGACGAATGGAGACACGCACCGAACGTGCGCAACGAACGAAAGAAAAGGAAAAGAGGTTCGTGCCCTCGCTGAACAAAATCTTGAGCTATGGACACGGTGTCCATCCGCTACCCGAGCCGCAGAGGTGGTGGCCGGCGAGGATGATTTGCTAATGAACTCAGAAGAATTCTCCCATGTCAGGGGCGGTGCTGGAAGCGGCGGGCAGGTTCGAGACCCGCGGCCCTTCTAGAATCAGCCGCAATAGGCTCTGGTGCTGATAAAGGGTAGTTGACTGGTAGCCTTGCTTCGCCTTGGTGCTGATGATGACTGCAGGCACGTGACCACCACCATTCGCCGCATCGCTGGGGCGTTTCCAACACCAGCCGATTTCGCCGTCCTGAATAGGAAATACCGGGCCGGCCGCGAGAAACGTCACTCCGGTCGCCGTCCTTGGCACTCCGTCGCGTGGCGCCGCTCTTGGTCATCGAAATCATCGGTCGATTTCAGCATTCTGAAATTGCACTGACTACAGCAAGATTCAACATGAACGCGTCCGTTCTTGCTAAATGGCACCCGGGTGAAGTCCAGCGGACGGGGAGGAAACGACATCCCGATGTCCGGCAACACATCTGTCGTGACCTGCTCACCTTGCTCATTTCCGAGGCTCGCGCCCATTCTCATAGATTCTGCCCATCTTCATTAAAGAACGCTCTGCGCGAAGAAAACTGGTCACAATTGCACAGCGAAGGTCACAAGGTGTAAATGGGCGACGCCTCTGGAGAGGAGTCTGACCAATGTTTCCCCAGGACGCACCAAGTTACGTTTGACCCCAAGTTCTTGATGGTCCGCCCCGCAGACTTCCACTGTTGTAACCACGACTTCAACAGTTGGTCACGAGGACAACAAGGTCAACGAGCCTTCCACAATGATTTCTTGGTACCTGAAGGACTGCATCCGCACCAGATAGGCCAAACGATAGTACGTCAACCACACGCAGCGGCAGTTCTGCGCAGCGTAAAGGAGGACTGCCATCAACCGCTAGGATCGGGCTATCCATGGGATCTGGTTCTTCCATATGAGCGTTCTTGATCAGACTTGTCCAACTCCGCCTTGGTAGACTTTTGCGATCAGGGGTGGCTTTCGCATGTCCGAGATCCCCCCCAACAATCGAAGGGCATAAACGATTGCTGTAAGTAAGACTTGGTCGAAGGAATCGTAAGGACCGTGAGGCCGTCACCGGCACTGCAAAGGACGGTTGGTATCGTTCAAAGATTGGGTCGGTATGCATCAGGGTGTGCGAACCCGTTCTGCTGGAGCGATTGTCTAGCGTAATTTCTCATCATCCCGCTCAATTTGCCTCAATATCGCTCATCAACAAAGGACCAGTTCCGATCCTAGTATGCTCGGGAACAGTTGGCCAGGCACAGCCGAATGGCTTGGCAGAAACGAAATCGATCGCCGTTTAAGGTAATCGCGGATTCCGGTCGCATTTCTGAGGAATCGCCAGTCCATGATCACCACCTCGATGCACTTGCAGCGCACGGCCACGATCCTCCGGCCTGACCAGTCCCGCGTTCTTCTGCGCCCGTTCAGACCGGAGACTCCCGAGCGAGCTGGCAGGATCATCGCCAGGATCATGTCGCTTCCCGAAAGCGAGGTCGGGCCACTACTGCAGGAAGTATTCGCTGAATTCTCGCAGCGACATCCGCACATCCACAGATCCTTTCTCGAACGGTTCGAACAAGTCCGTGACCTCGTCTTGACAGATGAGGAAATTTCCGAGCAGAGACAGTTGTTGATCGGTTCCTATTTCGTTTGCGAATTCTCTTTGGAATCTGCAGCCTTGTTCAATCCGTCGATCGTCCCTCACCCTGACCAATCGGACCTTTCCCCCGGAGCTTTGCGTTTTATCCTCAGCTTGCGCGCCACCGGGGAAGGACACATTTCCTCTATCACTTTTCGGACCGGCATCATCCATTCTGACAACCGGATCGAGGTTCAAACCCCGACCGGCTTCCTCACCGAGCCGCGCCAAATCCCGAATCCCCACTACGAGAAGGCTCTGTTCGAGAGGAAGCTGTTTGAGCTCGGATTAACCAGCGGATTCACGCGCCGGATTATGGACAAGTATGGGGAACGGTTTTCATTAGAAGATCTGCGCGCCAATCTCGAGGTCGAAATGAAGCAATCGCGCCTCTCAGATCAGGACGCGATCCGAGGAATTCTGATGCTAGCCCGATCCAATTACGAGGTTCAGTTTCAGCCCCAACAGCCGGTGTCTGAACGTATTCTTTTCCCCGGCACGCCATCACAACGCAACGGCATCGAAGACGCCCGGTTCGTCCGTTTCCAGAACGATGACGGCAGCTACGTTTATTACGCCACCTTCACGGCCTTCGATGGCAAGGTGATTTTTCCGGAGCTAGTGGAGACCTCTGACTTCCTCCTCTTTCGATTCATCACCTTGAACGGTCCGGCAGCCGAAAACAAAGGTATGGCTCTCTTCCCCCGGAAAATCAATGGCCTCTATGCCATGCTCTCGCGCCAGGATAACGAGAACATCTACCTTATGCTTTCTGACAACGTCCACTTCTGGTACGAACGCAAAGTGCTCTTAAAACCAACGTTCCCCTGGGAGTTGATCCAACTCGGGAACTGCGGTTCCCCCATTGAGACCGAGGCAGGCTGGCTGATCCTAAGCCACGGGGTTGGCCCCCTGCGAACGTACTGCATTGGCGCGTTCCTCCTTGATCGCGACAATCCTGGCAAGGTGATCGGCCGCCTTCATGAGCCATTACTCAGGCCGGATCAAGAAGAGCGTAAAGGATATGTGCCGAACGTCGTCTACACCTGTGGCGCTCTCCTTCACAAGGGCGAACTGATCATTCCCTATGGCATGGCCGATCATGCCACTGGTTTCGCCACTGTTCCGCTCGATGAAGTGTTGGCGGCCATGCAATAAGAGTGTCGTCGAACAGCATGAGTGAACCAAATAAACGAGTGGCTATCCTGTCGCCGATAGCGTGGCGAACACCTCCTCGGCGATACGGTGCCTGGGAAACAGTGGCTAGCAACATCACCGAAGGACTCGTCGATCGTGGCTGGGATGTGACATTGTTCGCGAGCAGTGATTCTGTGACCCGCGCTCACCTGCATGCCGTAGTGGACAGGGGATATGAAGAGGATTCCGCCATCGATCCCAAAGTAGCCGAATACCTGCACATCTCTGAAGCGTTCGAGCACGCTGCTGAGTTTGATCTGATCCACAGCCACTACGACTTCATGGCTTTGACCTACAGTCGGCTGACTAGAACACCGGTCCTAACTACCGTGCACGGATTCTCGTCTCCCAAAATCATGCCCATCTATCATAAGTATCGGGACGGATACTTCGTTTCTGTCAGTGACTCCGACCGAGCAACAGGGCTCAATTACCTCGCGACTGTCTACAACGGCATTGATCTCTCGTTGTACCCGCTCCAGGAACGTGGCGGGGATGACCTGATTTTCCTCGGCCGGATCCACCCAGATAAAGGTGTGCATCTAGCCATCGAGGTTGCTCGTCTGAGCGGGATGCGTTTGGTCATTGCAGGTATCGTCCAGGACGAGGCGTATTTTCGGGAACAGATCAAACCCCATCTCGACAACCAAAACATCCTTTATATCGGACCGGTGGACGCGACGGGGAAGAACGAACTGTTTGCTCGAGCCCGAGTTCTGCTGCACCTCAACACAATCCCGGAACGATTCGGACTCGTTCTGGCCGAAGCCAATGCCGCTGGCGTGCCCGTCATCGCAATGGATCTCGGCTCTTGCCGTGAGGTGATCAAAAACGGGGAAACCGGTTTTCTCGTTGCCAACGTTGCTGAAGCAGTTCGGGCCCTTGGCCGAGTCTCTGAAATCGACCGAACCGCTTGCCGAAGCCGAGTCCGACAACGCTTTTCGATCGAAACCATGGTGGGGGGATACGAGCGAGTTTATTCGACGATTTTTGATCTGGAGGCGAAGAAACGATCATGAAGCCGGACATTGTCAGACGGTACAGCCACAATCCTATCCTCACCAAGGCCCAGATCCCCTATCCCGTGGAGACTGTTCACAACGCGGCGGTCGTGAAGCACGGGAGCGAATACGTCATGCTTTTCCGCTCCCATCTCCGCACCGGGCGGTCTATCATTGGCTTGGCACGCAGTGCCGACGGGTTCCGCTTCACCGCCGATCCCCAGCCTTTTCTGACTCCCGACCGAGACGGCCCTTTCGCTGCCTATGAAGAGTTCGGCGTGGAGGACCCACGCGTGACCCTGCTCGACGGGGAGTACATCATCACCTACAGTGCATACTCGCGAAACGGAGTGCGGATCGCCCTGGCCAAGACCAAGGACTTTATTCAGGTGGACAGAGTTTCGCTGATCACGGAAGCGGATTATCGAAACGTGGTGATCTTCCCCCAGAAGTTTGATGGGCTATATGCTCGGCTTGACCGTCCCCATTCGGAGATCGCCCCATGGTCAATCTGGATTTCCTATTCTCCCGACCTATGCTACTGGGGACAATCGCAGCTGATCATGAGGCCAGTGCAATATCACTGGGATGAAATGAAGATCGGCCCCGGCGCGCCGCCGATCAAAACAGACCGGGGTTGGCTCTCCATCTATCACGGAGTTTTCAAAACGATGGATGGATCGGTCTATCGTCTGGGAGTTGCTCTCCATGACCTCGGCGACCCGGCAAAGGTCATCGGGGTGGGCGACTCGTGGATTTTACAACCGGAGGATCCTTGGGAAATAACTGGATATGTCCACAACGTGGTCTTCACATGCGGCGCCGTTCCGGAGCCCAATGGAACCGTAAAACTCTACTGGGGGGGCGCAGACACAGTCATGTGCGTGGGCGAAGCGAACATCTCGGAACTCGTCGCACTGTGCCTCGATAACGGCAGACCCGCAAAATAAGGACGCCGTAAGCTGAGATGGCAATGTTTCAACAGCAATGCTAGCTAAGTCCCTCACGGCTTCAGGAACTCAAATGCACCGACTCCAACTCCGGGATGCACCGGGAGTTCTGCAGCGATTTGACCGCATCTTCAGCCGTGAATTTCCCCATAATCAGTGCCAGCTTACGGTCGGTTGTCATTTGGATTGGTGTCGGATCAATCCGCTGTACGTATTCGGGAGCGCGAGTACCGCCTCGGTTCACTTTCACAACAAATTTGATGGTTTTCATAGCTTATGTCCTTGGTGGAGATGTGAACAATCAGCGTTTCATCTCTGATGTCACGGACACCACTGTTATGAAAGGCTTGCCACATTCCAAGCAACTTGCCTTTAATCGAGAAGTGATCAATCCGCACGATGGACACATCCTTTGTAATTGAAACCCGGCGGTCTGCGGCTTCAGCTTGCGCATCCGGTAAAGCAGCAAGATCGTAAAGAGCAGGGTGAGAAGACCGAAGGAAATACTAATTGCGTTCATAAAAGCGACCCTTCTTGGCGAGGTCTGCAGCAAACGGGCTCGGCAGGCCACTCACTCGTTGAAAAGCCTAAGGTGGGAGAACTTCAGATGGACTGGCTTAGGTCAGAAGACCTGAAAGAGGAGAAAACGCAATCTCCCCAATAATCACTATAGCATTCCGTGCATTCTGTCGTTGCCAGAATTGAGGAGGCGTACCATTGTGCATGCACCGAATGAATCCAGAATACGTCGACCCTGACACTTTAATTCTTTACGCTGCGCTCCTGCGGCAAGAGCCAGACGAGGAAGATGATGAAGAGGAAGATGACGACGAAGAAGATTTCGATAACGCGCACAACGACGACGGCTACTCAGAGTAACGATCTACTCTAATAAAGGGCCGCTCTGATCGGCTGGAAGCGCTGTCTGGCCCAGACCAGCGCAGTGGAAACGATGTGAGCTATCTTGCTCAGACGCTCCCAGCTAGACCTGTCATTCTTGAGTTATCTTCTGAGTGTGCAGACGGAGCCGCGAGGCTGAATCGCAGTTCCTACCTTTAGGTTGCTGAGGTCGTGTCCTGATCAGGTCACGCAAGGCGGCCACATCCAGCGAATCAGCTCTGTCCGTGTGTGTGCCGCCAAACCTTTCGGCGAACACAAGTCCACTCCAACTGGTTCCCGAAAATCGAATTCAGGGCAACACCTCCAGACGGATGAGGGGTCGTAGCCCGAGAAACAAGGAAGGTCAAAGATCATGCCTTTACTTCAAATTCTGGAAGTTCTCATCGTGGTGGGGGTCCTGCTCTGGCTGGTGAATCGGTTCATCCCGATGCAGGGCTCTATTAAGTCCATTCTCAACGGCGTGGTGATCATTGCCGTGGTGTTGTGGCTTCTGAACGCATTCGGGCTTTTTCACTCGCTGTCCCGGATCCACGTCGGAACTTTGCTGATCCCGTAAGCATAGGGCAGGTCAGCCATAAGGCTGAGCGCGTCACACAAATCTATTAGCCAAGTGCGGCAGACATCTGCCTCCAGGAGTTCCTCTTGAAATCGAAGCTGTTACTAGCAGTAGGAATCACCCTCAGTTTGAGTGCGTTTGCTCAAACCAATTCTCAAAACCTAACCGTCGAACCGATGAGTACGAAGCCCACGTTCCGCGTGACCGTGATCAGCCGCAGCGTGCGGGCGGTCAACTATCAGCATCGCAGCGGAAGCTCGAAGCTCGATTTTGCGGGCACCGACCTGATGCCCTCCGCGAATGGTGTGGCCGAAGTAAACAGCAAGCGTGGATCCATCGCGATCGAAGCGGAATTCGGCAATCTACAAAAGCCGACGACGTTCGGCAATGAATATCTGACCTATGTCCTCTGGGCGATCTCACCCGAAGGCCGCGCTGTCAATTTGGGCGAAGTCTTGATTGGCGGTAACCATCGCAGCAAGCTCAACGTGACTACCGACCTTCAGGCATTCGCGCTGATCGTGACCGCGGAACCTTACTATGCGGTCCGCCAGCCCAGTAATGCGGTGATTCTCGAGAACGTAGTTCGCGAAGACACTAAGGGAACAACCGAAGCAGTAAATGCTAAGTACGAGTTGATGGAACGTGGCGGCTACATCCCCACCGGCTACAAGTTCGACCCGGTGGTCCTGAATGCCAAGTTGCCATTGGAATTCTTCGAGGCGCGGAACGCTCTACGTATCGCTCAATCCGAGGGCGCCGAGCAGTACGCACCGGACAGTTATCAGCATGCCGTTAAGCTGATGGATGGTGCGGACGGCCAAGCCACTAACAAGCATATCGACAAAAAGCCCCTGATCGCGATCTCCCGCGAGGCAGTGCAGACTGCCGAAGATGCACGCGCAATCACGGTCAAGAAAATGGACGACGTGCGGCTGGCAAGTGAACGCCAGGAATCAGCCGACGCACAGGCGCGAACTCAAGGACAAGCGGATGAAGCAACGCGACGCAAGGTGCAAGCTGAATCCGACACGGCAAAAGCTCAAGCTGCCACAGCCCAGGCGGAATCTGACACCCTGAATGCTCAAGCTGCCAACGCTCAAGCCCAGTCTGATGCAGCCAAGGCACGCAATGACGCTGAGGATGCACAGGCGGCAACCGCGAAAGCCCAATCCGACATGGCCACCAGCCAGGCTTCTTCCGCAACTGCACTTTCGGCTGCCCAAGCAGACGCCGACCGATCGCGGGCGGATACCGTGAAGGCGCAGCAAGCCGCGCAACAGGCGGAGACCGACAAGGCGGCTATGCGGGCGAAGTTATCCGAGCAGCTGAATTCCATTCTTCAGACTCGCGATAGCGCTCGTGGCCTCATCGTCAGCATGTCCGATGTTCTGTTTGACACCGGGAAGTATTCGCTGAAGCCAGGAGCACGCGAGAAGCTGGCGAAAGTCGCAGGCATCTTGCTGGCCTACCCCGGGCTCAACATTGAAGTCGGCGGCTACACCGACAATGTGGGTGGCGATGCCATGAACCAAACGCTGTCTGAGAATCGTGCCGGGTCTGTGCGCGACTACCTTGTGCAACAAGGTGTTTCGACGAATTCAGTTTCGGCCAGAGGCTTCGGTAACAGCTTGCCAGTAACCTCCAACGATAGCTCCACGGGCCGGCAACAGAACCGGAGAGTGGAACTTCTGGTATCTGGCGAAGCCATCGGCAGCCCGGTAAACGCGACAACTGGAAGCCTGCGCTAGCAAGCGCAGGCCATCCTGCAAGGAACAGAGGTAACCCATATGAACGCAACTAAAATCACCAGCACAGCCATTCTGTCTCTGCTTCTCGGAATCGCTGCCCCTGCTTACGCACAGCACGAGGGCGAAAAACAAGACCACCCTCAGCAGCAAGAGAGTAAGCACGGGCAGGCCAAACCCCAACCACAGCACGCTCAGCAGCAAAAGGACCAGAAGCAACAGCATGCCCAGCAACAGCAGCGACAGGACCAGAACCAGCAGCAGCATGCCCAGCAACAGCAGCGACAGGACCGGAACAATCGGCAGCAGCAGGCTCAACAGAGGGGCAACGAACGTCCACAACGTAGCCAGGAACAACAGCGAATCCAGCACAGCGCGTGGCAGCAGCATCGCTCGCAGCGCTGGGACTCCGACCACCGCAACTGGCAACAGCGTGGCGGGTACAACGGCTACCGCATTCCCGACGACCGCTATCGCGGATACTTTGGTCGGGACCACGGGTTCCGCATCTACGGCCTGCCATTTCTAGTTGTTGGTGGGTACCCACGCTTCCAATATGAGGGGTACTGGATAAGTCTGGTTGACCCATGGCCGGAATACTGGGGCAACGATTGGTATGACAACGACGATGTTTACGTCACCTACGCCGACAACGGCTATTACCTATACAACCGCAGGTATCCCAACGTCGGAATTGCGATCAGCATCTCGATGTAGCGGTTAATGGATGTGGTGCAGCCTCGGGAGAGTCTGCACCACCTCCTGGATACCCGACAAGGAGCAAATCATGCTCGGACCCATATTGATCGTAATCCTGGTATTAGCACTTCTCGGGGCACTGCCCCGGTGGTCGCACAGCAGAACCTGGGGTTATGCCCCGACCGGAGGAGTAGGGTTAATTCTCCTGGTTGTTGTCGTTCTCCTGGTTCTGGGACGCATTTGAACCATGAAGCACACCTTCATGTCGAAAGGCGCCAACGTCGATAGTTGGCGCCCGTTTGCCATGCGTGTAGGGACAGTGCTTCTTATCGTGCTCATGTCTTGCAGTAGTTCGTCCGCGTACTCCGTTTTGACGCACGAGGAAATCGTGGACCTGCTCTGGACCGATCAGATCCAACCCCTCCTGCTCAAGCGATTCCCGGGACTGACGGAAGATCAGATCAGGGAAGCCCACGCCTACGCCTACGGAGGCGCCGTCATCCAGGATCTCGGCTACTACCCGTTCGGCAGCAGAGAATTCAGTGACCTCATGCATTACGTCCGCAGCGGAGACTTCGTTCGCGAACTGCTGCTCGAAAGCCAGGATGTCAACGAGTACGCGTTCGCTTTGGGAGCCCTGTCGCACTATGCGTCGGACATTGCCGGGCATCCCGCGGTCAACCAGTCCGTCGCCATCCAATATCCAAAGCTACGGGCAAAGTATGGCAAGTCCGTTCGGTATGCGCAGGACAAAACGGCCCATCTGAAAACGGAGTTCGGCTTCGACACCGTGCAAGTCGCGAAGAATCGTTATGCCTCGCAGCAGTACCACGACTTCATCGGATTCCAGGTGTCCAAATCCTTGCTGGAGCGAGCCTTCCCCGTGGTGTACGGGGTGGAGTTGAAAGACGTGCTTACCCACGAGGACATGGCAGTCGGTTCCTATCGCTACGCAGTCAGCCGGCTGATTCCGCAAATGACGAAAGTCGCACTGCAAACCCATAAGAAAGACCTGATGCGCGAGACGCCGAATTTTGCGAAGCGGAAGTTCCTGTACCGGCTTTCCCGATCCAACTATGAGAAAGAGTGGGGGAAAGATTACGTGAAGCCGGGCTTGGGCACGCGGATCTTATCAGCGCTCCTGCGTTACATGCCGAAAATCGGTCCCTTCAAAGGGCTGGCGTTCAACAACCCGACTCCGCAAACTGAGGACCTGTATATCAAGAGCATCAATACGACAGTCGATCAATACCGTGCATTTCTCGAAGAAGTGCGCACTGACACACTGGTGCTAGCTAACTGCGATTTTGATACTGGCCAACCGACCAAAGCAGCAGAATACTCGCTGACTGACGTTACCTACGCCAAGTTGCTAGCCAGACTGGCAGACCACAAGTTCGATCTGGCGTCGCCGGAGTTGCGCGATAACATCCTGCAGTTCTATTCCGACCTCTCAGTGCCGATCGAGACGAAGAAGGACGTGGTTCGCTGGCAAGCGGTGCTGACCGAACTGGACCACTTGAAGGCCTTAGCTCCGGAGCCGACTCTCGCGGGCAGTCCCGCACAGTGATCTACCGTGCGTTTACTTCACTTCAAGAACGCTGCGGTCAATGTGGTTCGCGACATGGAAAAGAATCACACCATGGCGTTTGCCGCGGCGCTGGCATACTACTTCGTTCTTGCCCTGTTCCCTTTTCTTATTCTCCTTTCCCTGGTCGTTGCCCGTCTGCCGCTGCCGGACTTCTTTAGCCAGGTCATGGGGCTCATTGCACAAGTGGTCCCGGCCGCCGGTATGGGCCCGCTCAGAAATTTGATTAAGGACACTATCTTGTCCACTCACAGCAGTGTGCTGACCTTCGGCATTCTGTTAACGCTGTGGTCCGCATCGAGCGGGTTTACTGCTCTGATCGACGCCCTTAACACTGCGTACGATGTGTCTGAGACGAGGCGCTATTGGAAGACGCGTAGCCTTGCAATCGGTCTTACGTTCTCGGTCGGATGTCTGCTCATCATGGCCCTCGGTCTGCTGCTTGTGGGCCCCAGCCTAAGCGCAAAGCTGACCGAAGCATTCGGAATGGAATATCTCTGGCCGTATGTTCGATGGGCGGTCGCAATTGGGTGTACAGTTCTCGCGGTTGAGCTTCTCTACTTCGTTGCACCGAATGTGAAGTACAAATTCGTAAGCACGCTGCCCGGAGCGTCAATCGCCGTAGGCGGCTGGATCGGATTGACTTACCTGCTCGGAATCTATTTCCAGGACTTTTCCGCGTACAGCAAGGGTTATGGCAGCCTGGGGGTGGCGCTCGCATTCGGCATTTGGCTCTACTGGACCGGCTTCCTGGTCTTGATCGGTGCCCAATTCAATGCAGAACTTTTGCAGAACGCCAGGGGAAGATCAGCCCCTGAAGCCAGACGACCCGCGGAGCCTGATTTGGCCGCGTAAAGAGGAGGAAATATGGCAGCCCAGGAGTGGACAGTAAAACAACTGATAGAAGCGCTGAAAAAGTACCCACCAGACGCGAAGGTTTTCTACGAGATGGGGCCAAACGGCGCAGGAACAATTGGAAAAGCACAATACGTAAAGGCTCGGGGCGAGGACGATCAGTTGGGGGTGCTGCTGGACCGATAGGTCGGCGCGATGGACTTGGCAGAACAGTCTATCGTTTGGCGAGTTTCGTTTCCACGGCCTCTGCAGCGGAGAGTTTCCGGTCTCGGTGTGGCTCGGTACGTGGAGCACCCGTATGCAGTTCACAGACTTCCCCAACCGCTGCACCACATGTGGTACAAGGCACAGATAGCATTTGTCTCGGAGTGAGTTCCTTAGCTTTCACCACTATTGGGATACTACACTCCGCCGCTGGAATAATGTTCAATAACGCTCAGTTTCAGCACATTTCTCCAAGCGGCAAGGCACTACTGGGTCTCGAATCCTTTTCTTAATTCCGAGCAAAAGTGACCACTCTTGGTCGTCAGGTTCGTAGAGAATATCGAAGAGTGTACCCCACCCCAGGAGAGCCGATTTGATGGCACGAGCCGCACCAGTCAGGAAAAAAACCGAGTTGGACCTACGGAAATTCCTAGCCACCCTTGGCGGCGGGGGTAGGAAAATAGTGGCCTTTTCCAAGAAAGAAACAATCTTTGCGCAGGGAGACGCCGCTGACGCGGTCTTCTACATCCAGAGAGGCAAGGTTCGACTCAGTGTTGTATCTAAGATTGGTAAGGAAGCAACTCTGGGGATGTTGAGCGACAGACAGTTCTTTGGAGAAGGTAGCCTGGCTGGACAATCTCTACGCATGGGGTCTGCAACCGCAATGACGGATTGCGACCTTCTGCGCATTGACAAGAAAGCCATGATGCTTGCGCTTCACCGGGAACACGCCTTTTCCGATCTATTCGTAGCCTATTTGTTGGCGCGGAACATCCGATATGAAGAGGATCTGGTTGATCAGCTCTTCAATTCGAGCGAAAAGAGGCTGGCTCGACTTCTGCTTTTGTTTGCTCACTTCGGCAAAGAAGGAGCACCCGAGACTGTAATCCCCAAGATCAGTCAGGAGACGCTCGCAGAAATGATAGGCACCACCCGCTCACGGGTCAGTTTTTTCATGAATCGGTTCAGAAAGCTTGGCTTCCTTGACTATGGCGAGAGCGGGCTCAAGGTTCATAGTTCGCTTCTAAATATCGTTCTCCACGACTAGCGCCCGCAGCCAAATAAACAGAGGCTTCCCGACTGCGATGAGCAAGTCAGGCATTCGCTGGGTCTAGTCCGGCGAGCGGCCCCATTTTGGTCGCCACCAGTACCTCCAACAGCGTCGCTGTGTTCCGAACGCTTCCCGAAATGATGATGAGTGCTTCTGAGACGAGGGGATGTTCTTCCGCCAGCGAGTCAAGACGGTCGCTCACGTTGTAAAGTTGAGTCGCTTCGTGCAGGATCGCATTCGAATGCATGGAGTGCGCGGCTTTCTAGAAAGCCTAAGGAGAGTGAGCTTCAGATGGGCTGACTTAGTTCAGGGAACCTGAAAGAGGAGAGGGTGGTAACCACCTCGATTTCATCTTATCACGTGAGGAGTCTCGAAATGATATCGCACCCCGATTGCGTGTTGATTTGTGTCCGTGAGTCAGTACAGGCATCAGACCTGTACATGCACTAAACTCAGGGCAGCACGGGGGAGAACTTGGCTACTCGCCTTTCGTGGCCTTCCTTACGATCCGAGCGGCGGCCTGGCTGGCATCTTCCTCGTCAAGGAACGTTAATGTGCTCCACGGAATGGTACTGAGGGCGAGACCGCGTCCCGTCGGGGTCAACTCTGCGGTACAAAGATCGCCATCAACGCTGGAGATAACAAAAGCGCCGTTGTGCCCGAGCACCACCACGTGGTCACCCTGTTTTGGGATGCGCTTCTTTCGACTAGCCATGCCCACATTTTCCCACGGCCCAGGCCCGATTACTACCCCCCGGTGGATTTCAAACTTCGCCGCCACCGAACTCTGAATGGATTTGACAGCATCTTCGGCTGTGAATTTTCCCACCATCAGTGCCCGCTTACGGTGGTTGTCATCTGTGTGGCCAGGGTCAGAGCATCGCACTGGTCGGAAAACGGCACACCCTAAGGACTGAGAACTGGGGAGCGATGTTTCTCCCGATGCCCCCAGGTGCGGAAGAAGGGGTGCACAAATCGGCAGCCGGCAAGACGAGTCGGCGCAAATTAGCTGACCACTAGCTCCTCAATAGTAAATTTTCCGTTCGCCTTCTCACGCTCCAACTCATTGAGGCGCTGTTCCGCCTGTTCGCGGGTTTCGAATGGGCCCTGATCTGAAAGCCTTTCGCCCAATTCGACAGCATTCCCTTGGTTGACGATATGGCGTATCACGTATGCCATGTGAAACTCCTTCTACTGTGACGATCGTACTCCAGTCCGCACCACCGAAAATGAGCACTCTTGCTCAGACGAGGTGTTCCGTGCTGTGCTAACGTTCAAGCTTGGAGTCAGAAGGAAACAAATCCTGAACTCCTCCGTCCAGTCCATCTGCGAGTAGGCCTATGACTTCATTCAGCGTGTTCCTGATCGCCTTCTTTCTTCTGATCAGCTGGCTGCTGTGTTTGGAGGCGTATCGCGGAACAGAGCAGGACCTTTCGCACGGACCTCGTCATCATCGTGATTAGTCGTGAATACTGGCCGCTTAGTTGTGCGATCCTACCCAGAACAGCCCGCCCAGTGCAAGCTAGCTACAAATGACCGCATTTCACGCACGGTGTCGTTCTCATTCGACAGAAAAATGTAGGTGCTGGCTCCCGGCAGGGTAACTATTTAAGCGTTCGGAATCCCGGCTTTGAGGTCCTGAACCGTCCGCTTTGTGAAGGCTTCGCCCATAGCGTATTTCTGCTCCATTGCCGCTCGCTCATCTGTGGTTCTTGGTTGGTACTTTTTTGAACTGCTCATCCAGCAGGAGTGGAACGGCAAGGATGGCAAGCACCGGGGCATGGATGTTCGAGTGTTTCGGTTTTTGAATCCCTGCAAATATCGCGTCCCGCACCCACTTCGGAGTGGAATCCTCTCCGATACTTCCGTCGGAGTTGACGGGATAACGCTGGCGTAGTTCCGCTTCTGGCTCCATAACCCCGTGCGCCTTCAATTGCGATTCCCTAAAGGCTTGAAATGAAGAATAGTCGGGCTGTGGTTCCGATTTCGTCATGGAAGCGGGAAGTCTCTTGGTATCAACCTCCGCTACCCCGTAAGCAGAGGATGGCAGGGTAGGGTCATCCGCCGAATCGAGAAAAACTAAGCCAGCGACAAGCGTGGGATGTTCTGCCCCGATGGTGAATAGGTCCTGTCCGCCGAATGAATGGCCGGCCAACACAGGATGGTCCAATTTCAGCGCGTAGAGAACCTGCAGCACGTCTTCTGCTGACCGCTGCGCGGTGTAGCCTGAATCTGGTCGACTGGAAGCGCCGAATCCCCGTCTGGTGATTCCATAAACGTGATAGAAGGCCGTGAGTTTCGAAGCAATGTCATCGTATTCAGCGCTGTTTGGTACCCAGCTAGCAGCACAAGTGCCCGCCCGCTTCCTCCCCAATCGAGTACTTCCAACATAACCCCATTATGGATGGTCACAAATGTTATATATGGTGAGGGGTCGCGCCAAGTCGCAGTTTCCTGCAATCGCATTGCGAGCAGAACTCGTGAGAATACACAATCCAGCTATCGCAAGTACGCGTATGAAAGGACTCATGTGAAAGCTGCGAGCGCGTAGCAGTTCTGGAGTCATAGGTTTCGTGGCCTTGGTTGCGAATGATGCAACTATCCACAAAAGAAAAATGATCAATTTTGTACAGGACACTCGGTGAACGCCGTAAGTCGCGGTGTTAATTTGGTCTTCTGCGCAGACCTGGCTCCCTAGTCTAGCAGGTTGCTGAAGAACACGATTCGAAATGATCAAAAGGAGTCTCTCGCCAACAATCGAAGTCGGGATTCATGAGCTCATGAATGCAGTCTCCAAGTGGGAATCAGGGAGTCGTAATGAAGCAACGCACTGAGAAGTATGTGGATAACGATGTAGATTGCCCAGACGGACACGTAAGCCACCGCCATTTTTCGAGGCTTTCTTAAGACATACCAGAGTAGCAGCAGATCCAACGGAACCGGGGCGGCGACCACTGCCCAGGCGGGCGCACCCAGGCTCTCGACACTGTACCCGAACAGGCACACAAAACAACCAACTGCGAGCGAAGCAAAGATGTATACCCGTTTGTCAACCAGGTAAAACCCGAGTCCCCACGATAGCGCGGTGAAGATTATCGCGATGTCCAGCAGAATGGGTGCGGGTAGCGCGTTGAGCATAGTGTTCCTCGCTGCAAGCGTCATTGTGCTCGACGATCCCTTTGAAAACAAGGCATAGCTGTCGAAGAGACAGGTTTCAAGGAAGCTGCCCAGTACCAGAAAACTCTCTTGTTTCCACAGCACGACCTAATAAGAAGAAGGCATGCGCGGAAAAGACGAACAGCAGTTGGATGTTCAGCTACGTAAGCCCAGAGCAGCGAGTACCGCAGGACCACCCATTGCGTTTGCTTCGTGCCATGACCGATGAGCACTACAGCAGTTGAGACCTCGGTTCAACAGTTTGTACGCCAAGACTGGACGGCCATCGATTGCGCCAGAGAAGTTGTTGCGGGCGCTCCTGCTGCAAGCGCTGTACTCGGTGCGCAGCGAACGGCTGTTGATGGAACAGCTCGACTATAACCTGCTGTTCCGCTGGTTCGTGGGCTTGAACATGGACGACGGCATTTGGGATGTGACCGTGTTCACCAAGAATCGCGAGCGCCTGCTCGATGGCAACATTGCCGAAGCCTTCTTCCAAGCCGTGCTCCAGCAGGCACGCGAGCGCAGTCTGCTCTCGGACGAGCACTTCACCGTGGATGGAACGCTACTGGAAGCGTGGGCGAGTGTGAAGAGTTATCAGCGCAAGGATGCTAAGAAGGCCAATCCGCCGGACGATCCTGGCAACGCAACGGTGGACTTCCACAGGGAGAAGCGGTCGAACCAGACGCACGAATCGACGACGGACCCGGATGCGAAGATGGCACGCAAAGGCAAGGGCAAAGAAGCCAAGCTGAGTTACAACGGAAATCTGCTGGTGGAGAACCGCAACGGACTGATCGTAAACACCGAGGTGTTCGAGGCCAACGGAACGGCGGAGCGCGATGCCGCACTGGTGATGCTGGAACAGATTCCGGGAACGAAGCAGGTGACAGTGGGCGGCGACAAGGCCTACGACACGGCGGATTTCGTGGCCGAGTGCCGAAATCTAAAGGTCACGCCGCATGTGGCGCAGAACCTTGAGCGACCCGGTGGGAGTGCGATTGATGCTCGCACCACGCAGCACGTCGGATATACCATTAGTCAGAGGAAAAGGAAACGCGTTGAAGAGTGCTTCGGATGGCTGAAGACCATCGCCCTGTTGCGGAAGGTTCGGCATCGCGGGGTCTTCAAAGTGGGATGGGTTTT
>Ga0209580_10000696_pt1 | contig 16887 bp, 7 predicted proteins | sample Coa_R1_5_FD_187153 | JGI IMG/M metagenome (GOLD analysis project Ga0209580, IMG submission 187153) | Surface soil microbial communities from Centralia Pennsylvania, which are recovering from an underground coalmine fire - Coalmine... | ecosystem: Environmental > Terrestrial > Soil > Unclassified... | reverse complement strand
TAAAACGCGCGCGCGTCGGACGAAAGCTGGTAATCCAGCCGCCCATCAGCATCAACTTCGCGAAACGGCTCACGCAGGCGTGTCGCACTGGGAGGGATTGGCGCAAAAGGCCCCTCGAGTAGTACGGGATTCAATGCGTCCTGTCGATTACGTTCGGCGGACAGAAAAACGAACAGCTTGTCTGGTATTAGCGCGCCGCCGAGGTCACCGCCAAATTGCTGGCGCTCCCAATCGTGACTCTGCCCGCCGGGCAAGCTGGCCGCAACCACGTTTCCATTGCGATAATTTCCGAACAAATCGCCGTGAAGTTCATCGGTCCCGGAACGGGTCACAATGTCGGGGATCCCAGCGGAAGCAATCTGGTCCGAGGTCGGCGCCAGTAATCCGCCTAAGCGGAACTCCTGGACAGCGCTCGCCGGAAGGTTTTGCGTGATGGTGCCCACGGTTTCGTCGTTGATGTCGAGTCCGTCCACATTGATCCGGGCCGCGCGACTGTAACGACTGTCAAACGAAAGAGAAGGAAAACCATTCTTAGTCGGGTCGATCGTGCCGCCGTCCTGGAACTGCACCCCGGGCGCGAGCTGTGCGACCGAAAGGACGTTGCGGTTGTCGATCGGCAGACCGCGAAGATCCTGGGCCGGCAAAACTCCAGGAACAGGCTCGGGATCGAGCACAAAATCTACAGACGCAGCCTTGTCGGCCTGCACGGTTACGGACTCGGTCGTGGAAATAAAATCTTTCGCGTCCACGCGGAGTTCATATTCGGTAACCGCCAAATCTGGCGCCGTAAAGGTCCCCGTGGCACCAGTTTGAGCGTTAGAAGTCTGGCCCGTCGTCTTGTTGATGATGGTGATCTTGGCTTTCGCGATAGGAGCGCCGGCGACTGAAGAAACCTTGCCGGTGATGCTGCCGGTCGGATTCTCCTGAGCAACCACGTGAGTGGTCAGCAACGCCGCAGCGAGAACCAGCCCACCCGCAACGCGGAGCGGCACATTCAATTTAAGCAAGAGACTTAATTTCATTGGCTGGTGTAATTCTTGCAGATTGAATTGGAGCCCCCGGCCCTGCTTGAGCAGACTCTGTCCGCTCATCCCCCGTGACGCGATTCTCATGCGCGATCTTTCCGTTCACCTGAAGATTGGATTTGAGGCGAATTGACAATTGTCACTGTGCCGACAACAAATTGCAAACTGGTGGAAGAACAGGTAGTGGCTCAAGAGCCACTACCGAAGAACAGCCTGGGGCAGGACGATTCTCCGTCGATCTTCAGGAACCCTCCCCTGCTGCTACAGATGTGCAGGGTCGAGCGATTGGTTGCCGCGCGACCTGCGAGCAAAAAAGAAGAGCCATTGCTGCTGCCAGCAATGGCTCATAAGTGAGCTCGAATCTAAAACCGCAACTTGAGCGAGAACTCGATTTGACGAGGCGCTCCGAGCGCGTTTACGCCGGAGCCGAGTCCGAGCCGCAAGGCATTCGGCTGCGGATTAGTAGTGCCGTTCGGCGAGCCCTGACTGCCGTCCAATACGCTGCTGAAAGGAATCGCCGCCCCATCAAAGTTGGCGAAGTTAAACACGTTAAAGAACGTTATACCAGGCGCAATGGTGAAGCGTTCCTTGATTCTATATGCCCAATTCAGACCGAGATCAAAAGTTTTCAGCCATGCTTGACCCACTGCCCCTGGAGGTGCGAGAGCGAGCGGCCCAAAAGACGCTGTCGCAGTTGGTGTGCTGCCGCCGATAACGCCACCGAGAGCCTGTAAATCGGCGAGCGTCATGAGCTGGTTGTTAATCAGCACTTGACCAGCGGGCGTAGCTTGCCCCACGAGCGTGTTGTTGAAGTTTGTAATCTTCTGGTTCAGACCACTCACACCAAAATCACGTCCGAAACTGCCAACGTTGGTGCCGGGCAGGAGATCACCCAAACCCCCGTTGGAGCCGAAACTGCCGTCGCCGGTTCCATCCCCCGTGAGGTCAGTTTGGAAAATTCCGCCCGGAAGTCCGCTAACTGGCAAGTTAAGGTTGGACGGAAGTGGACTGTCAAAGTGGCCGGTAAAGTTGAGCTGCAGGCCACCCTTAAGATTCACAAACCCACCGAATGATAGCTGGTGAGTCCGATCTAAGCCATTGGGTCCGATGTAACTGGCCGGGTTTCTGTTGTCCTGTGAGAAGTTAATGAAGTCGTTGTCACGCGCCGTGGACACATAACGCGAGAATGAGTAGGAAACTTGCAAGTTGAGTTGCCGGGCCCCAGGGAAGGGATTGTTTACGTTCTGTCGCAACGACATCTGCAGACCGTTGTACACCGAGCGCCCAATCGGATATAGCAACTGCACTGCTCCGAAGTTTGGGTTGATTCCGGGAAACGCAGCTTGCGCAGCTCCAGAGCACGGAAAGCCAAAGCAAAAGTTGTAGCCCGAGTCCAGACCGTTCGCCGCATAGTCCGAAATGTTGGCAGTTCGCGGCGTATATGTGCCGCCGTCGTTCGTGCCGTTGCTTGGGTCGGTTGGACAAGCCGCGGCATAGGTCGAAGCAACCGTGGCCCCATTGCCACAATTCGCCTCTACCGCCGCGATAGCAGCCTGTGCAGCCCCTGAACTGAAGTACCGCGAGTCGCCAACGTGATTAGCATCTATGCTAAGCAGGTTGTGTGTCGCTACATTGCGCAGAAAGTCTGCGGTCAACAACATGCCTGGTCGAATCTCGTGTTGCAGGCCAAAATTCATTTGCACCGAGCGAGGTGTGATGTAATTTGGAGCAAACAATGAAGTTCCCGTCACGTCGATGCCCGTCGTAGAGGCATTCCCGAAATACACAGGATTTACAGCTGGCCCCGCCGCGACGGTGGCCGCTTGATACTGCTTCTGCAACGCTACGATCTGAGGAAATACGCTTCCAATCGGCTGCCCGCAAAAGCTCGGCGTGACCGACGTGCTTGTCCCGGGCAAGGTAAACGTGACGGGAGCACCGTTGAGGCAAGCGTTTTGCATTGCCAGGAATAAGCCCTGGGCTAAGCGCCCAGGAGGATCAAACAGGTTGTTATTCCAAATAGAGTTTTCGTAATAGAGCCCAATTCCAGCACGGAGAACCGTTTTACCTCTCTTGGTTGGATCCCATGTCAGCCCCAACTGCGGCCCAAAGTTATGATTGGGCTGATTTACCGTTTTGCCCAGTCCTGGCATGAATTGATCCAATGAAGCGAGCGGTCCTAAGTCGCTGTCCGTTCTTCCAGTATCGCGAACGTACCGGAGTCCGTAAGTAACGGTAAAGTTGGGTTTAACTTTCCAAGAATCTCCGAAGTACCATGCGATCCGATTATCGGGACCTAGGCCGCCGCCGGGATACCCAAAGGCGGGTTTGACACTACCAAACCCTTCGCCATTACCCATGTTCACCGTCGTGACCGGATAGTTCAAGGGGTTCGCTGCCCCTCCGGGAAACACGTTAAAGGGTGTTGCGCTTGCCGGAGATGCGACCGCTGGCGCGAGCCCTAGAAACTCCGCAAAGCCGCCCCCGCGTAGGCGGTTATAACCGAAGCCGTACCGAAAGATATGATTTTTCCAGAGCACGCTACCGTCGTACTTAATTTGATGGTTCGACTGAAAAGTTGCCTGAGGAGCCAAGAAGTTCGGCCCGGAGCAAAAACTGTCGAGTCCGGCGGTGAGGCAGTTTGGATCAGCGCCGATCGCCAACTCGATTCCAGGCGCCGGATCGAAAATGCTTGATCCGGTGACGGCATCGGTAATGCCGTTCTGGAATTTGTGATAGGCAAAGCGAATGCTATGCGTAAAACTCCCGGTGTTGAAATCCACGCCGACAGAATGATCGCGCGCGTGATCCACGTTCGCGAATGGCTGGAAGGAGTTCGGAATAAAAGGTAGAACGCTCTTGTTCTGATCAAAGATGAAACGATAGAAAATCTTGAATCGATTGACCTGATAATCAACACGAGCGTCAGCCTCGGTCTCGCGAAATGGCGAGTTGAAGCTCCCCGTCAGACCAGCAAAGGTGCCGCTCGGTATCACGGGATCCAGCAGATCTTGTTTGTTCCTCTCGCCCGTAAAAAAGAAGAACAGTTTGTCTTTAATAATCGGTCCGCCTAGCGCTCCACCGAACTGGTTACGCTGAAAAGGATTCGTAGAATCTCCCGGAAGGGCCGCGTTGAGGCTCTGATTTCGGAAGTTGTAGAACGCGTCGCCGTGAAAAGCATTGGAGCCGTGCTTGGAATTGATGCCCACAGCCCCCGACGAAGTCAATTCGGTTGACAAGTCTAACAGCGACTCTTGCAGCGAAGCTTGTTCAATCGCGTCCAACGGCACGTTCATCGTAGTCGTACCGACCGTCTCGTCACTTATATCAACACCGTCCAATTCGATTCTCGCCGTGCGGCCGAAACGACCCCCGAATGAGACAGACGAAAAACCATTCTTAGTGGGATCGAATGTCCCGCCGTCCTGGATTTGAACCCCGGGCTCAAGCTGTGCCAAGTCGAGGAAGTTGCGTCCGTTAATGGGAAGGTTCTCGATTTGCTCTTCGGTCAGTACCCCCTGAACGGTTGCCTGTTCCGTATTCACCTCGACCTGTGAGGCCTGAACCTCGATGACCTCACTCTGCTGTCCCACCTGAAGCTTGACGTTTCCTGATGAGGTAGTATTCACCTGCACGGTCACCGGAACTTCGCTCGTCTTAAAGCCTTGAGCCGAGACCCGCACACTGTAGTCGCCCGGGATGAGCGCGCCGGAAGCATAGGCACCGGCAGATGTTGTCGTAACGGATATCACTTGCCCGGTGCCCTTATTTGTTATCGTCACCTTTGCCCCGCCAAGCGTGGCGCCGCTCGGATCCGTGATCGTTCCTTGAATACTCCCTGTTGAAATGGTGGTTTGGGCAATTGCAACCGGAGAGAACGAAATCGCGGTCATAACCAGAACGGGCAGGCAGAATCTCCTCAAAACTCTAACCAGCAGCTTCATGACAGTTTCCTTTCAAGTCCAGATGTCAGTGTCTGCAAAAAGGACAGGTGGTGACTCGTAGCAACCTGTATATCGGACACTTTTCGCAAAAGACGGCAAAGCAAAGGAACATCACCAAGTTTCTGGGTGAACATGGTGCGCATGTATTGAACGGAAATGGATCGTCTAGACGTCAGCGTCTTTGCAATCTTTGTTCCAGGTCTCTCCGGCGATTTAAAAATAGCAAAATCAACAACTTAGGATCACGACGGCAAGCGCTTAGTCCAAGACAAACGTAAATAATTCTAAAACTTGAATCACTGCAATACACAATTTGGAATATTTCTGGGGTCAGGTTCACAAAAGGAGGCAGGTCGGGCGAGCAAAACAAGAACCCAAGCTGGCATAGCATTAATAGTTGCCGTGGCAACGCTTCTTATTGTTGGCGAAGAGATCAGGACGCAGCGAGGCAAGAGCACCTACCGCTCATTGCGGCGAAGCCTGCAATACCGTGAGTTCCTTTCGTACTGCGTCAGCACGCGCTCCGGTGGGCTCTTCTGCGAGCATTAGCTGAAACTGTGAAACTGCATCCTGCGTCCGGTTTTCGTGCAGCAATGCCCGAGCGGAGATGTAATGTACCGAGGCATAGCCGGCGTGTGCCATCGAGTGTACCTTCTGTGCATTTGCGATGGCCGCATCGTAATGGCCATCGAGGAGTTCGGCTTGCGAGAGCCATGCCAGGACCTTCACGTCTGTCGGGTCCGCCGCGCTCGCCCTGGCCAGAAGTCGTTCTGCATTGGCATAGTCTTTTTGTCGGATATTGAGCACCCCCAAGTTCAGTAGAGCAGGCGCATACTGCCCATTAATCGCGACTGCCTTATTCAGGGCCTCGCGCTCCCGGTCCCAATCGCTAAGGTGGGCATAAACCACGCCTAAATTCGTGTAGGCCTGCGTGTAATCGGGAAAAATAGCCAGCGCTTTATTCAGCCGCTCAATGGCTTTTTGCCACTGGCCCTGCGACATAAGTCGCGTCGCCTTATCAAACTCTTTACTGGCATCTTTGGGCACTCGTAAATCGCTCGCAGGGACGGTCGAGTGACCAGGGGCGGCATTGCCCCCGCGGTCCGAACTGGGCTGTACCCTTACAAAAATTGATTGGCTGCTTTTACGCGCATCTACCTCGAACTCGTCACTATCGGTGCTTTGAATTCCGTTTCCGCTCACAACCACCTTATAGTTACCGATCGTTACACTAAAGAATTCAGCCTCCCCATGGTCATTAGTAAAAGTTTGTGCGACTTGATTTCCATTCTGTCCGCTGATGAGCTCGACCTTCATCTGTTCGGTAGGAGCGCGGTCATCCAGATAAGTGACGTAGACGTGAACGTTTCCAGTCTGGAGCTGAGCCATTGACTTAGACGACAGCGCCAGAGATGCAAACGCCAGAAACAGGAGAGCTACAGGACGAGGATGAACCATAGCCGTGCCTCCGAAGACCCCACGAGAAGCTGGCCAAAATACCTTCGAGAATAGTACACCTGAACCATCCGCAACAAAGGCGGCCTTTTGAGAAGGCCGCCTTTGGCAGAACCGATTCGACTCTTTCTCAGAAAGTGAACTTCGCCTGCAGTTGGATAACTCGCGGCGAAGCATCGGCACCCAGTCCAGAACCATAAATGCTGGTTGGTGTGCTGACGGTTTGAATGATCTGTCCAAACTGCGGGCTATCGGCGTTCATCACCGGGAAGTCGAAGTTTGGATGATTGAAAAGGTTAAAGAAGCGGGCTCCCAGCGAGAATTGAGCACTTTCCCATCCCGGAATCCCAAATCCCTTCTCTACTGCAAAATCGGTATCGAAGTAATGAGGGCCACGGTACTGGTTGCGGCGCTGGTCGCCATAGTTAGTACTGGGATCAGGAAATTGACCGGCGCTCAGACATGGGGCGGCAGCTAGTCCCCCGGTGGTTACTGTCGCTGCCGATGCACCGCAGGAGATTGTGCTGGGCCCGGCAACATTCGCAAAAATGTATTGAGCTCCCCCACCTGGCCCATAGTTCGTTCCCTGCAGCGCCGATGTATCGGTTGAGCTGAATACAGTAAATGGCAGACCGGTGTGAGCGAAGATCGTGCCAGAGAAATTCCACCCCTTTAGCAAGGCGTTCGGACCCCAGCTTGTGAGGTGACGGAACGCGTCGCTCCAGACGTAATTCATAACGAAGCTATGGCGAATGTCATAGTCCGCATTGCCATAGTTTTGGCGCGGGTTAAAAGGATTCTGCGGATAGATTATGTCCGCGTAAAGCCCTGTTGTGTTTAGGCCAAAGGGGGAAAGCGAATTATTCGAGATCTCATCCAACGCGTGACTCCAAGTGTAGCTGGCCTGGAACTGGAAACCGCCAGCAAAGGCGTGATTCGCGGTTACCGTAAGTCCGTTGTAATTGGAGTTCGCAATGTTGCGGGCTTCCGATACGACCGCGAGTCGCGAGTCCGGAATGTTCGCGGGTAGATTCGCGTACGTCGGCCCGACAAATGGCCCTGGAGGAGTTGCTGATTGCAGCTGTGATGCCACGCAGCAGAAAGCATTCAAGGCTTGGTTGGAGAACTCCTCATGCGAACCATGATTACCCACGTACATTACGTTTAGAGTTGTCTTCCAACCGAGCGTCCTCTGAACCTCGAGGCTCCATTTGTAATAAGTCGGAACTTTAACGCTGTTGGCGTTGTAGAAATTGAAGGGTGTCACCGCGCCTCCGCTTGCATAATTCGCATTGAAACTCGCATCGGCAGCCTGTGACATCTGATTCAACGTGCAGTTAGCTGCACAATTCACACCGAAGTTAGGATTGACGTAGGCTCCTGTCTGTGCCGGTGAGATATAACCGAACAACGTGTTGAATCCTGGGTCGAGAGGAGCATTTTGCAGGAAGCTGTCGATCGCGCCGGTGGGAAGGGCGTCGCCAAAAATGCCTATCCCGCCACGAAGAACCGTCTTCTGCGATCCGCCTGGCGACCAGGCAAAGCCGACCTTTGGTTGCGCTACGATCCCAGTAACAGAGGGGAATGCGGTATGCAATCCTGAGGTAATGGCGGTGTTCACAGGAGCTGCACTGTCGCCGAAGGCACCGGGGGTCAACCTCTGAAAACAGTTGGTCTGACAAACCGGATTCGAGAGGTGATCGAACCTGAGACTGAGGGTTAATTTCAGATTGTTGGTGACTTTGACGTCATCCGAGCCATAAAAACCAACTTGGTACAGCGCAATGGGTACGTTCCTGTGAGACGGGAAATTTTGGACGTCAATATCTCCCTGTCCGCCTAAGCCGCCGGTGGCAAAGCTGTCCAACGAAAACGGCTCGATTAGCGGTGTCACGATGACGAAGTTCTGGTCATTGATGTCGTCGCGATGGTAGTTGACTCCCAGCTTGAAATTGTTTCTCCCGTGGATCCAGCTGAAATCATCCACGAACTGATATTGAGTGATATTGCGTCCTTGGGGGAAAATAAAGCCCAAAGCATTCAGCCCTCCCAAACTGCCGTCGCCGAAAGCCAGAGTAACCGCGCCATTAGGGCCAGGGTATGGAAGAGCAGCAGCCGCAGCTTTCTGGTCCTGCATGGTAAACGTGGCACTGTACCACAGCAGCGATGCTTTGAAGTCGTTCACCTTATCGGTCCCAAAAGTGTGCGTCTCGCCAACCTGGGATTGCCACTGCGGCTGATCGCTAATGGCATTAAAGTTCTTAGTTATCGGATCGGTGTAGCTCGCCTGAAGACCGTGCTCTCTCTCAACCCGTACGAATAGTTTGTCGTTATTCGTTGGATTGATGTCGACCTTTCCCACGTAAAGCCTATCGTGAGTGTGAGCTGTGAGTGCGGCCTCTACCGAGACGGCGCACGGGTTTGCGGCTCCAAAAGCCACCCCAGCAAGCGTGGTAACGTCACTACACCCACCGCCTGATAGCTGCTTGGCGCCGCCTTGGGGAACACTGTTCCATAGACCAAAAGCCGTCTGATAAAAAGGTACAGAAGCAGATAAGCCGGTTGTGTTCAGGTTTGCGATGACCGCATTTTCAAATGCAGTCGTAGGCACATTCACAGATGTTGGCGAGGGAATCGCCAATTGCAAACCTTCCATATCGAAGAAGAAAAACGCTTTGTTCTTGATTATCGGACCGCCGAACGAACCGGCAAACTGATTGTCATTCACAAAAGGCCGAGGTTGAACATCGCTCCCGGCAAGCCCATTTGCCTGGTTACGGAAATAGTTGTTGGCGTTCAGGATATTGCCATTCCACCAGTAAATGGCGTTTCCGTGAAATGAGTTAGTCCCTGACTTCGTAACGTAGTTAATATTGGCGCCGGCTAAACCGCCGAACGATCCACTATAGCCATTAGAGACAACTGTGCTTTCCTCGACATCGTTCAAGCCAAGCGTCAGGTTCGTCGCGCCGCTGTTGTTGACGTTGAAATACGGATCATTGTCGTTTGAGCCATCCAAAGTAAACAAATTAGAGGTTGCAGGCAGGCCGTTAACTTCAAAATTCCCGCCTCCAAACATTGCGCCGCCCGCAGTATTCATGACAACGCCCGGTGCAGTCAGGGCAACGGCGGAAAGGTCGTTACCAGGGTTGGGAAGCAAATCTACCTGTTTCGAATTAAAGTTCGCGGTTAGGTTCGCATCCTCAGTATCCAGTTGGGCGGCCGCACCGGTGACCTCGAGAGTGGTCGCAGAAGAACCCACTGCAAGCTGAAGATTGACCGTGGCGCTACCCCCCAGAGCTACAACGGCCGTTCTTTCTGTGGTTTGAAATCCGCCCGCGCTTGCGGAGACGCTATACCTGCCCGGTTTGAGGTATGCGAAACTGTAATAACCGCTTGAGTTGGTCTTGCTGCTAACAATCGAGCCATTGTCCAAGCTCTTGAGCTGCACCGCAGCATTAGCGACAACGGCTCCAGAAGGATCAGTTATTGTGCCCGCAAGTTCGCCAGTCGTAATGGTTTGCGCGAGCACTACAGGGGCAGCAGACACGACCAAAATAGCAGTAGCTATGACGGCTACTATCAATCCCCGATGTCTATTCATACGATCCTCCACCATCATTCGAATTCCCTCTCGTTCCGGCAGTGTGATCCTCTTCCTCAGAGGTGTGCGTAGGAACGCGCAGACGATTGCTTAGTTCCGTTTTGCAAGTCTGGTTCCAGAACTGTCCACGAATGGTCACGCTGTGTTTTCAACAACTTGTAATGGTTCTAATGTCAATTTTCCTGAAAACACTCCGTAAAACAGAAGGCTAGTCTCTCCTATATATGGAATCCTGTAGGAGAGCTCACTAAAAAACGGTATTGGCTGACAAAGTGGCACTTATTTTTCGGCTTGATGCTGAGACCGCAGCCTGATTGCCGTCTATTTGTGGAAGGCGTCTTCTATCGTGCTTTCGACGTGTAGTACCCCGAGCGATGTCGTGTCTTGTAGTCCGTTGCTGAGGGGACACCGGCCAAGTTCACCTGGATGCGCCGGAAATCGGAATCCGCCAGACGCTGGGACGGATAGTAAGCCAGCAAATACTGTGTGCGCAGTTCGTCGCTGATGGTCTGAAAGGCATGGTCAAGCTGAGGAAGGGTGGTCGCGTAAAAATACTTGCCGCCGGTGTCTGCGGAGAGCTGAATCAGCGCGTGTTCGCCGCCGGTGTCGCGGCCGGCGCTGGCCTCGATCGGCACGACAATAATGCTGTAAACAATCGCTTCGGAAATCTGCGCAGCCCGCAGCGCCTCCTGATAATCGGTTTTACTGACCGTATCGCCGCCGTCGGTGATGACGACCATCACTTTTCTTCCCTGCCTCTTCTCCAGTGATTCGGAGCCCACGTAAATCGCGTCGAAGAGAGCGGTTGCGGCACCCAAATGTAAATGGTCGATCCCGTGGTCGATCGTCTTCAAGTCGGAAGTGAAGGGCACGACCTCATCAACGATTTCGCTGAACCCATACACCGCGAGCGCGTCTATCGGACGAAGAATAGCGTGCGCGAAACGCCGCGCGGAGTTGAGCTCGAGCGGCAGGTCCTTGCGCGTACTGAGGCTGGTGTCCACGTCGAGCACAATCGAAAGCGGAAGCTCCGACTCTTTGTCGAACACCGAAATCTTCTGCAGGTGGTCATCTTCGAGCAACTGAAAATTGTCTTTCGTCAGACCCGCAACCGGGGCGCCGTGCTCGTCGGTCACAGTCACGAACACGTTGACCAGCTTTACATCTACTTTGAATGTGGTGTCGTCTTGCTGCTCTGCGGCCGGTTTCGGGGACTTCGCCCAAGGCGGTTTTGGCACGGTGGAGGAGGTTTGGGCCCGGCACACCGCCACCAAAACCAGGAATGAAAGCAGTCTCTTCATCGGCAGGCTATTTAGTTGGATGCGCCGCCCCTCGAAATTGTCCCGCTGGCGATCCGCTCCGGAAATGGTTCGCCGTCGGCCCAAACTGCGCCGCCTTCGAAATGCTCCTTCTTCCAGATAGGCACTGTGCGCTTTAGGGTATCAATCAGCCAACGGCAGGCCTCGAAAGCGGCTGCGCGATGTGCGGAGGCGACCACGATCAACACACTGGTTTCGCCGATTTCCAGCCGCCCCAGGCGATGGACGATCGCGACCTCTCGAACTGAAAACTGGGAGCGTGCCTGCGCCGCCAGCGACTCCAGCTGCGTCTTGGCCATCTCTTCATAGGCTTCATATTCTAGAAATAATGTCCGCCGGTCGCGCGTGTGATTGCGGACAATCCCCTCAAAGACCACGACCGCACCGTCTTCCGGCTGCTTGATCCTAGCTAGCACTGCGGCAGTGTCGATTCTCTCGCGAACGATGTTGATGCTATTCGTTTCAAGCTGGCGGTTATCGCTTTGGGCTGCTGAACCTCCACTTACCGGGGGAAGCAGTCCAACTTCGTCGTCGGCCCTCAGTGCGCGGTTGGGATCTGCATATTCCTGATTCACCGAAATTGCAATTGAAGAAAGCGCTCCTTTTAGCGATGGAAAGCGCTGCTTGCAATGCTGAATCACGTCGGCGGCGGTGGCTTGATCAGGCAGCGTGAGCGTCTCGGATGTGCGGCCAGTCAAATCTTTCAGCACACCAAAAAAAAGGACTTGAACCTGCATGGTTGAGAAATGGTGCTCTGGCGAGTAGTTTATCGCGAAAGGGCAGCAGCGAACGGCAGCCGGGCGGGCGAACTTCTATTTCTAAGGAACTGCCCCGAGGTGAGTGTAATCGCATTACAACAATTTGAAGCCTATTCGTCTTGTAGCGCGACCACAGGATCAACGAGCAAGGCGCGGCGAGCCGGTGCATAACTAGCGATTAGCGCCGCCGCGAACAGGAACAGCGAGCTAAATAGGAAGGCTGCCGGACTCAACCCGTCTTGAGACAGACTCGACGCCTGTTCGGGCGAAATGTACACGGTGTGTGTCGCCAAATGGCCAGCTACCAGCCCGGCAGCACATCCCAGCACAGATCCGAAAATCACCAGCCGGAAAGTTTCTCCCATGATCAGTCGGAACACGTCCCGCCGGTTGGCGCCGAAGGCGATGCGAATGCCCAGTTCTTTGGTGCGTTGGCTCACTGAATAGGACATAACGCTGTAAATCCCCGCCCCGGCCAACAGAATCGCCAGCACCGCGACCAAACCGATGAGAGTCGCCGAAAGGCGCTGGAGCCACAGCGAGCCGGCGACCACGTTGTTCATCGATTGGACTTCCTGCACAGGAAGGTCGGAATCGAGATCTTGAATCTTTTGCCTCAGGGTTCCCGCGAGTATGGAGGAATCTGCCTTCGCTCGCACCATGATCCAAGCATTAGGGGACGGCCATTGTCGAATCGACCAAAAGATTTCGGGCAATGCCTTCTGGTCGAGCGCGTTCCCCTTGAAGTCCGCAACTACACCAACGATGCTTGTTTTGGCGAACCAAGCCGTCACCTCCTTGCCGATCGGATCTTCGTTTGGAAAAAATCTGCGCACAAATGCCTGATTGACTATGGCGACCTGTGGAGCATCTGCGTTGTCGCGCTCTTCAAAGAAGCGTCCACTCATTAACTTGACGCGCAACGCATGAAAGTACTGCGGATTCACCATCCGAGTGGAGGCCTGGGCCTGAAGGGGGACGTCCTTTCCTTTGGCCAGTTCGGGCGGAGGCTCACGGCCGGTGATAAGGACTGGCGATGGGCTGAGACCTTGTTTCAGCGGCAGGCCAGCTGCGAATCCCGCCGACTCTACACCCGGAACCTCGAGTAGGAGGCGCTCGAGATGCTCGTACAATTGTTCTCTGCGCGTGTCCCTTTCCCCGTAGTTATATTTTCCATAGTTCACTTCTGGAACTGGAATATGAAAGACCAGCAGGTTGTTGGCGTCGAATCCCGGATCAACGCGCTGCAGCTTGATGAAGCCCTGCACCAGCAGCACTCCCAGAATCAGCAGGACCAGCGAGAAGGCAAACTCGCTGACGACAAAAATCTGTCCCAGGCGCCGTTTGCTGGTGCCCGCAGAAAAGCCGCGGCCGTCGCTTTTCAGCGCATCATGCGGCCGATTCTTGGAGGCGCGCAGCAGCGGCATAAGACTAAAAAGCAAGCTCACCAGTAACGTGAGCGCGCACACAAAGGCCAGCGCAGCGACATCGACTTTCACCGAATCGAGCCGCGGCAGGAGATCCGCTTTGGGCAGGACCCTCAGCAGACCGCGCGTTCCCGCCAAAGCTACCCCGATTCCAACCACTCCCGCGGCAACGGCAAAGACGACACTTTCTGTGAAGAGCTGAAGGGCGAGGCGTCCGCGGCCTGCGCCCAGAGCCGTACGAATAGCAAATTCCTTTTCACGGTCAACGGCTCTGGCTAAGAGCAGGTTTGCCACGTTGACGCAAGAGATCAGGAGCAGCAGCGTAACTCCACCGGCGTCACTCCTTCCCTAGGCTGTCAAGGAGAACGCGGCTCCAGGCACTAAAGGCACTAGAAATTCCCTGGCGCAAGGAACCGGCAAAACCGAAATAGACCCTATTTGACGCAGCATCTCTATTGCACCCATTGGGGACTAAGTGGGTCGGCCACAAAAGAAAACCAGCCCGGTTTGCCGGGCTGGCCGTAGCGGAAACGTATCTCCCGAATCAGCGGAACTTGGACTTGGGTGGCTCTTTGTCCTTGTTCTCCTTGCTCTTCTCGGGAGGAGGATTCTTTTCATTGCGCGGCTCTGAGGACCGGGATTCCCGTTGCGGCGGTGGCTCGGCGGGCCTTGCTTCCGGACGCGGCGCCGGCTCCGTACGAGTTTCTGGCCGTGGCGCTGGCGCCTGACGCTCCGGTGGCGGTGCAGCCTCGCGCCGGTTGTCCGGAGGAGGCGTCATTTCGCGCCGGTTGTCGGGAGGTGCCGCGGGACGCTCACTCGGCTGAGGAGCAGGCTGCGGCCTGCTTTCTGGCCGGGCTGGCTCTTCCGGCATGGTGCGCGGGCTTTCAGGACGCGTTGGCTCCGGGCGCGTGGCCTGCGGATTTCCCCGCTGCTGCTCCGGTTGCGCCTGCGGCTGCTCCTGTCGAGCCGATGGCGGGCGCGGAACTTGCCGCACATTGTTGTCCGGACGCCCGGCTCCGGGATTATTATCCGGAGCTCCCGGACGTGGCGCCATTTGGCCTCGTTGCGGAGGCGCACTCTCCTGGGCGCCAGGTCGCGGTGCGGGCACCGGACGGGCATTGTTGTTTTCAGGAGCGCCTGGCCGGGGTACTGACGCACCCGGACGCGGAGCATTATTGTCCGGTGATCCTGGCTGCGGGGCTGTTGCGCCGGGGCGAGCAGCCGGAGCATTCTCCGGTGCGCCGGGTCGCGGAGCGCCTGCCGGCGTAGCTCCCCGGTTGTTCTCCGGCGGCGCCGGGGCATTTCCCGGTGCATTGGCCGATCCACGGGGTCCGTTATTTCCATTATTCCCAGGCGGCATCGGACGTCCAGCATTCGCTGGTCCATTGCCCATTCCTTGGGTTGTGCCGCGCGCTCCTCGCTGCAGGGGTTGCGCCTGCGTAGGCGCAGCCGCCTGAATAGTCCTGACCGGAGGCGGCGCAGGGCGTGAAAGTCCCGCAACCGGGGGCGCTGGCCGGTTCTGAATGGTGGGCTGGCGGGTGGCAACCACCTGCCGGCTCATCACTTGCTGTGGAGGCGCAGCTCGCGCAGTACGAGCCTCGCCCATCACGCTTTGGCGTTGCGGCTGGATGTTTCGGGCCACGTCATGCGTGACTTGCGCTTGCTGGATCTGGCGCTGGTCAACCTTAACTAAATTGCTGTTCACTGATCGAGCATTAACGAATGTGTCGTGATTTACCACCGTCACGCTGTTGTTCACTCGCTGGTTCACATACGTCACATTCGTGACATGGTTGACGGTGACGTTGTTGTAAACATTCGTGACCTGGATGTTCGTCACTCGCGTATTGGTGATGTTGACGTTCTGCACGTAGCGCGGGCTGGTGCGATACCACGGCACGAAAACTTCTCCCGGGCCAAGCGGGAACCAGCCGACGCCGCCTCCCACCCCGACTCCAACGCTGAAGCCTCCGCCGCCGATAAATGCGACCAGAGCGGGAGAATAAACCGGTGCTACAGCCACCGGTCCCGGTACCCAGCACCAGCCGCCGCCGGCAAATGCCCAACGACCATAGTGGAATGGAGCGAATCCCCAGGGCTCATCCTCGACCCATGTCCAGCCCCAAGGCCAAACATACGCCCAGTGTCCAAAGCGATAGGGAGCCCAGCCAACTGCGACGGCCGAAGGAGACCACACATTCCCGTAACCTTCAACATTGTGCCAGCGGCCGTAGTCGTCAAGATCTTCGTACCCGGTCATTTCGTCGGATACGTATTGAGAGCTGCGGACGCGATCTTCACGATCATCCCGTCCTCGGGACCAAACATCAAACGCATCCTGTTCGCCGATTCCGCCGACGTCATATGCGAGCTGGTCGGTGCCAGAAAAAGATCCCTGCTGGCCTTCTTCAAGACGATACGAACTGCCGCCGCCGGTGACCTCAGCGTCTCCGCGCCAAACTCTTGCGGTTGTCTGATCGCCGTTTTGATTTACGTCGAGGCGATATTCGCCGGGGCGATCCACGTTAAATGCCAGGTTGGGAGTGTCCACTTCGAAAGTCTCGCCATCGTGGAGGTGGCGCACGCGGAAGAACAGTGATCCTGCGGACAACCGAATCTGGGTGACGTCGCTGTCCAAATCAAGGAAGGTCACGCTGGTCTCAGAACTGAGGCGGATCGATGTAGATCCAATCTGGACCTCAGCCCGAGAATCTCTGTCCGCCCAAAGATTGTCGCCGGTTGTGAGCGGGCGGTTCGGCACTGCATCGAGCCAGTCGCCCTGGCCGTCGGGCTGGAACGATACCGCTCCTTGCACGTAGCCGAGACGCCCCGCGCGTGTAGGCGGGTCCTGGTCATAATTTTGGTCTTGCGTCAGGGCGCGAGGTGCAACCTGGAAAAGCAACAAGATTACCGCCGCAAGCACTGCAAGGGAAAATCCTGTGCGTGTCCTGTTCATGAATCGTCCTAACTGCGGCGTCGGCCGCTCGGAATCCTAACCATTGTGATTAAACACGCGAACCAAATACAAGTTCCATACGGTGCTGTACGTAAGCTGCCGAGAACAGGAGGGTATGTCCAATCCATTGAAGGCACACGGGTTCATGGCGTTTGACCCGATCTGTCAAAGAATCAGAATGGGTAACATGCAAGATCGTTACGAGGGTGCATTTTCTATTCTATTTCGACGCTCGCTTCCGGGGATTCCTGAGGTCTCTTTTAAAAGATCTGTCGCATAAAAGATCTGTCACACGAACCATGGCTTTCCGATCTTAGTAATGTTGTCGCTTAATTCCAAATCAGAAGGCAGGCATTATGAACAGGGCAAGACCATTGTTGTCAAGAGATCATTCAGTAC
>Ga0209580_10000695_pt1 | contig 16892 bp, 14 predicted proteins | sample Coa_R1_5_FD_187153 | JGI IMG/M metagenome (GOLD analysis project Ga0209580, IMG submission 187153) | Surface soil microbial communities from Centralia Pennsylvania, which are recovering from an underground coalmine fire - Coalmine... | ecosystem: Environmental > Terrestrial > Soil >... | reverse complement strand
CGGGTGGCGCGCCAGATATTTAATCTTGCTCATGCCTTCTCGACGGAGAAAGGTTTACGACGCTCTGATCGTCGGCTCGGGCGCGAGCGGCGGCTGGGTCGCGAAAGAACTGACCGAACGCGGCCTGACCGTTCTCATGCTGGAGGCCGGACCGCCACGCATCCCGACGCGCGATTTCACCGAGCATGTTTGGCCCTATCAGTTGAAATTTCGCGGGTTCGGCAATCAGCAGCAGCTTCTGCGGACACAGCCTATCCAGCGCCTGTGCTACGCATGCGACGAGTACAGTCATCAGTTCTTCGTCAACGACTTGGAAAATCCGTACACGTTCCCCCCGGACAAGCCCTTCATGTGGATTCGCGGCCGCCAGGTCGGAGGCAAGACGTTTTGCTGGGCACGCGAGAGCTATCGCTTCAGCGACAACGAATTCAAAGCAGCCAGCCGCGACGGCTACGGAGAAGACTGGCCCATCGGCTACAAGGAACTGGAGCCGTATTACGATCTCGTCGAAAGCTACATCGGCGTGAGCGCTTCACGTGAGGGGTTGCCGCAAATGCCGGATGGCAAGTTCCTGCCGCCGATGGCGCTCTCCTGCGGCGGAGTAATGGCGAAGGAAGTTATCGAGCGCAAGTTTGGCTGGAGAGTGATGCCAGACCGCGTGGCGAATCTCACCGTAGATCATCGCGGCCGTCCCGCGTGCCACTATTGCGATCAGTGTCAGCGCGGCTGTTTTACAGCTTCCTATTTCAACAGCCCTTCGGTCACGCTTCCTGCGGCGGCTGAAACGGGGAAATTTACGCTGGTGAGCGATGCGGTAGTCAGCGATTTGTTGATGGATCGCAGCGGGCGCGCTGAAGGCGTTCACTACATCGATCGGGTCACGCACCGGCATCGCGAGGCGTATGCGCAGGCGGTGGTGGTGGCTGCGGGGGCGCTGGAGTCCACGCGCATTCTTCTGAATTCCAAGTCGTCGTCTCATCCAGATGGAGTAGGGAATTCGAACGGTGTGCTCGGCCATTATTTGATGGACCATTTCACGATCGAAGGCGCGGGTGGATTCATGCCAAGTTTGCAATCGTCGAAACGCGAGGCGGTTGGGCGGCCTTGTGGGTTTCTGATCCCGAAGTATGTAAATGCTGCGGGCACGAGTGATCGCAACAAGAACTTTGTGCGCGGCTATCGCTTCGACGGCGACGGCAGCCAGGAACTTTATGAGCACGCGTTTCTGATGCCGGAGTTTGGCGACAATTGGTGCAAGCGCGTGCGCGAGGAGATTCCTTACTATTTTGCGACCGAAGCCCAGGGCGAATGCCTGCCGCGAGAAGACAATTACGCGAAGTTGGATCCGGCGAAGAAGGACGCTTGGGGCATTCCGGTACTGCACATCCATGCAACTTACGGAGAAAACGACAAAGCTATGGCCGTCGCCATGCGCGAGCACGTTGCTGCGATTCTCGATGAGATGAAGTTAAGCGACGTGACTCCGCCGAAAAGCGAACTCAGTGTCTTCGGCAAGAACATCCACGAATGTGGGACCGCCCGGATGGGCAATGATCCGAAAAAGAGCGTGGTGGACGGCAATTGCAAGGTACACGATGCTCGCAACGTGTTTGTTACCGACGGCGCGGTGTTCACGACCCAGGGCTGTTATGAGCCGACGCTCACCATCATGGCGATTTCAGCGCGTGCCGGAGAACACATTGCGCAAGCGTTTCGTCGAGGTGAATTGTGAGCGAGCTCAAGGCGACAGAAGCGAGCAACGAAGTTACACGGCGCCAATGGCTGCTGATTTTGGGTCGGCTGGCGGCCCTCGCTGGTTTCAGTGGAGTCGTGCCCGAATTTGCCGCGGCTGTGCCCGACGCTAAAGTGCAGCCGTTACCTCCGGGCCTCTACTATCCATCACAAGAACATCTGTCGCATGCACTGGGCGATCTCGGTGGCATGCACACAATTCCTCCGGGTAGCGAGACGGATTATGTGCGGCCGAGTTCCACGCCTTTTCGTCCGCAATTTTTTTCGGATGAAGAATTTAAGATAGTCACGCGACTTGCCGAGGTTTTGCTAGGGAAAGTGGATTCTGGCGGGTTATCGCAAGCTGCACAGTGGCTCGATTTATATCTTTATTCCGCGGCTGGTGTGCGCGAGGCGGCCCTGAACCTCGACCCGCTGCACCGCGCGCTTGCAGTGGCCTACTACGGCGAGTCAGCCGTGCGGGAACTGGAGACGGCCGATCCTCAGACTGTCGTGCGTTCAGGATTAGCCGCTCTGCAACAGTTCTCGATGGAACAGTACGGACAAGGATTTCTGCAGGTTGACGAGTCACGGCAAATCAAAATACTAACGACGATCAGCGCTGCCAAGCCGGACAGTCCATTGCGAAGATTCTTTGAAGCAACGCGGACTGAAATAGCTCGCGGGTACTACACTTCGGCGCAAGGCCTGAAAGAACTCGATTACAAAGGCAACTGGTATTACGCTACATGTCCTGGTTGTGAAAAGGAAACTTAGAGGAAGCTAGCGCACAATTTCGAGCGTTATCGAAAGTGGAGGACCAGGAAGTAAACGCACGCGAGAACCAGCAGCGGGCTTCCCCAAATCAGCAGGCTGGATTTCCAGTTGAGCGAGTTCACCACGTCGCGCTGGCTCCGCCACGAAATAAAAAAGGTAGACTCGCTCGTGCCCTTCATGAGCACAACCGGAGGATGAAGATCAAAGCCGGTGGAATTAACAGGCACGGGCTTCTCTGCAACCGCGACTGCTGCGCGGGCCGCAGTCGCGGCAGGGGTTTCAACGCTTGAAGTGGGTTTCGTCCAGGGACTGATCGCGAAGATTCCCGCCTTAGCCAACGCCGCAGCGATTCTTTGCTGCTGGGTCATTTCCGTTATCGGTACCGGTGCGGCTGGCGCGGAAAGCCGAATGACTTCCTGGGAAGGCTGAGAGTCGTCTTGAGCAGGCGGGGCAGTCACCTGGTCGGCGCGCATCGCCCAGCTTGGTGTAACGCTTACGTCTAATCCAGGATTTTGCGAAAGTGTGCCCAGCACAAAAAGAAAATTCTCTGGCTTGATGCAGTACTCTTCGAGCTTGATCCGAGCGCTCGCATTCACCCCGTGGCGCGCCAGGAAACCGCTGACATGGACGGGCACTTCTGTGCCTTCGAAAAGTATCGAGCGGTTGTACTCCTCCTGGAAGTCGCAGTGCAAATCCATTTCGGCGCCGCGTGGATCGATCAGCAACTTGTCGGTGTTATCGTCCACATAAAAGGGAACGAACAAAGTTTCCTCCGCAGCCTTCACCCATTCGCTGTTCTTGCCGCGTTGCTTCCACTCCCAAGCGACGCTGCGGTAGTAATAGCATTCGACCTGCTTCAGCGGAGAAGTAACGACATGCGGACCTGTCGCGATCCCGCTGATTTCAACCAGTCCCATCGAGGCGCTGCGAATTTTAGAAGCGGGAGTGTTTAAGATCAGCCGCTTGCGCTGCAGAATGCGAAATCCGTAAAAAAAGCCGTAAAGCCCGGCGACAATTCCGATCACCGGCCAGATGAGAAATCTGTGATCTGAAAATACAAGGATTGCCGCTGGTAACATGAATCGCTCGCTCATCAGACACACTGCTGCGCCTGCTAGCAGGTTAAAAGTGACACCGCGAAAGGTCGCACAAGAAACCACTCGGAAGGCTTACTTGGGTAATTCGGAGGTGAGAAGGGAACCTCGCCGATGACCTTCGTAATCCCGGTTCGGGGTACTGCGTTGCCCAGCATTCCACAGGCTGCCTAGAATCAACAGTTGGAGTACTTCGCAGCATGCGGATCTCCAGCACCTGGAGCTAAGTTCCGGGTCGAAAACCTCTCCATGGCTGAAACTCCAAAACGGGTGGATCGGCAAGAAATCGCAAGGCGCGTCGAGCGCGGCGAGAAGCTGTTGCAAAAGGGGAAGCCCGGGGAGGCCCTTGAAGAGTTTTTACAAACTCTGGCGATGGATCCGGCGAACGAAACCGTGCGCCAGATGGCCGCCGACCTTTGCCTCTCTTTGCAGCGAACCTCCGACGCCGTCCGCTTGCTGGGCGAATTGTTTGACCGCCAATTGGCGTCTGGCGACGCAATGCGGGCGAGTCTTACCTACAAAAAGCTGGCACGTTTTACCAATCCCAGTTGCGACCAAAAAATGCGATTCGCCGAGCTGCTGGAAAAATCCAATCGCAAACTCGCGCTGGAGACTTATGAAGCCGTGCTCGCTGAGTTTTCCAAGCAGGGACGCAAGGTCGACGCTCTGGCTACGCTGAAGAAAATGGTTGCTCTGGATGCGACGGAACGAAACATATTGCGCATGGGAGAGCTCTCGTCCGAGGCCGGCGATGGCAAACAAGCGGCGGGCGCCTTCTTGAAATTGGCGCAGCAGGCGGAGACCGCCGGATCTGATGCCAGTGAGTGGTATCAGCGAGCCTATGCTGAGGATGCGACCGACGAAGCCATCGCCATGGGCTATGCGAAGTGCTTGATGCATCAGCAGCAGGTGGGCGCGGCGATTTTTGTGCTCGAGCCGCTGGCGGCTGCGGGCAACTCCACGCCCGAGTTTCGTGACTTGTACTCGCGCGCCTTGCTGAGCGCAAACCGCCTGGCCGAGGCGGCCCCGCTGGTCTGGCAAATTTTTGAGCAGAACCCTTCCCGCATCGAGCAGGTGCGGGACCTGGTCGGCGCGTTTCTGGATTCACAATTGGATCGCGAGGCGGTGACGCTGGCAGAAAAGCTTGAGCTGTTTCAGCGGCGAAAGGGCGAGCGTCGCGCATTCCTGGCGATGATGCAGGACATCGTTGCCGGCCATAGGCCGTCGGTCGAAATGCTGGAATTTCTGGCCGACCAGTTCAATGCTGCCAATCGAGAATCGGATTACTGTACTACGCTGCTGAAGCTCTTCGATCTCTACTGCGCCGAGGGAAACTATGCCAAGGCCGGAGATGCGCTGGATCGCGCCGCCGAAATTGATGCCTACGAACCTGGACACCAGAAACGATTGGAGCAGCTCAAAGGAAAAATTGACGAAGGACGATACACCGTGATCGCTTCGCGCTTCAATGGAACAGCCCCCGCCACGCCGGTCCGCACCAACGAAGAAAAGACTTTGGGTGCGAGCACGCTGCAGGACTTGATGCTGCAGGCGGAAATTCTGGTGCAATACGGAATGCGCAATAAGGCGCTCGAGCGTCTGCAACGTATCCAACAGCTTTTTCCGCATGAAGAGGAAAGAAACCCTGAACTGCAGCAGCTCTATATGAGTGCGGGGCTGATGCCGCAATACTCCACAGGTCCCGCGGCCACAGCAACGGCAATTCCGGCAGTCGCGAACTCTGTCCCGACGCCGATGGCGCCCATGTCCGAGGATGTGAGTGGCTTCGCCCGCGTCCCCGAAATTACCCGCAAATTGAATCGGGAAAGCAGCGCAGAAGCTGTCTTGCAAGCGGCGGCAAACGAGATTGGAACCCAGTGGAAACTCGACCGCTGCGTTGTCGCCTTGAGAAAGCCTGGGCTGGCGGTCAGCGCGGTGAAGGAGTTTGTCAGCAGCAATGCCAAACCTGCTCCTTCCGATGCAGTGCTCAAATTGGTTTGTGGTCTGCATGATCTGGCGTTGAGCCGTGGGCCGCTGGTATATAGCGAGCTGGCTTTGGCTGCCGAACTGATGCCGGTGGCGCCGCAACTCTCGGCATTGGAAGTCCGCTCGCTGGTGGCTTTGCCGCTGAGCGACGGCAACGACTCACTTGGGGTCCTGATACTAATCGATAACACGCCTCGCAGCTGGCCGCCGAACGATGTTGTGGTTTTCAAAATGATTGCGGAACAGGCGGCGATTGCACTGAGCAATGCTGGACTGCGTCGGCTAGTCAAAAACCTTTCTGTGACGGATGAGAATTCCGGTTTGCTGAAGCGGGCTTCGTATCTTGATCTGTTGATGGGAGAGGTTCGCCGGTCGTGGCAGCAGACCACACCGATTTCCGTTCTGCTGATGCGCTTTGCAGATCGCGGCGCTGGCAAAGACCAGGGCGAAACGGCGCTAGAGAACACCATGCAGCGACTAGGACAACTGGTCGCAGCCAACGTACGGCAGAACGATCTCGCGTTTCGCTATACATCGAATGCGATTGCGATTGTGCTTGGAGAGACCGCCGAAAAAGAAGCTCTGCTGGTCGTGGAAAAAATGCGGCGTCTGATCAGCACGGCGATGTCGGAAAGACAGCTTGCCGCGTCGTTCAATGCGGGAGTCGCGGAGGCGGTGCTGCGGCAAGAGTTTGATCCCGTGGACATCGTCACCGAGGTCATCAATCGCGTGGAGCGGGCGCTGGAAAAGTCCGTTGCAGAAGGCCCAGGGAAGAGTGTGGCCTTGACCGCAAACCTGACCGCCGCCGCGGTGGCGTAATACCCCGGCTTCACGATCGACCTTTACATACAGTAGTTCGCCGCGCGGGTTGCACCGCAGGTCACTTGTCCCAGATGATCGAGCTTAGGCACGGTCCCGACCGCCGTGACTTCAAGGTGCAGGTGATATGTCGTTCGTGAACCTCCTTCAGTTTGCGTGAGAGTGCCTGGAATCTTCAGACGAATCATCCCGCTTTCCTCACTCACGATCACGGCATCTCCGGCAGGCACAAATTTCGAACTAAATGTTGGCGCGCCTTCGTTATCCAGAAACCCTTGCATGGTCTTCATGAACTCGTCCCACCCGTGGGGAGTGAAATCCGTTCGTGCCCGGTTGAGGCCGTCGCCGTCGCCGTGGTCGAAATTCAATGCGCGCACCGCCTTTTCAACGAGGCCGCTTTCGTGTCTGCTGAAGATTGAGCTGCTGCTTGTGCCACGAGCAGAGTGCTCAAAACTCCGATCGTTTGTAAGTGTCGAAGTTTCATAGTCGAGCATCTTACGATCTAGAGTCACGTGCGGGAAATTGGCCAGCTGGTTTCGTCGCTGGTAAACCGAGTTAGCAGGGCGTAGACTACGCTGTTTCCATAGTTTTGTCCGAATTCATCCCTAAGAGAAGGTGTTCCCATGCTAAAACCAGGCGACATTGCAATCGTCAGCGGCGCGCGTACGCCTTTCGGCCGGTACTGCGGCAAGCTGAAAGATTTCACAGCGCAAGAATTGGGCGCGATCGCGGCGAAAGGAGCTATCGATCGATCCGGAGTCAAACCAGAAGAATTTGATCACGTTATTTTTGGCCACGCGCAGCAGACCACCGGTGACGCTATGTATGGCGCGCGCCACGTCGGGCTTAAGGCGGGACTTCCGATTGAAGTGCCCGCGCTAACCGTCAACCGTCTTTGCGGCAGCGGCATGCAGTCGATGATCAATGCCGCGCACTTGATTCAGTTGGGAGAAGCTTCAGTCGTTCTGGCCGGAGGCATGGAAGCCATGTCACAAGCGCCCTTCACGCTTCATGGGCGCGACGGGTTCAGCCTTGTTCCTGGCGGGAAGCTGGAAGATTCGCTGATGGTCGGGTTATTCGACACCTATTGCCAGTTGTCAATGGCAAGCACTGCCGATTTGTACGCATCGCAACAGGGCATCACGCGCGAGATGCAGGATTGCCTCGCCATGACTTCGCAGAAGCGTGCCGACGACGCATATAAAGCTGGACGCATTCAGGAAGAACTTGTTCCAGTTCCGCTGAAGGACCGCAAAGGTGAGCTGACGGGTGAGTCGTTGACCGAAGACGATCACCGCCGTCCGCAAACGACGATGGAAGGCTTGGCGAAACTTCGTGCGGCGTTCGGGAAGGGAACAGTGACGGCCGGAAACGCCAGTGGTATCGTGGATGGCGGCGCAGCGGTCGTCATGATGTCGTTGGAAGAAGCCGGCAAGCGCGGAATCCAGCCACTGGGACGCATTGTGAGCTGGGGAATTGCGGGAGTCGATCCCAAGATTATGGGCAGTGGCCCGGTTCCGGCGACCAAACTTGCGATGCAAAAAGCGGGGATGACGCTGGAGCACATTGATTTGATCGAACTGAACGAGGCCTTCGCGGCGCAGTTCCTGGCGGTTGAAAAAGAGTTGATGCTCGATCGCGAGAGGACGAACGTGAACGGCGGCGCCATTGCTTTGGGCCATCCGCTAGGCGCGACCGGAACGCGGCTGGTGATCACGACTCTATACGAGCTTCGCCGGCGCAAGAAAAAATATGGTCTGGCGACAGCGTGCATCGGCGGCGGACAAGGGATCGCGATGGTGGTGGAGAGCTTGAACTGAGGGCCTCTCACCACAGAAACACAGAGTCACGGAGAAGGCCTAGGTTGGCGAGAGTCGTGTCAAGGCACGGCTTCAGAAGCCGCCAGATTGCCTTCTTACTTTGTCATCCCGAGCGTGGCGTCATCCTTCGCTGGCGAAGGATGATGCCAGTCGAGGGATCTGCATTTAAGATCGCCATGCAATCCCCCCAATTTGTTGATCATCTGGTTTTTCGCGTGCGAGATCTAAACCAGACAATGCGCTTCTACACGGCCGTTCTTGATCAGGAACCCGTTCAGTCGGAACAGAGTCTTATGTATCAGGCTGGCGATACTCGTCTGTTCTTCACCTTGATCGAGATCGGCGAGTGGAGTTTGAAAAGGAGAACATAGGACTGAACCACTTGGCCTTTGGAGTTCGTAGTCTGCATGAACTTCAGCTGATTAGGAAAGGCTCGATGATGCACATGTGTCTCACAGCGGTATCAAAAAAGACCAATATGGCCAAGAAAATTTCATTTGGCTCGACGACCCTGATGGCATGCGAATCGAGTTTTATTGCCGTCCATCCGCTTAGGATCAGCATGTTTCTGTGTGTCTGCGTCTCTGTGGTGAAATAGTTTTGATCCGTGTTCATCCGCGTTAATCCGTGGTGAGGAATTTAGGCAATGGAGATCAAGAAAGTCGGCGTTCTCGGCTGTGGGCTGATGGGTTCCGGAATCGCGCAAGTCGCAGCGACGGCGGGATTCGAAACTATAGTGCTCGAAGTCGAGCAGAAGTTTCTCGACAAGGGCTTTGCTGGAATTGAGAAATCACTGTCGAAGTTTGCCGAGCGGCCTCCGGAAAAGGGCGGCATCACTGCGCAGCAGAAAAAAGACATTCTGTCTCGGCTGAAGGGCACTACGAACCCCGCCGATCTTGGCGATTGCGACATCATCATTGAAGCCATCATCGAGAACGTTCCACAGAAGAAAGAAATGTATGCCGGGCTGGACGGCATCGTGAAAAAGCACGCCATCTTCGCCTCGAACACGTCTTCAATTTCTATCACCGAGCTGATGGCCGCGACCAAGCGCCCGGAGCGCTTCATCGGGCTGCACTTTTTTAATCCGGTGCCGCTGATGAAGCTGGTTGAAGTTGTGCGCACGATTGCGACGGCGCCGGACGTGTACGAAAGCGCAGTCGAGTTCGCGAAAAAGCTGGGCAAGGTTCCGGTGCGCGCCAAGGACACGACCGGATTCATTGTGAACCGGCTGCTGGTGCCTTACATGCTCGACGCCATCCGCGCCTACGAAGAGGGCGTGGGCTCGATCGAGGACATCGACAACGCCATGAAGCTCGGCTGCGGCTATCCCATGGGGCCGTTCACATTGCTGGATTTCGTCGGCCTCGACACGACCTACTACATCACGCATGTGATGTATGACGAATTCAAAGAGAGGCGTTTTGCCTCGCCTCCGCTGTTGAAGCGACTGGTGATGGCGGGTTGGTACGGGCGCAAGTCGGGCAAGGGGTTCTACGATTATGCGGATCCGAATAATCCGAAGGTGAATAAGCTGTAGGTTCATTCACCACGGAGACACGGAGGCACGGAGTAAATATGAAACGTTCAGGTTGTATCAGATTCGTGATCGTGGTACAGCTCCTCTACTCATTCTTCCTGATTGCAGTTCCTGTTTATTTGCTGGCTGTGGGAGATGGATGGGGAGTCATCTTCGCTTCGGCGGCACTGGGAGGTCCCGGCATCGTCGCGCTTATCGGTTGGTTGGGTCTGCGCAAAGGGAAACTATGGGGATGGTCGGTCGCCCTGTTCGCCGACCTCGCGATGCTCGGTATCCTGATTTACAGCCTGATAAATGATGGCTGGCACAATATCGATGGGAAAATGGTAGGAATGGTGGTTCTTGCCGGTACTATTTCGGCGGCCCTGTTCATCCCGGCGGTGCGAAGGTCGTATTGGCAGGGCGTCGCGGCGCAACCGGCTGCGTCGTCCTGAGCAGTGCAAAGACTTTGTGAGCGTGCTAAGTATACCCGTGGTAAATCCGTGTGAATCCGTGGCAAAAGAATTTATGACCTTCTCCAACATTCTCTTCGAAAAGAAAAACGCGATCGCGTATGTCACCGTGAACCGGCCGAAGGTGCTCAACGCGCTGAATATGGCCACGATGGAAGAGCTGCGCGCGGCGTTTCATGACATCAAGAATGATGTCGGCGTCCGCGTGGTCATCATGACCGGGGCGGGCGAGAAGGCGTTCATTGCCGGCGCCGACATTACCGAACTCAACCAGCACGATGCGCTCTCGGCGAAAGAGTACACGCACCGCGGACAGAGCGTGCTCAACCTCATCGAGAATCTGGGCAAGCCGGTCATCGCCTGCATCAATGGATTCGCGCTCGGCGGCGGATGCGAAGTGGCGATGGCTTGCACTTTCCGCATTGCCAGCGAAAACGCGAAGCTCGGCCAGCCGGAGGTAAAGCTGGGGATCATCCCCGGCTACGGCGGCACGCAGCGTCTGCCACGACTGGTAGGCAAGGGGGTCGCGATGCAGATTCTGCTGACGGGAGAGATGATCAGCGCGCAGGAGGCGTTGCGGACTGGGCTGGTGAATGAGGTGACCGCGCCGGCGGATTTAATTCCGCGCGCCGAAGCGATTGCGCAGAAGATCGTCGCCAACGGTCCCCTCGCAGTGCAGTACACGATGGAAGCGGTTAACAAAGGAGTAGAAGGAACGTTGGCCGAAGGGCTTTTTATCGAAGCTGTGCTGTTCGGAATGGCGTGTGCGACCGAAGATGAGAAGGAAGGGACGAAGGCATTTCTGGAAAAACGGCCGGCGCAGTTTAAAGGGAAGTGACAGCGTTTGCGAGGCGTCCGAGCCTCGCGCCGTCATCCCAAACTGCAGCGAGGGATCTCTTTGCTACGGATTCACGCGGGTTGTTGCGGATTTCTTTTATCATTGTGGAGTTGCAGTTTGTGGAAGAGCGGCCCTCCAGGGCCGCGTAACTCATCTTGTTCTCGGTGACGCGGCGCTGAAGCGCCGCTCTTCCGCGATTGCCTTCTTCTAAAAAGCCTCTTTATTTACCACATAGGGCATCTTCTTAATATCGCCGCCGTAATTTTTCTCCAGCACGTCGATCAGTCCCTGAACACAGCGCCCCGCCATGCCTTTATTGGGATCAGGAGACAGCCGCGTAATCTTCGCTGCGCTGGCAAAGTGGGGAAGCAACCGGCAGCGGTCTTCGATAGCCGGATCACGCAGAGGCGAATCGGAGGGCAACGGCTCTTTCTCATATACGTCCAGCGCCGCCCCAGCAATCCAGTTTTCCTTCAGCGCCAGCGCCAAGGCATTCTCGTCAACGACTGGCCCGCGCGACGTGTTCACAAGAAGGGCATTCGGCTTCATCTTGCGCAAAGTTGTTTCGTTGAACAAATGATAAGTGGGCGTGGCGCTCTCACCTTCCCACAACAGCGGCACATGCACGCTGACGAAGTCTGCCTGGGCAAGCGCCTCTTCAAAAGCCACATACTTGATCCACGTCTTTTCCTTCTGAATGCCGCGCGCGTGGCGCAGGTCCATGGTCTCCTGGATCGCCTTTACGAATTCATGGTTCTGATACGCCGGATCGTAGCAGAGAATATTCATGTCAAAGCCGGCGCATTTCTTGATCATTGCCAACCCGATGCGGCCAGTTCCGATAATCGCGATCGTCTTGCCAGTTACTTCGTCGCCGAGGAAGGGAAGATAAGGATGCCAGTAGCCCCATTTGTTTTCGCGGGTGAGGTGCTCGGCGGTCCACAGTCTGCGCGCTAATGTTCCTAGCATGAAGAAGGCAAACTCGGCTGTCGCTTCGGTCAGAACGTCGGCAGTGTGAGTGAAAGGAATCTTGTAGCGGTTGGCGTCGGCGCGATTGATATTGTCGAACCCGACTGCCAATTGGGAAACCACTTTGAGCGAGCTCTTGCCAACTTCAAAAACTTCGGCGTCGATCTGATCTCGGATGGTCGTGATCAGGCCATCAATTCCCGAGCGCACTTTCTCGACGATGAGACTCTTGGGCGGAGCTTTGGGATCGGGATAAACTTCGACTTGATAACCGCGTTTGCGCAGGACATCGAGGGCCTCGCCGATATCGCAGGTAGCAAAAACACGAAAATGTTCGGGCATTGAGTCTTGTCTTCCTGGGGTGTTTTGGTGTGACTTCGTATCTTAGTGGCAGCGAACGCGTTTGTCCTTAGTGGCTAATTCGTCTTGCTCCCCTCTTGTGCGAACAGCCATCTTGTCGCGCTGGTGGCAAACTTCTTTTCCCAAAGGCCAAAGCCCACTGTGGGACGCAGAAAGAAGACCGGGTCTTCACGCGAGAGCATCCTCTCGGCCATTTTTCCGAGCTTCCATTTGTATTTCTTCTCGTACAAACGGATGAACTCGTGGATGCGCGGCACATCGCGCTCAGTTTCGACCGCGCCTTCTAAGACAACGGCCTGATCTGCATTTTCTGTGCACATGGTGCAATGCGGGTTCTGCTCCAGATTTCTCGCCTTCCGTGACTGCTTGCCGGTGCTGAAATAAAGCAGCCCGTCCATCCACATGGCCCAGACAATCATCACGTGCGGACGCCCATCCGGGCGAGTGGTTGCGATCCAATATTGACGGCTTTTCTTAAGGCGATCTTCTGCCCATTTCCAGGGCAGCAGGCCTTTCTTCCCCGTGGCCAATCCATAGCCGGGTATGTCGAGCCGCGTCACCTTCGGAGCCTTAACACTTTTTCGATGTGCTGCGGGCATGCGTGCCTCGTGAGGTCAGCCTGAGTTCACTGACCACGAAGGACACGACGGTTCATGAAGGAAAAACAAACTGGTACAAGAATTCCTTCGTGCGCCTTCGTGTCCTTAGTGGTTAACGTTCTTCTGTATCCACTTCTCGATCTTTTCCAGCGCGCGGCTCAGGTTCTCCATCGAGTTCGCGATGCTGAATCGCAAGTAGCCCTCGCCAAACTCGCCGAACGAAGTCCCCGAAAGGCAAGCCACGCCAGCTTCTTCCAGCAGCGCGTCCGCGAGTGGCTTCGATTTCCATCCCGTCGCAGTGATATTTGGGAAGACATAGAACGCGCCCTTCGGCATGCGGCAGGAGAATCCCCGAATCTTGTTCAATGAAGTGACAAACACGTCTCGCCGCCGCTGAAATTCGCTGCGCATGTGCTCGACCGAGCTCTGATCTCCGCGCAAAGCCTCGACCCCAGCGACTTGCGTGAAGCTCGCGGTACACGAATTCGAGTTGGTCATTAGCCTCGCCACATGAGACGCGAGATCGGACCGCATGACGCCGTATCCCATGCGCCATCCAGTCATGGCATAAGTTTTCGAGAAGCCGTCGAGCAGGATGGTTCGCTCTTTGAATCCCGGCAGCGACATGATCGAGTGATGCTTGCCATCAAAAATCAGCCGGCTGTAAATCTCGTCGGAAAGCACAAAAATATTGCGGTCGCCGATAGCTTCGGCGATTTGCTCAAGATCGCGTTTGCTCAAAACCCCGCCCGTGGGGTTTTGCGGCGAATTAATAATGATCAGTCTTGTGCGGTCGCTGATCAGATGCGAAAGCTCGTCCACGTCGAGCGCGAAGTCCCGCTCCTCCGGCAGCCGCACCGGCACGGCGTGCCCGCCAATGTAGCGGACCATAGATTCGTAAATCGGGAAACCGGGATTGGGATAGATGACCTCGTCGCCCTCATCAACCAGCGCGAGGATGGAAAAGAAAATGATCGGCTTGCCGCCGGGAACGACAACCACTTCGTCAGGAGTGACCTCTACGCCGCGCGTGCGGCTGACTTCCTTGGCTATTGTGTCGCGAAGTTCGGGAAGGCCCGCTGAAGGGCCATAATGCGTCCAGCCGGCGTGAAGCGCGTCAACGCCTGCATTGACGATGTTTGCAGGAGTGTCGAAATCCGGCTCGCCGATTTCGAGATGGATGATTTCTTTGCCCTGCCGCTCCAGCGCCCGCGCCCGGTTCAAGACTTCGAATGCGGTTTCCGTGCCCAGCCGTGACATGCGCTCAGCCAACCGCAGCTCGAACTGGACGGCCCGGGACATAGAGGCAAACGGATTATTGTACTACCGGGAGAAGGGCTAAGCATTCTCTGGGGGTGGGATCTGACAGCTTTCTAGAACGGCGCACGGCAGACTAATTCGACTGCGCAAGAAAATTCAGATTAGAGATTCTCGAAAATTCCCGCCGCCCCCATGCCGCCGCCAACACACATGGTGACGAGTCCGTAACGAGACTTTCGCCGCTTCATCTCGCGAATGATGGTCGCAGTCAGCTTCGCTCCAGTGCAGCCCAGCGGATGTCCCAACGCAATCGCGCCGCCATTCGGATTCACCCGCTCAGGATCGAGACCAGCTTCCTGAATTACCGGCAGCGACTGTGCCGCGAAGGCTTCGTTCAACTCGATCACGTCAATGTCGGAGAGCTTCAATCCAGCCAATTTAAGCGCTTTCGGAATAGCGAACACCGGGCCCAGTCCCATTTCCTCCGGCTTGTATCCAGCGGTGGCAAAGGAAACGAAGCGTGCCAGCGGCTTGATGCCCAACGCCTGCGCGCGTTCCGAGGACATCACTACGGCTGCTGCGGCTCCGTCCGACATCTGCGACGAGTTACCTGCCGTGACAGTTCCCTTAACGTGAAATGCAGGCTTGAGCGCGCCCAGAGCTTCGACAGAAGTGTCGGCGCGCGGCCCTTCATCAGTTTTGAAAACAAGTTCTTGCTTGTGAATGCTGACGTGCGGGCTACCACCCCGCACCGGACGGGCGAGGGCGCCCGTCCCCACGTGGTCGCTTGGCGAGACGCCTGTGCTTCCATGTCCAGCTTTTTCTCCATGCCCAGTTTTGTTTCCGTGGCCATTGCTGCTAGTAAAACTCACCGGAACCGCCACAGTCTCGTCCTCAAATTTTCTAGCCTGAATCGCCGCCAGCGCCTTCTGATGGCTTCCCAACGAGAACTCATCCGCTGCATCGCGAGTGATGCCAAATCTTTTCGCCAATCGCTCCGCCGTGAGTCCCATCGAAAGATATGCGTCTGGGTAGTTCGCCACCAGCCAGGGATTCGGCGAAATTTTGTTCCCGCCCATCGGAATCATGCTCATGGATTCCGTCCCGCCCGCGACAATCGCTTCCGCGCCTCCGGCCATGATTCGCTCGGCCGCCATAGCAATCGCCTGCAAGCCGGAAGAGCAGAACCGGTTGATGGTGATTGCCGAAACCTCGACCGGCAAACCTGCGCGGAGTGAAGCAATACGAGCCACATTCATTCCTTGCTCCGCCTCGGGCATGGCGCAGCCGAGAATGACGTCTTCAATCTCTTTGGGATCGAGCTGCGGCACGCGTTCAAGTGCGCCCTTAATCACAATGGCAGCCAGTTCATCGGGACGAGTGGCTCGCAGCGTGCCCTTGAAGGCTCGTCCTACTGGAGTACGGACAGAAGAAACAATCACGGATTCACGCATCTTGCTACTCTCCGTTCCCGTACGTCGGAATCCCTTGCTGCACCTTATACAGCAGCAATTGGGCGCGATATCCCCAATCACTTTGTCCAGTCTGCACAACCGCTCTCTGCAAAGTCGCGATCGCCTTGCCTTTCGCCTCTTCAGATTTTTTCAAGTTATCTTCCTGCTTGTAGATCTCGATCAGCGCCGACCAGCGATAGCCCGCCTGAAAAAGCGCCTGCGCCACAGCCGGAGACTGGGGATACTCTGCGGCATACTTCTCGTAAATCTCGGCCTCTTTCGTCGGACACTTCGACTGTCCCTGCCAGTCGCCGCACAGCTTGTTGTCGATGAAATGGAATGCGGAAAGACTAGCCCACTTCGTGCCAGGAAATTTTTTTATTACTTTCTTGAAATAATCCTCATTCATCCCCTTGCGAAGATAGGCGTCTTGCTCTTTGGCCGAGGGCAGCGACATGACATCAGCCTTTTCGATTTGCCAGCGAATGTCGGCGGAGCGATACATTGCCTCTCCCGCCAGCGGTGACTGAGGGAACAGTTCGCCAACTTCCGCGTAAAGCCGCATGGCATCCTGCGCGGCATAACGCCGGCCGTTGCGCTGGCTGGCCTGGTCTTCGGAATCAGCCGCTTCGCCAAAAACAATCTTGTCGCCGTCCGGAGTAGCTGCCTGCACCAGGCCTTTTTTTTGCATCCATCCGGTGATGGTTCGCTCTTCAGTAAGATTCGCTTCCACGTGCACCCAGTTCTCGCCACTGGTCTCAAGCCAGATGACCTCGCGCCCGCGGTCCACGTCGGCAAGTTTGGTTGAAGAAGTGTCGGGCGAAAGGTAAATAGGCGCCACGCGGATAGTGGTCGCTCGCAGCGCATCTGCCCGCGCAGACGACACTGAGAAGATAAGTACAATCAGGAGAAACGCAAGACGGCGAAGCTGCATGCACACATTATCGTACAAGCAGCGCAGATGCGTGCCACCTGGGGACGCAGGAGTGTTGGGCGCGAGCGAGGACTTGCAATCTGCTACCCGGCCCGAACTTGCTGCAGCAGCGCAGGATCAATATTGCCGCCGCTGATGACAGCGACGGTTTTGTTCGATTTCGGCAGCGAGTCAGGGTGGAACAGCCACGCCGCAGGTGCGACCGCGCCACTAGGCTCCGCAACTGTCTGCGGATTTTCCGCAAGAATTCGGACGGCCT
>Ga0209580_10000692_pt1 | contig 16934 bp, 13 predicted proteins | sample Coa_R1_5_FD_187153 | JGI IMG/M metagenome (GOLD analysis project Ga0209580, IMG submission 187153) | Surface soil microbial communities from Centralia Pennsylvania, which are recovering from an underground coalmine fire - Coalmine... | ecosystem: Environmental > Terrestrial > Soil >... | reverse complement strand
CCGGCACCTGCACCGCCGCGGCGCGCTGTCGTACAGGCTCGTTTGGTTCGAGGGCGCGGACCCGGCCGGGTGGCCGCTTGACGCGGTCGCCGCGGTGGGCACGCACGACCTTCCGACGGTGGCCGGGATCTGGACCCTGAGCGAACCCGAGCACCGCCTCCACCACCTGCGCGAGAAGCTGGTGAGCCTGACCGGCCTGCCGCCGGAGACACCGCCGGTCGATGTCGCCGTCGCAGCGTACACGGCGCTCGCGCGCGGCCGGCCTCGCATCGTGCTGGCGTCGCTCGAGGACGCGCTCGGCGTGCACGAGCGACCCAATACTCCGGGGACGGTCAACAGCACGAACTGGCGCCTCGCCCTGCCGCAAACGCTCGAGGAGATCGAGGAGTCCGCCGGGCCACACCGAATCGCCGACGCCATGCGGTCAGCGAAGCGCTAGTACGATCTGAGCATGATCGGACGGACGCGGCTGGCGGGCACGGAGCTCGACCACTACGCCCTCAGCGCGCTCGCGAAAGCCGGAGCACACGACCCCTCAGGCCTTCCGATGACGGTCAAGGTCCTGCTCGAAGGCCTCGTGCGCCTGGCCGAAGCGGGAACCACCGACGAGGCCAACATCGCCTCCCTCTCCGCGTGGCCCGCGGCTCCGCCGAGGGACGCCGAGCTGCCCTTCCTCCCCGCTCGCGTGCTGATGCAGGACTTCACGGGGGTGCCGGCGGTGGTCGACCTCGCCGCGATGCGATCGGCGATGCAGCGCGCCGGCAAGGACGCGGGCAAGGTCGACCCGCTCGTCCCGGTCGACCTGATCATCGACCACTCGGTCCAGGTCGACTCGTTCGGGTTCCGCGATTCGTACACGCGCAACATAGAGAAGGAGATCGAGCGCAACCGCGAGCGCTACTCGCTCCTGCGGTGGGCGCAGCAGGCGTTTCACAACTTCTCGCTCGTCCCGCCCGGCATGGGCATCTGCCACCAGGTCAACCTCGAGTACGTGGCGAAGGTCGTGCAGGTGCGCGGCCAGGCGGGACGGAAGGTCGCCATCCCCGACACGCTGATGGGCACCGACTCGCACACCACGATGGTCAACGGGCTCGGCGTGCTGGGTTGGGGTGTCGGTGGCATCGAGGCTGAGGCCGCGATGCTGGGTCAGCCCGCGTACCTCGCGACTCCGATCGTCGTGGGTGTCCGCTTCCACGGCGCGCTGCCCGCGGGATCGACCGCGACCGACCTGGTGCTGACCCTGACCGAGATGCTGCGCAAGCACGGCGTGGTCGAGAAGTTCGTCGAGTTCTGCGGCGACGGCCTGTCCACCCTGTCCGTGCCGGACCGCGCGACGATGAGCAACATGTGCCCCGAGTACGGGGCCACCTCGGCGCTGTTCCCGGTCGACGCGCAGACGCTGCGCTACCTCGAGATCACCGGCCGCAGCCGCGAGCAGATCGACCTGGTCGAGCGCTACACCAAGGAGCAGGGCCTGTTCCGCCGCGACGGCGATCCCGTGCCGAAGTTCAGCGAGCTGCTCGAGCTCGACCTGGGCAAGATCGAGCCGAGCCTCGCGGGTCCGAAGCGGCCGCAGGACCGCGCGCCGCTGCCCAAGGTGTGGGAGAGCTTCACCGCGGCATTCGCCAACAGCCCCAAGCCGAACCCGGACGCGATTTCAAGGCTCACCGAGGAAGGCGGCCCCATCAACGGGCGTGCCGCCGCCGCCGTCGCCGCCAAGCCGACCGCGAAGCTGGAGAACGGCTGCGTCGTGATCGCGGCCATCACCAGCTGCACCAACACCTCGAACCCCTCGGTCATGGTGGCCGCGGGCCTGCTGGCGAAGAAGGCCGTCGAGCTTGGCCTGACCGTGCATCCGTACGTCAAGACGAGCCTGGCCCCGGGCTCGCGGGTCGTCACCGACTACCTGAACACCGCGGGGCTGATGGAACCGCTCGAGAAGCTCGGCTTCTACCTCGTCGGCTATGGATGCACGACGTGCATCGGCAACTCGGGCCCCCTCGCGAGCCCCGAGGTCGAGGCGACCGTCACGAAGGAGAACCTCAGCGTGGTCGCGGTGCTCTCGGGCAACCGCAACTTCGAGTCGCGCATCCATCCGCTGGTCAAGGCGAGCTACCTCGGCTCGCCGCCGCTGGTGGTCGCCTACGCGCTCGCCGGCACCGTCAACGTCGACCTGACCAAGGATCCGATCGGTCACACGAAGGACGGCAAGCCGGTGATGCTCTCCGAGCTCTGGCCGTCGCAGGACGAGGTCAACGCTGTCGTCCAGCAGTGCGTCAAGCAGGACATGTTCAGGCGCGAGTACTCGCGCATCTTCGACGGCGACGAGCACTGGAAGGAGATGAGCTCCCCGACAGGGCCGATCTTCCAGTGGGACGAAACCTCCACGTACGTCAAGGAGCCGCCGTACTTCGAGGGCTTCGGTCCGCGGCCGCCGGCGCTGAAGGACGTGGAGGGCGCGCGGGTGCTCGCGCTGGTCGGCGACTCGGTCACGACCGACCACATCTCGCCCGCCGGGTCGATCCCCGTCGACAGCCCCGCCGGCAGGTACCTGGTCGCGCATGGCGTGGAGCGGGTGGACTTCAACAGCTACGGCGCAAGGCGCGGCAACCACGAGGTCATGGCGCGCGGGACGTTCGGCAACATCCGCCTGCGCAACAAGTTGGTCGAGCGCGAGGGCTACTGGACGGTGCATCTGCCCGAAGGCCAGGAGGTCACGATCTTCGATGCCTCGGAGCGCTACCGCTCCCAGGGCGTGCCGCTGATCGTCATCGCGGGCAAGGAGTACGGCTCCGGCTCATCGCGCGACTGGGCCGCCAAGGGCCCGCTCCTGCTCGGCGTGCGGGCGGTGATCGCCGAGAGCTTCGAGCGGATCCACCGTTCGAACCTGGTCGGCATGGGCATCCTGCCTCTGGAGTTTTCGCACGGAGAGAACCCGCAGTCTCTCGGCCTGACCGGCCGCGAGAGCTACACCATCCGCGGCCTGAGCGAGATCAAGCCTGGCCAGGCGGTGGAGGTGGTGGCGGTCTCCGGCGACGGCAAGACGCGCCGCTTCACCACCCACGCCCGGGTCGACAACGAGACCGAGGTGGGTTACATGCACCACGGCGGCATCCTGCCGCTCGTGCTCCGGGAGCTGATCGAGAAGAGCTAGGCGGCGGGGATCGCGGCTTCGCTGCCCTCGTAGGAGGTCTTGATCGGGAGCCGCCGCTCGTGGCCGCACTCAGGACACTCGAACAGACCGACCACCACATCGGGCTGCGAGACGTCGGAATGCATGGTGAGCAGCTGCATCCGGACTCCTGAGTCGTGACGGTCGCAGGCCGGGGCCTCTTCGTAGGTCATGCCACGAGATTACGCACCGCGTGGAAACGGCTCTAGTGCTCGCCGCACAAGCCCGACGCCGAATTGCTTGTCCCCGGCCCACACCCTAAGCTTGGGCCATGGCCACCAAAAAGGCCCCCGAAGCCGAGCTCCAGCCGCGTCCGACGGTGCGCGACATCATGCGTTCGGTGCTGTCCGGCGCCAAGCTCGTCGCGGGCGCCGACGGCCTCGACCGGGCCGTCGAGTGGGTGCGCCTGATGGAGACACCCGAGGTGCAGCCGCGGGCCGGCGACCTCATGTTCACCACCGGCTTCCCGATCAAGGACGACCTGGCGGCCCAGATCCGCCTGGTCGGCAGGATCGCCGACTCGGGCGGCGCCGGGCTCGTCGTCAGGCCTCTGCCGTACCTGCGCAAGCTCGCCCCGGAGATGGTGTCCGAGGCGGACCGGCTCAAGGTGCCGCTCTTCACGATCCCGCCCGACGTCCAGTTCGTGGACCTGATGTCGCCGCTGCTCGAGCGGATCATCAACGCCGAGCACTGGCGGCTCAAGCGCTCGATCGAGATCCACCACCGTTTCACCGAGCTGGTCCTCGACGGCAAGGGCGTCAACGAGATCTGCCGCACGCTCGCCGACCTGCTCGAGAGCGCGGTCGTCGTCGAGGACGCGAGCTTCCACCTCCTCGCCCACGCGGGAGGGAGCGCCGACCCGCATCGCAAGGAGACGATCCTGCGCCAGGGCACCCCGCAGCGCGTGCTGTTCGACCCGCAGATCCAGCGCATGCTGCGCGAGGTCGAGGCCAAGCGCGGCCCGGTCAAGGTGCCCGCGTTCCCTCACCTCGGGATGTCGCGCGAGCGCCTGATCGCGCCCATCCTGGCGGCCAACCAGGTCCTCGGCTACATCTCGATCCTGGACCACCCGCCCCACAACGAGGAGCTTGCGTTCATGGCCATCGAGCAGGCCGCGCTCGTGCTCGCTCTGTCGATCGCGAAGGAACGCGAGCTGGCCGAGGTCGAGGGCAGGGTGCGGGGCGAGTTCCTCGAGGACCTGCTCCACGCCACCTACGGCGAGGAGTCGGCCGCGCAGCGCCGGGCGCGCCACATCGGCTACCCGCTGCACGGCAACCACGTCGTGATGCTGGTCGACATCGACGACTTCCGTGGCTTCAACCGGGCGCGCCAGATTTCGGAGGACGCGATCCAGGCGGTCAAGCGCGAGTTCCTGCGCCGGGTCACCGCGGTCGTCCGGGCGAGCTACCCGCGAGCCCTCGTCCAGGGCCGCTCCGACCAGGTCGTCTCGCTGCTGCCCCTCGGCACCGAGGGCGGCGACCACCAGGCCCGCAGCCAGGCGCTCGGCATCCAGGTCCGCCAGGCGATCGCCGACTGGAAGCCCGGGTTCACCGTCTCGGTCGGCTTCAGCGGCCCGGCCGAGGCGCCGGCCGGCATCGCGGGAGCGCTGCGCGAGGTCACCTCCGTGATGGAGTCGCTGGCGCGGTTCAAGCGGTGGGGCCAGGTGGTGGCGGTGCCCGAGCTCGGCCTCACGGGACTCCTCGCCGCCGTGACCGACGAGCGGCTCGTGGACTACAGCCGCCGGCACCTCGGGCCGCTGATCGCCCACGACACCGCGCGCAAGGGCAACCTCGTCCAGACCCTGCGCGCCTACCTCGAGACGGGCGAGCAGCAGCAGGCGGCCCAGCGCCTGCGCATCCACCCCAACACGCTGCGCTACCGGCTCGACAGGATCCGCGAGATCACCTCCGTCGACCTCGAGGAACCCGAGACCCGCCTCAACCTGGCTGTGGCGCTGCGCGTCCAGGCCCTCCTGGGTATGTGAGGGCGACATAACGTTGTGGGCCGTGCTTTGGTGCTGATCGACTAGTACCTCTCGGCGATCGCCGGTAAGGTTCCGGGTCAGTGCCCCCATCCCTACCTGCATCGCGCCTGCCTGCCGGCACCGCGGGCTCGCGGCAGGTGCGCGGCAGGCGAGCGTGGCGCGGGGACATGCCCGCGACCCGCGCCGCCTGCGGGATGGGCTTCGTCGCCACGCCCGGGCCAGGTCACGAAGCCGTCGCCCTCGGCGTCCGGGCCCTGGCACGCCTCGCGCATCGCGGCGGCCTGGACGCGGACGGCAAGAGCGGCGACGGCGCGGGGCTGCTGATCCAGGTCCCCCATCGCCTGCTGGGAGGCCGGGTCGCAGTCGCCGCGCTGTTCGCATGGGACACCCGCGCCCGCGGCATGGTCGAGGACGAACTGCGGAGGGTCGGGCTGCGCCCGCTCGAATGGCGGCCGGTTCCCGTCGACCCGTCGAGCCTCGGCGAGCGGGCGCGCGAGACCATGCCCGCGATCTGGCACGGCCTGGTCGCGGACCCCGGCCTCGAACTGGCGGAGTGGGAGCACCGTCTCTACCTCGCGCGCCGCGCCGCCGAGCGCCGGGCCGAGGCAGAGGGCGTGCGCATGTACCTGCCCTCGTGCTCGAGCCGCACCCTCGTCTACAAGGGCCTGATGGCCGGCACCCGCCTGCTGGACTTCTACCTCGACCTGCGTGACGAGCGCTGCGAGAGCCGGCTGGCCGTCTTCCACCAGCGCTACTCGACCAACACGATGCCCGACTGGCGGCTGGCCCAGCCGTTCCGCATGCTCGCCCACAACGGGGAGATCAACACGATCACCGGCAACCGGGCGTGGATGCGGGCGCGCGAGCCGGAGCTCGAAGCCGAGCTTCGCGGCGTGATCTGGCCCGAGGGCTCCGACTCCGCCTCGCTGGACAACGCGCTCGAGCTGCTGGTCCGGCGCGGCTGGGAGGTGTCCGAAGCGCTGATGAGCCTCGTGCCCGACGCCTGGGAAGGGCGCGGCGACCTCGCCTCCCCGGTGCGCGACTTCTACCGCTACCAGTCGATCCGCTTCGAACCCTGGGATGGACCCGCCGCGCTTGCGTTCAGCGACGGCGCGGTCGTCGGCGCGGCGCTCGACCGCAACGGGCTGCGCCCGCTGCGCTGGCAGCGGACCAAGGACGGCCTGGTGGCCGCGGCCTCGGAGGCGGGCGTCGTGTCGATGCGGCCCGAGGACGTCGTCGAGCGCGGCCGGCTCGGCCCGGGCCAGATGCTGCTCGTGGACACGCGCGACGGATCCCTGCTGCGCGACGCCGACGCCAAGGAGCGGGCCGCCGCACGACATGACTACGGCCTGCTCGCGGACCGCGTCCTGGTGCCTGTCGAGCGGCACCACCTGGTGGCGGAGCCGGTCGAGGACCTGGCTGTGCAGCAGGCGCTGCACGGCTGGGGCTTCGAGGACGTGAAGTTCGTCGTCAGTGCGATGGCCGAGACGGGGGCCGAGCCCGTGTACTCGATGGGCGACGACATCCCGATCGCGCCGCTCGGCCGCACGCCGCGCCGCCTGTACGGGTACCTCCGCCAGCGCTTCGCGCAGGTGACGAACCCGGCCATCGACCCGCTGCGCGAGAAGGCCGTGATGTCGCTGCGCGTCTTGCTCGGTGCGCGGCACGGGACGCTCGAGCCCGAGGGTGGCGTGGACCGCGAATTGAGGCGCCCGCATCACCCCGCCGTGCCCGCCATCACCTCCGGCGCCGCGGCCACCCAGCTGCGTGGTGTCCACAAGGGAAATGGGGAGGCGAAGCTCCTCGAGCTCGATTCGCCGGTGCTCGGCGCCGCCGAGCTCGCGCGGGTGCTCGAACAGGCGACGGTGCTCGACGCGACCTACGCGCCTGACGAGTCGCTGCGCGAGGCGCTGCTCCGCCTGCGCAGGGAGGCGGACGAGGCGGAGGGCATCGTCGCGCTGAGCGACCGGCGCACCGGGGCGCAACGGCTGCCGGTGCCGATGGCGCTCGCGGCAGGTGCGGTGCATGAGCATCTGCTGACGACCGGGCAGCGCATGGCCAAGGACGTCGTCGTCATCGCGGGCGACGTGGTGGACGTGCACGACGTCGCTTGCCTCATCACCGTCGGCGCGACCGCGGTGCATCCATACCTCGCGCTCGCCACGGCGGGCGAGGACGGCGGGCCCATGTACCGCAAGGCGCTCGAGGCCGGACTGCTCAAGGTCATGGCGAAGATGGGCATCTCCTGCGTCACGAGCTACCGCGGCGCGGAGGTGATCGAGGCCCTCGGTCTCGGCGCCGAGGTGATGGAGATGTGCTTCCCCGCGGTGCCGTCTCGGATCGGCGGCGCGGACCTCGGCGACCTGGAGCGCATGGCGCGGGGACGGAACGCGGAGATCGCCGACCACGGGCGCGTCCGCTTTCGCAAAGCCGGCGAGCATCACGCGTACAACCCGCTCGCGGTCCGCGCGGCGCAGAAGGCGGCGCGCACCGGCGACCAGGACGCCTATCGCGAGTGGCGTCGCCTCTCGAGCCCGGACGAGCCGCAGTCGCTGCGCGAGCTGATGCGCTTCAAGCCATCGGCCGCGCCCGCGCCGCTCGACGAGGTCGAGCCGGCCGGCGCGATCGTGAAGCGCTTCGTCAGCACCGCCATGTCGCTCGGCGCGCTGTCGCCCGAGGCGCACGAAGCGCTGGCGATGGCCATGAACCAGGTCGGCGCCCGCTCCAACTCGGGCGAGGGCGGCGAGGACCCCGACACCTATGACGACTCAGGCGGTGTGAGGCGGGACAACCGCGTCAAGCAGGTCGCCTCGGCGCGTTTCGGCGTGACGCCCCGCTACCTGAAGCGCGCCGACGAGCTGGAGATCAAGATCGCGCAGGGTTCGAAGCCCGGCGAGGGCGGGCAGCTCCCGGGCATCAAGGTGACGAGTCTCATCGCGCGCCTGCGCCACGCGCAGCCGGGCATGCAGCTCATCTCGCCCCCGCCGCACCACGACATCTACTCGATCGAGGACCTCGCGCAGCTGATCCACGACCTCAAGACGGCAAACCCGCGGGCGCGAGTCGGGGTGAAGCTCGTCTCCGAGGCGGGGGTCGGGACGGTCGCCGCGGGCGTGGCGAAGGCGCGCGCCGACTACATCCTGATCTCGGGCCACGACGGCGGTACCGGCGCATCGCCGCTCTCGTCGATCAAGAACGCCGGCGCGCCGTGGGAGCTCGGGCTCTCGGAGGCGCAGCAGGTACTGGTCGCGAACCGGCTGCGCGAGCGGGTCGGCCTGCGCACCGACGGCGGGCTGCGCAGCGGGCGCGACGTCGTGGTCGCGGCGCTCCTCGGAGCCGAGGAGTTCGGCTTCGGCACCGGGCTCCTCGTCGCCCTCGGCTGCGACATGGCCCGGCAGTGCCACCTCAACACGTGCCCGACGGGGATCGCCACGCAGCGCGAGGACCTGAGGGCGAAGTTCGAGGGCCGGCCGGAGCACGTCGTGAACCACCTCTTCTTCATCGCGGAGGAGGCTCGCGAACATCTCGCGCGGCTCGGCGCGCGCTCGCTCGACGAGGTGGTCGGCCGCGTTGAGCTGCTCGAGGCCTGCCCCGAGTCGCGCCTGGACCTCTCCTTCGTGCTGCAGCCGACCGACCCGGCCCTGGCCCGGAGCCGGGTGTGGGGGCGCAACGGCGACCAGCCCGCGGCGCCGCCGCCCAGCGGCGCCATCGACAACTCCTCCCGCGCCGTCGGCGCGTCGCTGGCTCCCGGCGAGACCAGGAGCTACCAGGGCAGCTCCGGGCAGAGCTTTGGCGCTTTCCTCGAGACCGGCGTGGAGCTGACCCTCGAGGGCGAGGCGCAGGACTACGTCGGCAAGGGAATGGGCGGCGGGGTGATCGCGATCAAGCCCGGCCCCGGCGATGCGGCCGAGGATCCCGTGCTGGCAGGCAACACGATCTGCTACGGCGCCACGGGCGGCCGGCTTTTCGTCGCGGGCCGGGTCGGCGAGCGCTTCTGCGTGCGCAACTCGGGAGCGGTCGCCGTGGTCGAGGGCGCCGGCGACCACTTCTGCGAATACATGACAGGAGGCGTCGCAGTGGCGCTCGGACCTGTCGGCTGGAATGCCGGCGCGGGGATGACCGGCGGGGTCGCCTACGTGACAGAGTGGCGCCAGCTGAACGCGGACAGCGTCACCGCCCGCCATGTGCCCGCCGAGGACGCGGCGGAGCTGCGGTCGCTGATCGAGGAGCACCTCCGCCGCACCGGGAGCGTCAGGGCGGCCCAGATCCTGGGCGACTGGGAGCGGTCGCTGTCCCGGTTCAGGCAGGTCGTCCCGAGCGCCTCGGTCCAGACGTCGCCCGCCGCCGATCCGGTGCAGCCGACCGCGCCGGAAGGCTCGAAAGCGAAGTCCTGAGCCTAATATGGCTCCGGTGAGGCGCCTCGCCATCGTGTCGCTTCTGGTGGTCTCCTGCGGCGTGGTCAACGTGCAGGCGCAGACGCTCAAGCTCGCCTACAAGCAGGGCGACATCCGCACCTTCGCCGCGCACGTCGTGCTCAACGAGACCATCGACCTGGGCTCGGTTTCGGAGCCGCTGAAGGTCGACACCACGGCGACCGAGACCGAAACCGTCCAGTCGGTCGGAGGCGACGGCGTGGCCGACGTGACGGTCACGCTCACTGGCGTCACCAGCAAGGTCTCGGCGGCGGGCCAGACCTCGACCACCAGCCCGACCCTCCCCGCCATCGAGATGAAGATCGCCCCGGACGGCAGGGTCCTGAGCGCCAACGGCCTCAGCTTCAGCGGCGGCTCGCCGTTCGGCTCGGTCGGCTCGAACACATCCGAATCGGCGGTGCTCCCCGACAACCCTGTCAAGCCCGGGGACACGTGGACCAAGACCTACGACCGGGCGAACCCGATCGGGTCCGGCACCGTCCACGTGATCGCGAGCAGCAAGTATCTCCGCAACGAGAAGGTCAACGGCGTCCAGACCGCCGTCATCAACACCAAGGGCACCACGCCGCTGGACATCTCGATCGAGCTGGCGAAATACGGTCAGCTCACCGGGTCGCAGCTGACCGCGCTGACCAGCCTGGGCATCAGCGGGATGACGATCAGCGGCAGCGACGCCAGCGACACCACGACCTGGCTGGACGCTTCCGCCCAGCGGGTTCAGAAAACGTCGGTGAAGGTGACGATCGACGCGACGTTCGCGTTCGTGCTTGCGCCGGGGGCCAAGTATCCCGGCCCGACCGGCCCGTTCGCGATCAAAGGCGGCGAGACGATCGACCTGGTGGCCACATGAGGAAGGCGACCGGCGTGCGGCGCTCCGTCGCCCTGCTCGCGTTTCTTGCCGTCGCCTGCGGTGCCACCGCCGCACATGCCCAGACGCTGTCGCTCGCCTACTACTCGGGCGACACGTACAAGTACCTGTTCCATTCCGTCACCAAGCAGACGCTGGACATGGGCGGCGTGACGGTCCCGACCAACGTCGAGATGACGGCCAACGAGACGGTGAAGGTCAAGTCGGTCGACGCGTCGGGCGCCGCGGACCTCGCGATCACCCTCGGCAATTTCGTGCTGAAGACCGTGACCGGCAGCATCACCAACACGACCACGGGGCTGCCCGACACGACGGTTGACGTCGGCGTGGCGGCCGATGGACGCATCCTGAGCCTGAACGGCAACCAGTACTCTGAGAGCAACCCGTTCATGGCGTTCTCAGGGATCGGGGGCGGCTTTTTCATCACCGCGATCCTCCCGAGCGGGGCGGTGAGGCCGGGCGACACGTGGAGCAAGGACTACAGCCAGGCCAACCCCGTGGGCACGGGCGCCGTCCAGGTCACCAGCCACAGCAAGTACCTACGAGACGAAACCCTGAAGGGCGTCAACGCCGCCGTGGTCGAGACCACCAGCACCGGCTCGGTCGACATCACCCTCGACCTGTCCAAGATGGGCTCCCTTCAGTCGGGCGGCGCCTCCCCGATCTCTGGCGCCGACCTCTCGAGCATGACGATCAAGGGCACGATGACCTCTGACGTCACGACGTGGATCGACCCCGGCGATCACCGAGTCCTCAAATCGCACTCGACCGAGAGCAACACCGGCACGATGACAGTCAACATCACGGGCTCCAATCCGCTGCCCATGCTGTCCGGCCCGATGTCGAGCCAGGGCACCGGCACGACCGACCTCAGCCCGGCCTGAGCCGTGGCCGGAGCACGTGAGGCGCTCGAGTCGCAGCGCAGGCTCGAGCAGGAGTTCGTCGCCGAGGCTCTCAAGTCTGAGACCGCGCCGAAGGGGTGGCCCGCGGCGCTGATCATGTTCCACGTCGCGATGTGGCGAGAGCGGCTGCGCGACGCGCTACGCGATTTCTCTGAAGGCCGTGAGGTCACGCCCGCCCCGTCGAACATCGACGAGTTGAACGACGCCGAGCTGGCCACAGGCATCGGCACGCCGCTGGCGGACGCCGCCGCGCGCTCCCACATGCTCTTCGGCGAGCTGATCGATGTCTACGAGCATGTCGGCGAGAAGCCCTTCGCGTGGGGTGCGGCCAGGACGACCACGGAGGCGGTGCTGCGCAACAGCTACACGCATCCGAGGGTCCACATCTACGGGTACCTGAATGAGAACGGTGACCCGGAAAAGGCCCACGCGCTGTCCGAGGAGTCGCTCTCCGAGATGAGGAAGATCTCGGCTCCGCCGCTGATCCTGGGCACGGTCCTTTACAACGCTGCGACCGTCCGGATCGACAAGGATGAGCAGGACCAGGCCGTCGAGCTGCTGGCGGAATGCTTCACGCTGCGGCCCGACCTGAGGGTGCAGGCGGCTCGCGACGCGGACCTGAGCCCGCTGCACGGCCACCCTCGGTTTCAGGAGCTCCTCAAGCCGTAGAGGCTTCGCGTATCCGGTCGAGCACGCGCATGTTGGCGATCGACTCGCTCATCGGGATCGCGACCGGGCGGTCGTGCAGCACGCTGTCGGCGAATGACTCGACCATCAACTGGTAGGGGTCGTGCGGGTCGTGGCGTGACGTGAACGGCTGCTCGCGCCGGAAGACGCGCTCGGGCGTGACGACCGTCAGCTCCTGCTCCTCGGGAGACTCGAAGCTCGCCCACAGCGACGCCGTCCTGCCGCCGGGGAACTCGAGCAGCGCCGACACTGTCATGTCCACGCCTGACGCGGGCCTCGCCCGGGCCAGGACCGACGCCGGCTCGCCCAGGATCCACCGCGCCGCGCTGACCGTGTAGCAGCCGACGTCGAGAAGCGCCCCTCCCCCGAGCGAAGCGTCCATGCGGTAGTTGGCCGCGTCCTTGAGCCTGAAGCCGAAGCTCGCCTGGACGTGGATCGCCTCTCGCACCTCCTCGACGAAGGCGCGCATCGCCGGGTGGAACCGGTACATGAAGGCTTCCATCAACCGCTTCCCCGAGGCGTCGGCCGCGGCGGCCATCTCCTCGGCCTGGCCGGCGTTCATCGCGAGCGGCTTCTCGCACAGCACATGCTTGCCCGCCTCGATGGCCCGGAGCGTCCACTCCCGGTGCGCGCTGTTGACGAGTGGGATGTAGACGGCGTCCACCTCGCCGTCTTCCAGCAGCGCTTCGTAGGAGCCGGCGACTCGCATCGACGGATACGGCTCGGCCATCTGGCTCGCGCGTTCGGGATCGCGGCTCGCCAGCGTCACCAGGCGTCCGTTGCGGGAGGCGGCGATCGCCGGCATCACCGCCCGCCGCGCGATCCAGGCCGCGCCGAGGATCCCCCAGCCGACCTCCTTCTCCCCTTCAGGGAGAGGGGCGTGGGTGCCTATATCTCGACCTCGAGGCGCGCGCCGCCGCGGGAGATCGAATGCGTCGCGGCCTCCATCACGGCCACGTTGCGCCGCGCCTCCTCCGCGCTCACCGCGAGCGGCTCGCCCCACGCCAGGTGCTCCGCCAGGTTGCGGTAGAAGCCGCCGTCGTCGCGCTTCTCGAGCGCGAGGACTTCCTGGTGCACGCCCGCGCCCGCGGGCCTCAGCACCTTGACGCGCGCCCAGTGGTCGGCGGGTACCTCCGCCTCCTGCCACTCGCCCACCACGGCCCCGTGCGAGCCGAGCACGTACCACTTGGGCTTGGGCGCCGCCGCGATGTCGGACTGCAGGAAGGTCGCCTGCGCACCGCCCGCAAAGGTGAGGTCGACGCGCACCTGGTCCGCGTTCGTCACGTCGTGCCAGACGCGCTTTTGTGCGACGGCCGACACCGCGCGCACCTGGTCCGGGAACAGCTGGAGGATCCAGTCGAAGTAGTGCGAACCCCAGTCGTAGATCGTGCCGCCCGAGATGGGCTCGTGGCTGTGCCAGAAGTCGCACGGATGAGAAAAGCCGCCGATGAACGACTCCATGTAAAAGACCTCGCCGATCCCGCCGGAGCGCACCACGTCGCGCAGCGCGATGTAGTCGGGGTCCCAGCGGCGGCTCTGGTAGACAGTGAGGACGCGCTCGCGCGACGTGGCGGCGGCGATCATCCGGTCGACGTCGTCGAGACGAATGGCGAAGGGCTTCTCGCTCACGACATGCTTGCCAGCGGCGAGCGCATCGAGGACCGAATCCGCGTGGGCGGCGGGCGGAGTTCCAACGACCACGAGCCCGACGTCCTGGTCGTCGAGCATGTCCGACGCGCGCGCGTGGGTCGGCACGGACCACTCGCCCGCCGCCTGCGCGCGGCGATCCGCCGAGACGTCGCACACGCCGGCGAGACGCAGGCCCTGCGTCGACACGATGGAGGCCGCATGGTCGCGCGCGATGGCTCCGTAGCCGATCAGCCCGACCCCGGTGGCCGCTGCAGGCTCGATCCCGGCGGCGTGGCGCAGCGCCCGGTGGAGGAAGCGCTGGAACACCGCGTCGTCGTACGTCTCCTGCGCGTGTCCGAGTCCGATGTAGACGAGCCGCCCATCGCCGAACCTCCGCTCGTAGGCCACGACCTGCTCGGTGAAGTGCCAGCTCGAGCGCAGGAGGACCTGCGCGCCCGTGGGCGGTCCCTCTGAAAGGTAGAGCTCGTCGCGGACCTTCCACTCACCGGGCAGGCGGGCCGCGAGCGGATGGTCGGCCACCGGCCGCACCAGGAGCTCGGTCAGGGGTGCGGGCCCACTCGTCGCCCAGCCGGACAGCTCCGCAAATTCGACTGAGTCCGACCACGCGGCGAGCGTGCCGTGGAGCAGGACCAGCCCACCGCCGCGGCGGACGAACTCGATCAGCTGTCGCGCCTGCTCGGGCCGGAGCGGATGGTCGCTGGCCGCGAGCATGGCCTGGTGACGGCCCGGCTCGAGGCGCTGCGGGTCGGTGACGGTGTCCACGTGGAGCTGATGCGTCGCGTCCAGCGCGCGCAGCAGCGGACGTGACATGCGCGCGTAGTCGTGGGTCGTGCCCGCGAGCAGAGCCAGCACGCTCGTCCGTTCCGCCATCTAAGCCACCTTACGCTGAGCCGAGGCGCCGATCCTTCGCAGCACGGCAAGCGTTCGCTCGGCCGCGGTGTCCCATGAGAACGCGGCCGCGCGGCGCCTGCCCTCCTCCCCGAGCTTCGCGCGCAGCCCCTCGTCCGCGAGCAGCCGTTCCAGCCCGCCCGCGATGGCGTCGACGTCGTCGGGCTTGACCGCGATGGCGGCGCCGAGCGCGAGCTCGGGGAGCGCGCCCGTCGAGCCGACGACGGCGGGCTTGCCGCGCGACATCGCCTCCAGCAGCGGCAGGCCGAAACCCTCGTACAGGCTCGGATACGCGAACACAGACGCCGCGTCGTAAAGCGCGCTCAGCGTCGGCTCGTCGACGTGCCCGAGATAGCGGACGCCCGGCTCGGCTTTGATGCGCTGGAGGGTGTCGCCGTAGGCCCACCCCGGCCGTCCCGCGATGACCAGCTGCGGCACCCCAGGCCTGCCGTTGATGATGAAGGGCAGGGAGCCGTGGCGGCCGCGCAGCTGGCGGATGGCCATCAAGAGCCGCGGGTAGTTCTTGCGAGGTTCGATCGTCCCGACCGCCAGGATGAAGCCCGGCTCGACGCCGTCGGGGAGGGGCCCGGCGGGCACCGCCGGAGGCAGGCCCTCGGGGATCAGCTCGACCTTCGATTCGAGTCCAGGCACGCGGTACTCCGCGAGCAGGTCGCGCCGCGTCGACTCGGAGGGCACGAGCACCGCGGCCGCCTGCCGCAGCGCGCGCGGAAGCAGCGCGCCGAAGTACAGCCTCTGCTGCCAGGGGACCTCCGCGGGCCGCAGCCGGAAGGCCAGGTCGTGCACGAAAACGGCGGCCGGGGGCGCCCCCGCCTTGCGAAACGGCGGGCTCGGCCAGTACGGGTACAGGATCGCGTCGCACTCGAGCTGCGTCTCGACCCGCGGCACCCAGCGGAGCTTCAGCGCCACCTCGTGTCGGTACTCCGACAGCATCGCGTCCCCCTCGACCTCGGCCAGGGCCGGCGGACGCTCCCGGCTGCACAGGAGGGTGATCTCGTCCTTGCCCCTGTGGCGGGCGATCGCGCGCGTCAGCTCGACCGCCACGGTGAGCATTCCGACCCGCTGCGGCCGCCAGCAGGCCGTCACGTCGATGGCGAACCGCATGTTTGATTTGACTCTAGCAACCGGCGGAGGTAGGCTCAGGATGGCTGGGGTGAGCTGGACGGCGGAGAGCTCCGCGCCACCAAGATTGCCCTCCCTCCTTTCTGAAGGTCCTCTGCCCCCCGGCGGAGGGCCTTCTTCAGGTCCCGACCCCGAAGCTACGGGGTGGCCATGAAAACGGCCCCGCGGAGGGTAGCGCCGCGAGGCCGTGACGAAAGGAGATCGTTAGGCGTGAAGAACGCCTCTGTGGGTCAGAGCTCGAAACACGACCAGCAGGATGGCTGCGCCGACGAACGCCACCACCACTTCCATGACGAGGTTTGAAGCGGCGATTCCGACCAGCCCGGCCAGCCAGCCGCCGAGAAAGCCGCCGAGGATTCCGACCACGATGTCCCAGATCAGGCCCATGCCCTTGCCGGTGAGCACCTTGCTGGCGAGGAAACCCGCGATCGCGCCGACGATGATCCAGACGATAAAACCAGTCATTTGTTACTTGACCTCTGCAGCCGCCTTGCGGCGGTGATTTGAGCGGTGCGTGGTGACCGAGATCGGGTCCGCCAGCTCGACGCGATCGAGCTCATCCGGCGGCCCCTGTCTCGAAAGGGTGGCGCGCCCCGCGAGCTGCGCGAGCCGCGCGAGCCTCGAGCGTTGTGCCACCGCGTAGACGCCGAGCGCGCCTGCGAGCGCTCCGATCGCAAACATGCCCACAAGCGACCAGCCGCGAGAGGGTGCTGGTTCTCGCAGGGCCTCGATCTGCCGCAGCGAGGCCTTGTTCAACCTCTTGGCCCAGGAGCGCAGGTCGGTCACGACGTCGCCGGTTTGGTGCCGCGGGGCGCCGTGAGGATCCTGATGAGCATGATCAGGCCCCAACCGATCACCGCGTAAGCGGCGATGGCCACCAGGTCCGCCGTCTCGAAGCTGTTGGCTTTCGATCCGCCGTTGCCGAAGATGCCCTGGAAGGGGGCCACGAGCGGTCCGGTCACCGAGTAGATGAAGCTGACGAATGCGGACTGTGACGAAGCGCCGAACAGCTTGCCCAGGAAGCGCGCGGCGATGAGGATGTCGACGGCGCCGGCGATGAAGCCGATCACCGCGGCGGCACGGAAGTTGTAGCGGCCTTCCTCTGCCATGGAGACGGGTGCGGCGGCCGGCGCGGGAGACGATGTAGGAGCCGTTTGCTGAACTGCCATTTTATTTGGTCACCTCTTTGGCCTCACGGTGCGGGAGGTTG
>Ga0209580_10000691_pt1 | contig 16972 bp, 13 predicted proteins | sample Coa_R1_5_FD_187153 | JGI IMG/M metagenome (GOLD analysis project Ga0209580, IMG submission 187153) | Surface soil microbial communities from Centralia Pennsylvania, which are recovering from an underground coalmine fire - Coalmine... | ecosystem: Environmental > Terrestrial > Soil >... | reverse complement strand
GGAGGCGGTGACGACAGAACGCGGAGCCGTGACAGGCAACCGGCGGCTCAAGCGCGTGTGGCGAGCCAACGTCGCGCTGATCGGTGATGCGGCAGGCACGGTGGATGCGATCACCGGAGAAGGTCTTGGACTAGCGTTCAGTCAGGCAGTAGCGCTGGCCGGATGCATCGAAGCGGGGGACCTGAGTCCCTATCAGAAGATTCACGACCGGCTGGCTCTGCGTCCGCTGCTGATGGCACGACTCATGCTCACGCTGGATGGACGACCACGGCTACAACATCGGACCTTGCAAGTCTTTCGGAAGCGCCCGGAATTGTTTCGGAGACTGCTGGCTTTGCATGTCGGAGCGTTGCCGCCCCGAGATTTGGTGTGGGACGGATTGACCCTTGGATGGGGGCTGATCAGCGCGTAGCCATGGATAGGACGTACCGCCAGGTTCGCAAACGAATTGTCTTATCGGCTTTGCTCTTGGCTGCTGGCACTGTGCCGGCTGCTTCTCAGGATACTGACTACAGGGTCGATCCGGCGCAGAGTTCTGTGAAGTTCACATTGGGGGACGTCCTCCATACCGTGCGCGGGACCTTCAAGTTGAAGCAAGGGGACCTTCAAGTCGAACGGGACGGAAAAGTATCGGGACAGGTTGTGGTGGACGCTGCGAGCGGGGACAGCGGCAGTGGGATGCGCGATCGGAAGATGCACAGAGAGGTGCTCGAAAGCACGCGCTACCCTGAGATTGCATTTCGCCCTGACCGGATCGACGGAGCGGTTGCGAGTTCCGGCAGGTCTTCAGTACAGATTCATGGCATGTTCAACATTCACGGGACGGACCGCGAGATCACCGTTCCCGCGCAGGTGGAAACGAGCGGGGAGCAATGGACAGCAACCATTCACTTCACCGTGCCGTATCAGAAGTGGGGAATGAAGAATCCCAGCACCTTGTTTCTGCGGGTCAACGACACGGTGGAGATTGATCTGGTCGCAGCAGGAACTGTCGTGAGACACTCGGCGCATTCTGCTCAGTAACGATCCCGTGGCACAATTCCCTTTCCTTCCGTGCAGTCGTAGGCACGGCCCGCAGCCAGATTCTTAAATTCTTCCGTTTGTCCGCTGGGCCAATCGATTACGACGCGATCGATGCGATCGCGCTTCTCGACTCCGAACGTCAGGGGGAGTTCGGACTGCGAAAGATAACTCGAGCCTCCCTTGACTACGCGCGACTGCTCCATCCCGCTGGTAAAGATGCGGACGGCGGCGCCGATGGCATCACGATTGGATTTCGTTCCGAGGAGTTGGAAACGGATGCTGCTGTTTCCGGCAAGCTGGTCGTTGCGATAGAGGTAGGCGGGGCCATTGTTGGTCGTGATCAAGAGATCTAAATCGCCGTCGCGATCGAAATCGCCGTAGGCAAGGCCGCGACCGACTTTGGGACGGTCGAAGCCGTCGCCGGTCTCGGCGGCGACCTCACGGAAAGTACCCTTGCCACCGTTGAGGAAGAGTTGGGGCGGCTGAGCGTATCCAACGTTGCCGCGAATGTTGCGAACGGTTTCGTCGATGTGTCCGTTGGCAACCGCGAAATCCAGCCATCCATCGAGGTTGACATCGAGGAAGGAACAGCCGAATCCGAGGCTGTTGCGAGAAGCAATGCCGACTCCAGATTGCGGCGCGATGTCCTCGAAACTTTTTCCGGTCAGGCGATACAAACCGATCATCTCATTGTCGAAATTGGTGATGGCGACACCTGGTGTACCGGAGTTATCGAAATCAGCGACATCGACGCCCATGCCGGCGCGCGCTTTGCCTTCACTGCTGAAAGCAATCCCCGCCTCGACTGCAGCATCTTTGAAGGTGCCGTTGTGCTGGTTGCGGTAGAGCTTGTTCGGCTGCGTGTCGTTGGCTACCAGGAGATCGGGCCAGCCATCGCGGTTTTCGTCCAATAAGGCTACGCCCAGAGACTTAGAACTACTGTCGAAGATTCCGCTGGTCGCTGTCACATCTTCGAAGGTGCCATTGCCGCGATTGTGAAACAGCCAGCAGGTGGCGCCGCGATACGCTTCTGGCGTGCAGTACGACTTATGCTTGCCGTCGAGGCTGCAAAAGATGTCGGCTTCGAGAGACCATTTCACGTAGTTGCACACAAAGAGATCGAGAAGACCGTCGCGATCGTAATCAAACCACAGAGCGGAAGTGCTGAAGCCTTCGCGCTTGCCAAGACCCGCGGCGTTGGTGACATCAACGAACGTTCCTTTTCCTGTGTTACGGAAGAGGCGGTTCTGGCCAACGCACGTGACGAGAATGTCGGGATATCCGTCGTTGTTGTAGTCGCCCACAGCTACGCCCATGCCGTAGAGTTCGACATCAAGGCCGGCACGAGCGGTTACATCGGTGAAGGTGCCGTCGCCGTTGTTGTGATAGAGGCGAAGCGTAGTGCGAGATCTCTTGTGGCCGGGCCAGTCAGAGCCATTGATCAGGAGGATGTCTTGCCAACCGTCGCGATCATAGTCGAGGAAGGCGCATCCGGAACCGAGAGTTTCCGGCAGGAACTTCCCACCGAAGGCGCCGCTATTGTGTTGAAAATGGATGCCGGCCTGGCTGGTGACGTCCGTAAAGCGGAATCCGAGGGCGTTGGTGGGCGCGGATTGTGCCGCGAAGGATTGCAGCCGCGAAAGCTGCGACCAGGACGCCAATCCCGCCATTCCTCCCAGGAAAGACCTGCGATTCACGGAACGTTCACCAGCCCGGCACGGATGGCATAGACGACGAGTTCGGCGGTCTTGTGAATGCCGAGGGTGTTCATGATGTTGGCGCGGTGGACGGCGACGGTATTGGCGCTCAGGTCGAGCGCCGTGGCAATCTCTTTGTTCGATTTGCCGTCGACGATCAGTTGCAGCACTTCCAGTTCCCGTTGAGTCAAGGCTGCGTTACGCTCACCGCGGAGGGCGGACTTTTGCTCGACTTTGGGGTCGAAGACTGTTTCTCCAGCGGCGATTTTGCGGATTGCCGGGCCAAGCTCGAGATCCATCGCGTCTTTTAGAACATATCCTTTAGCACCGGCTTCGATCGCCTGTCGAACCCAAGTGCTCTCGCTATGCATGCTGAGCATCAGAACGGCTGTCTCGGGGGCGTCTTTGATAATTTGCCGGGTGGCATCCAGTCCATTCATGCCGGGTAGAGCGCAGTCCATGACGACCACTTGGGGATGAAGTTGTTTGGCGAGCTTCACGGATTCCTCTCCGTCTCCGGCTTCGCCAACGACTTCCATGTCGGGCTCGTCTTCGAGCATACGGCGGAAGCCGCGCCGGACGAGGCTGTGATCATCGACTAGCAACACTGTGATCTTCTTTTGCATAAGACTCCGCTTTCTCCCGGGGGACCGTCAGGTGCACCAACGTGCCGCCGTCACCATCAGTGGGACGTGTAACGACAAGTTGTCCGCCCATCAACTCGGAACGCTCACGCATCGCCACCAGGCCAATGCCGCGCCGGTTGGGTCCTTCGGCGAAACCCGTCCCGCGGTCTCGAACCTCCAGCTCAAGCGTGTGCTGCAGGAAGCGCAATCGTACCCACGCCTGCTTAGCCCCGGAGTGACGCGCGACGTTGTTCAAGGCTTCCTGCAAAATGCGGTATACGTGAACACCAGCGGCACCATCGACTGGAAACGGTTCCCCCTGCTTCTCATAGGATATGGCAATTCCCGTTTGTCTTTCCACGGTGGGAATGTACCAATCGAGCGTACTTTCAAGTCCGGCTTCCTCGAGCATCACGGGATGGAGGGCTTGAGAAAGGCTGCGCACTTTGTCCAGGGTGGACTGGACAGTTTCGAGAACCTCCTGGAGATCGGCGCGTAAAGATGACCCTTCGGGGGCATGAGTTCCGGCGCGACGGAGCATCGATCCAATTGCAGTCAGGATTTGGCCGAATTCATCGTGCAGTTCGCGGGAGATATAGCGCAGCGTGGATTCCTGGGTGGAGATCAGCTTCTGAGCAAGTTCGCTGCGGCGCTCGGAGATTTCAGCGAGACGCGCGAACAAGCGCCGGTTCCAGCGGATTAGCGACAGGCCATTCAGCAGGATGGCAAGAAGCGTGGCGCCAAGGAAGAAATAAACCTGGCGCTGCACACGGTCGTAAATCTGGACAATTCGCTGTCCAGCCTGGTCTTCGTTTTCAGTGTTCTGGACCAGGAAGCGCGCAACGGCAGTGCTCAACGCTGCCTGGCGTTCTTGAAGTGAAAGCTGGATTTGCTTGCGAGCTTCTTTCTCCTGGCCATCGCGGGCAAGGGCAAAGACACGGTCAACGGCATCCCAAAACTGGGTCACGGAGCGGGTCAGAAACGCGCTTTGCTCAGGCGTACGGCTGGCAGCGAATCCGGCTTCGAGGCGCATGGCATCGTCGAGGTCGGTGCGGATGCGCTGAAACTGAGCGGACCACGCGGTCAGAGGATAGGGCTCGTCGCTACTAACCATGTCGCGCATGGCTACGGCGAGCAGATTCAGATCGTTCTGAATCCGGAGCAGTTGCAAAGAATCCTTGCGATTGCGGTCAACCAGATCGGTCTGCAGTTTACGAAGTCCCGTGACCTGCCAGGTGATATACGCCGAGTACGCGAGAACGGCGGAAAGGGTGATCACCAGCCCCAGGACGAGGCCAATGGTGGGTGAACGGTCCGACGGAGAGGGACGGGACACGTCCCGAGCATACAACGGAGGGACGGCGCGTGTCACAGGCTGAAGGCCGCAGAGAGGGCCTGATATGTGTGACAATGCTGCAGTAATAATGAAGCCAATGCGGTGGTTGCGGAGTCAAACAGTAAGTTGAGTTCCTCAGGTAAAGAAACCCCAAAGCCGGCCAAGATCCAGCGACTGAAGGCAGTCTTGCCGGAGGTCTGGAAGCTGATGCGACCCCGGCGCGGGTTGCTCGCCATCGGCTTCGTGCTGATGGTGATCAACAAGGTTGCCGGCTTCGTTCTGCCGTACTCATCGAAGTTCCTCATTGATAACGTCGTTACGAAGAGTCAAGTTTGGATGTTGCGGCCTTTGGTCTTCGCTGTTTTGCTGGCGACGCTGATTCAGGGCATTACCTCTTTTTCGCTCACCCAACTACTGTCTAAAGCGGCGCAGCGCCTGATTGCGGAACTCCGGGAGGAGGTGCAAAAGCACATTTCGCGGTTGCCGGTTGCCTTCTACGACGCCAATAAGACTGGGGCTTTGGTATCCCGCATTATGAGCGACGTCGAGGGTGTGAGAAATCTGCTGGGTACGGGACTGGTGGATTTTGCAGGCGGCATTGTTGCGGCAGCGATTGCTGTAGTCCTGCTACTCCGTACCAGCGTTCCCTTGACGCTGATTGCCGTCGGCTCGTTGAGCTGCTTCGCATTTGTGCTGAGCCGGGCGTTCGCGACGATTCGTCCGATTTTCCGGGAACGGGGCAAAATCAACGCTGAGGTGACGGGGCGTCTTACGGAATCACTTGGTGGCGTGCGCGTGGTGAAGGGATATCACGCGGAGGAACGTGAAGAGAAGACGTTTGCCAGCGGAGTCCGGCGACTGCTGGATAACGTGATGCGCACTTTGACGGCGACCTCGCTCATGAGTTTGTCGGCCAGCGTACTGCTTGGGTTTGTGGGGGCGGCGACCATGTACGTGGGTGGGCACCAAATGATCGGCCACTCGTTAACACCTGGCGGCTACATCTCCTACAATCTTTATCTGGTGTTCCTCGTCGCGCCAATTCTGCAAGTGGTGTCGATCGGGACCCAGATCACAGAGGCGCTTGCCGGGCTCGAACGGACGCAGGAAATCATGCGCGAGCGGCCCGAGGATCAGGACCCGCGGCGCTCAGTAAGTCTAGAAGATATTGTGGGCACAGTTGAGTTTCAAGATGTGAGTTTCAGTTATGACGGGACTCACGAAGTGTTGCACGATATCTCGTTCACGGCTCAGCCGGGGACGGTGACCGCGCTCGTGGGTTCGTCGGGCTCCGGTAAGTCGACAACCATCGGACTGGTCTCCGCTTTTTATGTGCCCACGAAGGGGGCTGCCCGTATTGATGGCGTAGATCTGAGCACGGTGCGGCTCGATTCTTTCCGGACGAGGCTGGGCGTGGTCCTGCAGGAGTCGTTCCTGTTCGACGGGACGATTCGTGAGAACGTCGCTTTTTCGCGCCCCGACGCAACTGAGGAGCAGATCATGCGCGCGTGCAGGATTGCCCGAGTAGATGAGTTTGCCGAAACTTTCGTCGATAAGTACGACACCGTCGTTGGCGAGCGCGGGGTGAAACTGTCCGGCGGCCAACGGCAAAGAATTTCAATTGCGCGAGCAATTTTGGCGGAGCCGAGGATACTGATTCTGGATGAGGCAACTTCCAGTCTGGACTCGGAATCGGAACAACTGATCCAGCAGGGGCTGTCGTATCTGATGCATGGGCGAACAACGTTCGTCATCGCTCACCGGCTATCGACGATTCGCCGCGCTGATCAGATCATGGTTATGGAACAGGGCAGGATTGTGGAACGAGGGACGCATGCGGAGCTGTACGCAGCCCGGGGACGATACTACGACCTGTACACGCGTCAGCACGGAGTCGAGGAAAACCTGTTCCTGGCACCGGGCGAAGGAGATGCGGTTGTGGTGGATGGAAACGGCGCGAGCGGGAAGAATGGCGACGTGAAAGCGACAGACGCCCTGCGCGTCCTTCGAGGAGAGATTCGCTAGTTCCCATGACGACTGCTCCCACAATCCCTGCAGCGCTTGGTACCGTTGCGATCCGAAGCGAAAATCTGTGCCGTCATTACCGCATGGGGGAAAACATCATTCGCGCGGTGGACGGGGTCTCGCTAGAAATTCGTTCCGGAGAGTTCGTCGCATTACTGGGTAGTTCCGGATCGGGTAAGTCGTCGATATTGAATTTGATCGCGGGACTGGATCGGCCGACATCGGGAAGCGTGGTCGTTCAAGAACGCGATTTGGCCAAGCTGTCTCGCGAAGAGCTGGCCAAGTACCGGCTGCACGTAGTCGGGATGGTGTTCCAATCCTTTAATCTGATTCCCAGCATGACCGTGACCGAAAATGTCGAGCTCCCTTTGCGTTTTGCGGAAGTCGATCGCGGCCGGCGTGACTCGCTGGCTCGCGAGGCAATGGAGCGGGTTGGATTAAAGGCTCGCATGGGCCATCGACCAAGCGAACTTTCCGGAGGCGAACAACAGAGGGCAGCGCTGGCGAGGGCACTGATCAATCGACCGCAGCTTTTGCTGGCAGATGAACCGACTGGAAATCTCGACAGCCATACGGGAAAGGAAATCATGGATATGGTCCGTGGTTTCAATCGCGAACTCGGCATGACAGTGGTTATGGTGACGCATGAGCGAGCGCTGGCGGAACGGTATGCGCAGCGAATGATCTTTCTCGCAGACGGGAAACTGGTGGCCGATTGGGACAATGATCCGTCGACTGTTTCCGGAACAGAGGGAGGACTCGCTTGAAGTTCCCCGATCTCACCGAGCTTGCATTGCGGAATCTGCGAGAGTCCTTGTTGCGGAATTCATTGACCACGGTCGGGATCTCCGTTGGGGTGGCTTCTCTGGTGGCGATGCTCTCCTTAGGGACTGGTTTGCAGCAGATGATTTCACGACGATTGGAAAAGTCAGGATTATTTGACACAGTCTTTGTCTCCTCTCGGCGCGATTTGCGCGGTGGGCGTCAGGAGGAAAGGAGTGGCCCAACTCCGGGCGAAAGCCGGGTTCTTGACGAGGCAGCGCGGGCAGAAATGGAGCATCTGCCGAATGTAAAAGAGGTTTACCCAGATATCCGCTTTTCTACCGAGCTACAGTTTGAGGATAAGCCCCACTTGACGATGATCTCCGCTCTGCCATTCTCCGCCAAGTCCAACGACTCTTTCGATGGCATGCAGGGCAGGTTCTTCTCATCCGACACGGCGCCCGAGGTGATTCTGCAGAAGTCGTTTGCCGAAGAGCTCCTAGGAGAGACACCGCCGCTAGGTCAGCCTGAGCCGAGCATAGTGGAACTGGCAAAGCCGCTGTTGGGGAAGGACCTTACCATGCGCTACGCGCAACGCGGCGAGAGTGCGGATCAACCACCTACCCCAGGACCTGCGAATAAAGAGAACGAACCGGCGGGCGCTTCGTATTCCGTCGTATCTCGTGAGCAGAGGCTGAAGATTGTGGGGGTTGCGGATCTTGATCCTGAGAGCATGCGAGGACCAATGCGGGCCCGAGTATTTCTTCCGCTGCGATACGCTGAAAGCCTACACGTGATGCAGTTGGTTGATTTGCGTGAGATTTCACGGGCAGCAAGCAAGGAGCCGGTGTATTCCTCCATTAGCGTGCGCGTGAAAGATCCGTCACGGATCGAAAACGTCGAGGACGCGATCAAGAAGATGGGGTTCTCCACGTTTTCGATTCTCGACGCCAGCCGCAGCTTGCAACAGGTTTTCAGGGTGCTATACACGTTTCTCGGGATTTTCGGAAGCTTAGCCTTGATCGTGGCCTCCATCGGAATTGTCAACACACTGGTGATGGCCATTCTTGAACGACGGCGTGAAATTGGAATTATGAAGGCGATCGGAGCCAGTGACGGCGACGTAAAGAAATTGTTTTTCGCCGAGGCTGGCGCGATGGGAATTGCGGGAGGAATTATCGGCGTTGTGCTTGGTTGGGCTATCGGTCAGGTCATCAATTTTGGAACCAATGTTTACCTGAAGAGTCAATCCATTCCGCCCGAGCACTTCTGGGCTGTGCCTTTGTGGCTGGTTGCGTTTGCGATCGGTTTTGCTTGTTTCGTCAGTTTAGTCTCCGGACTCTATCCAGCTGGGCGCGCGGCTAAACTCGACCCGGTGCAAGCGTTGCGTTACGAATAGAACGAATGTCTCCACTCACACGATTCTGGTTGGCGCTTTCGGCCGCCCTTTGCCTGATCGTGGGCTCGGCGACCGCGCAAAGCCGAATTGACTGCAGCGCATTGAACAGTCGTATCCTGAAACGACCCGTCCGCTATTGTGTTTTTATTCCTTCTGGGTACGACGGGAGCGCAACTCAGAAACCTCCACGGCGGTACCCGGTGCTTTATTTCCTGCATGGCTTGGGAGACAACGAGCAGACGCTTTTCAATAGCGGCGGGTGGACCCTTCTGGATGGTTTGCGCAGTCAGCATAAGATGGGAGACTTTCTCATCGCGGCACCCGAGGGGCGCCGAAGTTTCTACATCAATTCTGCAGATGGCTCGGAACGATACAGTGACTTCTTCTTAGAGGAATTCATGCCGCGAATTGAAAGCAAGTACCGGGTTCATAGTCGGCGAGCCGGAAGGGCAATCACCGGTATCTCGATGGGCGGGTATGGCGCATTTCGGTTTGCGTTCGCGCGTCCGGAACTTTTTTCCGCGGTGAGCGCGCAGAGTGCGGCATTGATCACGGAAACGCCCCAGCAACTCAGCGCTGCTTCGAACACGGGGTTCCCTTTGCTGGCAGTGTTGAGTCCAGTCTTTGGTAAGCCCATCGACGAGCGGCACTGGAGTGACAACAATCCCCTTTTGCTGGCGAAACGAAATGCCCTTGGGGTGGCGAAACTCGCGATCTACTTTAATTGTGGCCGAGAAGACAACTATGGATTTGAAAAAGGAGCTACGGCGCTGGACCACGAACTCTCCGCCGAACACATCAAACATGAATACCACGCGTATCCAGGCGACCACAGCATCACTTATTTTCTTTCTCATTTCTCCGAAGTGATGGAGTTTCATTCCGAAGCATTCGGATCACTGGCGCAGCCGTGATTTCACCTGACGCCTCCTCTAAACATCGGCACAGGGAATAAGTGGTTGGGTCATGTAAACTAAGGAAAGCACCGACTGCTCCTCAGATCACCAAACAGGCCTTTTGATGCAGGGCACCCCGGTTCGGAGAGGTGGCCGAGTGGTTGATGGCTCCGGTCTTGAAAACCGGCGTACCCGAAAGGGTACCGGGGGTTCGAATCCCTCCCTCTCCGCCATAACTTTTGTTATCAATAGATTGTAAGCTGGTGATACCTGCCGAGATACCGAGTTCAACCGGGGCACCAATGCCCAACACCCAATCCCGCGAAGTCAAACTCACCAAACGTGTCCAGACCCTACCCTGCACGCGATTTTCGCAACCAATAAGTAACGGCTTAACCCCGAAATCAGGCTGGACGGAGCCGCGACTCTGGGGAAGAAAATGCCTCCACTGCAGGCCCTTCGCGGTGATTCGATGTGGACGGATAACAATCGCCGCAACGAGGCTCCTTGATGTTCAGGATGAGCATCACTCCTACAAAAACGAGTCCTCCCGTCGGCATCCGCGAAGCCACTGCGCGGCTTACGCCGGAGAAGGTGCTGACGGGGATTGAGGCTCGGCGTGTTTCGGATGATTTAACTAGTTCGGGGGTGCGGCGGGGGTCGCCGGTTTTGGTGTGCCGACCGGCGATTCTACATGCTCCGCACTCTCTAGGGGAAAGGCGCTCGCTCCCATGTCCTTTCGGGCGCGGAGCGATAGATAGTCACCTAGGACATTTCCCAAAAAGTTAGGAAGGTTCTTATCGTTAAAAGACCACGCCGCAGCGATCGGGTTGTTCTCGGTGGAAATCTCCCGTTGGAACAGCTGGGTACCGTTCTGATCGGAGACTTGCACGCGGTATGTGATGTAGGAAGTACCGGCAAACGCGCCGCCAAAGAATCGAGCCTTCTTGCTCACCATCCGATAATTCAGAAGCGTACACTTCACGAGCAAATACGGATCTTGCGGCAACGGAGTTTCCTTTCTCGCGATTTTTGTAAAGGCGCGCGTACCGTCCAGCCGGCTGATGGCTCGATCTTCGGTCGCGTTGACGAGCCCTCTCGCATCCTTCTCATATTCTGCCGGCACGCTGAACTCCTCGAACAATATCGAGTGATATGCGAGGTCTGCCGCGTTGACGGCCGGAGCCGTTTCATTTTCGGCGGTAGCATAAGGACCTTGCGGACTACCTCGTTCTTTACCTTTCGCCGACACGGGAACGCACGCCAGGGTAACGAGCAAGACCAACGGCAAAAGGTGGAATAGTGGCGAGCGGTCAATATCGATCTGCGGGAATTCTCGCGGAAGCATCACTTTTATGTATAGCTTTGCATTCATTGGCTTTTCCTCCTAATTGGGCAGTATAAGCACTGGAACTTCCCCTGCTGGTTGCACGACCTTCTCCCAACCCCCCGTCAGGCGGCTTGCAGTCTCTTTCACACTCAGTAACGCGACGGATCTGATGCAACTTGATCAGCGAACCATGCTTTTAGGACGCATCACGCATCGCTTTCTCTTTCCTCGCCACGGCGTGACCATGTCGGCCAGATTGCAAATTGCCCAAAAAATGGTACTCTTTCCCGAGTCACGGGTGGGCGTGATTCCTTCAACGCTTCGTATATCCGGGCTCATTTATTTATTCTCACCGTCCTGGTTCGCAAAACTGCAATCATTGGCGTGGTTTTACCAGCGAGTTAAATATGGCATCAACTGCCCCGAATACTTTGACCCAACTCCTGCTCGCCTCGAGTCACGGCGATCAGAAGGCGCTTGATGCGGTGATGCCCGTGGTCTATGACGAGCTTCGGCGCCTGGCCAGAAGCTACATGCGCAGAGAGCGCCCCGGACACACGCTGCAGACTACGGTGCTGGTTCACGAGGCGTATCTGCGCCTTCTCGGCCAGGACGCGAATTGGGTGAACCGAGCTCACTTTTTCGGAATCGCAGCCAAAATGATGCGCCGGATCTTGATCGACCACGCGAAGAGCCACGGACGTGCAAAACGAGGAGGGGGAGCGGTGAAGGTCACCCTCGAGGAGCCTGCGCTGTTTTCGAAGACGCCCGACATGGATTTAGTCGCAGTCGATGACGCCCTGCGCCGGCTAGAAATCGTGGACCAGCAACGTGCGCAGATCGTGGAATTGAAATTTTTCGGAGGACTTTCGGTCGAAGAAATCTCCCACGTTATGGACTTGTCCACAGCGACGATCAACCGGCAGTGGGCGGGCGCAAGGGCCTGGCTTTATCACGAGCTCAAAGCCAAGGAGTGAGGCGTGCCGACCATCCCATGGGACCAAGTTCGGGAAGTAGTGGATGCGGTCCTCGACCTTCCGCCCGAGCAGCGAAGTCCATACCTGGATCAGGCGTGCCAGCAGCCGGCGGTGCGTCGGTACGTCGAATCCCTGGTACTGTCTTACCAGCAAGCGGGTGAGTTTCTGGATGAGCCCGCGCTCGCCGGTCACGCCGAGGTGCTCGTAGGGAGCGAACCTGAATCCTGGAAGGGCCGTCGCGTAGGCCCGTATCGAGTCATCGAAGAGATCGGCGAAGGAGGAATGGGCTCAGTCTATCGGGCCATGCGCGTCGATGCCCAGTACCAGAAACAGGTAGCCATCAAGGTTGTGCGCAGCGGCTTCGACACCCGGTTTGCGCTGGCTCGCTTCAAAGCCGAACGCCAGATTCTCGCCAACCTCGAACATCCCAACATCGCCCGCTTGCTGGAAGGTGGCAGCACGGAAGACGGCCAGCCGTACTTCGTTATGGAGTACATACCGGGCCAGCCTTTGGATCAATACTGCGACGGTCACAAGCTGACGATCACCGAACGGCTCCGCCTTTTCCGCACGGTGTGCTCGGCGGTGCAATACGCTCATCAGAATCTCGTTATCCATCGCGACATCAAGCCCAACAACATTCTGGTGAACGCAGAGGGCGTTCCGAAACTGCTCGACTTTGGAATCGCCAAGATTCTCAGCGCGGACCAGGGCGATTCATCTGCGAAGACCATGACCATGGTCCGTCTGCTCACGCCCGAGTACGCAAGCCCGGAGCAGTTGCTGGATGAACCCATTGCGACCGCCAGCGATATCTACTCTCTCGGAGTCGTGCTTTACGAACTTCTGACCGGCCAGCGACCCTATCGTTTCACCACCCGGAAGCCCGATGAGATTGCGCGAGTGGTGATTGAAAGCGAACCACAAAAACCAAGCGCGGCGGTTGTGCGCGTGAAAGAGAGCTCTGACATAAGGGGCGAGTCCGTCCAATGGACGCCGCAAACCGGAAGCGGCACGAGGGAAGGCAGTCCTGAGAAACTGCGGCGACGGTTGTCCGGCGACCTGGACAACATCGTGTTGATGGCTCTGCGAAAGGAACCGCTACGCCGTTATGTCTCTGTGGAGCAGTTCTCAGAGGACATTCGGCGCCATCTTGAAGGTCTGCCGGTGGTTGCGCGAACTGACACCTTTGTCTATCGCAGCAGCAAGTTTGTAAGACGGCATACCGCGGGCGTGACCACCGCAGCTTTGGTTGTGCTGAGTTTGACCGTCGGTCTGGCTTTCGCATTGCGGGAAGCGAAGATCGCGCGCCAGCAACGAGCCCGCGCGGAACAGCGGTTCGACGATTTGCGGACGTTGGCGAAATCAAATCTTTCCGAGTTCCATGACGCCATTCAGAATCTACCGGGCTCGGCAGCCGCCCGGCACCTCGTCATTCAGCGCACGCTTGGATATCTGGACAAGCTAAGCCACGATGCGGCCGGCGACCGCGAAATTATGCGTGAACTCGCCGCCGGATACCAGCGAATCGGCGATCTGCAGGGAAACTTTAGCGGCCCCGGTATTGGAGATTCCGGCGCAGCTCTGGAGAGTTACCGCAAATCCTGGACCATTCGTGAATCTTTGGCCGCCGCCTCCGGCAACGATGCGGCAGACCTCAAATCCGAGCTTAGCCTCCTGCACGGTTATGTTCGCACCTTGCTGGTAACCGGAAATACGCAAGAGGCCTTGCGCATGGCCAGGCAACAACTCGCGATCGCCGAACTGGTCGCGCAGAAACAACCGAGTGATCGCGACCGCATCATGGATGAAGCCCGCGCTCACATTCAGCTGGGCTGGGTTCTTGGAGGAAACGGATCCACGAGCAGCACTCGGGAATTGACAGAAGGGATGTGGCACGACCGCAAAGCCATCGAATTGCTCGGTCCCTTGGCGAACCAAGCGGCCGACTCCACAGCCATAATGGGCCTATTGCAATCCACTCTCGACCTCGCTTATCACCTGCGCAAGAATCGGGAATTCGAGGCCTCTCTAAAGATCTATGACGCCATCTGGTCGAAGACCAGCGGATTGCATGGCCTGCCTGACGCGGCGCAAGCCATCTTTTACAATCATCGGTCGCGCCTGTTCGATGACATGGACGACTATGTTCGCGCCGACAAGGATAACCGCAAGAGCTGGGACCTAGGGGAATCCCTGCTGAAAGCCGATCCGCACGATCTTATCAACAGAATAAATAACGCCGGGGCGCTTGGCACGATCGGCATCGATGAAGCGCGGCTTGGCCATGTCCTCGCCGGGAAGAAGAAGCTCGATGAAGCCATCAAGATCGGCGAGGAGATGCTGGCGGACAACCCTTACGAACTCTTCTACAAAAACCTTTTGTTGATTGGATACTCCTACCGTGGCGAGATTCTCTGTTCTATGGGAGATTTTCCTGGGGCGTTGCAACAATATACCCGCTCCCTCACCGCTGCCACGGAAATCGCTCACCACGATCCCGGAGATCTCGAATCCCGTTTGAACATCGCAAAACTTCACGCCGCTTTGGGCCTCGTGCATGCGCGTGCCGCGCAGTATCCGGAAGCGAAGCAAGAGTTCAACACCGCCCTCGACAATTTTCAAGATCTGCTGCGTCTTCGTCCGCAGGACGCCGAGGCGATCTACGCCTCGAAGGCAACTCAGGATGCCATGGCTGTCCTAAGCAACTGCTCCACCGCACGACCATGCAAGGGCGTACGTGAATTGAAGTTGCCTAAGATCAATAATTGAAGCATCCCGACGCGTTCCTCTTGCGCTTGACGCTGCCTCAACAGAAACGTAACCTCGGCGCCGCGCCGCTCTTCGCCTGCCAAACAATCCTGTGGGCGTTCGGCAACCAGGGAAAGCTCGTAGTGTCCTTCAGCGATGACTGCCGACTCGGTTGTGTCACCTGCACTTCTCTCGAACCATAAGCTTCCGCTCGCGCGTTCGACACGATCACGAGCATTCCGGTGATGATCAGGATCAGCCACTCCACGGAACGTACGAAACTCATAACATCCTCTTGAGCGAACGAGTTAGTGGTCGCAATTGGCGCGAGATCCTTCGATACAACTCGAGGATCCCGCGCCTCGTTCAGGCTCTACCTTCTCCTGCCGCCGCCGCCGGTGCGAGTCCCACCGACCATGCGGGCGCCACCGCCGCCCATGTGGGCCCCGCCTGCACCCATCCGTGCGGAGGAGAAGTTGTTTCTTGGCGGCGCACCGCCACCCATGTGCGAGGAGAAGTTGTTCCGTGCCTGCATGCCGCCTCCCATCCGAGGGGAGCCACTGCTTCTGGTCTGTGCGCCGCTGCCAAGGTGAGACGAGAAGTTGTTTCTACCTTGCGCGGGATAAGAGGAGAAACTGCTTCTGGCCTGTCCCCCACTAGCCGCATGAGAGGAGAAAGTGTTTCGCGACTGGGCACCGCCCATTGACCGTGAGGAAGAGAAGCTGTTTCTTGCCTGCGTACCGCTGTTTGGGTGAGAGGAAAAATTGCTCCGCGACTGCGCCCCACCATTCGTGTGCGATGAATGGAAGTTGTTTTTGGCCTGCGCGCCGCTATTCGGGTGAGAAGCGAAACTGCTCCTTGACTGCACTGCCCCGCCCGCGTGCGACGAACTGTTGGCTCTCGCCTGCGTCCCGCTGCCCATACCCTGGTGAGCGCTTCCCGCTGCGTTGCCGCTCCGGCTCTGACTGTGGGCCGCCGCCGTCCGAGCAGCCCCGGCGTGCGCGGTGGCATGATAGCCGGCCGGGACGCCGCGCCCGCGATGTTCAAATGCACCTCTGTCGTGCCCGCCAAAATGGCCGTGATTCACGACCGTGACGCTGCGAGAGATGTAAGTGTCGTGATGAAACATTACGACTCCGCCGCCCCACACCGGCTCCCATGCGGCGAAACCCCACCCGAAGCCACCGTAGATGCCAATCGAGATTCCCGGGAAAAAGGCAACGCCGACTCCCACTACGATTCCTGGAGGAGGTGCGATCGCAACGAAGCCGGGATAGGCAACGAACATCGGTCCCCAAATGACCCAAGGGTTGTAGTAGGGTACGCAAACTACTTCCGCGGCGACTGGAACAATGGAGATCACTCCCTCTGCAACCACCACGCGCTGTTGCGCCGTGGTCACCAGCCTGTTCGAGTCGTGTGCCTGCGACCGCAGGGCCTGGACAGCGTTCATCACGTCGCCGGGCTGGTTGTAGTAGGCGTTGCCGAGCTGTGACGCCCACGCGCTGTTCTTCGCGAGATTGCCCAAGACGGACGGAAACGCCGTGAGAGCTTTCACCGCCGGGTCCCATGGCATGCTGTCCGCCGCGGATGCCCGCTGATCCGGGGGCAGTCCCATGTTCTCGCTCAGCCAAGCGTCCGCGGCGCCGATCTGGTCGGGATACGTGGATGCCGTCAATACTTGGCCGACCAGCGAATCCGGATAGAGAGCGATCGGGGCCACGAGTTGATCTAATTGCTCGGCACCCAACTCGACGTATGCAGCGGCGGCTTCCTGTGCGTGCAGATCTGCTTGTGCTCCGGCCAGTAGCAAAGCAACCATGAGCGCGATCATTGCGCGAAGGGCCTTGCATGTCGAAATCAACGTCCCCTGCGCTGATCTTTTGCGATTCATTTTGTGTCTCCTTATTCGAGAAATTGAGGACGGGCGCGAACACCCGTCCTCGCCCTCGATACGGCAGGTTTTAGCGGGATGGTTGTCCTCTGCGAATCGATCCGGCCGCGGTTACGGTCACGGAAATGGTTCCGATGGACGTCCGGCCCGTCCAACGGAACCTAGGCTGAGATAGGCGAGTACCGCGGAGACTCAAGATGTATTCCCCTTTCCACCCTGTGCCCCGCGGCACTCACAACGTCCTGCATCTACAGAC
>Ga0209580_10000690_pt1 | contig 16981 bp, 12 predicted proteins | sample Coa_R1_5_FD_187153 | JGI IMG/M metagenome (GOLD analysis project Ga0209580, IMG submission 187153) | Surface soil microbial communities from Centralia Pennsylvania, which are recovering from an underground coalmine fire - Coalmine... | ecosystem: Environmental > Terrestrial > Soil >... | reverse complement strand
ACACAGGAATTCCGTTGACCGTGCCATCGGGAAGCTGCTCGGAAAAAACACCCAGGGCATAGTAAATCGTTTGTGCGCCCGCATGGATCGATCCGTGGTAGCCCCCCAATCCTTGAGTGGAGTCCTCTTCTTCTTCATGTGGAACAACAGCTGACGCAGGCGGCTCTTTTTGGGCTCTGGTGTGAACGCGCTCGATATCTGCGGAAATCGTGCTACTTGTGGGAGCTTCGTTGGTATTCAGAATGGTTCCACTGGGGAGCATGAAGTTGAAGACGGTGGAGTTCAGATCTAAGCCGTCGAGCGAACCCGATTGGAACATAGTGCGAACCAAATTTTCGATATCTCCCTGCGACACCACTTTCGGAGGTGGCCCCCCAAGAATTTGCGAGCCGCGGAAGGTCGAAGTTATCTGGCCGGAGGGGTAGTATTGCGACATCACGTTGTTGAGCTTCTGATCGGACATGGCAGCAGACAACGCTTGATCGATCGATTGAATGTCACTTTGTTTCCAGGCATCAGCTCCGCCCACATAAAAATTCATAAATATCAGATTGGCGATTGTGTTTCCCCCCTGAAAAATGAGATCGTGCTCCGGGGTTGCTGGCAAACCCGGTGCGATGGCGGTGGGCAACGGCATGGAAATGCGCGAGCGGAACCCCTTCTCAGCTTTGCTACCGTGGGCTACAAATACGCGCATGGGCCGGACATAAGCAGCGTGTCTTTTCGTTTTCATTCAATGCCTCCTGAAGCCTTATGGGCTGATTGGCCACAGACCAGCGACAGAGTCCTTATCACCAAGGAACTGTCACCGAATCGGTTGAAGTTCCCGTCGGCGTTCCCGGAAAGAAGGGAACTACGAAGTACTCAATGGTGAGATTCTTCTTGTTTCCGTCGATAATCAGGCGAAGAAAACCTGGCGCTTTGTCATTGTGTGACATCAGTTTCAGATCCTGATGCGTGGTTTGGAAGCCATCTGGCAGTGGTTTTCCATTTGCACTGGTTTCGATCTTGTGTAAAAGCTTCTCTGTGTTCGCGTACCCTCCAGCGCCTGCAACGATGTACGGAACCTTTTTGTCACCTAGTGTGCGCTCAAAACGCTGATAGGAATGCACATGACCAGACAGCACCGCTGTTGGAACCCGGCCGGTAGCCTGAATGACACGGTCGATTGCGATCTCAATGTCTGGGTATCCGCCGTGGGTGGTGTCGAGCGAATAAGGAGGATGATGCACCGCCACCACAAGCGCATTATCCTTCGCGGCGGCGGCCACTTGGTTTTGAAACCACTGCTGCTGCTCACTTGTGCCTCTGGCATCCAGGGTGCCGTCCACATTTGAGTAGAGGCCGACGATAGTGACGAAAGGTGCTTCAAGGACCCAGTACACATAAGGTTGAGTCATCGTCGACCGGTAGGGACTGTCGTGATGGCTGGCTGTATCGCAAAAATTTCGCATGAAGCCAAACAGCGACGGTTCTGTATCCACGGGATCGCCAGGTCGCGTCGAAGTGTCGCCGTCATGGTTGCCCGCTATCGCGAATATTGTCGCGTGGTAATTTTGATACGGTTCATAGAACTGACTGTCGTACAGGTTACTCTCTCCATTGAAATACACGACATCTCCCAAGTTGTAATAGAACACCGGAGCAGGACTCGCCGCAGTTGCAGCTGAAATCTGCTTGTCCATTTCGTTTGAGATTGCCTTTTCGACATCATCGCCATGAATTCCGCCGGTATCTCCCACTGAATGAAAGACCAGCACACCAGCCTTTTCTGCTGCTGCGGTTTCATCAGGAAGAATGACATCCAGTGGAAGGCACAAATTGTTGAGATTGGTCGGTGGAGGTGAAACAAATCGCGGATATGGCTTTGGCGGAGAGGATGGGTCACCCGGGGGACGATGGGCCTTTCCGATCGGTGTATGTGGACGTGCTGTTACTGGCGCGGAATGCGGGGGAATGGGAGTGGTTCTCAAAAACTTCTCGTACTTATGTGCCACCATCTGCTCTCCTTCTGCACTTGGCAGCTGTTCTTGCTGGCGACTTCAACCAACACTTGTGTTTGACGTGCCGGTAGTCTCTTCGACTACCGGCAATCCCGAAACCGCGCGGGTGCGCGGCGATAGATCGTAGCTGACGGTGGTAATCTCCGGGCAACGCCTGCACGCAGCGCCGCCTTCCTGCGAAAACCAACGGCACTCTTTCCGAATGATGCAAGGCGGCAGGGTGTCCACCACCGCGGGCAGAATCTGCACAATCCGCGTCGCCAGGCGGCAATCTCTGCCATCGAAATGGGGACATTTATTTTCTGCACAAGTGGCTGCCAGCCTGAACACCTCGGTGGGTTTCAGTGGAGCACTCATCGCCAGGACCTCCGACGATGCGGGCACGTGCTCGTTTAAGTACTGAAGCATAGGTGTCGGCCCATCTCGCTGGACGACACCAAGAATCTGGCAACGATCCATTCCAGGTTGCGCACTCGGGCACAGTTTAGACACGGCTGTCCTCTTATTCCTCAAGTTGGAATGTCTGGGCTACGGGAGGAATTCCAATAAGGACATGCCTTCCAACGGAGAGAATGGCGCCAAGCTCGCCCTGCGATTGACCGGCGGCCGCAAACATTTGAGGATGGGCGCCAGCAATCTGGCGGGCAACCTCGTTAGCGTAGGCCTGGAGTTCACCGAGGCTGACGTTGGCAAGAAGAGCTTCCGCGGGCGGATAACCTCGAATTAGGTAGGAAATGGTTATCGCATTAGGTGGATCCACCTTGATTTTCGGATGTTTTTCCGCAGCTGCTTTGACGGCAGCTTGTACGGACTTCGTGAACTTGGCCAAGGAAATAGAAACAGCTTGAGCCATACCCGCTCCTTCAACTTCACACAGAAACCACGAATCGTTAGCGCTGGGGAAGCGCGAAATTTTCGAGAGAGTCTAAGATCAGGTCGACGGTGCCTGAAAGCAAGAAGACCCTGCTGACAAGTATGGCTATTTATTGGCGATTTTGGCTGACAGACCACGCCGCGTCTCGGAGGGTGTTTCCCGGAAGGCGCGCTTGTATTCCCGAACAAAGTGGCTGATATCACTGAAGCCGGATTCACTCATGACTTCTTTCACACTTAAGAAGGTTTGGAGCATGAGCCTGCGGGCGCGGCGTAAGCGCAAGACTTTCACGTAATGCAGGGGTGAAATACCTGCTTCGATCGTGAAGAGGTGTCGCAAACGCGACGGTGACAGATTGACCGAACGCGCCATTTGTCCGAAGTCTATGTCACCGCTCGCAGCTGAGCGAGACAGCATTTTAGAGACTGCCACGACGCGTTTGTCGGAGCCTTCCCGCGGCCAAAGCGGAATCAATGTGGGGCTGGACATAGTTTTGCAGCGAAGCCAAGGGGGAGCTTCCTGCGAGGGGGGCAGGGCACAAAACGGGCTCCCCTTGACACGTTTGGTCGATGATCTTGCCACAAAATCCAGCAATGCCAATAATCATCTGGATTTTGTTACGAAATCAGAACAGGCCAGCGTCGCACTCCCATTTCTTGCTCTTTGGAACATAAGTGCGCTGGTGCCTGAGTTCTGAGTAGCCGCCAAACGGCCCGGGACTACTCTGGCTTCACGGAAAACAGAAGTGGGTATTAGATCTAAGGATTCTCGTCTGTCGCGCCCACTACGGTATTGTCCTGAACCTCCGAGTCGCGTTTCCCCGTGATGCCGGGACCTGCGATGTGGACACGGCCGACTGCGAAACGCCATTAGTTACCAGCGCCACTGCGTGACAATACGCTGTGATTTATTCAGTCCGAGTTCAACTCGCCCTGAGCTTGATTTTAACCTCTTCCACGATGCTGACTGTCTCTAGTTAATCCGAAAAGTCACATGGCGGTGTCTATTACATTCGGACGAGAACGCCGGCTCGTAAAACAGCGCAAGATTTCAGGAGGGAGGCGTTCATCTACTTAGGATGAGAATGCAGGGGTGCTACTTAAGTTCTTTCGCGGGGGTTCCGCATGGACGAGCAAGCATTTCGCGCGAATAGGAAAAAGTTGTGGGCTTTTATTGCAGCAGCCGTGCTGGTCGCGGCGGTGTTGTTAAGCAAGGACACTGTTGAGTCCGCCGGACCTGAACAAGCGATCGTTGCCACCTACACTCGCGGCGTGCTCCATCTCACGATTCCCTTTCGGGCCGCTGCAGCGGGGCCGGGCGAGTTGACGGTTGAGGTCCTCGATCCAGACGATCGCGTTCTAGGCCAGACAAAGAAGCACTTTGAACCGGCCTCTGTAAGCGGGCAATGGACCGGCCAGGTCAAGTTCGAGAAGCCGGTCGCAATCGAAGATTTGGTGTGGCAACGCGTACGCTACCACTTCGATTACGACAACGGAAAGAGTTCACCCCTGGGAGGCACCGAATCGATTTCCACGATCCTCCGCACTCCCGTTGTGCACATTCTGGGACAGCAGTCCTATTTGAGCGGCGGAGAGGCTGCCGTGCGAGTGATCGCCACGGATTCGCAGAATGAAATTATCCGCGGGCCAGGCTCTGTTCGGATCGAACTGCTCGGGCCAGAAGATAGCCACCAACTTCTTTTTAGGGGTCAGCTGAATCGCCGCGCCACGACGGAGGCGCAGTTCCGATTCCCCTCCGGCCTCACCGGCAGCTACCAACTGCGTTACGTGGTTGACACGCTCATCGGATCTACCGAATTTACGCAGCAGGTGCGACTCGAAGACAAGGTCGCGATTCTACTCACGACTGAAAAGCGGATTTATCAGCCCGGGCAAGTGATTCATGCGCGCACGCTTGCGCTCGACCGCGCTGATCACTCCGCAGTCAGCGGACGCAGGCTGGTCTTTGAAGTCGAAGACTCGCGCGGCAATAAGGTGTTCAAGAAAGTCACGGAGACCGATAAGTTTGGCATTGCCTCGGCCGAGTTTGCCCTCGCTGATGAGGTGAACCTCGGCACCTATCACCTGCGCGCGTTGATGGGTGAAGGCGACGCTCCCACAAACACGGCAGAAGTAGCGCTGAACGTCGAAAAATATGTTCTGCCGAAGTTCAAAGTCGCGATCGATTTTGACGCCAGCAAAGGTCGTCACGGATACCGTCCCGGCGATCACGTCATCGGAACCGTGCGGGCAAACTACTTTTTCGGCAAGCCGGTGAGCGATGCTGAAATTAGCGTCAAAGCGTCGGGAACGGACGTGTCGTTGTTCGATGCCGGCTCCGTCGAGGGCAAGACCAACCACGATGGTGAATACCACTTCGATCTGCGGCTCGCGAATTACTTTCTGGGGCGCCCTTTAGAGCATGGCATCGCGCGCGTGTTGGTGGAAGCCAGCGTAAAGGATTCTGCAGAGCATACCGAGACGCGAGGCGAGCCGATCACGGTTAGCGAGTCACCTCTTGTGATTACAGCTGTGCCCGAGGGGGGCACGCTGGTCCCGAATCTCGAGAATCAAGTTTTCATCCTGACTTCTTATCCGGACGGAACTCCTGCCAAGACGGACCTGAGAGTTTCGTTCGGCGGTTCGGACCAGCAAGCCTCAACTGACGACGGCGGCGTGGGCATCGTCTCGATCAAAGCTGATGCGGGTCAGTCCAGCATTGCGATTAAGGCCACTGACAAAGACGGCAACGCGGCAGCGACGACGGTACAGCTTCAGAGCCGGTCAGGCGAAGATCAGATCCTGTTGCGGACGGAAAAAGCTGTGTACCGCAGTGGAGAGCGCATTCAGCTGAACGTCTTTTCCACCAAAGAACGTGGAACGGCGTACATCGACATCGTGAAAGATGGGCAGACAATTTTCACGCGCGATGTGGATATCGATCATGGGCGAGCCGAACTCTCGCTTACCGCAACGCCGGAGTTGGCTGGAGTTGTGGATTTGAACGCGTATCTATTCGGGCGAGATGCGCAGCCGGTGGGCGATCACCGGCTCGTGTTCGTCCAGCCTGCGGACGAACTGAAAATTGAAACGGTCGCCGATTCGGTTTCCTACAAACCCGGAGATGACGCACGCGTACGCTTTCGCGTGACTAACTCGCGTGGCGAAGGCATCAGCGCTGCATTGGGGCTGCAGGTGGTCGATGAAGCGGTTTTCGCGCTGGCAGAAAAGCAGCCGGGATTCGCCAAAGTCTTCTTCTATCTCGAGCAGGAGGTGATGAAGCCTCGATACGAGATTCATTCGATCGGCATCCATGAGGTAGTTGAGCCAGTGGAAGAATCGAAAGCTGATCAGCGGGATCGCGCCGCGCGGGTGCTGTTTTCCGCGACCGAGTTGGTGGAAGGCGATAAATTCGAAACGGAATTTGGGCGCACTCTGCCGATTACCAAGTCGGGCGAGTACATGGCGCGATATCAGGCGCGATATCTCGCGCAGGTGAAGCGGTTGGCAAAGAACCTGAGTAGTGCCTACGCCAAGGACTCGCACAAGGGCGAGCTGCCAAGCATCTTTGCGAAGCTGAAGGAGCAAGGAGATCCTGACGTTCGCGACCCGTGGGGAACGGAACTTCGTATCGAGCCGATGCCCTGGTTCCGAGATCACCGTCATTATTTCGTGCGCAGCGCCGGCCCAGATCAGGAATTTAATAATGCAGATGACCTGGTCGCGTATCTGGAAGTGCACACCAAAACAATTGTGGGCCATTCAGAACCCGATCAGCCGGATACTGGGAACATTCGACTGAATATTGAGCACGATCGTGGGCCGTTTAATGGTCGCGCGGAGATTACAGGGGCGGTCACGGACGTCACAGGCGCTGTGGTTTCCGGAGCGAGCGTTGAACTACGCGAAGTTTCCCGCGGGAAAAAGCGCAACGCTACAACCAACGCCGCTGGGCAATTCAGCTTTTCCGGACTTGCCGCCGGGGATTACAAAATCCAGATCATCTCAACGGGGTTCAAACGAGCTTTGCTTACGTTAACTATCGAGACACGTGATCGCGCCGTGCTTTCGGCAACTCTTGCCGTCGGCGAAGCGACAGAGACAGTTGAGGTCACGAGTCAAGCCATGACTGCTGGCGTGGTTGGGGGAATGCCCGGTGGAGTACCGGGCGGCCAAATGGGAGGCGCGATCGGAGGGCTCAGGGTACCTCAGGTGGCAATGGCCATGGATGCAAAAGATATGGAATTGCAATCCCCACCGCCTGGAATGGCAAAAGCTGTGCGCGCCATGAACAGCGCAGCTCTGCTGAAAGAAAAGAATCAAGAGTCGTCCGCTCCTCGAGTTCGCTCGTTCTTTCCGGAAGCGCTGTACATCAATCCAGAAATCATCACGGACGGCGATGGCCGTGCCAGCGTCAACATCCCGCTAGCCGACTCGATCACGACCTGGCGCATGGCGATGCTGGCGTCCACGGTACACGGTGCGCTCGGCAGCGCGACATCGAGCCTGAAAGTGTTTCAGGATTTCTTCGTGGACCTCGATCTCCCGGTGACGCTTACACAGGGCGACCGTGTTTCAATTCCGGTCGCGATCTACAACTACTCCGGTTCACGCGGAGACGTGGGCCTGAAACTCACGCCAGAAGACTGGTTCACGATGGTAGATGACAACACAGAAAAATCCGCCTCGGTGGACTCCGATCGCGTCGGCGGATCCCAGTTCACTATCGAAGCCAGGCGCATCGGAAAATTCAAGCTGACGCTCTCCGCGAAAATGAACGGAAAAAGCAGCCGGGCCGATATCGTAGTCCGCGAAATAGAAGTAATTCCCAATGGGCGCGAACAGAGCGTTGTGTTCAACGGCCGGCTGGACAATACGGCCGAGCACGACATCAATCTTCCGTCCAACGCAATTCCTGATGCCAGCAAGATTTACGTTCGCCTCTATCCCGGGCCGCTGAGCCAGGTCATTGAAGGCATGGACAAACTGCTGCAAATGCCTTTTGGGTGTTTTGAACAGACATCGTCGGTTACCTATCCGAATGTGCTGGCGCTCGATTACATGAAGCGTACGAAAAAACTTACGCCCGAGGTGCATGCCAAAGCGGAAGGTTTCATCGCAAATGGATACCAGCGGCTGCTGACGTTTGAAGTGCCTGGCGGAGGATTCTCCTGGTTCGGCAACGCTCCGGCAAACAAGATTCTCACTGCATACGGGCTGATGGAATTTTCTGATATGTCGAAGGTCTACGACATCGATCCAAAAGTGACCGCGCGAACGCAGGAGTGGCTGGTGAGCCAGCAACAGGCGGACGGAAGCTGGAAACCGGATGCGTCGTTTATTAACGAGGGCGCTACGAATCGTTTCAATCGTGACGTGCTGCGTATAACCGCGTACGTTGCGTGGTCGCTCGAGAATACCGGCTATCGTGGCGCTGCGGTCGATAAGGCCCAGCAATACGTTGCTAAGCACATGGGCGAAAAAGTCGATGCCTACACGCTGGCCGTTATTGCGAACTTTGCGCTTGATTACAGCAAAGACCGCGAGTTCACGCGGCAGGCGATGCAATCGTTGCTGGATGCACGCACCGAGAAGGGCGATCAGGCATGGTGGAGCGCAGACGAGACTGGCGTCTACGCAACCGGCGAAAGCGCCAGCATCGAGACTACAGGCCTTGCGTTGCAAGCGCTGCTCAAATGGGGAGAAGCGTCGGGCACGGTACGCAAGGCGCTGAGCTATATTACCGAGAAGAAGGGCGCATCGGGAACCTGGGGCACAACCCAGGCGACGATCATGGCACTGCGCGCTCTGCTCCTCGCAACTGAGAAGAGCGCCGCCGACGTTCATGGCACGCTGGAAGTACTGCTCAACGACAAGACCGTTGAAACAGTCGCTCTGACCTCGGACAACAACGATCTGCTGCACCAGTTCGTGCTCAAGAACGTCGATGCGAAAGACGCAAATCATTTAGAACTGAGGTTCAACGGCAAAGGCGGTCTCGCGTATCAGATCGTCGGAAGCTATTTCCTACCGTGGGATGAGAAGCCCGCGAAAGAAGCCCTGTCCATCAACGTAAGCTACGATCGCACGCATCTCGCGCAAGATGATGTCGCGACCGCGACCGCGACGATTCAGAACAATCTCGACAAATCAGCGAATATGGTCATGGTTGATCTTTGCATTCCGCCGGGATTTGATCTGCTTAGTGAAGACTTGCAAGCGTACATAGAAAAGAGCAACGGAGAGAAGAGTGGACGGCTCGAGAAATTTACACAAACCGCGACGCAGGCAATTCTCTATTTCGATTCACTCGCTCCCGGCGGCACGGTAACTTTAAAATTCCGCCTGCACGCGAGATATCCTATCCGCGCGCGCACGTTCCGTTCACGCGTCTACGAATACTATGACCCTGATGTCAAGGCAATGGCTCCCCCCATCCAATTAGAGGTGCAGAGCCGATAGCCACCATCGCACGACGGGTACGTAGGACGATCCTGTCTCACGGAGCCACCTACTTGCGATTTGCTATTTCAACCACATAGGTTTCCTGACTTGCGTGGCGTTCATGGATTTCATTTTCTGATAGGCGTTTCGCCTGCCTTTTTGTTGCCGCGACGCAAACTCCGCCTGAACCGGCCCTACAAGGGAATAATTACCGAATTATCAGAGCAACAGGTAATGCCAAGGACAGTTCGTTGTGTGGGCTTTGTGTGCCACGAGCGTGCCAAATCTGGCAAGACGTCGCAAGTGCGAATAGTGGACCACGCGACTGACTGACGGTCAGCCGTAGGGCAGGGAAGACCCGCACAAACCTCGTCCTTTATTAATAGGCTGTGTGCCAGCCGTGTGCGGGAATTTTGGTCTGAACGTTTGAAGGCCTCGTAATTTCGCATTACAAGCCGATCAGGCAGTTTGCAGTTGCCGATCTCCATAGGAACCGGCGATTCCCATCCTGCAGTGTCGACGTGGATGCGTCAGATGCGCTCGTCGCGGCTATACCAATGACGAGATCGCGTGCCGTTTCTTCCAAAGTTCCGCTTCGAGCTTAATCGCGACAGCTTCGGCGTCAAATACGGATTTTGCTACCTGAGCCTGCCCCGCCAGATCATCGCGATCTAACCGTCGGGCAACCTCTGATAAAGCTGTTTTGTGCAAATCATTAACCGGCTTCTCACTTGCATGCATGAGCCACTTGCCCGCCGCCAGTGTCCGCTGCATTAGGCTGATTTCCATATTCGGCGGCTGCGGAATATTGGGAGTATCGCTTCGGGGATTTTCCAGATTTAGAGCACCACTGAGATCGTTCGCCACAGCAGTACGCCGGCCGAGAACGTTAGTTCCCAAGCCAAAGCAAGCCATGGCAGTTTTGAGAACGGTCGTGTGGTCGAGCACGTCATTCAGAATTGTTCCTGCTCGCGTGTAAGGTGATATTACGATCGCCGGTATTCTTATTCCCAGCCGATCAAAAGCGAAGCCGCTGCCACCAGGCTGCGATTGAGGAATTACAATTCCATCCGGCGATACCGTCTTCTCTGGCGGGACGTGGTTGTAGCATCCGCCGTGTTCGTCGAACATGATGATCAAAAGCATCTTCTGCCAGTCTGGACTGTTCCTGACTGCCGTATATTCGCGATATGCAAGCTTTTCCCCCTCTTCAACATTCGAAACGCCGTAAAGTTGGACTGCATGGGATTCCGGATGCATGTCGTTCTCGGGCCCCCACTTTAATGAGTCCATGTAGTTGGGTTCGATAAATGAGTAGCGACGGAGTCCTCCTGGCTTCTGAGCATCGGACTCAAAGTCATGCAGAAGCTTAAAGTAATCCGGCTTTAGCGCATAATCCCAGATCTGCTCCTGGGTGATCATCAGCAAACTCGTAACCGTCCAACCGCCCGTATAGGCTTGGAGTAAAACAGTTCATGATAATTTCAGGATTGCGGCTATTTATTCGCGCGTAATTGTTTACGAATCCTTGCATTTCTGGTGAAGCCGATGGAGGAGCCGGGGTCTTATTGAGCGGGAGGCACGGAGTATTGTAGAGCTGCTCATAGACGTCTTCGTAAGGTTCGCCTGGATCGGGAAAAGGATCAGTGGGTGTTTGACCCTTTCCCACTGGTACATTGCCTTTCGGCGAAGGATTGGACAAATGTTTTCCGTATAAACCTTCGAAGTTCGTTGGGGGCTCCTTGTTGAAGGGGGCTGCATTTAAACAGGCACAGCCCATCTTTGTGCATTCCGACCTACGGCGGGTCACATCAAAGCAGTAGTGTGGCTAAGAAAATCATTCTGCAAATTGAGAAAAATTGATTCCAGCGCACTATGCAAAGCTCAACGGCCGCATGTACTCTGGCCTATATTCTTGAACTCCTAAACTGCCCCAGAAAATAGTTATTGCAGGAGAATGCATGAACATCGTCCACAAAACTTTTGTACTGCTTGCGCCAGTGCTTTCCATCACCCTCATGGCCGGGCAGACGTCCGAGTCTGACCGAAGCGCCAGTATTCATCAGGGGCTTGATCGCGCCCTTTCTAGAGTCGAACAAGAATTCGTATCGGCTGCACAGGCAATGCCGGCAGAGAAGTATTCCTTTGCGCCCACCGGTGGCGAGTTCAGAGGAGTGCGCAACGCCGCCGAACAGGTAAAGCATGTTGCCGCGGCTAATTATGTCATTGGCAGCGGTGTGCTAGGGGAAAAGCCGCCGATTGATACCAATCACGAACAAGGCCCCGAGGCGATGAAGTCAAAGGAGGAAGTGCTCGCGTTCTTAGCTGCCTCTTTTAAGTATCTTCATCAAGCCATCGGCTCAATCGATGACGCTACTTTAATGCAACCTGTCAAGAGCCCATTTGGCGACGGAACTACAGTGACACGCCTTGCGCTTGTGACGCATTGCATCGCTCACATTTCGGACCACTATGGGCAAATGGTGGAATATTTGCGCATGAACGGCATTGTCCCCCCGGCAAGCCGTCCGCGTTGACGGGCGGACACTTACTATTGCTACGATGAAAGTGGTCTCGTATGAAAGTGGTACCTTGAACAATTTTGAGGAAGGCGGCCTTCTTGGCTAATTCTCCTGTTCTCTTGGTGCATGGTGGGGCATGGGCAATTCCAGATGAGCTGGTTGAAGCTCACCTAGCCGGAATTCGATGCGCTCTAGCGGCAGGATGGTCCGTCCTGCAACACGGTGGCCCGGCAATTGACGCAGTTGAATCCGCCGTTCTCGTGATGGAAGACGACGACGCATTCGATGCAGGACGCGGCAGTTTCCTGAACCGGGACGGTAAAGTGCAGCTTGATGCCATGATTATGGACGGACGCAGCCTGGCTGCCGGAGCCGTAGGAGCTGTCGAGAGGATTCGCAATCCCATTTCGCTCGCCCGCAAGATTTTATCGCAGAGCGAGCATGTGTATTTCGCTGGTGAACACGCCGAATTGTTTGCACTTGAGCATGGTGTGTCCCTGATCGACAACTCCGAACTAGTCATTCCGCGCGAACTGGAGCGGTTCAATCGATCTCGACAGGAAGTTGGGAAGCATAATCCGCAAGAGCTATTTACCGGGCATGCCGGTGCAGGAGACACCGTTGGAGCAGTAGCACTCGATGTCAATGGCAATCTTTCTGCAGGCACCTCAACAGGTGGCAACCCGACTAAAGTTCCAGGGCGGATTGGCGATGCCTCGCTTATTGGATGCGGTGGTTACGCTGACAACCAGAGTGCGGCAGTTTCAATGACGGGCTGGGGCGAAGCGATAATGAAACTTGTACTGGGTAAATGGGCCTGCGACCGTGTAGCAGATGGTGACTCACCCGAACGCGCAAGCATCGCCGCCGTTGCGTATCTCAAACAAAGACTCGACGCGCATGGCGGTCTTATTTTGCTGGATACGATAGGCCGATACGGAATTGCGCACAACACGCCGAGAATGGCATGGGGGTTGCAAACACGAGACAAGACATTATGCGGCATACAGAAACCTTGACCTGTTTGTCTTTCGAAGCTGCGTAGTCCTATCGTGACCGAGACACGTAGAAATGAGGCTTTTTAACTATTCACACGTATTTAGGAGCTTGCAAGTTACTCTGCTGCTTCTCGGATATCTCGCCTCGTTGTGGCCGCAAAACCCCACATCGCACACTGACTTTGACCTGGTTATCGAAAATGGCCGAATCGTAGACGGGACAGGGTCGCCCTGGTATTCAGGCGACATCGGTATCCGTGAAGGGAAAATCGTTTCGATTGGGAAGCTCTCAAGAGCAGCGCGCAGCCGAACTATCAATGCTCACGGATTGATTGTAGCGCCCGGATTTATTGACATGCTTGGTCAATCGGAATTGTCTATCTTGGTCGATCCGAGAGCGCCGTCAAAGACTTACCAAGGTATCACAACTGAAATCACAGGAGAGGGCAGCTCGGTCGCTCCGCTTAATGACGAGATAATCCGGGAAGATAGCGCTATATACGAGCACTACCATATAACCCCGGATTGGAGAACTCTAAGGCAGTATTTCGATCGCCTGCAGAGACAAGGGTTGGGCATTAATCTCGCGACTTACGCCGGCGCAACACAAGTGCGACGGTTCGTGGTTGGAGAAAACGACAGAGATCCGACTGCGCAGGAGTTGGCCCAGATGAAGGACTTAGTTCGTCAAGCAATGCTTGACGGAGCGGTCGGGCTCTCCACGGCTCTTCAATATGCGCCCGCTATGTACGCCAAGACAGATGAACTGGTCGCGCTTGCCAAAGAAGCCTCTGATATGGGCGGTGTTTACGCTACGCATCTCAGATCGGAAAGCGATCACATTTCAGAGGCAATTGATGAAGCCATTCGCATAGGACGCGAGGCAAAGATTCCAGTCGAAATATGGCATATAAAAGCCGCCGGCAAGAACAATTGGGGGCGTATGTCACAAATTGTGGCAAAGGTCAACCTGGCACGGCAGGAGGGGGTCGACATTGCTGCAGATACATACGCATATTTGGCGGGCATGAACAGTTTGTCAGCATTCATTCCTCCCTGGGCCCACGAGGGCGGTGATGAAAAACTTATCGAACGTCTGAAAGACCCTGTCGTGCGCGCACAGATCCGGGCACAAATGCTCAGTACGCACGGGGACTGGGAAAACGAGTGGCAGGAGATTCGGTCGCCTGATGACGTGCTCATCGGAGTAGTGCGCAACCCGCTGCTAATGCCAGTCTCGGGTAAGCGCCTCTCAGACATAGCGAAAATGTGGAATGAAGATCCCATAAACGCACTTTTTGATCTGCTGGTAAAAGATGATGCGCACACACATGCGGCTGTATTCATGATGTCAGAGCCTGACGTTATATTGGCGTTACAGCAGCCTTGGGTTTCAGTAGGCACCGACTACGAAGGCACCCAGCCGGATGGAATATTAGGCAAGGAGCACCCTCATCCCCGAGCGTACGGTACTTTTCCTCATATTTTAAACAGGTATGTGCGGCAAGAGCACATACTCACGCTCGAGGAGGCAATACGAAAGTTTACTTCTCTTCCGGCACAACGGATGCGGCTGCCCGATCGCGGTTTAGTGAAGCCAGGAATGTGGGCGGATCTGGTGATCTTCGACCCAATATCGGTGACGGACGCCGCTACTTTTCAAGATCCGACCCAGTTTTCTCGTGGAATGGAGTTTGTTTTAGTCAATGGCATCTCGGTAATCGACGAAGGCAAGATGACTAACGAAACTCCTGGCAAGATTATTCGAGGGCCGGCTTATACACCATAAAAACAAGCCGAGTAGCTCCAGTCAGATGTGGATTAAAGTCAACGGCGCGCGGTACACGTACGATGATGATCCCGATATGCCGCTGCTTTGGTACCTCCGAGACATCTTGGGCTTAACCGGCACCAAATTCGGTTGTGGGATTGGGCTATGTGGCGCCTGCACCGTTCATCGAAATGGCAAGGCAATACGTTCGTGCTCAACTCCCATGGCAACGCTGGCTGCGGCGGAGATAACCACAATTGAAGGTATTTCCGAGGCCGACGTGCCGGTTCGAAACGCCTGGATAAAGCACAATGTTCCACAGTGTGGCTACTGTCAATCCGGCCAGATCATGGCGGCAATTTCATTACTGCGAGGCAAGCGCCAGCTCACCGACGAAGAGATCGACAAGGGTATGCTGATTAACGTCTGTCGTTGTGGAACCTACCAGCGTATTCGAGCTGCACTCAAGGACGCGGCTAAGTCGCAGTGACTATGATTACAGGAAATCTTGACCGCCGCCTTTTTCTACGAGACCTGCTTTCTGCTGGAGTGTTGCTTCTAGCTTCGGACCTGGTATCTGCGGTTAGCGCGATAGGACCTAGCGATTGCTGCGAGGAACTCGCGGCCATGCCGTTTGAGCCAAGTGTCTTTCTCGGCATTGAGGTTTCGGGTGCCGTCCGCATTGTTGCTCATCGATCTGAAGTCGGCAGTGGAAGCCGGACCGCTTTGCCACGCGTGCTGGCGGACGAACTGGAGGCAGATTGGAGCCGTGTCTTTATTACCCAGGCGATTGGAGATGAGTCTTACGGTTCACAGGATAGCGAAGCGTCCAGGTCAATCCGGCAATTCTTTGATGTTATGCGCGAGATCGGCGCTACCGCCAGGACGATGTTGGTCCGTGCCGCTGCCGAGCAATGGGAGGTACCAGCGCACGAATGTGAGGCGCGGTTTCATTCCGTGATGCATCTTAAGTCTGGTCGAAAACTGGGATATGGAGCATTGGCCACAGCTGCAGCCCGGCAGCCACTCCCCAATAAGGCGGAATTGCAGCTAAAGCTTCCTTCTCAGTGGCGCTATATAGGGAAGGACGCGAGCAGCTATGATCTTGAGCGCATTTGCCAAGGTAATGCCATTTTTGGGATTGATGTTCGCATGGACGGCATGGTTTATGCCGTCATTCAACGCCCGCCTGTTCTCGGTTCCTTCCCGGCTGCTATCGATGCCTCTGAGACTTTGAAGGTTGCGGGGGTGCTAGACTGCCTGGCTCTCGATCCCATTCGCTACCCCTATGGCTCGCAGGCATTGGGGGGTGTGGCCGTGATTGGCCGGAGCACTTGGCACGCAATTAAAGGTAGAAGGCTGTTGAAAATCAAATGGAGCAGCAGCCCGCATCAAGGGTATAACTCTGATGAATATCGCAGAAAGCTTGGCGAAACAGTCGCTGCGACTGGGAGAGTCATCCGAAATAAAGGCGATGTTGATGCAGAGTTCAGCAAAGCCGCCAAAGTAGTGCAACGTGACTATTATGTCCCCCATTTGGCTCACGCAACCATGGAAACTCCCGCGGCAGTAGCTCACGTTCAGAACAATAGAGTGGTCATTTGGGCGTCTACGCAAAATCCCCAAGCGGTGCAGGAAGATATCGCTACCCTTTTAGGCATTGGCAAGCATTCTGTTAAATGTCATGTTCCTTTGTTAGGTGACGGATTCGGACGGAAATCCTACTCGGATTTTGCTCTAGAGGCTACGATACTATCGAAGAAAGTGGGCAAGCCGGTAAAAGTGTTCTGGACTCGCGAGGATGATATCCGGCATGATTACTATCATCCTGCATCGATAGTACGCATCAAAGCCGCACTTGATAACGGCGGTTTTCCTCGGGCATGGCTGCAGCGGGCTGTGTTCCCACCTATCGCATCAAACTACGATGCAAACGCGGAGTACGGTCTAGATTGGGAACTTGGCACGGGTCTGACGAATGAACAATTTGCGATTCCAAATTATCGAGCTGAGAACGGGCCAGCCGTCGCGCACGTTAGAGTCGGAATCTTGCGATCTGTTTCTAACATTCATAATTTGTTCGCGGTATATTCGTTCGTAGACGAACTGGCGGCTCTCGCAGGCCGCGACTCTCTAGAATACCTCCTCGGCTTAATAGGCTCAGATAGAATCGAGACTTCCGCCTCGAAGCAATACCCATTTGAAACCGGCCGTTTGCGGCAGGTCACCGAAATTGTGGCCGAGAAGTCTTAGTGCTGTATCTGAAGCGCCCACGAGCGAAGAGTTGGGAGTTGCGACGCTGTGGAGGGGCGCTTCAGATACAGCGACTTGGAGGAAGCCGCCCCGGGGACTATGGGATTTGTATTTGGA
>Ga0209580_10000689_pt1 | contig 17003 bp, 16 predicted proteins | sample Coa_R1_5_FD_187153 | JGI IMG/M metagenome (GOLD analysis project Ga0209580, IMG submission 187153) | Surface soil microbial communities from Centralia Pennsylvania, which are recovering from an underground coalmine fire - Coalmine... | ecosystem: Environmental > Terrestrial > Soil >... | reverse complement strand
GGTTGAATAAAGATATGGCGTGTAGCTTTCGAATTCGGCGGCACACGTGTCCACGCGTTTGTAGACCGGTTGCACCTTGTGTTTCTTGCGCAGATGACGAATCTTTTCTTGATCGCCCTTGCCGCTTAGCCGCCAGGTCCCCGCGAGCCGGCCGTCAGAGAAGCCCATGCGCTTGGCGTCGCGAAGAACTTCAGTCGGGACGGACTCAAGTGGATGCTTTTCGACTTCCAGCTGCATGTCGTTAATTTCTTTGAGCTGGTACAGGAACCACGGGTCGATACCGGTCATCTTGGCGAGTTGCTTGACGGTGTGTCCTTGACGAATCGCATAGCGGACGTAGGAAAGCCGCTCGGGATGCGGAGTGACTAGGCGCTGTGTGAGAATTTTTGGCTCAATTTTTTCGCCGCCTATGCGCTTGCCCGTATCGAGCGCGCGAACCCCTTTCATCAGCGCTTCTTTGAAAGTGCGGCCGATGGCCATGACTTCGCCGACCGACTTCATTTGGGGGCCAAGGTTCTCGTCGGCCCCGGGAAACTTTTCGAACTGCCACTTGGGGATCTTGACGACCACGTAGTCGAGCGTCGGCTCGAAGCAGGCCGGAGTTTTACGCGTGATGTCGTTGGGAATCTCGTCAAGCGTGTATCCGACCGCGAGCTTGGCAGCAATCTTGGCAATCGGGAATCCGGTGGCCTTCGAGGCGAGCGCCGACGAACGTGAGACACGCGGGTTCATCTCGATCACAACCATGCGGCCAGTGTGGGGATGCACGCCGAACTGAATATTCGATCCGCCGGTTTCGACGCCAATCTCGCGAATCACAGCAATGGCCGCGTCGCGCATGGCCTGGTATTCGCGGTCGGTAAGCGTTTGCGCGGGAGCGACGGTGATCGAGTCGCCGGTGTGCACGCCCATGGGATCGAAATTTTCGATCGAGCAGATGATGATGACGTTATCTTTGAGGTCGCGCATGACCTCGAGCTCGTACTCTTTCCATCCGAGCACGGACTCTTCAATCAGCGCTTCGTGGACCGGAGAAAAATCGAGGCCGCGGGCAAGCACGTCGAGCAGTTCCTCGCGGTTGTAAGCCATGCCCCCGCCGGAGCCGCCGAGCGTAAAGCTTGGCCGCACGATGACAGGAAAGCCGATTTTGCCGGCGAATTCGAGGCCGTCTTTCAGGTTGTTGACCAGCGCGGATTTTGGAACGTCGAGACCGATCTTCTGCATCGCGTCTTTGAAGAAGAGGCGATCTTCGGCTTTCTTAATCGCCTCGACATTCGCGCCAATCAGCTTCACGTTGTACTTCTCGAGGACGCCGCTGTCGGAAAGCTCAATGGCCAGGTTCAGCGCGGTCTGTCCGCCGACGGTGGGCAGAACGGTGAATCCCGCGCCGGGAGACATCTCGCGCTCGACGCGAATGATTTCTTCCAGATATTCACGGGTGAGCGGCTCGATGTAGGTGCGGTCGGCAAACTCGGGATCGGTCATGATGGTGGCCGGGTTCGAGTTGGCGAGCACGACTTCGTATCCTTCGGCCTTCAGCGCCTTGCAGGCCTGCGTGCCGGAGTAGTCGAACTCGGCGGATTGCCCGATGATGATCGGCCCCGAGCCGAGGATGAGAATTTTTGAGATGTCAGTTCGTTTGGGCATTGAATTCAGTTGTCAGTGGTCGGTGGTCAGTTGCCAGCAATTACCGTTAATCATTCATTTGATCGGGCATTGCGCAAATGGCATATCCGTCGGGTTGAGCTCCACTGTGAGATTGATCTCACAGTCTGATGACTCCCAACACGAAACTTCTTTTGGTTGCTTCCATCCGCGATTTGGTCCTGGCAAGAATCGGTAACTGCCGGCCTCAACGGATTTGAAATCAAATCGTCCTTGACCATCCGTCGTCGCGGTGCGGTACTCAACAAACCGGCCCATTTTTGTCTGCTTACGCAGACGCACCTTCGACTTTTCTAACGCCGCACGGGACGAGTCCCTCAGCTCCCCATATATATGAGTCGTGACCTTCAGCACGAGATTCGGCTGAACTATCTCTTTGCCGCACGGAATCTCCCAAGGCTCAATAACCTTCTGCCCATAACAAACCAACAGCAACGCAAAGATGACAAGCGCGATACCTGCTACTCGAATTACCACAGATAACTGATCACTGGCCACTGCTTTTCCACTCCTCCATCATCTTCACGAAATCCTTGAACAGATAATGCGAGTCATGCGGGCCTGGCGAAGCTTCCGGGTGGTACTGGACACTGAACAGCGGCAGATTGCGATGCCGCAGGCCCTCGAGCGTCTGGTCGTTCAGGTCCATATGCGTCAGCTCGACTTCGGACTGCGGCAGCGAGTCGGGATCAACGGCGAAGTTATGGTTGTGCGCGGTGATCTCAATTTTTCCTGTGTTCAGTTGCTTCACCGGATGATTGCCGCCGTGATGTCCGAACTTGAGCTTGAAAGTTTTGCCGCCGAGCGCGATGCCGGTCAGCTGATGTCCGAGACAGATGCCGAAGATCGGCTGACGTCCCATGAGGCGGCGGATGTTGTCCACGGCGTAGGTGCATGGCTCAGGATCGCCAGGGCCGTTCGAGAGGAAGACACCGTCAGGCTTCAACGCAAGAACGTCTTCGGCAGGAGTCTGCGCCGGGACTACCGTCACCTTGCATCCCTCGCTGCGTAACTTACGCAGAATGTTTTGCTTAATCCCGAAATCATAAGCCACTACATGAAAGCGCTCAGGCTGGTCTTTGACGCCTACAACTTCAATCGGTTCATGCGAGCGTTCGCCAACTTCCCAGACATATGGGCGATTCGTCGTGACGACTTTCGCAAGATCCTGGCCGTCCATCTTCGGAATCGAGTTGGCCTTCGCCACCAACTTTTCGACATCAGTCTCTAGCGTCGAGATCACGCCGCGCATGACGCCGTGGTCGCGCAAATGTCGGACAAGCGCGCGCGTGTCGATCTCGGCGAGGACGGGAATCTTGAACTGCTCGAGATACTCTTCGGCCACCTGCTGCGACCGCCAATTGGAACTGACGCGAGAGAACTCGCGCACGACTAGCCCCTCAATGTACGGCCGCGTGGCTTCGTTATCTTCAGCGTTGGTGCCGTAGTTGCCGATTTCAGGATTGGTTAGAACGACGATCTGTCCGGCGTAGGAGGGATCGGTGAAAATTTCCTGATAGCCGGTAATGGAAGTATTAAAAACGACTTCGCCGTAGCATTCGCCTTTGGCGCCGTAGCCTTTGCCTCGGAAGACGCGGCCGTCTTCGAGCGCAAGGATAGCCTGCATTCGAACTCCGGGGAGTGGATTTTATAGAGTTTAGCAGGAGCGTTGGCGGGGCGAAAGTGTGAATAAGTGGGGAGAAACTCAGATCGGTCGTCGGATCTCGGTCGTCGGTCGTTATGTAACGTTCGGCATTTGGGAACTTTCCGTTTAGGCCCAGCGTACTGAATCAAAGTTCTCACTGGAGGTGTTAATGCACACACAAAGTGCAAGGATAAACCCAGAGGTGATGCTGGTCTCGAGCAGCAGCTACGCGACCGAGCCGTTGGTGATCGCGGGTTGCTGCCTGGGGATCATTGCCGTCCTGGTGCTAGGGGTTGGCCTCGGCAGCCATTTGGTTCTGCGCCATATTGTCCAGACGGCGCCACTATGGGTAGCGGTGATTCTGGGTGTTCGCCGCTCGCGGGCCACCGGCTGGGTGGGCTTGCCTCTATTCCTGTTCTGGCTGGCTTTGATGTCGATGATCTGGCTTTACCTGCTGGGGTTGTCACACCTGCTGAGCGGGAACTTCTCTGCCCTGGAAATTGCGATGACAATTGTGGTCGGGATTGCGTCATTGGTGGGAATCTGGGGCTTTGCCCGGCTTCGATCCTCTTTGTCTGTGCTAAGCAGAGTAGCGATGTTTACGGCACTCGCGATCGCTCAAGTTATTTGCTTTCGGGTCAGCTTTTTGCCAGCGATCGCGCACCGGTAATTGCGCTAGCGCCTTCGCGGCAGATCGAATGCCTTTTCCAGCCGAGCTCGGAGAATGGTGTCGCTGATAACGAACAGTTGATTGCCGTGTTTAAGGAAGAAGGTGCGTCGCGCGGTCCCGAACTGGTTCGGATCCCAGACGCGCGGCGTGCCTGCGAAGGTGCACATGTAGCCGTTTCCCAGATGGCGCTCGCTAACCTTAAACGGTTCCCACGTCTGCGGCTTGGGCATGAAAACGACGTCGATGTCGCCGTAGGTAGTGCGAAGCACGGCCTCGCCTTTGGCTGTGCGCTGGAGTTTGCCCCCATCCCAGACCTCAAAAACGCTTCCCAGCTTCGAAGGGAACACGCAGTGGATGACAAACCCGTGCGCGCGCAGGTCATCGGCAAGGGCCATGGCGTCGCCATACGCCGGGTCATCGTGCGACAGCGCCGGCGCCGGAGGACACTCTGTGGATTGAGCGTATGCGCGAGGCACCCCGGCAGCAAGAATCAGCAACAAAAGGGGAGGCACTACCAGAAGGAGGGTTCTTGGCCTACTTGCTCTACCCGGAACGAATTCTGTCAACAGCTTCTCATTACTTAAATATTGATGCCCTGGGCCAGATCTTTGTTGCCGATGCGCGAAGTCCAGCACCGAGAAAAACTGAGCTACCCTCGCCGCATCCAATACAGTAGAATCGAACGGAAATGGTCGCAGCACCTGACGCCCCCCAGCCAGCTACTCAGCTTAGCGCTCCAAAACCCAAAACCAGCCGCGCCGCTGGACTGTTTTCGGCCTGGATGCGCGACCTGATCATTTCGCTGGGAATTTCGGCCTTCATCATTGTTTTTCTCTACCAGCCGGTCAAAGTCGAAGGCACCAGCATGATGCCGTCACTGGATGATCAGGAGCGGATCTTCATCAACAAGTTTGTCTACCGCATCGAGCCCATTCAGCGTGGCGACATCGTTGTGTTCCGCTATCCGCGAGATCCGGCCAAGAGTTTCATTAAGCGAGTAATCGGCGTAGCCGGAGATCACGTGCGCGTAGCCGACGGCCGGGTGTTCTTGAACGGCAAGATGCTGGTCGAAGATTACGTTCCGCGCGCCTATGAAGATGAGCGGTCGTATCCCGAAATTACGGTGCCGCCGGATTCTTACTTTGTGCTGGGCGATCACCGGAGCCTGTCGAATGACAGCCGCGACTTCGGGCCCGTAGACGCTTCCTACATCTACGGCAAGGCTGTTTTTGGCTATTGGCCGGTGGATAAGGTGGGCAGGCTGAGATAAAACGGCACTCAGCAATCCGCCGTCAGCACTCAGCCAAACAAAGGACTCGGCCGCGTCTTAGAGCTATCCCAAATACTGCGCGATCCACTCACCCGCTTCCTTAGTTCCTGACTTTCCTCCCACGTCCTGGGTTGTTTTCTTCTGGCGCACAGCTTCGAGCACAGCGGCCTCGATTTTTTGCGATTCTGCCGTGAATCCCAAGTGCGCCAGCATCATTGCCGAGGTCAGAATTGCGCCCATCGGGTTCGCCACGTTCTTTCCTGCCAGGGGCGGCGCCGAGCCGTGCACCGGCTCAAACATTGAAGTCTTGCCGGGACGAATGTTGCCGCTGGCCGCCATGCCCAGTCCACCCTGCAGCCCGGCGGCAAGGTCGGTGACGATGTCGCCAAACATGTTGTTCGTGACGATTACGTCAAACTGGCTCGGGTCGCGAACCATTTGCATGCAGAGCGCGTCCACGTACATGTGTTCGGCTTTGATTTGCGGATATTCAGCGCTGACTTGCTTGAACACGCGCTGCCACAGGCCACCGGCAAATGTCATGGCGTTTGACTTGTCGGACATCAGAACTCGGCTTCGTGGGCTGCCGTCGGCTTTCTTGTTGTGTATGCAATATTCGAACGCATAGCGAATCACGCGTTCCACGCCTTTGCGGGTATTGATGTCCTCCTGGATCGCCACCTCGTCAGGAGTTCCCTGCTTGAAAACGCCGCCTGAATCGACGTAAACGCCCTCTGTATTTTCGCGGATTACTACGAAGTCCACATCCTGTGGCTCGATTCCCTTTAGTGGACACAAAGACGCCTCGAGCAGGCGCACCGGGCGGACGTTGGCGTAAAGATCCATTTTGAAGCGCATGCCCAGCAGAATTTCCTTGGCGTGAATATTTGTCGACACGCGCGGGTCGCCGAATGCCCCGACCAAAATGGCGTCGAAGTTGCGGGCCAGCATCTCGAAGCCATCACCCGGGACGGTCGTGCCATCGGCCAGGTAGCGGTCGGCGCCCCAGTCGAAGTAGGTCAGCTCTACGGGCGCGCCGGCTGCTTCCATGACATTGACCGCCTGGGGAATAACCTCTTTGCCGATTCCGTCGCCCGGAATGACGGCGATTTTCTTTTTCGTGCTCACGGCTCAAAAAGGTATCACAAGCTAGCATTCAGCACTCAGCAATCAGCAATCAGTCACACACGATCCTGCAATTCCTTGGATAACAGCTACTTGGATTTTTGATTTGGCTGAATGCTGAGGGCTCAATGCTGACGGATGACTGCCTTGCGACCCAAATTGCTTCGCTATAATCAAAGGATACACATGACTCTGGTTGCACAACGCGAGCGGGATGCGTCCGCGCCAAGCGACAGCCGCCTGGAGATGACGGCGCTGCTGGCTGGTTGTGGAGCGTATAGTCTCAATCGCGCGCTGATATCGCTCACCGGACAAGACCGCGTTCGCTGGCTGAACGGCATGGTCAGCAACAATGTCCGCGACCTCGCTCAAGGACACGGCGTCTATGCGTTCGTGCTCAATGCGCAGGGCCAGATCCAGGGCGACCTTTATATTTTTAATCGCGGAGAGAACCTGCTGCTCGAGATTGACCGAGCGCAAGTGGAAACGCTGCTGCCGCTGCTTCGCCGCTACATCATCATGGATAAGGTCGAGGTCGAAGACCTTAGCGATAAGCTGGAGGAAATCGGCTTGGCGGGGCCAAAGTCGGCCGAGGCGCTCGCGGCGTTGGGACTCAACAGCACCGATCTTGCACCACTGCAATTCGCAGATAAACAATGGAAGGTCGACATCACAGTCGTCCGCGGAGACAATCCTTGCGTTCCGAATTACGAATTGTGGGTCGCGAAAGAACAGGCAGAGTCGCTCTGGAACACACTGCTGGCAGCCGGCGCGCTAGAAGTCAAAGACGACGCGCTAGAGACATTCCGTATCCTGTGCGGCGTCCCACAAATCGGACGAGACATTCGCGAGCGGACGCTTCCGCAGGAAACCGGGCAGGAGCGCGCGCTCAGCTTCACCAAAGGCTGTTACATCGGGCAAGAGATTGTCGAGCGCATTCGCGCGCGCGGGTCTGTACATCGTGCGTTTGTGGGATTCGAAGTGGAAGGGCCTCCTCCTTCATCTGGGACGAAGATTCAATACGAAGGCAAGGACGTAGGTGAGATTACAAGCGTTGCCTCGGCGCCTCTAAAACAGAAGCGGCTCGCACTCGGTTACCTGAGAAAGGACGCTATGCTGCCGGACAGAACATTTGCAGCCGGCGAGGCGACGCTCAGGGCTGTATCCCTGCCGTTCTCCGGCATTTTTGATTAATTTTGAGAGGTCGGCGGGCAAAGCCCGCACGTAAGCGTATGACTGAGAAAAAGAATGAGAGCTTCACAGTAACTGATCGTCGGCTCTTCACTTCCGCGGGCGAGTTGCGCAAGGACGCGCCTAAGGAACAAGAGCCACCAGAGCCTAAGCCGCCGGCCACTAAAGGTCCCGAGAAAGAAACCGCTGGACCGGTGCCCCCCACGGCTGCGGAGCAAAAGCAGCAGGCCGATGCATACCGCGAGTCTTCAAAGGAAATGGATCGGCAGGTGGAGCTGAGCGGTCATTCGGCGAAAGATCTCGAGATCACGTTTGAGCGTTTTCTGGCTTCCCTGTACATGACTGGAATGCTGCAACTGGGTCTCATGCACGAGCAAGGTGCACAGCCACAGCTCGACCTGATCGGCGCGCGCCAGACGATTGACACTCTTTCCCTGCTGGCGGAAAAGACGAAAGGAAATCTCACTCCCAAGGAAGAAAGCTTTCTTCAGAACGCGCTTTACGAGCTGCGTATGGCCTACGTGGAAGTGACCAACGCAATCGCTAAGGGCCCGCAGCAGGTTCCCGCCGCCAAATGAAAGCATTGCTCACCGTGCTCGGCAGCGGCACGTCGATGGGCGTGCCGACCATCGGGTGCGATTGCGCCGTTTGCCATTCCCAAGACCCTCGCGACCGGCGCACCCGGCCGTCGGTCCTCATCGAGTACGGTGGGCGCAGTGTGCTCATTGATACCACGCCGGATTTTCGCGAGCAGGCAATACGCGAACAAATTCGCAAGCTTGACGCCGTTCTTTACACCCACACGCACGCCGATCATTTACTTGGCATTGACGATCTGCGTCCGTTGAGTTTTCTGCACAGGCCAAATAAGTTGCCACTTTATGCACATCCCGATGCAGCCGCGTTCATCCAGAACATGTTCCGATACATTTTCGATTCCGATTACAAATTCGGAGGACTGCCTCAGGTTGAGATGCGCCCGCTGCATGGGACGCTGGACTTGTTTGGTGCGCAATTCGAGCCGATCACTTTGATCCATGGCGACGCGGAAATTTATGGTTTTCGTTTCGGCTCGGCCGCTTACCTGACCGACCACAGTGAGATACCAGAAGCCTCCATGTCGAAGCTGGAGAACCTCGATGTTCTGTTTCTGGATGCATTGCGCTACAAGCCACATCCGACGCATTCGACGGTGAAAAACTCCTTGCGCATAGTGGAGCGGCTGAAGCCTCAGCGCGCGTTTTTCACGCATATTTGCCACGATCTGCCGCACGAAAAAACGAATGCGTCGCTACCTGAAAACGTAAAACTTTCATACGACGGCATGAAATTGGAGTTTGAGATTTGAATCGTCGCGGGATCGAGTCGTCGGTCGATTGAAGCACAGTTGCCGAGTTTTTCTGCATGAACATTTTTCATCACATCGAAGAAATTCCGGCTGAGTTCGGCCCAACGCTGGTCAGTGTCGGGAATTTTGACGGCGTGCACCGGGCACACACGCGGGTCTTGGCGGAAATCGCTGCGCGTGCACGACAGCGCCGTGCGAAGTCGGTGGCTGTCACCTTCGAACCGCACCCCATGCGGATCCTGCGGCCCGACTCTGGCCTCACACTGCTGACGCCAACGCCGGAAAAGATTCGTCTTTTGCAACAGACTGGAGTTGATGCTGTTCTGCTGCTGCCCTTCACGCGCGATCTCTCGCTGATGCCGCCGCGTGATTTTGTCCGATACGTGCTGTGCGGCGGGCTGAAAGCGACCGAGGTGCACGAGGGCTACAACTTTCATTTCGGCCACAAGGCTGCGGGAGACGTGAAACTGCTCATCGAACTTGGACGCAAACTTGGCTTCGAGGTCATCGTCTATCCGGAGATGCGGCTTAGGGGCGAGCCCGTTTCCAGCACGCGAATTCGCGATCTGGTGCAGGCCGGCCACGTGGAGCGAGGGCGAGCGCTACTCGGACGCGCGTTCAGCATTCGTTCGACTCCGGGCCGAGGACGCGGATATGGCGCCAAGTACACCGTCCCTACGATCAACTTGAGCCGCTACGAAGAGCTGGCCCCAAAAGACGGCGTGTATATTACGCGCACTCGAGTTGGTGAGGAATGCTTCGACTCGGTGACCAACATTGGAAATCGTCCGACTTTCGGAGCTGAATCATTTGCGATCGAGACTCACCTGTTGGATTTCCATCCATTGGAACTAACCGCGGAGACGGAGATTGAGCTGTTCTTCCTGTCGCGTCTGCGGGATGAGATCAAATTCAACTCAGTGGAGGATTTGCGCAATCAGATCGCCATGGACATCCGAAAAACCAGACGCTATTTTGCGCTGATGAGGCGCGCAGCAACCCTCAAAACACCTTCCTAATGTGGCAAGTAGCAGTTTTTCAGCTAGTCGACCGGGCCTACGTCCAGCGGGATCGCGCCAGCGCGAGTTGGCTGCTGCACGACCAGGATCGCACTGAGAACCATTGCGATCCCAACCGCCTGCAGCGGGCGGACAACTTCTTTCAAAGCAATCGCGGCGATCAGGATAGTGAAAACCGGCTCCAGACAACTGGCAATAATTGCATTCGTCGGCTTCAGATGTTGCAATCCGGCAAAGTAAAAGACCAATGGAACCAGGACCGAAGTCACTGCGAACACGAAAAGGAAAAGCCATACTGCGGGCGAGAAGTGGGCGGCAACGATTTTGTTCGGAGGATTCAACACCGCCCAGAAGCAAGATGCCGCCAGCGTCGTGTACAGCAGCACGATCCAGCGATCGTATTTGATCAAGATTGAATGCCCGTCAATGTTGTAATAGGCGAAGGAAAATGCCGCCACCAGAGCGGCGATTACGCCGATCGCATCGAGCTGCAGGTTACCGTGTCCGAAAACTCCTATCACCAATGCAATTCCCATGAGCGCCAGGACAACTGAAATCATCTTCGATAGAGTGGGCCGCTCGATGCCGCGCGCAACCATATAGACCAGCACCCACACCGGCGCGGTGTACTGCACGATGATCGCGGTGGCGACGTTCGTTCGCTGGATCGCGAGATAGTAGAAATAATTCGAGGCGGCCACGCCGGCCAGGCCCAGCATTCCAATGCGGGCGAGATCAACCGCCGGAATGCGCAGCGTTCTCCAACCGCGAGCCGCAAGCAGCCCAATCAATACGGCAAGAAAAGAAAATGTTGTGCGTGCTTGAGAGAGGACGACCGGTCCTACACGATCGATCCCTGAGCTGGCAGGAAGTAGACGTCCAGTGAAAGCCGCGCGGCCCAGTGATGCGGAGATTCCCCAGAATACGGCCGCGGCACCGATGTAGAAATAGCCTCGATAGGACCCGCGAGGGGAATCGGATGTCGCACCATTCTGATCCAGCGCAGCGCGCGCAGCATCTTTCACGGCGAGTCCAATTCGATTTGATAGGTGATCTTCGCAGTCTTGTTCAGCATAGCGGAGACCGAGCAATATTTTTCTTCCGAGAGCCGGACCGCATCCTCGACCGACTTGCGCGACACCTTGCCTGAAACGCGATACAGCAACTTGATGGCGGTGTAAACACGCGGTGGATCTGGCGCCTTTTCAGCTTCCGCGCTTACCTCGACAGCGGTGAAAGGCTCGCGCTTTTTCTGCAGAATACTCACCACGTCATATGCAGTGCAGCCACAGAGCGCGATCAGCACCAGTTCCATCGGACTGTTTCCAACCTTGCTTTCGCCATCAGTGATCACAGTGTGACCGGAAGTCGCCTTGCCCTCAAAACGCATTTGCTCAGTCCACTTCAGTCTGGCAGAAATCATGGTCATCTCCGGTTGTCGGTGCTTGGCTCAGGGTGAATGAGGACCCGGAACAACTCAGGGGCTTGCTGCTTAAAACGGATCTCAAGCGCGGTAGAAATGTCGTGGACGCGAGAGAGCGGCAACTCGTCAGGAAAGGTGCAGTGACAGGAGAAGTAGACGTGGTCGCGCACACGTTTCACTTCGATCTCGTGCATATCGAGAATCTCAGGAAATTCATTGGCCACTGCTTTCAGTTTCGCCTCGAGCTGGGCATCCCGCTGAATCTGCGCCCCGGATTCAATCGTTGCCGGCTCACTCTCAATGTGGGTGAGAATGGAGGCGATCTCAGGGACCTCACTGCGAATCTCGGATTCCAGCATGCTTACCCGGTCGTGCGCTTCTTTCAGTGGCAAGCGCTCGTCGAGCTCGAGATGCTGTTCCACATGGAGCTGGCCGTCGAGGTCCTGCACGCTCACATCGTGAACATTCAAGTTGCGCCGAAGCGCGACCGCGCGGACGCGATCAAAAATATTTTCCGCGGATGCCGGCCGGGGAACGGAGCGAACTACAACGTCAGTGTTAGGAAGAACGTTGTGGACGGCACGCGTGACCTCATCGGCGACTTGACCCGATTTTTGGAAGGTCACATTTCGCGCCAGGCCGACTGAAACATCCGCAAAGTAGCGGTTCCCTGCCCGCCGTATGCGGACACGATCCACTTCCAGGAGTCCGGGCACGTTTGCCAGGGCGCCCATGATTTTGCCGCGAGCTCCCAAAGGCGCCGTGTCAAGCAAAGCGTCAATGGTCTTACGCGCCAGGCGTGTGCTCACGAACATAATCACCCCTGCCACAAATAAAGCGGCTACGGGATCGGCGTCAACTAACCAGGGGATAGCCAGTTTCCTTCCGAGGAGCACCAGGGCTAGTCCAAGTGCAACCACTCCGCTCGACCAGATGTCGGTTGAAAAATGCAGCGCGTCAGCTTGCAGCGCCTGGCTGTCGTACTTCTCGGCAATTTTGCCCAACGCCCGCGACCGCCAGAAATCTACCGCCATCGAGACAAACATCACGAGAAACGCGGCCCAGGTGGGCTCAATTTCGACGTGATGGAAAAACAAACGCTTCACCGCTTCATAGACGATCGCCACACAAGTCAGAAGCAGCAGCCCGGTTTCGATGAAGGCGGAGAAATTTTCGACTTTTCCATGCCCGTATTGGTGATCAGCGTCGGCCGGCTTGTCGGAGACGCGGACGGAAAACAATGTAATCGTCGCGGCGATCAGATCCAAGCCTGAATGCGCAGCTTCGGAAAGAATGCCCAGGCTGCCGGTGGTGATTCCGACAACAATCTTTAGAACAGTAATGCCTACGGCGGCCAGCACGGAGTTGCCCGCAACGGAGCGTTTCTCGGCACGCATGGCCTCCGAGCCATACTCCGGGCCAGAAATAACGGGAGCACCCCACATGAATGCATTATCGCCGAAAACGACGGGTTGACCATTGTCTTTGCGATCCATTTGTCGCCACGCCGGGCGGGGCGCCGTCAAGTCCAGAAACTCTGCTCTGTGCTACGATGCTTCTAATCCCTGTAATTTTCTGGAGGCATCCTTGAAAGCTCTTCTAAGCGGTCTCGTCTGCCTGATTTTGGCGGGCGCGGCCAGTGGTCAAGCCAACTCCCAGCCGGAGCTTAAGCCGCGTCCCAGCAATCCCGTGGAAGACCTGCAGCCTGGGGATAACAGCAACGTCGCGCCGGATGCGCCGGTAATCACGATCAACGGTGTTTGCGACAAGAGCAGCACGGCCGCAGCCGATTGCAAGACGGTCGTGACCCGAGCCGAGTTCGAGAGGATAATTCGCACGATACAACCCAATATGCCGAAGGCGCAGCAAAAACAATTCGCGTCTCGGTACGTCAACGTTCTGCTGCTTGCCGGAAAAGCGCATGAGATGGGCCTGGACCACGGACCGGAATTTGATGAGCAAATGTATCTTGCGCGGTTGCAGGTGCTGGCAAGGCTCGGTGGTGAACAACTCCAGAAGGATGCAGGAAAGGTTTCCGACAGCGAGGTCGAAGCCTACTATCACGAGCACAGCGCTGATTTCAAAACCATCAGCTACGACCGGATCTATGTTCCCAAGCAGAAGCAAGCGGACACGACGGGACAAAAGCCGAACGATCCTGAGGCACAGAAAAAACGCGAGGCCTCCGAAACTGAAATGAAGGAAGAGGCTGACAAACTGCGCGCACGTGCCGCGGCTGGCGAGGATTTCGCCAAACTCCAACAAGAGGCCTACGACTTTGCCGGAATGAAATTAAAGGCAAGCAACACACGCGTGGAAAAAGTCAGAAAGAACGCGCTTCCGCCAACCGATGCCGCGATCTTTGAACTGAAGAAGGGCGATGTTTCCCAGGTATTCAATGATCCGCAAGGATTCATGATCTACAAGGTGGAGGATTTCCAGGACCAGCCGCTTGCGGACATCCACGAAGAAGTATCGCGCACGTTGCAGGGTGAGAAGCTAAAGAAGGCTTCTGAGTCACTGCAAAAGACCGCAGCCAGCGACACGACATATGACGACGCTTACTTCGGAACACCGGCTCCTCCGACCTTGAGAAACCCCGGAGAAGCGCCGGTTGCAGTCCCTAAAGCTCCAGCCAATTCGCCTCAACCGCCCGGAAAGAAGTAGGCAATGGGAGATGCGCCACCGTCGATTGTTGTGACGGGAATTTCGGGCAATCTTGGGCAGCGCCTGCTGCCCTTGTTCGCCCGTTTTCGCGTGGTGGGAGTGGATTTTCGTCCTCCGCAGAACGACCCGCCAATCCGTTTCGAACAGATTGATCTCGGCGAGGAAGCTTCCTGCATTCAATTGATCCAGCTATTTCGTGAGGTGCGGCCCGTCGCGGTCGTGCATCTCGCGTTCGTTATGGATGCGGTACGCACCGGCGTTCTCGATCCCGAGCGCATGTGGAAGATCAACGTTGCTGGGACCGCCCGCGTGATGGAAGCCGCGACCGAAGCCAATCGCGACTGGCCCATGGTCGAGAAATTTATTTTTCTGAGCAGCGTGAGCGCCTATGGGCCTCAGCTTTCCACACCCGCCACCGAATCCACCCCGCTTGCCGCCCACACTTACAGGTACGGCGTTCACAAAATGGAAGCCGACCGCGTGGTGCAGCAGCGCGCCCCGGCGTTGCGTGGGTGCAGCGTGTATATACTGCGGCCCCACATTTTTGCCGGTGCGGGCATCGACAATTACTTTATGGAGGCGTTTCGCGGAATTCCCGGCGGTTCTAGCAAGCGAGCCGCGCGTATGCGCGAACAGGGCACGCGTTTACCATGCATGCTTCCCACGGGTGAGCAGTATCTGAAAAACAAAATTCAATTTGTGCACATCGACGATGTTGCCAGAACCATCGCGTTCATTTTGCAGAAAAATGAGCCCGAGGCCCAGCGGCTGACGATTCTGAATGTCGCCGGGCGCGGGGAGCCGCTGACCTACGAGCAATGCGTAAGGCTGGCAAAAGCGAAACTGGTCAGGGTTCCCACAGAGCAATTGTTTCAAGTCGTCTTGAAAGCTTTGTGGGGACTTCGGATTTCGACGATCCCGCCGGACGTCGCACCCTACATGACTTCTGACACGCTGATGGATACGACGCGTCTGCAGGAATTTCTGGGAGCCGAGTACAAGAATGTGATCCGCTATCCGGTGGCTGAAGCTTTTGCCGAGTGCTTCAAGAAGGAAGAGAAGGCTGGGTCGGCGGGAGCGTAAGTCCGCGAGGATACCTTTATTTCATCCCGCGAAACAGGCCGGCAATGCCGAACGTGTAGGGCGTCCAGGAGACATTCCGAAATCCCACAGCTTGCATCTGCGCCAGCAGTTCCGGCGGGGTGGGGAACCGCTCAACCGAGGCCGGTAGATACGAATAGGCTCTGGTACGTGAGATCAGACTTCCGACACGGGGAAGAACGCGCCTGAAATAGAACTTGTACAGCTTTCCCAGAACGCCTTTCGGCTCGCTGAATTCCAGAATACCGAATTCCCCTCCCGGCTTGAGCACCCGCCGGATTTCACGCAAGCCCGCGTCGTAGTCCGCCAGGTTTCGAAAGCCAAATGCAGAGGTGACCAGATCGAAGCTCTGGTCAGGAAATGGAAGTTGCAGCGCGTCCGCTTCAATCCATTTCGGCGCGTTGCCACCGCCTTTTGCGGAGGCGAGCTTCAACATGGCGTGCGAGAAATCCGCACCGGTAATGCTCGTCTTCGGCCCGTGGCGATGCAGTGCGAACGCCATGTCTCCGGTACCGCAGCAAAGATCGAGCGCACGCGCATTCGGTCGCGACAGGATGGGCGTGAAAGCCCGCGCTGTTCGCCGCCACCAGAGCTTGTCGATATTTGCGGAGAGCAGATGGTTCAGCAGATCGTAACGCGGTGCGATTTCGGTAAACATTTCGCGCACAGCGCGCGCCGCAGATTGTGAGTCGGTCGCACCCGCCGGCGCCGCGCCTCGAACACGAGCCTGATCGCCGGCACGTGTCTCACGCACGCGATGCACGCCTGATCTCCGCCAGAGCCGAAGCGATCACCCGTTCGGGGACATTTTTCACAATTTCCACTTTGCCGATCTCCCGGGGAAGAACGAAGTGCACTTTCCCGGCCTCGGTCTTTTTATCTGACTGCAGCAGTTTCAGTGCCTTGACGGTTTGCACGTTGACCGCGGGAAGCTCTCCCCAGGCATGAACTGCATCGCAAATGCGCTCATACACCGAGGAATCGCAAACCCTCATTTCCAAAGCAATTCTTGCTGCGGCGTGCATGCCCCATGCGACGGCCTCTCCATGGAGAAATTGACGATAGCCAGTTGCAGCTTCGAGAGCGTGTCCGAGTGTGTGGCCGAGGTTCAGCACCCGGCGCAGTCCGCCCTCTCTTTCGTCCGCGGATACCACACGCGCCTTTAGCCGTACCGACTCTGTGATCGCCCATGTAAGAAACTCAGGGTCGGCACGTACGGCGCTCAGGTGAGTCTCTTCCAGCCGCGTAAAAAGGTCCGAGTTGCCGATAATCCCTGCCTTCAGCGCTTCATACATTCCGGCGCGAAATTCGCGCATGGGCAGCGTGGAAAGAACTTGCGGATCGATCAACACCAGCTCAGGCTGATAGAACGTGCCGACAAGGTTCTTCCCTGCCCGCAGGTTCACGCCGGTTTTGCCGCCGATGGCAGCGTCGAGTTGAGCCTGCACCGTGGTCGGCACCTGAATCAGCTTCACGCCGCGCATGTACACCGAAGCGAGCATTCCGGCCACATCTCCGACCACGCCGCCTCCGAACGCCAGAATTACGGCTTTGCGATCCGCTCCCAGTTTGATCAAGTGCTCTGCCAGCGACTCGACCGTTGCGAGTCGCTTATGACGCTCGCCATCTGGCATTTCGATCATCTTAGGAGAGAATCCCGCGCCGCCCAGTGACTTCAATAAGGCCTTGCCCCATCGACGTCGCACCGGGGGCACCGTGACGACGAATAACGGATGTTTCCCACCCAATGCTTTTCGCATGATCGGTCCGGTCCGAGACAAAGATCCATGCTCGATCACCGCCTCGTAAGCATGCTGCGCGGTTTTTACTGGAATCCGGACCATGGGTAAGACATGATAACAAGCCCGCAACCAACAGC
>Ga0209580_10000688_pt1 | contig 17051 bp, 13 predicted proteins | sample Coa_R1_5_FD_187153 | JGI IMG/M metagenome (GOLD analysis project Ga0209580, IMG submission 187153) | Surface soil microbial communities from Centralia Pennsylvania, which are recovering from an underground coalmine fire - Coalmine... | ecosystem: Environmental > Terrestrial > Soil >... | reverse complement strand
ATACATGGGACTGTATGAAACGATCAACATCGCGGAAGACCTCACGGCGATCAATCGACCGCCGGTTCCTGCCGGCACCTTGATCTCTGTAGACGATAATTTCCGCGTCACTAACGAATTCTACGGCGGCCAACTTGGTCTCGCCGGTGAATACCATCAAGGTTGGTTCTTCGTCGACTTCCGCGGCTTGTTGGCCATGGGCGCCACGATCGAACGCACTTATATCAACGGTTCGACGTCCTTTACCCCGCCCGGCGGCGCTACCCAGACCTTCCCGGGCGGCTTGCTGGCTCAGCCGCCAGCGGTCCAGGGCACAACCCAGTTGCAGCCGTCGAACATGGGCTCGTACCAGGTGACCAACTTCGCGGTGATCCCGGAAGTGTCGGTGAATCTTGGCGTCCAACCGGTGAATTGGCTGCGGTTCTATGTGGGCTACTCGTTCCTGTACTGGAGCAATGTGGTCCGGGCCGGCGAGCAGATTCCGAGTGCGGTCGATAGCCGGACCTTGCCGCCGCTACCGAACCTGACCGCTCCGGGCGGCCCGGTGACCGCCGGTGGAACTTCACTGTATCAGTTCCACTACAACAGCTTGTGGATGCAGGGCGTTAACTTCGGCACGCAAATCCGCTTCTAATCGAACTATGTGAATGCAACGGGCCGCCGGGGCAGGACACTGGCGGCCCGTTGTTTGTAGTAACCCGCTTTAGCGGGTCGAACAGACCGCCTAAAGGCGGTCAACACGAACATTTCTTGCTCACGGCTTCTTCACCATGATCAACCGCTCCCGAAGCCCTTCTTCTTCCACCACCTTCGCGCGTGCCTTCAGCAGATCGCTTCGCGTGACGATGCCGATGACCTTGTTCGGCTCATCGGGCGAAATAACGGGCAGCCGGCCAACCGAGTTCTCTGCCATGCGCTCGGCAGCAGTGCGACACGATTCCCATGAATAAACGGTCACCGGCTCACGGTGGATGAGATCGTAAGTGATAATGGGATCGAGCAACGGATGATCCGCCTTTTTGCCTTCCGACAGGGCCGATGCAATCCAGTCTTCCAGCAGATTCCGGCGCGTGACCAGGCCGAGAATTCGGCCAGTGCCATCCACGACCGGGTACGCCTGGTGCGACTTACCCTCGCGGCCGAGGAAGTATTGCTGTAATAGTTGCTTGGCGGGCAACGAAGCGGGCACGGTGACCACGTCTTTTGACATTACATCGGCGACGGCAATGATCTCCAGCGGATCGACGGTGTATTCGCGGCTCACATGGTAGCCGCGGCGGGCAATTTTTTCCGTAAGGATCGAGCGCTTCATCAGCAGCACCGTAAAGCCATAAGCGACCACCGAGCCTACGAGGAGCGCGGGCAGCGCATTAATGTCGTGCGTCAGTTCCAGGGCAAAGATCGCGCCGGTCAGCGGTGAACGCATGGTACCGCCGAGCACCGCTGCCATGCCAACCAGGGCCCATAAAGCGCGATCACCGCCCGGGAGCATAGGAGCGACGATGGCCCCCATCGCGCCGCCCATGATGAGGAGCGGCGCCAGCACACCGCCCGAAGTGCCGGAACCCAGGCTCACTGACCAGATGCAACATTTCACCGCGACCAGCGCCAGCAACAAGCGCGTGAGGTTGCCGCTGCCGGCGCCGATCACATCAGCAATGTTGCCCTGCAATAGACCGCGAATGAGGTCATAGCCAACTCCCAGCGCGTGCGGTTGGAAGTAGCCCCCGACGCCAACGACCAGGCCGCCGATTGCCGGCCACCACATCCAGTGGAAGGGCAACCGATGGAACACATCTTCCATGGCGTAAACCGCAAGCGTGAGTCCCAGCGCCACCATTCCCGCCAGCAATCCCACCACCGCAGCGGCGAACGGGGTCGAGTAATTCAACTGGGCGTGGATTGCGACCGGGAAAATAGGGCCAGGACTCAATAGGAACCGCCGCAGCAGGGCGGCCATGGCACTCGATAAGGCCACAGGGATAAGACTTCGCGGTTTCCACTCGAACAGCAACAGTTCCACAGCGAGCAGCACCGCCGCCACGGGAGCTGCGAAGGTCGCCGACATACCGCCTGCCGCCCCGGCCACCAATAGAGTCTTCCGCTCCGCCGCGGTCAATCGGAATGCTTGCGCGATGATCGATCCGAAGGCGCCCCCCGTCATAATGATGGGCCCTTCGGCCCCAAAGGGCCCGCCGGAGCCGATGGATACGGCCGACGACAGCGGTTTCAGGACCGCGACCTTCGGCGACATACGGCTGCGGCCGATCAGGATTGCCTCGATGGCTTCGGGAATGCCGTGGCCGCGAATGCGATCCGAGCCGTAGCGGGCCATCAGCCCGATAATCAACCCGCCTAAGATTGGAATGAAGATGGCCAGCCAGCCCAGGTTGCTACCGGCCGGAGTTCGCTCCGACATGGCCAGAAGTTGTGCCGGATGATGGAAGAATGTGCTAAAGAAATCGCCGGGAAAATAGAACGCTTGCGTGAACAGACCAATCAACCAGAGCAGCGCGACGGCGACCAAGGCGCATGTTGCGCCGATAACGACCGCTAGCGCGGCGATCCAGAGCAGCCGCACGCTCGCCGTGAAATCTCCCTTTTGCATCATTGCGAAAAGTTCCCAATTTCCATGAAGCCCTATAGCTCTTATAGGACTTATGGTGCTTGCGATACAAGCCGAAGTGCGTCCAATATCAGCAGCGCATCGCGGGTCGCGCGCACGTCATGCACGCGCACAATCTGCACTGCGTTGTGCACAGCGGCATGGCAGACCACCGCCAGCGACCCCGCCAGGCGCTGTTCGACCGGCTGACCGGAAATGCGGCCAATGAATCCTTTGCGCGATACACCGAGGCAAAGCGGTCGGTTTAAGTTCTGAAAGCGTGCAAGGTTGGCAAGCAGGGCCACGTTATGGGCACCGGTCTTGCCAAAACCGATGCCGGGGTCGGTGGCTAATTGCTCGAAGACAATTCCAGCTTGCTGTAAGTTGCGAAGCCGTACTTCGAGGAAGCCGTAAACTTCCGCCACGACATCGCCATAATGCGGACGGAGCTGCATGGTCGCCGGCGTGCCTTGCATGTGCATGAGAATCGCGCCGGCGCCGGAATCGCGCACGATATCGGCCATCCCGTCGCCCTGCAATGCCGTCACGTCATTCACGATGTGGGCACCCGCGGCGAGCGCCTGCCGGGCGACGTCCGCCTTAGACGTATCGACGGAAAGTATTACGGCCGATTGCTCGGCCAGCGCGCGAACCACCGGCAGTACCCGTTGCAACTCTTCTTCCAGCGAAACCGGCTGCGAGCCTGGTCGGGTCGATTCGCCGCCAATGTCGAGCAGATCGGCGCCTTCCTGTACCAGTTTTAGCCCGTGCGCAATGGCCGTATTGACGGAAAAGAATTGCCCTCCGTCCGAAAAACTATCCGGCGTGACGTTTACGATTCCCATCACCAGCGGCCGACTGATTTCCAACACGCGGTCGCGGATTTGCCAGCGGAAGGTGGGCACGAATAAAAGCAATGAGGAGTTTGCAGCGACCAATATGATCGCCCGAAATCATTTAGCGCGGCGGCGCGGCCACTGCGGTTATGATATGAACTTGACGGACTTAATCGTTGACCCCGTGCAACTGCCACGGCTTTTCCATCAGCGAAATGATCTGCACGGCTGCCTTTTGACAGGCCTGTTGCAAAGCGGTCGTGGTGGATTCGCCCAGTTCCGGCAGGAAGCGGCCGGATGCCTGAATTACGTTGTTCGGCGGCGGTGCAGACAAAACCTGGCCGGTGTGCAGGTTCTTCCACACGATCTCCACGCGGATGACCATCTCGCCTTCGCGAATTTCGTTTAACTGATTGCGATTGAGGATGTTTTTCGGCGTGGCAATGATCGTGCCAAGCAGTTCGGTGTCGGCCCGTTCGCGATCGTGTGTGATCTTGTATGGCGTTTTCATTTCGATCTGACGCTGTAACTCTTCGGTTAGCTCGTACTCAAGGCCTCGCAATGGGCCGGCTTGAAAAGCCTTGTTCTGGATGACTGGCAGGTACACCGTATGGATCGAATCATCGTAATTCGGCTTCGTCGTGTAGCCAAGGAATTCGAAATGGCCGCCGCTGCTGCAGGAGGACAGGCTAACCGTAATGAATCCAAGGAGGGACAGCGCAAGGCGCCGCATAGGGGGAACTCCAATGGGCAACGCCGCAAGCGGCGATTACTTGTCCGGTCCGGTGCCCGGGGTGCCGGGCGCGGATTTGGCAGGAGGCAACACTTGCGGGGCCACGCCCGCGGGCGCGACGTTATCGACCTTCCCTTCTTGATCCAGTTGCTGCTCCAGCGGTGTCTCCAGGCCCCACATGCGGTTCCAGGTCTTGCCCACGTTATTCATCATGCCGGTGATCACATTCGGGTGCATCTCCCGTTCCTTCTCGTCTTCCATGGCCTTGTGCAGCCGTTCCATTTCTTTGAGCGCCTGTTCCTCAAATTTGGTGTTTCGATAGCGCCGTGCGATGCCGGCGTAGACGAAATATGCCGAACCAGGGTGACCCGTGCGCTCGTAGAATTCGGCGCGGTGGATTTCCTTCATGGCCTGCTGGGCCGTCACGCTGAACATCTGCCGCATCAAGAACTCTTTCTTCTCATTCGCCAGTTGCGGATAGCTCTTCATTGCGGTGTCAATGAGTTGCCGGGCTTCGGCCACTTTCTTCGAGTCGTAATCGGGCCCGCCGTTGTAAAGCGACTTGGCGATGATGTCGAGTTCGATGGCCTGCGGCACCAGCGGGCTTTCCTTGTGCTGCTCGATCAACTGCGAGAAGTAATGATCCGCTTCCGGATAATCTTCGCGGTAGAAACGGATGTAGCCGCAAATGAATAATGCCCGGTCGGCGAGTGGACCGGTGATGTCGGCATAGTGGACGACTTCCAGCGCTTGAATGGCGCGGCCTTCCGGATCGAAGGTCGGCATGGTCGAATCGCCGACGTGCATTCGCAAAGCAGCCGGCATGACAAAGCCGCGCTTGCCCTCTTTAAAGTCCTTCATTTCCTGATCGGTGTCCTTCAGCCAGTAGTTGGCAATGTCGAACATGCGCTGTACGGCCTGGTCCTTGTAATGGCCCGACGGGAAATCTTGCAGCATGCGCTTATACGTGTCGCAGGAGCCGGGGTAGTTCTTGAGCTTGTACAAGCATTCGCCGGAGTAGAAACGGGCTTCTTCACAAACGGCGGCGCTGTTCTTCTTGTCTTCGGCAATTAAGTTGAACTTCGCTTCGGCCTCAGCGTATTTTTCCTTTCGATACAGTTCATGTGCCTTTGCCAGATCGCCAGAGGTCTTGGCGGGCGAGGCGTCGAGATCGGGCTGACTGGCGCCGAACGCATCCATGGGTCGGTCGGCCGACTTCTTGGCCCAGGGCCAGTTGCCGGCACAGCCAGTGGCGAAGAGGACAAGTCCCAGCGCGCCCACGCAAGCGCATCGTAACGTGATTCGGGCTTGCATATTCGGCATGACGCGAAGACCCCCCGATGAACGCTTCCTTGCCGGCGGCGTCAGCCTACGTGTGGCCGGAAAGGCTCGAAAGATACGGCAGCAGCCGGGGCCGATGCCCCAGCAGATACGTAATGTAGTAGCCCAGGATCCGCCGTAACTCCTGTCGTTTTCGCACGCTCACTTCTTGCCGCCAAACTTCTTTGCCCTGGGCCAACTCGTGCAGCAAATTCCACGTTTCATTTCGAAGGGCGAGCCGGTCTTTCTGGCTCGCCTGGCAGTTTCGGCAAATGATTCCCCCGGCCGCGGCACTGAAACTCAAGTTTTCTTCATTGGCATGCAGTAGCCGGCGACAATGAACGCAAGTCTCCAACACCGGATCGTAGCCCAACTCCCGCAGCCAGACCATTTCGACGGAGGCCAGGCGCAGGGCGGTGGAAATACCATCCGCCCCGAAATCCCGCAAGCCCTCTACCACGGAGTTGAATAAATTCGGATGCGGGTCGTAATCTTGGGTGCCGTCGGACAGCAACTCGGCGATGTACGTGCCCGCATACAGAACCGGCAGGCTCTTCCGCAGGCTGGGAAATCGCTCCGACACTTGCGCTTCGGTTAGAAGGTCTAAACTGTCGGACGATTTGCGGAGAAAGACAATACTGCAAACGGTAAGCAGATCAAGTGCAGTTTCGAAGTTCGACTTGAGACGCCGGCCGCCCTTGGCCAAAACGCGCACCCTGCCGAATTCACGGGTAAACAGCGTGGCAATGCGGCTGGTTTCACTCCAGTCGGTAGTCCGAACAACGAGGGCAAGGGCTTTTTCGGCAGGCATGGGGGAATAGGAGTGAATGGTGAGTGGTGAGTATTGAATTCCAAGCCGCGGGGCGAATTTTCGAGTCCCGCGGGTCCGCACTCACCACTCACTCTTTCTCGGCAACATCCGGATATCCCAGTTCGCGCAAATAATGCCGTTCGCGTTCGCGCATTTCCTTGCGCTCTTTTTCGGAATGATCGTCATAACCGCAAAAATGAAGGAGACCGTGGATCACGTAAAGCGCCAATTCGACGGAAACATCGTGGCCACGCTCTTCGGCCTGAGCCTTGGCCACTTCCACGCCGATGACGATTTCGCCCTCGAGCGTGCGCGCGCCGGGGCCGCCCAGCGGAAACGACAGTACATCGGTCGGCTCGTCGTGACTTAAGTAGCGTTTGTTGAGGTTATGAATCGTCGTGTTATCGACGAAGGCCAGACTGATGCGAGCTTCAGGAACCTTTTCACCCTCGAGCACCACGCGAGCGGCTTCGCGCAGCTGCGGGTACGGCAGCGGAACAATCTCCTGCGGGCTGGCGATCTTTACGCGAATCATGTGGGCACCGGTTGCGCGTGCAGGCTGGCGGGCTCGGCATGGCTGGCAACGACCGGTTCATCGAGCACTTCGCAGGCCAGAGCCAGGTAGTCCGAAGCGCCGTGGCAGGAAGGGGCATATTCGAAAATGGATTGGCCGAAGCTGGGCGATTCAGCCAGCTTGATGTTCCGCCGGATGCGCGTATTAAATAATCGAGCCCCGGCCCAAGGAACATTGGCGTTACGATGGCCCTCAAGGTGCTCCGTCAGATTCCCCGCCACTTCCTGAGCTAACCGTGTGGCCGATTCGTACATGCACAGCAACACGCCGCTCACTTTCAAGTTCGGATTGATGCGCTTTGCCACCAACGCGGTTGTCTCCAATAATTTGCCCAATCCATGCAGCGCGAGAAAATGCGGCTGCAAGGGAATAAATACCTCGTTCGCAGCCGCAAGGGCATTCAGCGTCAACACGCCCAGCGACGGAGCGCAATCCATCAGCAGGAAATCGAACGCTTCCGGATCCTGCTCCAATGCGTCGCGCAGGATCACCTCGCGGCCCACGACGCCCACCAATTCGACCTCGGCCGCCGCCAGGTTGATGTCGGAGCCGGCCAGGAAAAGATTCGGCGCTACTTCGCGCCGAGCCTCGGCAAGTGGCCGGGAGTTGACGAGGACATCGTACATGGACGGCGATTGGCCGTCCGGTTCCACACCGAGGTGCGTCGTTGCGTGCGCTTGCGGATCAAGATCGATGAGGCAAACCCGCTGGCCGCGGCGGGCCAGTGCAGCGGCCAGGTTCACGGCCGTCGTCGTCTTACCCACGCCGCCTTTTTGATTGATGATGGCTATTCGCCGCATGACTCGTCCTCCCGACGCACGAAGACTCCGCCTCGTTTCCTGTTGAGGCATTGTAAGATTTTAGTTCCTCATGCGAAAGCCCAGGGACGGCGGTCTCGGGGCCATCACGGAATAAAATCACCAAAAGACACTTGCAATTTCCAACGAACTGTTATAGTGTACTGTTTACCTGTTACACCTCAACAGTTTCCTGTCTTTTTGAGGAGTTGCGATGAACAGCACCTTGTTTCGCTGGCTGGGAGTAAGCACGCTTGTGGTTGCTCTCGGCTTCGTCGCGTCGGCATCGGCAGATGAACCCAAGAGTCAATCCGTCCCTCCCGATCTCGCCTGGGTGCCGGCCAATTGTACCGGCTTCGTACACATCCGCTTTGCAGAATTGTGGGATGGGCCTCTTGGCCGCAATGCTCGCAAGATCCTGGCTGCCCAGGAACCTCAGGCTTTCGAGCAGATCGAAAAAAGCCTGGGCATCTCGCTCTCACAAATCGACACCATTACCATCGTGCTGCCGGAATTCAAGGACGACAACGCCCACAACATGGTCGTTCGGGTGACCACCACCGAACCGTACGACGCCCAGCGACTTCTTGAATCCCTTGGAGCACTTGGTGACAATGGCCAGCCGCTTCAGCCGAAAATGTCGAGAATGTACAAGTTGCGCGACCGTGGAGCCATTCACCTGACCGGACCGCGAATGCTGACGTTCTTCGAGTCGGAAGACAGCGCCATCGACCTGCTGTCGCGCATGCTGAGCAAGCCGGCCGATGACGGGATCAGCCCCGCCCTCCGGCAAGCGGCGGAAAAGCACAAGATCGTTGCCGGGTTGGCGGTCAACGAACTCCCGAAGATTCCGGCCGAACAGGTTCCACTGGAGCTGCTGCCGCTGCGCGATACGAAGCGGATCGTGCTGGTCGGCGATTTCGACGAAGAACATGCGAAGCTCGAAGTCCGCCTCGCTTATGAGCGGAACGGGCACGCCGCTGAGGCCATGCGCGCAATGGAAGACGGCCGCAAGCTGGCGCAGGGGATGCTAAGAAGGATGGCGCAGGATCTTGGTAAGGAGTCGAAAGAAAATGAGGCAATGCTCGCCTTCCTCAAAGAAGCTCAAGGCGCCCTGAAGGATGCGAAACTCAAGCATGTCGATACAGAAGTTCAGATGGTCGCCGAAGTGCAAACGGCATCATCGATCTCGACCATGCTCGCTTACGCCGCGGGCAAAGTGAGGGCGAGTGCCGACCAGATTAAGAGCCAGAACAATATCAAGCAGATGACGCTGGCAGTGATCAATTATGCCGACACGTATGGCGGGCCGATGCCGTCGGCCGCGATTTGCGACAAGAACGGCAAGCCTTTGCTCAGTTGGCGCGTGGCGATTCTACCGTACATCGAGCAGGACAACTTGTACAAGCAATTCCACCTCGATGAGCCATGGGACAGCGAGCACAACAAGACGCTCATCGCGCGAATGCCGGACATCTACAAACTGCCCGGCGACAAAACAAAGTACGAGTATCCGTCCACGCACTATCTGGCTCTGGTGGGCAATGGCGCGGCATTTGAGGAAAAGCGCGGCGTGCGTTTCCCCGCGGAAATCACCGATGGCACTTCGAACACGATCTGGGTGGTCGAGGCCGAAAAGGCCGTGCCCTGGACTAAGCCGGAAGACATCGCCTACGACCCCAAGCAACTGCCGAAGCTTGCTTACTTTTTCAATAACCGCTGCAATGCGGGGAATCTGGACGGATCGGTGCGGACGTTGCGGAAAGACTTGAAGGCGGAAGTTGTGCACCCGATGATCACTCGCGCAGCTGGCGACATTATTCCGTCTTATGATGATTGAATTTGTCACTGGGTCGAGTACTGGTGCGATTGGGCAGGCCAACTGCGGACGATGCTGTTAGCGTCGTCCAAGAGGACAACACTGGCAACGTCGTCCACGAACAACCGGTTATCGATGCAATACTGCTTTCACGTATGGCAAATACTCCGTTCAACCGAGGACTCATAATGAACACCACGTTCTTGCGCTGGCTGGGGGCGAGCGCTCTCGTGCTTGCGCTTCTTCAGGTCAATGCCGCCGACGAACCCAAGGGCCAGCCGATCCCCGCCGATCTGGCCTGGGTGCCGAGCAATTGCACGGGTTTCGTCCACATCCGCTTCGCGGAGTTGTGGGACGGGCCGCTTGGCCGCAACGCGCGGAAAATCCTGGCTGCCCAGGAGCCGCGCCTATTCGAAGAGATCGAGAAGAGTCTCGGCATTTCGCTCTCGCAAGTCGAGACCATCACCATTGTGCTGCCCGAGTTCACGGATGACAACTTTCACAACATCGTTGTCCGCGTAACGACAAGCGAGCCTTACGACGCCGAGCGCCTGCTGCTGGCACTTGGAGCGGCAAGGGGCGACGGGCAACCGATGCAAGCGAAATCCTCGGGCATGTACAAGTTGCGCAGCCACGGCGCCATCCATTTAACGGGACCACGCACGTTGACTTTTCTCGCATCCGACGAAAGCGCGGTGGACTTGTTGGGGCGTATGCTGAGCAAACCGGCGGACGACGGCATTTCCCCTGCCCTGCGGCAGGCAGCGGAAAAGCACCAGATTGTGGCGGGACTAGCAGTACATCACCTTCCGAAGCCTCCGGCCGACAGAATTCCGCCCGAACTGTTGCCGTTGCGCGATACACGAAGGATCGTACTGATCGGCGATTTCGATGAAGAGCACGCGAAGCTTGATGTGCGTCTGGCCTTCGAGCGCAACGGCCACGCCGCCGAGGCCATGCGGGCACTGGAAGAAGGCCGCAAGCTCGCGCAGGACATGCTCACCAAGCTGGCGCAGGAACTGCCCAAGGACACGGAAGAGAATAAAGCCGCCATTGAATTCTTTAAGGATGTGCAAAGCGCATTGAAAGACGCGAAGTTGAAGCACGCGGACACCGAAGTGCAGTTAATTGCCGAAGTGCAGACTGCGTCTTCGCTCTCTTCCATGCTGGCGCATGCAGCGGGCCTGATGAAGGCCAGCGGCAATCGAACTCGTAGCCAGAATAACCTCAAGCAAATTGGACTTTCATTCCACAATTACAACGACACCTTTGGATGGTTGCCGGCCCAGGCAATATGCGACAAGAACGGCAAGCCGCTCTTGAGCTGGCGAGTGGCGATCTTGCCGTTTATCGAGCAGGATCAACTCTATAAGCAATTTAAACTCGATGAACCGTGGGACAGCGAGCACAATAAAAAGCTCATTGCGCTCATGCCGGAGGTTTACAAACTCCCCGGCGATACTGCCAAACACGAATTGGCGTCCACCTATTATCAGGTCTTCGTCGGCCCCCACGCAGCCTTCGACTTTCCACAAAAAGGCGATTTCCAACAACCCGGCTTAACGCGGGGCCGGACGCGTATTCCGGCTAGTTTCATTGACGGCACGTCCAACACGATATGGCTGGCCGAAGCCGCCAATGCGGTGCCGTGGACCAAACCGGAGGACATCTCCTACGATCCGAAGAAGGCGCCGCCGAAGGTCGGCTACTACTTCAACAACCGGTGCAACGTGGGCTTTGCCGACGGCTCCGTCCGGGCACTCAGGAAAGGACTGCAGGATCAAACCTGGCATCTGCTCATTCAAACGGACGATGGGCAGGTGCTGCCGAATGATGTCTACGATTGACATGAAAGAATCCTCTGTTCCCACGCGGTGCGCGGGAGCATGTTCAATGTCAAAAAATCTGGTGTCCCATTCATAAGGAGAGTTGCAATCATGAAACGACTTGCGATCTTGGCCATTGTCGGCCTTGCAGTTCCGCTATCTTCCGCCCGAGCGGAAGATTTGCCGCCGGACCTTGCCGCAGTGCCCGGCGGCGCCATCGGTTTCCTGCATGTCCACGCGGCCGATTTGTGGAAGAACGAGGCATTGAAAGACTTGCGGATGGTGCTGGAAAAAGCGGGGCCGAAATACCTCGCCGCATTTGATCAGCGCTTTGTTCCGGCGCCTTCCACCATTGATCGTGTGACCATCGTCATGCTGAATCCGGAAAATTCCGGTCGCCGCGAACCGCCGTTTGTTGGCATCATCACCACCACGAAGGCGTTTGACGCCAAGGAGATGATCAAGAGCGGGTTGCCGAAAGCGGTCGAAGCCACCGCCGGCAATTTGAAGTACTATCACGATGAAGAAAGCCGTATCGCGATCCACATTATCAATGACAAGACCTTTGCCGTCAGCATGCGCGAAGAGATGGATGAATTCCTGAGTCAGCAGGGCAAAGGTCACGGGCCTTTCGAAGGCGCGTTGAAGGATGCCGGCAGCCGCGCCCCGGTGGTGCTGGCGCTTAATTCCAGCTTGTTGCCGCCGGGCGCCGCGGCCGAATTGCCGCCGCCGGTGCAACCGCTGGCCCGGGCCAAGTTGGTGGAACTCAAGGCCGATTTCGGTAAGGACCTCAAGATCGACGCACGCTTGACCTTTGCCGATGAAGACGAGGCCAAGCTCGGCGAGAAGTCGGCCAAGAAAGGGCTCGGCATGGCCCACGAAGCGCTGACCGGGCTGAAGAAGCAGATGGAAAAAGTGGTCCTCTCCGACAAGCCCAACAAGTCCGCTTTGACCGAGTTGCCGGAAGCGGCAGTTTCGCTGCTCGCTATTGGCTTCATCAATATGGCCGAAGACATTTTGAAGGAAGTACCGCTGAAGCGACAAGGCGAGGTGGTGAGCGCATCGGTGACGCTGCCGCCGCTCGTGTATTCATCTCTGGTGAGCAATGCAGCCGTCGGGGCCGGGTTGTTGATTCCAGCAGTTTCCAAAGTTCAACTCGCCTCGGGCCGAGCCCAAAGCGCCAATAACCTCAAACAGATGGCGTTGGCCATGCACAATTATCACGATGTTTACCAGAGCTTTCCGCAGGCCGCTATCTGCGACAAGAACGGGAAACCGCTCTTGAGTTGGCGCGTCGCGATTCTGCCGTTCATCGAGCAGGATAACCTCTATAAGCAGTTCCATCTCGACGAGCCGTGGGACAGTGAGCACAACAAGAAACTGCTCGCACACATGCCGAAGGTTTATGAATTGCCGGGCGTCAACAAGCCAGGCGAGACGGACACGTATTACCGCGTGTTCTATAACAACGGCGCGCTGTTCGACTTAAAGAAGGGCGTGAAATTTAGCCAGATCACCGACGGCACGTCCAACACGATTATGATCGTGGAAGCCGGCGAGGCGGTGCCCTGGACGAAGCCGGACGACCTGGAATACAACCCGAGCAAGCCATTGCCGAAGCTCGGCAAGCAGAACCCGGACGTATTTATGGTGGCAATGGCCGACGGGTCCGTGCGAGCGATCTCAAAGAAGATCAGCGAAAAGACTCTGCGCGCCGCGATCACCCGCGACGGCGGCGAAGTACTGGGCTCGGATTTCTGACAAAAACGAACCACAAAGAACACAAAGGGCACAAAGAATTCTTTGTGCCCTTTGTGTTCTTTGTGGTTCAATTCCTCTTACCACTTGAACTTTGAGCGCACTTCCGGATTTACGATCTTCTCCGCCGGCCACAGGCCCTTGCTCAAATCGATAATCGCTTGCGCGGCCGACAAGGCCATGTCATCGCGCGATTTCGTGTCCACTCCGGCCGTGTGTGCTGTCAGGACGATGTTATCGAGTTCGAAGAGCGGATTATCGCCCGGCGGTTCTTTCTCAAACACATCCAGCGCCGCCCCCGCGATCCTTCGATGTTTCAGGGCGTCGTAAAGATCAAGCTCATTAATCAGGCCACCGCGCGACGTGTTGATAAGGAACGCGGTCGGCTTCATCCAGCCGAGACTGGTCGCATTGACGAGGTGTTTCGATTCCGCAGTCATCGGCGCGTGGATCGAAAGAAAATCGGCCTCGCGAAAAACTTGCTCTCTCGAGCACAACTGGATTTCGTGCTTGGTCACAAATGGCTGGTCAGGGAACGGCTCGTGCGCAATCAAACGCATGCCGAAAGCAAGCCCCCGTAAGGCAACCGCCTTGCCAATGCGGCCAAGGCCCAAGATGCCCAGCGTGGTGCCGCGAACCGGTACATTGGCTTGCCGAGGCCAGGCCCCGGCGCAGACGGAATTATGCTGTTTCACCAGATGCCGGGCCAGCGCCAGAATTAGCATCATCGTGTGTTCGGCCACGGAGTCCTGATTGGTTCCCGGAGTAATGCACACGGCAATTCCGCGCTCCGAAGCGGCCGCCATGTCCACGGCATCATAGCCGACGCCCACGCGAGCAATCACCCGGAGATCGGGAGCGCTTTCGAGGACCCTGCGCGTGTACGGTTCCGACCCGGCCAGCGCCGCCTTGTTGCCCGGCAAATACTGGAGCAGCTCCGACTCAACCATCTGATGCCCGAGCTTCGGGTAAATCAGCTCAAACTTGGCGGCGAGCAAAGCACTACGAAACTCCACGTCGAGCCCGTCCAGCGGCGCCGGCGCTACGAGAACCTTTGACACTTGTGTTCCTTTCTCACGAAGACACCGGGTAATGAAGAAGCGAGAACGGAGAATTGAGAATGAACCGATCGGTTTCATTGTCGGTTTTTAATTCTCGGTTCTCAGCTAACCGGTTTTCATCTCTGATTTTTCATTGAACCTACCGCACGGCTTTCGTGTCGTTCCCATAGGGAAAGCATCCTGTGCGTTTCTTTCGGGCAGAGTTTAGCGAAATTGGCGTTTTTTGCCACTCCACGCTTGACCCGCACGTATCGAACGCGGATCATATAGATAAGGAAAGACCGCCGCGGCGATTTTTTCCTGGTTTATCGATCCGGTCTGGCAGCATGGGAACGTTTTCCTGGAGGTGACCACGAGAGCCGTATTCTACCGCCCCTGGCCGTTTGCCGGTGGAACCTCCGAAGCGCCTGACCATGCTGGGAAGGAGGTTCTTTGAAGACCGCAACGCTGACCCGCACAAGCACCCCTTTAGCTCCGTCTCTGGAGCGCGCTTGCCTGTGTGCCCACGTGGCCGCCGACCACAAGGCCCGTGACATCGTCGTTCTGGACCTGCGCAAGATCACCCCTCTCTACGATTTCTTCGTGATTGCCACGGGAAGCAGCCGCCGGCAGATTCACACGGTGGCCGAGGAGGTGGACGCCGCCTTGGAAGGCATCGGTGACCGCCGGCTTTCCATCGAAGGCTACGAAGCCAGCCGGTGGGTGGTGCAGGATTACGGCGACGTCGTGGTCCATGTATTCGACGCCGACGCCCGCGATTTCTACAAGCTCGAAGATTTGTGGGCCGACGCCAAGCGCATTGACTGGGAACGTCAATAAGATTGCATACAGAACGCGGTTAGATGCGGCACTGTCAGAGCCGCGCACGGAGCGCAGCGCAGTAAGCGGCGGCCCGTTGCCGCTTACTGCGCTGCGCTCCGTGCGCGGCTCTGATTTATTTTGGCAGCCACCGTCATGAACATCCTCACTCTTTTGCAAAAGCGATTCGACCAAGCTCTGGCGGCACTCGTCCCCGATGCCGAAGCGCGAAAGAAATACGTCGCCATGATCAAGCAGTCGCAGGGCGACCGCTTCGGCGACTATCAGGCGAATTGCGCCATGTCGTTGAAAAAGGAAGTCGGCGGGGATCCGCGGCAGATTGCTGCCGAGATCGTCAAGCGCCTGAAGATCGACGACATGTGCGAACCGCCGGAAATCGCGGGCCCTGGCTTCATCAACGTCACGATAAAGGCAGACTGGCTGGCGGAACAACTTCGAAAGATCGCAGCGGATGATCGGCTTGGCGTGGAGCCTATCGTCGGGCCGAAAACCTTCGTGGTCGATTTTTCCTCACCGAATATCGCGAAATCGCTGCACGTGGGCCACCTACGAAGCACGATCATCGGCGATGCGCTCGCCCGGCTGCTGCGCTTCCTGGGGCACAAGGTGATCACCGACAATCACCTCGGCGACTGGGGCACACAGTTCGGCACGCTCATTTACGGATACAAGCATTTTCTGGATAAGAATGCGTTTGAAAAAGAGCCGCTGAAAGAATTGGAACGGCTGTACAAACTCGTGCAGGGCATGAAGAAATTGAAGGTTGAAGATGCCGACGAGGAGCCATCTGCCGATCCCGTCGAAATGGCCTGCCGGGAGGAGACTGCGAAGTTGCATGCGGGTGATCTGCAGAACAACGCCCTTTGGCGAATGTTCATTCCGCATTGCCTCGTTGATTTGAACAAGATGTATGAGCGGCTTGACGTGCATTTCGACAATACGCTGGGCGAGAGCTTTTATCAACCGCTGCTCGCCGGTGTCGTCAAGAGTCTCGACGACAAAGGAATCACGGTCATCAGCAACGGCGCGAAGGTCATCGTATTTGGGGAGGATTCGCGGTCGGTGGTGCAAAAGCAGGACGGTGCCTTCACTTATATGACGACTGACCTGGCCACGATTCAATATCGGGAGCAACAGTGGAGCCCGAATGAAATCCTGTACGTGGTCGACTTCCGGCAGGCGGCACATTTTCAGAAACTGTTTAATGCCGCCTGCCGCTGGGGTTATGACAAAGTTCAGCTCCACCACATTTCGTTTGGCTCCGTCTTAGCCAAAGACGGCAAGCCGATGAAGACGCGGGAGGGTGAGAATATCTCCCTCGTCGCCCTGCTTGACGAAGCCGAGGAACGGGCGAAGCAAGCATACGAAGCCAACACGAAGGAGCGAATGGAGCGCGGCGACGAGGTTCCGCAACTAACGGCGGAAGAGCAACAACAGATAGCGACGACCGTCGGCCTCGGCGCGGTGAAGTATGCCGACCTGTCGCAGAACCGGACTTCGAATTACAAGTTTGATTGGGACAAGATGCTGGCAATGGATGGGAACACCGCCACCTACATGCAATATGCCTATGCGCGCAACAAGAGCATCTTAAAGAAGGGTAACACGGATTCGGCCGCCTTGCGGACACTATTACCGAAATTGATCTTATCCACGTCATATGAACGCGCGTTGGCATTACAATTGCTGCGCTTCGAAGAAGCGCTGCAAGCCGCGGCGGGCGAGTTCCTGCCACACCTGCTCACCAGCTACCTGTGGGACCTTGCCAAGTGCTATAGCGGTTTCTTCGTAAACTGCCCCGTTCTCAAGGCAGAAACGCCAGAGCTGAAAAACAGCCGGCTGCTTTTGTGCGACTTGACGGCCCGTGTAATTCGCCAATCGCTCCAGCTGCTTGGCATCGAAACCGTTGAGCGGATGTGATACGCCCCCCGCCAGCTCACGCCGGAATAAACGGCACAGCCCGTCAGCTCTGCAAAAAATCCGCAGTTCCCTGGGGCACAGCTCCCTTGCGGTGCAAGCCTCCGGCGGGTAGGTTTGAACGCGAGGGGATTTTTGTCCCCTAGCGATTCGGGGTAGCGGTTGAGTGGCACTT